>ORMF012112243.1_pt1 | contig 31012 bp, 25 predicted proteins | sample 1779871 | NCBI WGS metagenome assembly ORMF01 (sample SAMEA104232316, study PRJEB22302) | groundwater metagenome | biome: forest; feature: aquifer; material: groundwater | place: USA | collected 2011-08-07 | depth 5.4 m | reverse complement strand
CCTCCTTGATCGCCTCGACGGCGGTTTCGATAGTCCCCTGAGCTGTGAGGATGACTGTCGTCAGATCGGTTTCGTCTTTGATGGCCCGCAGCAGCTCGAGTCCTCCCATTCGCGGCATGACCAGGTCGCTGATCAGGATCGAGGGACGGAAGGAGGTGATCTTCTGCAGCGCCTCCTCGCCGTCGGCGGCGGAATCGGCGGTGAATCCCCACGTACGCACGAGCTCGGTCAGCCCGATTCGGGTAGCCGGTTCGTCCTCGACGACAAGGACCCGGTCCGCAGCGCTGTCGTGGTCGGCCATTTAGTGGACCTTCCGGACTGAATGAGTACCACTCACAACAGGCCTCCGAGCGCGATCTGCCGGGCGCGACAACCCGGGGCCCCCGCCGCGCGGTTTGTGCGCGGTGGGGTGGAACGGCGCGCCCGGTAGTGATTCAGGAAGGACATACCACTGGCCGAGTCTAGCCTGTCGTTTTTACACGGTCTAGCAGGGCAGTAGAATCAGGGCCCCCACACTGAGATGTCCGACCAGCCGAACCAGGCAGAGTCAGTTGCTCAGCCCGCGACTGTAGCCACCCCCCCGCTGCTGTCGGGTGTCGCGCCGGCTCGGGCCGGCTCGAGCGACACGCTCGTCCAGCGGCGTGCCGTCGCGCTTGCTGAGATCGTCCTGTGCTCGAGCGTGCCGACCCAGCTCGCCATCGCGCTGATTCTGCGATTCGCGGGGTGGACCCCCCTCGACGAGACGGGGCAGCTCTCGCTCCGCTACGTCATGGCCCTTTCTCTGGCCGATTTCCTTCTCCTGCTGGCGCTGATGGTTGGCCTGACGCGTGCGCATGGAGACAGCGCAGTGGAGCTGTGGCTTGGTCACCGGCCTCCAGGACGTGAAGCCCTGGTCGGAGTGGCCCTGATTCCGGCGATCTTCCTCGTCGCGGTCGTCCTGATGAACTCTCTTCGCGTCATCGCGCCGGGACTGCACAATGTGACGGAAAATCCGCTCGAGCACCTCGCGCGCACGCCAGCGCAGGCGGCGCTCTTCGGACTCGTCGCCATCTTCGCCGGCGGCGTTCGCGAGGAACTGCAGCGCGCCTTTCTCCTTCGCCGGTTCGACGATCTCGGCGGCCCCATTGTCGGCGTGATTCTCCTCAGCGTCGGGTTTGGCATCGGCCACATCGTCCAAGGGTGGGATGCGGTGCTGACGACGGGCGCCATGGGAGCGTTCTGGGCCGTCATTTATCTGCGCCGCGGCAGCGCGATCGCGCCAGTGGTCAGCCATGCCGGCTTCAACAGCTTGGAGATCCTTCGGGTTCTCGCCGGAGGACAGTAGACGGTAGACAGTAGACGGTAGACAGTAAACAAGCACCAGCGAGAAAGGTGGCATGGGACGAGCAATGCTTCCCACTGTGCCATCTCACGACTACAAGGATCTCTTAGCCTGGCAGAAGGCAATGGACCTTGCCGAAGCCGTGTACACCGCGACGTCGTATATGCCTCGTGAGGAACGATTTGAGTTGGTTCGGCAAGCACGCCGCGCCGCCGTTTCGATTCCTGCCAACATCGCTGAGGGCCAGGGACGCAAAACCTCCGCACAGTTCTTCCAGTTCCTCGCCATAGCCCACGGTTCGCTTCGAGAGCTCGAGACGCACTTGATGTTGGCAGAAAGGCTGCGACTGTTGCCCAAAATGGAAACTGACAAGGTACTCGCAAGCGCCGCAGAAGTTGGTCGATTAATCAACGGTCTTTCAAGATCGCTGCACGTCCGCTAAAGCGAATTTCAGAAAGCTCTTGTACTCACCTACTACGCAACAACAGGCCAGAAATCGTCGATTTCAGGCCTGTTCTCGGGTTCCCGGTGGGGTTAGCAAACCGCCGCCTACTCGCCGATTCGGCCTGGCTCTCCCAGTCGAACGAACGAGCGGGCGCGACCGGCCTTCCGGAGGCGTGCGCGTCTCCACTTCTTGGACAGCGAGCGGTTCCAGTACATGAGACAGCCGGTGACCATCAGCACGAACGGGGCGATACCAATCACCACGTAGACGGCCATGACCCCGTAGAACATTGCAGGTGATCCCCATCGTCCGCCGAACCGGCCGAAGTGGAACGGGTAAACAAAGAGAATCGCCCTGGTCCCGACGGTCACCTCAGAGAAGCGATCGTTCCGCAGGAGTCTCGCGTCCCCAGGCTCGAAGTACACATAGTTGAGCCCGATGCGATGCCAGTCCCGGGGCTCCTTCGTCCGCACCACCACCGGGTCGCCGTTCTTCTGTGGAATCCCGAATTGCACGGCCCGTGCGCCAGGCTGCGCCTTCTCGGCCGCGCGAATGAAGTCCTCCATGGTCACGCGGCGCTCGCTCCAGAGCGTGGACGCGCGCGGCGGTTCGACGGTCACGGTCGTCCCGGTCAGCACTTCGGCGCCTCGCTGGTACACGAGCGGGAAGGCAAAGTACGCACCCGTGAACGCCACGAACGCCAGCGCAAGGCTCGAGTAGAACCCGACGACCTTGTGCACGTCATAGTTCTGGCGCTTCCAGCCCGCTCCCCACAGATAGCGAAATCCGAAGAGCCAGTGCGCCGTGCCGGGCCACCAGACCACGAGTCCAGTGACGCTCAGGATGACTGTGGCCAGGCCGATGAACCCGTCCAGGAATTCACCTGTGTCGCCGGCAAGCAGGTACGCGTGCAAATCGAAGAACCACTGCATCCACTTATCGTGGTAGTCGTCCATGCCGGTGATTTCGCCGGTGTACTGATTGATGAATGTGTGGATGCGATGGCCTGCCGGAGACAGTGAGCGGAAGTTCCAGGCGTTGCCAGGACCGACCTCACCCCACCCAGCCTGTGTCAGGGTGTCCCCGGGTCTCGCCGCCTGCACACGTGCCGCAAGGTCGTCGATCGGCAGGCGCTGCCCAAGCGGCTCGACGTAGGCGGTGCCCGGCGTCGTTACCCGGTTCAGCTCGTACCGAAACACCACGATCGCGCCGGTCAGGCCGACGATCCCCACAATCGGCCCGAGAATCAGACCCAGCCAGAGATGGACCTGAAATAGCCACTTCCTGGACGTCGAGCGGCGCGGCTTGTCGATAAATGACATGCCGACGGTTAGAAGAACACGTTGGCCGAGAGCGAGAACGCGCGAGGGGAGCCGAGCAGCCACGCCGTCGATGACCCGGAGTCGGCATAGATCTCGTCCAAGGCGTTGTCGACTCTGAGATCCAGGCTCAGTTTTGGAGTGGCCTTCCACCTGGCCCCGAGATCCAACAGCGAGTACGAAGGGATACGTGACGCCGCAGAGTTGGTATTGTCGGCAAATCGCCGTCCGACATGACGCACGACCGCCCGCGCCTGCCATGCCGGAGTGGCATTCCAGAACACGAGGACGTTGGCGCTCTGCTCCGGCACATTGAGCGGCACGTTGCTTCTCAGCGACACCACCCTGCCGCCCACGGCTGCGTTGAAGTCGTCGAACCGTGCATCGAGCACCGTGCCGTTCACGTTGATCCGAAGATCGCCGACGTTCAGCGACACCGACCCCTCGACGCCGCGCGACGACTGCTGGCCGACCTGTTCGGTCAATGACGGGTTGGTGACGCTCGGTGTCAGCAGGTCCTCTTTTACGATGCGATACGCGGCCAGGGTCCACTCCAGGCGGCTGCTCCACACGGAATGCTTGATGCCTGCTTCCACCTGACGGCCCGGTGACAGGTTGAATCCCTGCTGGTTCGCGGCGATGCTCGACAGGGAATTGACGGGATCCGACGCGACGGCGTACTGCCCGTACAGCGACAGACCCGCCGCCGGGGCAAACACGACGCCTGTGTTCCAGCCGGTTGCGTTATGGTCGCTCTCTGTTGTGGTGAAGACGATCTCGTCTTCACGGGTCACGTGGTAGTGGTCTCGCCTCACGCCGAGAACGAGTGAGATCCGATCGCTCACCGACAGACGGTTTTCGGCGAAGCCGGCCACCTGATTGACATTGATGCGATAGAACGGCTTCGACTGTTCGCGATAGAAATCGAGGTACCGTCCCGGACTGAACCCGAGCGCATCGACCAGCGAGGACCCGCCGCGCACGTTGTCGTCGCGGTGGTAGTAATTGCGATTCAGGTCGAGTCCGACCAGAACGTCATTCGGTCGGCCAAACACCCGGCCCGCGTGCCTGAGGTATCCCGTATCGCCGTACTGAGTTTCGTAGGTGTCGTTGATGTCTCTGAACTGCGTGCGGCGCACCTGGTTCGTAGCGGGAACGTACGCGAAGTTCGGCACGTCGCGATAGATCCGGTCGTGGTACATGAAATAGGTGTTGTTGTGGACTGACCACGCCGGCGATGGGGTCCAGAGGGTTTCCACGTTCGTCCAGTTGTCGCTGAAATTCAGCTCCGCATCCTCAACGTTGTAGTTGATGTCGCGCAGCCCTTCGACGGGCGCGTTGTTCAGGACCGGCGTTCCCAGGTATTTGCTCGGATTCTGCTCGCCGAAATCGTTCGACAGGGTGAACCGCAGCGTCTCGGTCGCGTCGAACCGGAGCGATCCCGACAACGCGAGGCTGTTCGACTCGCCCCGTTCGACCCAATGCTCCGAGGTGTACTGGCTGACATCAAAGCGATAGGAGAAACGCGATGTAAGAGGTCCCGTGCTGTCCAGGGCCACGTGGAAGGTCTGGAAAGAGCCGACGGATACCTCCACTTCGTGTCGCCGACCCGCCGGGTCCGGACGCCTCGGCACGACGTTCACCGCGCCGCCGATGGCGCCGGAGCCGTAGAGCACCGACGCGGGGCCGGCCAGTATGCCGATGTGATCCACGTTCCATGGATCAAATGGGAAACTGACCACGCCCCCGGCGTTGTAGATCTCCATCCCGTTGAAGAGCTGCTTGACCGAGTTCTGGCCTGTGAAGCCCCGGGCATTGAGCACGTTGCCCCCATTCCCCATTGGGGCTGACGACGTGATGCCTGGCGCAAGCGCCTTTGCGACCACCAGGGTCTGCGTTCCCAGGTCCCGGATCAGATCCCCTGGGACAATCGAGGCGCTCGCTGGCGTTTCCCTTGCCGTGAGGCCAAGGCGGCCGGCAGCTTGAGTTGGTGTCGAAATAGTAAATGGAGCCGTTCCTGAGACTTGCACATCCTCGATCAGTCCCGCGAGCCGCAGTGTCGCGGTCAGCGGCTGCGTGCTCGCGCTGACAACGACTTCCTGGCTCCACTGAACGAAGCCGGGGGCGGCCACTTGCACAACGTAACGGCCCGCCGCGACGGCATCGAACTCAAAAGTGCCCTCGCCTGTCGACCGGACCGTACGCAGGCCAGCGCCGGAGACGGGGGTAAGCGTCACAATGGCGTTGATGACAACGCCGCCCTGAGGATCGAGGACACGTCCCTGCAACGAAAACGTCTGCGCGACCGCCACGGTTGACGAGAGCCAGACGAGACACAACGCAAGCGCGGCACGGTAGATGACCACCAAGACCCTGCCTCCAGAGGCGCGCGAGAAATGCACCGCACTCACCTCGATCCCGCGCTACGACAGCAGGCCAATTAATCGCGCTGGAATGGCGACGCCCAGCCAGAGCGCGATCGAAACGTGCCGCCACCTGTCTGCCGTGTTACGTCAATTGCTCGTTCGCTTGCGGAGGTGTCCGTACATCAGTTCCTCGACGAACTCCACGCACTTGTATTCCAGCAACTGCATGTTTTTTTCGACACGACGGTAGAGTGGCATGCTGATTTTCCACGGTTTCGTGAACACATTCGGGTCGTTAATCGTCGCCTCGTACCAGAGCTGATCCTGGCCGGTTCGGGTGTACCGCTCCGTGACTTTGAGTGCGTCGCTGTGATAGTTTCCTGCGCGGTCGAACCACGTCTGGTCGTTGAACGAGTCGACCTCGACAACGAGCGTGTCTCCTTCCCATCGTCCACGCGCCCAGCCCATCCACGTTTCCGCGGGGCTCTCGTCCTTGCTGTTCATGTAGATCGTCCGGCTCGCGCTCGCGAATTCATAAGCCATCAGAATGTGTTGTGGGGTCTGTACAATCTGGAACGGATACGGCATGTACGTGGCGCGCGGAATGCCCGGCATAAAGCACTTGATCTCTGGGTCCAGCTTCAGCCAGTTGTCCGCGTTCTCTCTTTTCTTGGCCAGCGCCTCCGGCTTGTACGGAATTGTGTCACCCTCGACGACTCCGAGACCCGCTGGGACGCTGAACGCGGCGCCGAGCGCGACGACCGGGCCAGATCGCGCCGCGTGAGGCTCGAGATCCCAATTCGCCGTATTATTCGCCTGCCAGATACCGTTCAGATTCGGCTTTCCATCCGTCGTCCGAGGCGTTCGGTAGCGAGCCGTCTGCCCTGTTGCCGGCCTCATCATGAGTCCGCCGACCAGTACGACACCCACCGCCGCTGTCACGACCTTCGTCGTTCTTAGTCCAGTTCGCATGAAGCTCCCCTTTAAAAGCCGGTAAGACATGCTCTTGCCCCAGCAGGCTGGAGCGTCCTACTACACGCATCTCTGGGCGAGATAGACGAGCGACTCGATCTTTACCGTCATTGGGGCATCCGCAGACGCCAAGGTCACCACAGACGCCACGACTTCGACAGTGTGACCGACGTGAAAATCAAGCTCCTTTTCATCGCCAATCAACGCGTACGTCGTTGGCGCTTCGCCGCGTCGGTCCACCAGCACAAATTTCGTGGCACTCGTCCCCGCGCTTGACACGTTTCGTTCAATGCACCCGATTGCAATGATCTTGCGCCCACCGTCCGGGCTAGCACCCTGCCCCCTCAGCGTCACCGGTGCTACCGCAGCAGCTGCGACGCACCCCGCCGTCACGAAGAGTCGCGACCAGATACCGATTCTCATCTGACCTCGCCGCCTGAGGGGCTTTCCGCCAAGCCGTGCTTGACAAGAAACGCGTGGATCTCAGCAAAACCCCTGCGCCACTCCGGCGGGGGAAATTGGGCATGGCCACCCTTCGGAATGGTGACGAGATTGTTGGCAACGCCTACTTTCTTCAGCGCATCATGGAGCCGAACGGCATGGGTATAGGGCACCGTATCGTCGGCATCGCCGTGCACGGTAATCACGGGCGGAACGCCGGTCCGCACGTATGTCAGCGGCGACACTCGGCGCGCAAGATCCTCGCGCTGTGGAGCATTCCCCAGCCAGTGTGTCGCGTACGGCCATCGTTCCGGATACGGCTTCTTACCGGGCCCGTCCAGTAACTCCGCGACATCGGTAATGCCGTAGAAATTAACAACGGCGGCGACCTTGGGAACGGTGGCCGAAAGGCAGCTGCGATCAAACCCGGCGTCGGCGGGCGCCATCGCAGTCATCAAAGCGAGGTGACCTCCAGCGGAGGAGCCAGCGACGACGAGGCGGTTTACGTCGAAGTTGTATTCTTTCGCATGCTCGATGACCCATCGCAGAGCGCACCGACAGTCTTCAACGGCAGCGGGAGCAGGTGAGACGTCTCCGAGGCGGTAGCCTACGTTGACCACCGCAAACCCCATGGACAGGTACGGAAGCGCATTCAAGGCGTTCGCTTCCTTGCTGGACCGCATCCAGCCACCGCCGTGGATGTAGATGACGGTGGGGACTGGCCGTTCACCTATACGCGCGTAGATATCGAGGCGACCTTCCCAGCTGTTCGCTCTCGTATAGACGACGTTCGGCACAAGCCGCACCTGCCGGTACACATCGACGCTCCAGTCAAGCTGAGAGTCTGTCTGCGCCCAAACGTTCGGTGCTGCGAAGACGAACAACAGGACCAACAAAGACAGCCACAAACGCATCACGCCCCCTCTCGCACGCGTCCTACCCGCCTCATGTGTCCCCGCTATTTCTCTTTCGGGTTCGTAGCCGCTGCGCCCGCAGCTTTCTCTTCCGCCCGAGCTCCGGCTAGGAGGTTGGTCATCCCATAATTGCCCTCGTGACACGCATATTCGTACATGAGTTCGCTCGTCCGCTTCATCGGCACGCGCGCCGTCCACGGACGCGTGAACTCCGCCGGGTCATTGACGGTGAACTCGTACAGAAGAGTATCTGTGTCAACACGCCCAATCGGTGAATCATATGAGAGAAGCTCTGACGATTTCACCAAGAAAGCTGGCATGTCATTCTCTTTCTGTCCGGCTCGCGCCGTCATCGCGAGGAGCCATGAGCAGCCAGCCATGAAGCGGAGCCTTATTGCGATTCCGGGTCGCGGCGATCGCCTAATCCCGGTTGCGTTCGGCGCGCACCTGATGCCGACGCACGCAGCAGCGACAGATCTCGGCAAACTAGTGCCTAGGTGATTACGTGGGCCTGATTTGGGGACTGTGCTTATTGCGCTCGCCATCGCTGGCGTGCTCGCGACAAGCGAAACGACGAACCGCGTCATACGCGGCGCCGAAACGGAGCGACACATCGAACCAATTCGGTTTTAGGGTCTCGTATCCCACATGCATGCATCCCACAGATGCTTCAAGGGCTGGCGAGTGCCGCGGTCGTGGGGGATAATGCCAGCTGCGGTCACCAGGAGTATTTGATGACTATGAAACGCGGGTGGGTTGTACGATCCATCGTCGTCGGCGTGTTCAGCGTGCTCTGTGCCACCCCGGGAATGGTTGCCGGACAGACGGCCGGGAAGAAGGTGGCCAAACCGTACAAGGCACCGCGCACGGTCGATGGTCAACCCGACCTGCAAGGCGTGTGGGCCAATAACAGCGTGACGCCACTGCAGCGGCCGAAGGTGTAGGCGAACAAGCTGACGCTCACCGATGAAGAGGTTGCAATGCTTCGCGAGAAGTACGCCGAGCTCGATGAGGGCGGCGATGCGATCTTTGCCGGCGGCGAAGACTTCATCACCAATCTCGTCAGTGGCGCCAAGCAGCAGTCGAGCGACGCGACGACAGGCAATTACAATCACGTCTGGGTACCCGATCGCGACTTTATTGACAATCGCACGTCGCTCATTACGGATCCACCCGATGGCCGGCTTCCGCCGATGACTCCCGCCGCGAAGCAGCGGCAGGCCGCCGCGGCGGAACGGCGACGGCTGCACCCCGCTGACGGGCCGGAAGATCGCAGCCTGGTCGAGCGCTGCCTCGCGATGGGCGTACCGCGAAAGATGCTTACCGCACCTGCCTACAACAACTACACTCAGATTTTCCAGAGCCGCGACCACGTCGTGATCCTGATGGAGATGGCGCACGACGCGCGCATCATCCCGCTCACCGGAGGCGCCGTGCCGACGGCCATGCCACAATGGCACGGAATCTCACGAGGCCGCTTCGAGGGCGACACCCTCGTGATTGAGACGGCGAGCTTCTCGCCGAAGAGTGACTTTCTCGGTTCGAACGAGGGCTTGCGCATCATCGAACGGCTGACACGCGTCAGTCCCGACCGCATTCAATACGAGGTGACGACGTCTGACCCGAGCACCTGGGAGAAGCACTGGACCGGGATGGCGATATTCAACCGCACCGATGACGCGGTGTACGAGTATGCGTGTCACGAAGGCAATCATGGAATGATCGGCATTCTCGCGGGAGCGCGCGCAGAGGAGAACGCCGTCGCCATCAACCCTTCGTCCGTCAGATAGACGCCCGACGGCGGGATTCCGGCAACCGACTCCGGCGAGGCAATTGCCCCGCTGACGAGCATTCGCACAACGGCCCGCGTGAAAACGCGCCACTGATCGTCGTTCACAGGTGCGTGCCGCGGGAAAGGCGCGCCGATACCGCACGACTACACGACCGATGGCCGGAACCTTCCGCGGCTTGTGGAACGTGTCTGCCTCCAACACGCGGACTGTCCCGACGCATCTCCTTCGCCACCCACCTGGAGGACGGGCGTGGAATCCAGAGGCGCGCCTCCGATGAACAACGTGGTCCAAGCGCACCCGTCTTCTTGTCGAAGGCAAGAAACCGTTAGATTTGAATGCGGTCGGAACTTTCGGATGAGCCATCCGTAGACACTTGCACGGGAGAATACCGATGGATGACATCTCTCTAGAGTCACGCCTTGCTAGGACGCTGCATCGTACGGCTCGCGTCGCCGCGATCGTCTGCGCGGTGGTTCTGCTACTCGGCCGGCCCGGATTGGACGCCCAGAGCGGTAATGCGGCGAGTCATTGGGTCGGGACATGGGCGACCGCCGTCGTGTCTAGCGAAGAGCCACCGCCGGACCTCCGAGCGTTACGACGTCCGCCCGGCTCACAGCAGGCACCGACACAGACGCCACCACGGATTCAGTCGCTAAACGACCAGACGCTGCGACAGGTTATCCATACGAGCATCGGCGGGCCTCGGATCAGAGCGGCGCTGACAAATGCATTCGGCACATCGGCCCTCACGATCGGCTCTGCGCAGGTTGCGCTTCGGGCCAAAGCCGCGGCCATCGTGCCCAACTCTGGTCGGGCCCTCATGTTCAGTGGCCGCTCGTCGGTGACGATCCCACCTGGGGGCGTGATGATTAGCGACCCGCTGGACTTCCCCGTGCAGCCAGCCTCCGACGTGGTCATCGACGTGTTTGTCCCGCAGGACACCGCTGGCATGCCATTGACGATGCATACCGCGGCGGCGCAGACCAACTACCTTTCGAAGCCGGGCAACTACGTCGGCGCAGTCGAGTTCCCAGTTGCGCAGACCACTACGTCCTGGTATCTGCTGTCGCGCGTCGATGTTCTAACGTCCACCTCAGTAAGCGCGGTGGTGACCTTCGGTGATTCCATCACCGATGGCGTAGGATCGACGATAAATGCCAACCAGCGTTGGCCAGACTTTCTGGCGCGACGCCTCTCCGCGGCCGGCCAATCGATGGGCGTCCTGAACCTTGGTATCAGCGGGAACCGACTGCTCAGTGACAGGGTCGGTCCGAACGCTCTCTCGCGGTTTGATCGTGACGTTGCTGCCCAAAGCGGTATCATGTATGTCGTTGTCCTTCTGGGTATCAATGACATCGGGCTGGCCGGCGACGCGGCCTTGCCAATCCCAGCAGATCTCATCGGTGCCTACCGACAACTGATCGCGCGCGCGCACGCGCGTGGCCTGCGAATCTACGGCGCCACGCTGACACCCTTCGAGGGGGCGGCCTACTATACGTCCGTCGGGGAGGATAAGCGCCGACAGGTCAACACGTGGATCCGGACGAGCCGAGAGTTCGACGGTGTGATCGATTTCGATGCGGTGGTACACGACCCGATGCAGCCGATGAAGATGTTGGCCGCGTACGATGTCGGCGATCATCTTCATTTTGCCGACAAAGGGTACCAGGCCATGGCGGCAGCGCTGGACCTGAGTTGGTTCGCTGCTGCGCAGGGTCTTCGCGCGGCGCGATAGGTCATTCAAGAGCAGACGCGCTTTCGGGACAGAAGGGGAGTTAATGATGCTCACGAGATTCGCCGTTGCTGCCTTCCTCGTCACGATAATGCTTCCGGCCGGAATCAACGCGGGGCAGTCGCCGGCGTCGGGCAGTTCCTCTGCGAAGAAAACCTGGAGGGCTCCGCGGACCGCCTCCGGCCACCCCGACCTGCAAGGCGTCTGGGCCAACAACGTCATCACGCCGCTGCAACGGCCCAAGATATGGGAAGGACGAGAGGTCCTCACTACTGAGGAAGTCGAGATCCTCAAACAAAAGGTGGCGGGCGCCGCGGAAACCGACGGCGATGCCATCTTTGCGGGCGAGGATCTCATTCAGGCGGCCTTGTCGGATTCGAAGGCCAAGTCCTACGACCCGACGACAGGCAACTACAACCACTTCTGGCTCGTCGAACGGGACTACGACAATCGCACTTCGCTAATCGTGGAGCCATCGAATGGGCGGCTTCCGGCCCTGACGCCGGCAGCGCAGACGAGGCAACAGGCCGCTGCGGAGCGGCGGCGGCTCCATCCCGCCGACGGCCCTGAGGACCGGCCTCTCGGGGAACGCTGCATCACGTTTGGTTCGCCACGACTTGGCGCGGGGTACAACAGCTACTATCAGATTCTGCAGACACCGGATCACGTAGTCATCATGATGGAAATGGCACACGACGCCCGTGTTATCCCACTCGATGGACGACCGCACGTTCCGGACCGGATTCGTCAGTGGCACGGCGACTCACGCGGCCGGTGGGAGGGTGATACGCTCGTCGTGGAGACGAGGAACTATTCCCCAAAATCGAACTTCATGGGCGCTGCCGAAAATCTCCATGTCGTCGAACGCTTCACGCGCGTCGGTCCCACTACGCTGAAGTACGAGGTAAGCATCAGCGATCCAACGACGTGGACAGAGCCTTGGACGGCGGTTATTCCACTCAAGCACAGCGACGATAAAGTGTATGAGTACGCATGCCACGAGGGGAATATCGGACTGTTCGGGATTTTGTCTGGCCACCGCGCGGAAGAGGCGGCCGGAAAGAACGCGGGAAGCACACAGTAGACAGAGCTGCCCGCATGACGCTTTTCACCTAGACACCCGCCCGTCCGATATCCTTTTTTGCCGGGTCGCCGACGGGGTGCGCTGCTCTGTCATCGTCAGCGCGTCTCGGCGTTCTTCTCCGCACGAACAGACGCTACCGTACAACAGGCGATGCGCCCACAGTGCGTTTCTTGAAACGCCATCCTTGCGCAGTTTTGACGAGTTGGTCGTCGTACCCGCTGCTGCTCACGATCGCGTTCGTTTTGCTATCCACAATCATCAGGTAACAGGTGCCGTGTGCCCCGTCCTGAGACGGTGTGATGAGCAGGTTCGCATTCCAATGCCGCTTGGCGCCCCACGTCTTGTACGCGTTTCTCGCGTATGCCACCAGCGCGTCATATCCGACGGCATTCCGAAATACGCCGTCGCCGGTAAACGTAGATGCCCAGGCTTCGGCATTGCCTGAGTCGTACGCATGGTTGTAACGCGCGTACAGCTGCTGAATCTCGACGTGGTCCTGCGCCGTCAGGTTGGACGTCTCACCCCGAGCATCCGCTACACCCACGGCGCCGACGATGAAGATCGCGATAACGATTGTCCGAACTGTTTGAGTTGTCACAGCAGTCGCTCCTCTGTGTTCGTTGTGTACTGCGAATCAGCGGCTGAGATCGCAGATTACGCGAGGCTGCTATACAAAGCCTCTCTTCTAACTGCCAGCTAATAAAGTGTTTAGTTCATAGTATTCGAACCACACGCCGACAGCCCTGCACTTTGGCATGTGGAACGCTAGACGCCGCGATTGCTCTCGACGCTGACTTGGTCTATAAGTCGCCTCGGAGAATCGTGATCACCACCTCGGGGCCACTCCTGGCACGGCGTACGCGATGAAGCCCGGAGGCGTGTTTGAGGTTGAGATTTCCGGCGTCGGCACACTCAGGAACACAGTCCTTGCCCAAGAACGTTAGAGTTACCGAGTTGCGCCCAACTGCGGTCGTGAGAGCGCTTGTCATAACCCTAGCTGTCATTGCGGTCCCGTCGCCTCTGGTTTCGCAGCATCGGCTCACTCCCGCCGACCGCGTGTACTCGGATGCTCAAGGAGATAGAGGCCAGGCGCTCTATACCGCCCAGTGCGGTACCTGTCACGGCGAGGCATTAGATGGAGGACAGGGACCATCACTCGCCGGAGTCGCGTTTCTTCGGATGTGGGACGGCCGGTCAGTTGCCGAACTTGTCGACAAGGTGCATCGCACGATGCCGGCAACCACGCCTGGGACCTTGACGCGCGCACAGGCGAGAGAGGTAGTCGCGTACCTGCTCAAGATGAACGGATTTCCCGCAGGCGCGAGAGAGCTTGAAGACGAAGCCGCTTTGGCGCAGATAGGGTTCGCCTTGCTTCCCGGTTCGATCAACCCGGCCGAGAGACCGCTCGGCAACCTGGCCCAGGTGATGCGTGGCATTCTCTTCTCCAGCTCGAATCTGATATTCAACGTGCAGAGTTTCGATCCGGCCACCAAAAGCTCCGGATGGACGCCAACGACGCCCGCGTTTTCGTGGGTTGATTGGGGAGCTGGTCTTTACTCGGGTTGGGAGCTCGTGGACTACGCCGCGATCGCACTGGCGGAGTCGGCGCCCTTGATGCTGACTCCGGGGCGCCGGTGCGAAAACGGCAAGCCCGTTCCCACTGATCGTCCCGACTGGCTGAAATTCACCCGCGAGCTCGCCGACGCCGGCGCAGCGGTGTACAAGGCCTCACAGTCCAGAAATCGCGAGGCGGTGATTGAAGTCACCAATCAGCTCGCCGACTCGTGCCTCCATTGTCACGAGGTGTACCGCGACAAGCCTGGCGGCACCGCAGCCGACCCATCGAACAAGTCGGCGCGATGTCTGCCCTAGTTGACCCACCTCGTCATCCCCACGGGTAGTCCTCGAACGTAGTCAGCTTCTCTTCCCGCTCCGCGCGGGTTTGACGCAGTCAACGCTCTCACCGCTACGGAGACGTCGGCCGTGACCTCGATCGTTCGCGACTCCGCAGCGTACCCGTCCCTGCGGATGGTTAGCTCGTAGATCCTGATGCAGCCCGCAGCGTCGCCCGGCCCGCGCTGTCCGTCGCCGCCGTGTAAAGTCCCAGGCGCACCTCGACATCCTCGATTGGGACGCCCGTGTTCGCATCGACGACGGAAACGGTCACGTCGTGTTCGGGAACAGGGGCCGCGCGAAAGCTGAAGCGAGCTGGCGTCTGCTGGTGCGGCGTCGCCAGCGTCTTGGTCTGCAGCGCGGCCACGCCGAAATGAACGCCTTCCACGGTCGGCGCACTCAGTTCAACTCGCGACCACAGCAGTCCCTCCGTGCCGGGCCAAGATTCCGCTCCAAGAGCTCCGGCGCCAAGCACGGCATCCGTATCGTCTCGAATCTCCACTTGGTGACCAACCGGGCTGCAGGCGGAACACCGGACGCCGACGGTCACAGCAAACAACGAATTCACGGTGACCGGTGAGGGAATATCCCAGACGGCGGCGCTAACGCTATGGGGAACGCTGATCAGGGTCAGCGAACCAACACATTCGTCGTGAACAACTGTTTCGGTTTCGAGGGAGGGGAACACGAGATCCCAGCGATGCTCCCCGAGCACCAGTGGAACGTTTACCGCGATGTCCGATGTTTCGTTGCTCCCGCGATCGAACGTCTCAAGAGCGGTAACAATCAGCGGCCCGTCCGATGATGTGATATGAACCGCGGCGCCCCGAAGATCGCATCCCGCGGTGCAAGATACTTTGATTCGCACTGCGGTCGCGGTGCCAGCGGCCACCTCCAATGGCGAGGCCTTGGCAATTTCAACGGTGACCAGATGGGTGCCTGACACGATTCTGAGGCGACGTGCCGGCGCAGCGTCCGAGGGGACGCCGAGCGAGGCTCCCTCAAGAGGCGGACCGGACGTCGACTACTTGCGGCCTGGATCGCTCGGGGCCCCAGTACCCGAGGAGCCCATAAAGAGGGTCCTTCCGTCCGGCAAGATCATGTCGCGACCGTTGGCTCTCATCGATCCGTCTTTTGCCTGGTACCCATCAACCCTTATGGCGGTTCCCTTAACAACAGAATCCTTCGTGAAGCCCCGACGGAACAAGGTGTTTGGCGTTCCCGCCTCGATCATCCACTTCTGGACATTCCCGTCTTGCGTCTTCACGTCCAGGTGAAACCACGCGTGCGGATTGATCCACTCAACTCTTGTGATGGTGCCCTCCAGCTTGACGGGCTTGTTCGCGTCAAACTCCGCGGAAAACGCATGATGCGCCCGAATCGGCTGACCGGCGACGAGCAATGCGAAGGCGCCAATGGCAAGAAACGTTCGCATGGATGCACCTCTGTGTGAGCGGCAAATCATACTCTAGAAATAGTAACGCTGAACTGAGGATTCGCGCTATGGGCGAAGCCCTCCTTCCTCGCTTTTCGCGTCGCCGGCAACTTAGGCATTACGGTCTTGTGGAAGGTTTCGAGGCCGCCTACCGCTCCTCGGCTCTGGCCGCGTTCAACAGAAACTCCATCCCGTAGTTGCCCTCGTGACACGCGTATTCGTACATATTCTGGTTGTTCAGGGTCATCGGAAATTCCGCAGTCCAAGGACTGCTATAGGTGTCCGGATCGTCCACTGTGAACTGATAGACCAGCGTGTCAGGGGAGGTTCTGGTGAACCGCTCGATCAAATGGAAGCTGTGACTTCCAGGGACGACATCGAAGCCGCGCTCCCGGACGAGCATTGTCCCTCGGAAGTTCGTGGTGTCAACCACCAGCGTATCCCCCTCCCACCGTCCCCGTGAATCGCCCGCCCATTGATGGATACGGTCCGTCATGTGCGGCCGCCCATCCAGGGGAACGATCACCAGCGATGTCCGCCGAGTACCGATAACCTGTTTGCCGAAGTCCCACCAGACATCGTTGTACGCACGCGCCACATCTGCTGCCGCTCCGCCATCCCGCCGATCTCGATCGAAGGCCTCGGCATTCCGGCGCTCGAATTCGCGTGCTTCTTCGGCGGTCAGGAACTCTTTCCCCGCAAGCTCTTTGGGACGCTCCATCGGTGTCGCTGCACGAAAGTCCCAGACCCCCTGCAGATCAGGCCGGTTGAACGACGTCCGCGGAACCCGCGCGTTCTTAGATTCCGACGCCGGAGCCGGCGGCTGCTGGCCCCGCAACGGAATGGTCAACGTACCGAGAGCGATGACACTCACGACGGCGGCGATGCGTGGAATTTCCCTCGGCATGTATCCTCCAATGCAGGCACGCGCATCCTTATTGACGTAAGCCGAACACGAACAGGGAATGCCCTGCGGCGACCGCAACATACTGGCGGCTGTCAACCTCATACGTGATCGGCGCGCTCCAAACCTGCCCTCCGGTGGTCACCCTCCACAGTTCCTTGCCGTTCCGTGCGTCGAGCGCATAGAAATAGCCTTCCCGCCCGCCAGTGAACAGCAAATCCGATGCGGTCGTGAGAATTCCGCTGTTCGTAAAGTCGTGCATGTCGAATCGCCATTTCGTCTTCCCTGTCCGGGGCTCGATTGCGATGACGGATCCGTGGCCGGTGCGGCTGTCCGACCATTCGTTGACGGGCCCCCGCCTGATTCCGCCTGGCGTTCCACCGACGCCCGGAAGCCCAGTGTCGAACGTTCCCCCCATGAAGCGCTGACCCGCTTTGTACTCCTGGAACTCTTTCTTGAACATGTCTCCTTGCCCCTCCCAGATGGACACATAGAAGAGTCCGGTGCGCGGGCTGAAAGACGGCGAGTACCAGTTCGTGCCGCCCTGCGGCCCTGGATAGATCATCGCACCTGGCGGATTCTGAGCGGGCACCGGACGTCCCTTGGAATCGAGGCCCTTTGCCCAATTCAACGTGATGTAAGGCTCGCCCAGAAGGAATTGCCCAGTCGCGCGGTCGAGCACATAGAAAAAGCCGTTCCGATTGGCGAAGTACATCAGGTTGCGCGGGCGCCCTTGCCACTCGGCGTCCACAAGAACCGGCACTTGAGTGGCGTCATAGTCGTAGGGATCGTTCGGCGTAAACTGGAAGTGCCATTTCAAGCGGCCAGTGTCTGGGTCCAGCGCAACGACGGAATCCGAGTAGAGGTTATCGCCGGCCCTTTGATCGTTGTTCCAGTCAGGGCCGGGGTTCCCAGTGCCCCAGTACGTCAGGTTCAGCACAGGGTCGAAAGTTCCGGTCGTCCAGATTGGCGACCCGCCGTACTTCCAACTGTCGCCGGCCCACGTCTCATGACCCGGCTCTCCTGGCCCCGGAATCGTATAGAACTTCCAGGCCTCCTTCCCCGTCGCCACGCTGTAGGCGGCGACGAAGCCGCGAATCCCAAATTCGCCGCCCGCCACACCCACGACTACCTTGTCTTTGACCACGAGCGGCGCAAGAGTCATGGCATAGCCATCTCGTGCCTCGGCGACCTTTGTCTTCCAGAGCGGCCGTCCGCTCCTGGCGTCAATCGCCACGAGGTGCGCGTCTAGCGTGGCAAGGAACAGCGTGTCGCCCGAGATCGCGAGGCCGCGATTGACAGCGCCACAGCAGGCGCGCGCGTCGGGCGAGATCGGGTAACGATAGATCCAAAATACCCGACCCAGCCTCGCGTCGAGCGCCACCACGTCGTTGGTCGGCTGGGTGACATACATGATCCCATCGACGACAAGAGGCGTCGCCTCGAAGGGCTCGAGAGACCGCGCCTGGAATACCCACTTCAATTCCAGGTTGCGTACGTTGGTGGGATCGATGTGCCGAAGCTGACTGTGCCGGCGGCCGTCGTACGTTCCCGAGTATGTCAGCCAGTTACGCGGATCCTCCGCGGCCTTCAGGAGACGACCGTACGGCACCTGTGCGATCGCGGCAGGCATGATCGCACACCACAGTAGAAGGACGACCGCTTTGCGCGCTTTCATGGACACCTATTCTTTGAGAGAAACAAGGTATGCGAGCACGTCGGCCAGCTCGTCCGGCGTAAGGACTCCGTCGTACGCGGGCATGACGAAGTCCGCGTCGCTCCGATATTCGCGCAGCGAGGATTTTTCGAGCGATACGAGATGATCCGTCGAATCCATCAACTGAATAGTGTGCGTGTCCTCATTCAAGTGACGACCGGTAATGACTTTGCCCTCCGACGTGACCAGGCGGACGGCACGGTGCGCGGGCACCTTCCATTCATCGGGCGTGACAAGAACACGGCGCAGCGCGCCGATCGTACGGACCGTCCCGATCGCACTGAGATCGGGGCCGCGGCGCGAGCCGCGTCCATTGACGCGATGACACGAAGTGCACTGCCCTTTTCCCTCGAACACCGCCTGTCCGCGCGTGGGATCCCCCAACTTGATCGCCGTCGCCTCGAAATCGCGCATCGTGCGGACATATGCGATCACGCCTCTCAGCTCAGGAGCACTAAACGTATGAGGTGGCATGGCCGTCGCAGCGATGCCCTCGACGATGATCTTGGCCAGGTCCTCGTCTGACGCCGCGCGACGGAAGCGATTGCTGCCCAGATCAACGCCCGCTATCGAATCGCCTGTGATGCCGTGACACGCCGAACAATGGGCCGCATAGAGGCGCGCGCCCATTTCCTTCTCGGCCTGGCTGTACTGGCCGAGGTGGTCTTGCGCGCCGAGGGTCGGCACCACCGCGGTGAGCGCACACCCGAGGATTGCGTAGTTGAAATACTTACGAAGCATGGTGCTTCGTATATCTCCAAAAACGTGGGTTGTCGAGTGGAAATCGTTCCGGATCTTTGTAGTCGTGAGATGGCATAGTGGGAAGCATCGCTCGTCCCATGCCACCTCTCTCGCTGGTGCTATTTACTGTCTACTGTCTACTGTCTACTGTCTACTGTTCGAGCACGATCTTGCAGGCGGCATCGTCCAGCTGACAGAGGATGTCCGCGCGGGCGCGCAGATCACGGACCCATTGATCGATCGTGGTGCGGCGCCGCTCGGCCGATGCGCGCTCGCGAGCCCGTGATGCCGCCTCCTCGAACGGAATCAGCTGACCGTCGCGACGGAATTCGTCTGGGTGCATCCGGTAGTACTGCGCCGCTTCCTCGTCCGTCACCTGCACCATCACGCCGAAGCGCTGGTTCAGGTACGCCTGGATGCGAAGACTATCGCGCGCGAGCTCGCGGACCCGCGCGTCGTTCACGCCGGTTGAGATCATCAGCGCGGCCAGCCCGCTGCCGGCCCGTTCTCGCAGCGTCGCGGCTTCACGGTCCAACGCTGCCGAGTCCGGCTCAGGCGGCGAGAATCTGGCGACCTCGACAAGCATCAACTGGCGTTCGATGAGCCCCCGCGTGGCCGACGCGATCGGGTCCGCTCCGTCCGCGATGTCGACCAGTCCGAATCCCGCCGCCGCGCGGGCGTCGGAGAGCGTAATCGCCTGCCCATCCACTCGGGCAACAACACGGTCGAGGAGTTCCTGGGCCTGAAGCAGCATCGCGCAGCCGAAAAAGATCGCAAAAACAAGCTGCTTCATACGCGGACCCAGGCTACGGACTGCGGCGGCGCACTTCCGGCGGTTCGCCAGTGCCCGCAGTCCTTAGAGCACGTTGCGACATTGCTCGTAGGGCGGGTCTTTTCAGACCCGCCTCCCGCCGGGTCCGAAAGGACCCGGCCTACGTACTTCTGACGGGTTCAGCTGGCCTGCAGTCGGTAGTCTGCAGCCGGTAGCCGGTTTCAAAACGCTTGTCCCAGCGAGATATGCAGCACCGGCCGCTGTTCGAGACGGCCGGGCACCAGCTCTCGGCGATCCAGATTGAACCCCAGATCGACACGAATCGGTCCGACCGGCGACCGATAGCGCACGCCGAAGCCGACGGCCGCGCGCAGTTTCGTCAGCTTCATATTGGTCACCCGCGGGAACACGTTGCCGGCATCGAGGAACGTCACACCATCGAACCCGCCGAAGAGCGCGATGCGCAGCTCGGCATTCAGCACAATCCTCCCGTTGCCGCCCCGCGGAAATCCGCTCTCCGTGATCGTTTGCTCATCTCCCAGTCGATCGAGAGAGAACCCGCGCACGGTCGTGTCACCACCCGCAAAAAAACGCTCGCTGGCCGGCAGATCCTGCACGACATCGAGCAGCGGCCGTCCGTCGGGCCCGGTCACTGGGTTGCCACCAGCGTCGAGCCGGGGCAGTGTGCGGCGGAAACCTTGAGCTGCGCCAAGACGAGCCCCCAGCGCCGTGATGACGCGCCGGCGTCCGGGCAGACGGCGGTACGTGAAGGCCTCCAGATATGTCCGCACGAATCCGACCTCTGAACCGAACGCCCGCGCGGCCACCTTGTTCTCTGCGGCGAGGAACGCGCCGCGGTCGGGATCCAGCACGTCGTTTCGCGTGTCACGCAGCAGGGTGGCCGAGACGGTCGACAGCCTCACTTGTGGAAACAGGCGATCGATCAGCGGCTTCTCGTCGTCCTCGAACCGCTCATCGAAGAGCTCCGTGTGCCGGTACGAGTAGGTGCCGGTAATCGCGTAGCGCGGTGACGGGCGGACGATGGCCTCTGTAAAGATCTCGCGCGTCTTGAAGTTGAAGCTCGAGCGAATGGCCTGGTCGAGCACGCCGGTCACCCGCACGTCCGCCCGCGAGTCGAAGATCCGCGGCTCGCGGTACGCCGCGAGCACACGGTACTCGTTGAAACCGTATTCGCCCTCCATTGGACGTTGGAGGCGAATGCCTTCGGGTGAGAGCACGATATCGCGGGCCCGCAGGCTGACGCGCGTAAACAGGTCGATCGAGCGGTTCTTGCCGAACAGATTGCGCCGGCCGATCTGGAAGAACGCGCGCGGTGCGAGCTCAAAGCGCTCTTCGGCTTGGCCGCCCTCCGCCGTGGGCCTGAGGCGCAGGCCCCCTTCGAGACCCCCCCCGTAGCCGAGCGTGGTGGGCGGCGCTTCTTCCACGTCGACGATGACGTCGCGGCGCGGTTCGGAGCCGTGCGGACGTTCGGTAATGCGAATGCGGCGGAACAGCCCCAGTGCACTCAGCCGGCGCTGACTTTCGATCAGCGACGAGTACCCGAGCGGTTCGCCCGAGCGGAATGCCAGCTCGCGCTCGATGGTGGCCCTCTTGGTGCGCTCGTTTCCGAGGATGATGACGTGGTCCACCATCACCTGCGGTCCTTCGCTGATCGCGAAGCGCACGTCGGCCCGCGTCGTGTCCGAGGCCAGAATGACGCGCGGCTCGACCACGACGTTCTGGTACCCGCGATCGAGATAGTCGGTGCGGATTCGCTCGGCATCCGACGCGACCTGGAGTGCCGAGTACGACCGTCCAGGCGCCGTGACGAGGAGGGGGCCGAGGTAGTCCGCCGAAAGCACCGTGTTTCCCTCAAACGCGACGGCATCGACCATCGTGCGGGGCCCTTCGGTGATGGTGAGGGTGACCGCAACACGGCGGTCGCCTGCCTCGGATGGCGGCAGCAAACCGACGGTTTGCTCGACCGCCGCACGGGTGAACCCGCGCGCGCGATACGCCTCGCGAATAGCGCCCGCCGCGGCCTCGAGCGCCGCCTCCACGAACGGCTCGCCGGACTTGAGCGGGACGAGCGCGCGCTGCGCCCCCGCCGTAAGGGCCCGGCTCCCTTCGAGAATGATGCTGTCCACCACGTGGCGTGGACCGCGGCGCACGTTGAACCGAATCACGAGCTCGCCCTCACGCTCTTCGCGGGCGTGGGTGGCATCCGCGTCGCGATACCCGCGGGCAAGGAGGTAGTTGCGAATCGCGAACGAGGCATTCTCGAGCAGATCCTCGTCGACCGATCCTTCCTCGCGGACCGGCACCAGCTCCTCCTGGACGTCCTCGGGCAACGGATCGCCGGCAAACGCAATCGTCACCCGCGGGCCCACGCGAATGTCGATCGTCACCTGCACCTCGCCGCCGGAGGTGGTTTCGGTCAGCGGGATCACACCGATCTCGTAGAAGCCGCGCTCCCGCATGTCGTTCTCGTACTCATCGAGCGCCTCTCGTAGCTCGACGCTGTCGTATGGTCGTCCGGGTTGGATCGGGAGCCGTTTCAACAGCGCTGCGGTGTCGGCGTCCGACAGGCCTTCCACCGCTATGCGGGCCACCCGGGCGCGCGGCCCCGCGTCGATCGAGAAGATCACGGTGGATCGGTCGGGCTCGTGGGTCTCTTCGACGATCGGCGTGACCGACGCCGCCAGATATCCATGGTCGCGATAGAAATTGCGCAGCGAATCCGCCGCCTCCTCCAGACGACCGACCTTCGGCAGGGCGCCGTACCGGTCCATTACCGCCTGACTGAGCTGCGCCTGCGGCAGCCCGAGGTTTCCGCGATACAGCACCTGCTGCACCGGATGTGACGGCATCAACCGGTAGATAACGCGAACGCCCTCCCCCACGGCCTCCTGCAGCACCTGCACATCGTCATACCGACCGAGCGCGAAGAGGTGATCCATGCTCTCGCGCACGTCAGGCATTGACAGTGGCTCACCGACCTCGGTTTCAATGAGGTCCACCACCAAAGGATCGATGATTGTCTGCCCTTCCTGCTCGACGCGGACCTCGACGATCGGCTTACCGAGGGCAGGGGACTGGGCTGATGCAGGAAGGAGCCAAGTACAGAAGCAAAGGTAGAAGGTCAAAGGACAAGGCAGAACTTTGACTCGGTACCTCATCAAACTTCAGAAGACATGGCGCACCCGAACGTCGAGCGCGTACGTATCGTCCTCGTTCTGAGAGAGGACCCAGGAGAAGCGATCGCTCTGGTCGTACTCGAGCAGGATGATCTGATCGCGGGTCGTGGTCACGAGACTGCGCGAATAGGTGAGGAACACGCGGTCGGAGATCCGCTTGCCGATGGTGAGGCGGGCGCCGGGGGCGACGCGCGACGTTTGCTCGTAGAGCTCGCCAAGCGACGGGGTCAGCTGGAACGTGTCGACGCCGAAGGTCTGCTCGACTACGCGTCCCACCCCGGAGGAGAGGCTGCCGGTGAGGGCCCGGGCCGCGCGCTCGCGGAGCAGCTGCTGCTGCGGCGTAATCGACGTGTTGTACTGGCTGAACTCCACGTCCTGGCCGGGCGCGACGTCGCCAAGGAGGAGCGCCAGCACCTCCATCTCGGCCAGCGGCGGATCGGCCGTGAACTCGGGAGTGAAGCGTTCGAACACTCCTGCGGCGCGCACGGTGACCTCGTAGGTCTGCCGGGGCACGCGCACACGCGTCTGCGCTTCCACGTCGAAGAACGGCTCGATGCGCGTCGGATTGTTGAAGTCGATCGTTCCCCGTGAGATGACGTAGCGTTTTCCTTCGAAGAGCACGGTGCCGCGATCGATTTCGGCCCGGCCGAAGAGCAGCGGACGATCGTACGTGCCGCCAAGCTGCAGGTCGGCAGTGGCCACCGCGTCGATGATGTTGTTGTCCACGCGGAGCGTCGACGGCGCGGAGACGCGCACGTCGAAGCGCAGGGGAATGGCCGGCTGGGATGACGCCGGCTCACCGACGGGATCTGGTGCGCCGCCGCCAGCGAGGTTCAGCACGCTCGTGTCGAACCGGCGCGTATAGACGGCGTTGCGAACAAGGACGTTCCCGCCCAGCGTCGCCGCCTCGGGAGTGCCGGTGAGCGTCAGGTCGGCATCGACCAGGGAGCTCATGCCCGCGGGGAACCGCAGCCTCATGTTGCGTCCGCTCATCCCGATGTCGAGCGGGCCGGTGCGATAGCCGTCGATCTGCACCCTGCCGCGGAACGCCACGTCGCCGCCGCCCAGCCGCGCGGTCACACCATCGAGTCGCAGCCCACGCGAGTCGAGATCGACGACGCCGTTGATGCTCTCCAGCGCGTGAGGCGCGGCAAAGTGCCGGATGCGCCCATTGTCGACGGTGAGCGTGCCGCTCACCACCGGGTTGCGCATGGGTCCGTCGATCGAGGTCGTCACGGTCGCGCGGCCCGAGCCCCGGACGTTGCGGAAGAAACCCTGGAGGATGCCCAGGTTGGCGGTCCCGTTCGCCTTCATCGCCAGGCGCTCGTCCGGCACGTTGAGGGTACCGGTGAGGTCGAGTGACGTGTCGTCGCCGGCGAGGCGCATCTCGGTCACGCGCACGACCTGCCTGTCGAGCGAGATGCGGATCGGCGCCGCGTTTCGCAGCTGGTAGTCGAAAAAGCGCAGGTCGAGGCGCTCCACGTCCGCGGTCACGACCAGGCGCTCCCGGTCCGCAAGCGGGCCAACCACTCGGACCTGGCCGCTCGCGATCGCCGTCGTGAACGGCGACAGGCGCGGTTGGAAGGTCCGGACGTACGGGTCCAGAGACGTATCGCTCACCCGGAACGACACGTCGGCCTCCATGTCCGCAGTCAGCGCCACGCGTCCGCTGCCGGACACGGCAAGGCGGGGCGACCCTGCCTCGACTTTGAGCGTCAACACGTCGCCGCGAATGCCGATTTCGCCCGCCACCTGGCCCAAGCCCTCGTTGTCGACGAAGACGTCGCGCAACGAGCCTCGGACGTCATAGCTCGGCACCTCGAACGTGCCGCTGCCGCCGGCGCTGAAATCAAGAAGACCCGTCAGCGGCAATCGGGAGTTCGCCGCGACCGCGACGTCCTCCAGCGGAATGCTCCGTCCGTCAAGATTGAACGAATAGGTCCCATCGAAGCCGACATATGCGGCGCCGACCCCGCGGCCGGTCCCCTTTCGAATCTCGATGTCGTCCAAGCGGACTCCCGCCCCTTCGAACCGCAGTCCGGAGGTGGCCACGTTGAAGGGTTCGCCGTACGCGACGCCGTTCTCGATCGTCATGCGTCCGAAACCATACGGGTTCTCATAAGCGCCGTACACGTGGTACTCGCCGGAGAGGAGTCCCTCGACCGGATAGTCGTACAGGGCAAACGCGTCGCGCACGTCGGCGAGTGGACGGCGAGTCAGCCGGATGCGCGCGTTGATTTCCTCGCCGCGATCGCGGCGCGGGTACCCGAGTGAAAAACGGCCATCGGCGTGAATCGCCGAGTCGCCGGTGAGGATCACGATGTCCTTCACGTCGGCGTAGTTGTTCTGAATCACTGCCGAGCCGCGGGCGCTTCCCCATACCACGTTGAATGCCCGCATCCGTTCGCCGGCGAAGGTGCCTTCGATGCGAGGCCGCCTGAACGTGTCGGTCATCACGCCGTCGAACGTCCCGTACCCGCCAATCGGAATCGCCTTCGTCGGAGATCCGAACGCCGTGAGGAGTCCGGCGAGCAGCCGATCACTCTCTTGCCAGTCGCCACTCGTCACATGAAACGGGATCGTGGACTCGTCGCCGTACGCCGTCCGGCCTTCGAAGCTCACGAACGTGGTGGGCGTCGCCGCATGGCTCGGTGCGAGATCGATCCAATCCGGGCCATAGGCGTAGGTCACCTCGCCTCCGAGGGCGACCCGCTCGGACGGCAGGTGATTACTGAACGGGCCCTCGGTTGCCGTGCGCTGCTCGTCTTCGGTCGCCGCGTTTGCGGGCATCCCTCGCGTCATCAGGGTGCTGCCGGCGGGAGGTTCGGCACGAACGGAACCATCGCCGCGGCGGTCCGCAAACCGCCCGAGCGGCCATTCGAGAAGGTGCCGCCCGGTCGCGCGCCCGGCCAGGCGAATCCCCTGAATCTCGAGAAAGTCACCGAAGGCCGCCAGATCCACATCCGCGTACTCGGCGTCGAAGATCGCGATCGTCGGCACGCCGTCCGCCCCAAGCGGGGCCATCCGATAACTGAAGCGCGACGTGCCACCGTACAGATCCGCCGAGGCGTCGGTCACCTCGAGCGACTTGGGCAGCCACAACACCGACCCTCGGAGCCTGGCGAAACGGAGATCGTTTACGCCGAACACCGGACTCGAGAACGTTCCCTTCAGTTCCCGTCCACCCTTGAACAGATGCCATGATCCGGTGAACTCCCCGTCGCCGTGGAGGGTGAAGGGATCGTCGGCAAAGAAGATCTCACGCATGCGCGGGAAGTGCATGCGTGATTTCACCTGGTACGTCATTTCCGGCCATCGGCCCAGGTCGGCGACGCCCGTGACCACCGACCGCGCGCCGTCGCTCGTCAGATCGATCCGATCGAACAGCATCGTGCCGCCGTCGATCTTGAACGCCATGGTCATGTCCGTACGCATCGGCACGAAATCTCCGATGGTCACCAGGCCGTCGGAGAACCTCGCCTGGCCGCCGTACTCGGTCCCCGGCCGTCCCACGGTGACGTCGAGATTGGGCGCCACGACCGCCCAATCGGATCCAAAGTCGTCCAGCACGAACTCGCCCCGGTGCGCCCGCACGTATTGCAGGGTCGTCGTCCAGTTGCTCTGCCCGCGGGGCGTGTCGGGGGTGAAGTCCGGAAAGTTGTGGACGCCGCCTTCGTGCGACTCGACGTACATGATCCAGTCGGTCATCTCGATTTCGTCGAAGACGATCCGCTGATTGAAGAGAGTGCTCCACGGCATCGAGACCGCGATGCGCTTGGCAGTCAGGAACGGGCGTGACTCCGGCTTCAATCCATCGATGACCAAGTCCTCGACGATGAAGCGGCCCCGCCAGAGGCGGACGGAGAGGCGGCCGATGCGCATCGGACGCTTGAGGAACCTGGAGCCCTGCTCCTCGGCCTGCGTGCGCAGCGCCGGCCCGAGATCGACCGTCACCGTCGTGACCGCGGTGACGGCCAGGATCACGGCGCATACGACGACCGCCATCCGCACATAGCGTCGTGTCTGCTGTGTGAGCGGATGATGGAGAAAAGCCTTCAAGATACCTGTCAGGTTAAAGGTGAAAGGTACAAGGTCAAAGGTACCTTTGACCTTATTCGATGACGACCAGGGTTGTGCCCGCTTCGACCGACGCGCCTTCGGTCGCGTGAACCTCGGACACCGTGCCCGCCTTGGGCGCGCGGAGCTCGTTCTCCATCTTCATCGCCTCGACGACCACGACGCCCTGCCGCGCGGTCACCGTGTCACCCGGCTTCACCAGGACCTTCACGACCTTGCCGGGCATCGGCGCAATCACCTTGACCGGGCCCTTGCCGCCAGCTCCGGCTTCGTGCCCGCGCCTGGCCCACGCCGGCCGGGCGCCACCAACGCTCGCCGTCACGAGCCGGCCGTTCACGTGCACCGACAGGTCCCCCGTGGAGGGGTGCTCGACAATCGCGATCTCGTGGCTACGGCGCGCGCCGGTTCCGGGCCGGCTAAAGCCGGCCCCCACGTTTTCGTTGTCGTGGGGGCCGGCTTTGTTGTCGTGGGGACCGGCTTTAGCCGGCTCTTCTTCGACGTCCGACAAAATGAGCGACCAGATACTGTTCATCACCGAGACGTCCGCCGTCTGCTTGCGGCCGTCAAGCGCGATCTCGAACACTCCGCCCCGCCGCAGGACCTCGATGCGGCGGACCCGGCCGTTGATCTCCACGTCATAGATCAATGGCGGAGTCCCTCAATGCGCGCGCGCGTCTGCCAGCGCGTGCTTGGCGCAGGCTGGCCATTCGGGCGGACCTCCGCCTGCGACGCCGCGGCCGTGGATTTGAACACCTGGTGGAGCGCGGCCGCGATGGTGGCCACTTCCTCGTCGGCGTCGCCCGGTGGGAGGAACGGGGCACCCTGGCGTTCCCGCAGCAGCCGATCGAGATAGGTCGTGTCAAAGCGCGATGCCTCGAAATCCGGCTGGTCCAGCATCCAGCGGAAGAACGGAATCGACGTCTTGATGCCCACCACTTCGTACTCCGAGAGCGCGCGGCGCATCCGGGCAATGGCCTGCGGTCGATCCTCGCCCCACGCGATCAGCTTCGAGACCATCGGGTCGTAGTGGATTGGCACCTCGGCTCCCGATTCCGTGCCGCCGTCGTCGCGGATTCCTGGGCCTGAGGGAACACGCAGCACGCTGATCCGACCAGGCGACGGCATGAAGCCGGCGTCCGGATCCTCGGCAATGATGCGGCACTCGATCGCATGCCCGCGGGGCACGAGCAGCGCCGCCGGATCAAGATCGAGGCGTTCCCCACGGGCGATGCGGATCTGCCAACGCACGAGATCAACTCCGCTCACCATCTCGGTAATCGGGTGCTCCACCTGAAGCCGCGTGTTCATCTCGAGGAAGTAGAAGCTGCCGTCCTCGTCGAGCAGGAACTCGATCGTGCCCGCATTGGTGTAGCCGACCGAGCGCGCCACATCGGCCGCGGCGCTCGTGATCCGCGCCCGCAGCGCGGGTGAGACCATCGCCGATGGCGTTTCTTCGATGACTTTTTGGTGACGCCGCTGCATCGAGCATTCGCGCTCGACGAACGGCAGCACCGTCCCATAATGGTCGCCGAGGAGCTGCACCTCGATGTGACGCGCCCGGCCGACGCGCCGCTCCAGGAAAATGGCGGAGTCGCCGAACGAGGCGGCCGCTTCGGAACGGGCGCCGCGTACGGCACCGGACAACTCTTCCGGCGCATGCACCACGCGCATGCCCTTGCCGCCGCCGCCGGCGACGGCTTTGATCATGAGCGGGTAGCCGATCTGCGCCGCAATGCCGGTAATCGTCTCGTCGGACCCCTCGGAGCCGAGCGACTCTTCGGTGCCGGGAACGACGGGCGCGCCGACCGCGATTGCGGCCTGACGCGCGGCCGTTTTGCTGCCCATCCGCTCGATCAGTTCAGGAGACGGCCCGATGAAGGTGATTTTCGCGTCGCGGCAGGCGGCGGAAAAATCCTCGTTCTCGGCCAGAAATCCGTAGCCGGGATGAACGCCATCGGCCCCGCAGCGGCGCGCAGTATCGATGATGCGGTCGATTCGGAGATAGCTCTCCTTTGGAGGGTTCCCTCCGATGGGATAGGCCTCATCGGCCATTCGGACATGGCGCGCGCTGCGGTCGCACTCGGAGTACACGGCCACAGAGGCAATGCCGAGATCCCGGCAGGCGCGGATGATGCGTACGGCTATTTCGCCACGGTTCGCAATCAGAATTTTTCGCATGGAAAGGCTTCTTATTCTACTACTTAGGGGATTTGCAGCGGTACAATGCGCCCCTCGTTGCTTCCCTCCTCCACTCTTTTGTTGACAGTCGGGTTCCGCCTGCTTGCGGTCGCAGCATTTGTGGCGCTCACGCTTCCACGGATGGCGCAGCCCGGAATGTTCTCCGATGGCGTGCTGTACGCATCCGTATCGCGCAATCTGGCACAGAGCGAAGGATCGTTCTGGGCGCCCCGGTACACCGCCACGATCTATCCACGGTTCGTCGAGTCACCGCCGCTCGGTCTTGCGCTGGAGGCGATCGCCTTTCGCGGATTCGGTGACCACCTCGCTGTCGAGCGCACGTACGCGGGACTGCTCGGCCTGGCGACGCTTGCGCTCATCGTGGTGCTGTGGCGCACGAGCGGCGGCGATTGGCGCGGAGACTGGCTCCCGCTGCTGTTCTGGATCGTGCCAGGCATCACGACCTGGACCGTCGTCAACAACATGCTCGAGAACACGCAGGTGGTGTTCACGACAGCGGCGGTGCTGGCAGGAATCCTGTCCGTATCCGGACGCAGGATCCCTATCGCTTCGGTTGCTGCCGGTGCCTTGATCGCCGCCGCCGTGCTGACGCAGGGTCCGGTGGGACTCTTTCCGCTCGGCGTGCCGCTTCTGTACGTGATGTTCCTAGATCGCGGGCGGCTGCGCGTGGCCCTTGGAGTCACAGGTCTGATGGTCGCAACGCTGGCGGCCATCGCCGGTGGCCTGATGGCCTATGCCCCGGCGCGCGAGGCGCTCGTCGCGTACTTGCAAGCGCACCTCCACGCATCGCTGGCCGTCACCCGAGAGGGTGCGGCTACGGGGCGCGGCCAGTTCAGCGAAATTCTGTTCGTGGACGTTCTGGCCGGGATGGTCGCGCTGCTGATGGTGATCTGGGTGCTCGCGCCGCGGCCGCGCGCCCGGCCCACGGCGGATGCCCGCGCGCTCTTCTTCATCGCGGTCGGCCTCGCGGGATCAGGGCCGATGGCCACCAGCACGAAGGTGATGGGCCACCATTTCGCGGCGGCAATTCCGATGTTCGCGATCGGCTTCGGCATGCTCGCGTGGCCGTTCGTCGCAACGGCATTCGAACGGCCCCTTCGCGGCCGCCTCCTGGCCGCGCTGCCCGCCGCGGCGGGAGTGGTATTGCTCGCTGCGGCGGTCGCGGTACCGTTGATATATGGCGCGATCGAGTCGCGCGACCAAGGACTGGTTCGCGCGCTCTGGATCCTCGGCCGGTCGTTTCCCGAGCGGCCGATCATGGCCATCTGCGCTGCAGCCAATGATGAGTGGAGTCTGCACGCGTACGTGCAGCGATTCTACAAAGGAAGCTTGGACGCGTCCGGCACCCCGCGCGACCTGTTTCTGCGGGTCATGGATCGTGAGTGCCCGGTGCCGACGCCATGCGTGCGAACGCGCTTTGCCGGAGGCCTCGAGCTGTATTCCTGCCAGCCCTGAGTACGTAGGGCGGGTCTTGCTCTGTAGACCCGCCAATCATGTACGTAGGGGCGGACCTTCAGGTCCGCCTGACCGGTGACTTTCCTGCTGTAAGGGCCGACGACGAGTGTCGGTCGACGGCATGTCGCGGCTCCGCGGCCGCGCGCTCGGCACGCCCAATGAGCCGTCGCGGCGTTCATGCCCATGCGAGGCACCAGTGCTCTGGCGACCGAGCCCGCGTCGCTTCGCGCGACAT
>ORMF012097679.1_pt1 | contig 31056 bp, 33 predicted proteins | sample 1779871 | NCBI WGS metagenome assembly ORMF01 (sample SAMEA104232316, study PRJEB22302) | groundwater metagenome | biome: forest; feature: aquifer; material: groundwater | place: USA | collected 2011-08-07 | depth 5.4 m | reverse complement strand
CCCATGATGGCATGGGCTTCGAAAGCAGCACATCGCCCGTCACAGGATCGCGCCGGATATCGACTTCGTCACCCTCAAACCGGAACTCGGCGGGCAGGCGGACCGCCTGACTGCCTCCGGTCGTGAATAGCTTCGCCTTTGTCATCGCGCGCTCCGTAAGAAGTAGATACGTCACATACATACTTCACCCGAGGGGCCAGTGCAAGACCTCTCCAATGCGGGGCACGATTCCCCCATGTCGACAGATAGCGGGAACTATGGATCGAGACCCATAGTCCACTCTTGGCGCGCGACGGCCTCGTCTCCAAGTTCCGGGGCTATCGAAGCGAAGGGTTTTCTCTGATCCCACTACTGCTGATCCTGACAGGATTGTGGACAATGCTGGACGATCATCCGGCTGCGCCCTCTCTTGAGTCCAAAGCGTCGTGGAGCTGATCTTCCTGAAAGTTCTTCCACACCGACCACTCGGCCACGCGCCAGATGCTCTCCGACTTGGCCTTTGCGGGGCGGGGACACGCCGTTTGCGTGATCACGAGCCGGCAGCGCTATAACGTGCCAGCGGACACGCTACCGCCCAGAGAAGCGGTCGGTGGCTAGCTTGGGTGCTAGCCGCTTGACCAGGTCGAGCGCAACATCGGTTAGGCACGCGTGCCCCAACAAGCCCGTGGCGCATTTTGTCGGCCGCTGCAGGTGCACGTGGGCCGCGCCGAAATGACCCCTCCTCCCAATCCCCCTTTGGATCCCATTCACCTCACTGATCGCACGATCCTCGTCATGGCTTCCGTCGCAAACCGCGTTGCGGGAGGGACCACCGTCTTGTCATTCATTGTCGCAGCTTAACGCATCGTCACCCAAGACAATGATGCGATCAATTGCATTGATTTGCCCGTGGCTCGGGCCCCAGACAAGCAGGACAGCGCGTCACCCAGCCACCAACCAGCTGCGTATCAAGCGCTGATCACGGGCAGCGGCGTGCTGGCTAAACGATAATCGTCAGCTCTTAGGTACCTGCGGACATCGCCGGTTCGTGGCGGAAGGTCTCTTGGGTGCAAATTTCTGCCGTGCGCATCCCTATCAGGGCCGGCCCGGATGCGCGCGCTTGGCCTCCTGGATCGCAGCCCAGACGCGGGCGGGCGTCGCCGGCATCTCGACATGCCGGATGCCCAAAGACGAAAGCGCATCGCAGATGGCGTTGATGGTGGCGACCAGCGAGCCGACGGTGCCCGCCTCGCCGACGCCCTTGACGCCCAGCGGATTGACAGCCGTCGGTACGGCGCGCGTCTCGAGGTGCACTGGCGGAATGTCCACGGCGCGGGGCATCTGGTAATCCATGAACGAGCCGCTCATGAGCTGGCCGGACTCCGCGTCGTAGGTGATGACCTCGCCCAGCGCCTGCCCAACGCCCATGGCGACACCACCCTGAATCTGGCCGTGTGCCAGCTTCGGATTGAGCACGTTGCCGATGTCCTCGACGATCGAGTAGCGCACAATCTTGGCCGCGCCCGGTCTCTGGATCGATCTCAACCTCGACCATGTGGCAGCCGTTTGGAAAGGTGACGGCGGGCGGCATGAACTCGGCGGTCTCGGAGAGACCAACCGGATCCTTGCCTTCCGCATGGCGGGCCACATCGGCGAGCCCGACCGAGCGGTTGGACCCCTTGAGCGGAAGCGGCCGTCGGCAAAGCCGATGTCATCCGGATTGGCCTCCAGCATCTCGGCCGCAAGTGCACGGCCGGTCGCGATCACCTGTTGAGCTGCGCGTTGCGTTGCGGCGCCGCCGACGCCCATTGCGCCCGAGCCGCCGTTGCCGCGGCCATCGGGGAGGTCGTCGGTATCACCGGCCTGATAACGGATGGCATCCCAAGGAAGGCCGAGCTCACGGGCGACGAGGTCGGTCAGCGTTGTCTCGATGCCCTGTCCGGTGGACATCGACCCCGCAAATAAAGTCGCCGTGCCGTCGGGATGGATCTTGAGCTTGGTAAAGTCCTTCCGCGGCTTGGTAAAGGGGCCGGCTGCGACCTCGATCGGGTTCGCTATACCGAGCCCGCGCAGCATGCCCCGTGTCGCGGATCCTTCCTTTCGTGCGGCGAAACCCGCCCGGTCGGCGAGCTTGGCTACGCCCATCATGTTGCCCTCGAATTCGCCGCAGTCATACTTGAAGAGGAACCCGGTGTCGTAGGGCATGGCCGACGGCGGCACCAAGTTGCGCAGGCGCATCTCAAAGGGATCGAGGCCGAGATCGCGCGCGGCGATGTCGATCAGCCGCTCGATGACGTAGGTCGCCTCGGGCCGGCCGGCGCCGCGATAAGGCGCGTTGGTCATCGTGTTGGTGAAGACGCCGGTGACGCCGGCCTCAATGTTCGGGATCTGATAGACGCCAGCGATGCCGCCGATGTTGTTGAGGAGGAACAGCGACCGGCGCGAGAGATAGCAGCCGACGTTGACCGTGAGATCCACCTTCAACGCCCGGAAGCGGCCGTCGCCGTCCACGCCCAATTCCGCGTTGATGGAGGTGTCGCGGCCATGGTCGTCGGCAAGGAAGCTTTCACTGCGCTCCGAGATCCAGCGCACCGGGCGGCCGAGTTTGCGCGCAGCATAGAGCACGAGCACGTCCTCGGGGTAAGCGCCGCTCTTCATGCCGAACGAGCCGCCGACATCCTTGGCAACGACGCGGACCTGATCGGCCGGCACCTTCAGCAAATTCGCGAGCGCGTTCTTCAATATGTGCGGGCTCTGATTCGAGGCATGTAGCACGAAACGGCCGGCCTCATCGACACGGCCGAGCGCGCCCCGCGGCTCGATGGAGAGCGCCGCAACCCGCGAGACGTGCGAGGAGAGCCGGGAGACATAGGACGCCCGCGTGATGGCGTCGCCCGCATTGCCCTTCCTCCAAACGAAAGCGATGTTGTCGGGCGCCTCGTCCCAGACAGCCGGTCCGGCGGAGGCGCGGGCCGCTGCCACGGTTGCGACCGTGGGGATATCCTGCGTCTCGACGACGACGAGCTCTGCCGCGGCCTCGGCCGCGTCCAGAGTCTCGGCGACGACGAACGCAACCGGCTCGCCCACGGCACGGATGCGATCGCGAACGAGTACGGGTCGTCGGGCCTGATGCGCCTTCTGGCCGTTCGGGCGCTTCAAGTCCACGCCACACGGGAAGTCCGGCAGTCCGTCGGCGGCCAAATCCTTGCCAGTATAGACCGCGAGCACGCCGGGCGAAGCGAGCGCCGCATTGGTATCGATCGACGTGACGCGGGCGCTCGCGACCTGTGCCCGGACGACGACGGCATGTGTCGTCCGCTCGTAGGCGATATCGGCGACATAGAGGCCCTGGCCCGTTATCAGCCGGTTGTCCTCGATGCGTCCCTGGAACTCACCCCACTGGCGCAATGCCGGCTCTCCCGATGGCTTCGCGACGACCGTTCAGGGACTGCGAAGTGCGCGTGGCCCGCGGCCGCCGCTGGACCCCGGCCGCAAGTCATCATGGCCTGGACGGCAATGCAAGGAGGGAGGCCGTTCTAGTCTACAAGAACCGAAAAGAGATCCGTGATCCGTCATCTCGCCATCCACCGCGCTGCGAATCAAGCGCGGATCGATGGCTGCGGCGCGTCGGCTGGTGATCGCAACCCGCCTGGCTTTTCTGGTAAGCCTCAATCGTAGAAGCCGGGCGCCATCTTTAGGCTATCGCGCTGCGCCTTGTCATGATTGATCCAGAGCTGCGCCTTCTCCTTCGCCAACACGTCGGCGATGCGCTGCATCGAGGCCAGCGTCTTGTCCTTGTCGGTGTTGCCTGAAGGCACGCCGCGATTTTCCCAGTTGCTCTTGAAGTGAACGGCGTCGCCCGAGAGCACTAGCGCGCCGGTCTTCGGCAATTTCACCAGCAGCGACTGGTGGCCGGGCGTGTGCCCGGGCGTCGCGATGATTGTCACGCTGCCGTCGCCGAATATGTCGTAGTCGCCTTCGAGCTTGGTCACCGGATGTTCCGGCTTGAAGCGTCCGACGCCGAGCGGGCTCGGCCACTCGTATTCGGCCTTCTGCACCAGCAGCATCGCCTGGGGGAATAGCTCCACATTACCGATGTGGTCCGGATGTGTATGAGAGACGGCGAGATGTTTGATGTCGGCGGCCTTCACGCCCAGCGCTTCAAGCTGCGAGGCGAGTGTCTTGGGTCGCCGCCAATGCGTCATGCGCGGATCGGTCGGCGCCTGACCACCGGGCATGGCGGCGATGGCGTCGGTGATACCGGTGTCCCAAACCAGCCAACCCTGAGTGTGGTGGATCAGGTAGCAGTTATCGACGAAATCCATCGACTTGCCGACATTGACGCCTGGGGACCAGCGCGAAATGTCGCCGGCGACGCCTTCGCCGCAATTGAGAATGTAGAGTTTATCGACGCCAGATGTGGTTTGCGCCGAGGTTGCGGCAGCAGAAATTGACAGCACCACCATCGCGGCAATGCAGACACCGGATCTTTGCATATCACCCTTCCTGGCGTGGCAGTTGCCAATCAACATTCGCATAGTGGAGACCTCCAGGAAGAGGGGACCACGTCCGCCCTCAGATGACAAGCTGACGGTAGCTTAGCGCATCTACACGAGAGAGATCGCTCCGGGAGGCCGGAACAAACTTGACGGCTCCGACCGCGGACACCCGCGAGCCGCCAGTCGTCACTAATAAAAAAGCGGTCAGTTGAGCACCAAGGGTTGAGCTGCCAGGGCACCCGTCATCGCGCCCCCAACCGCCGCGGCTCGAGCATTGATCTCTGGCAGTTGCGCGTGGCTGGAGATCGAGATTGGCTCTGGGAGATGTTACGGGATGAGCACCAACTTGCCCACGACCCGCCGGTTCGACATCTCGGCGAGCGCGAGGGGCGCGTCAGCAAGCGGGTAGGTTTTCATCACTCTAGGCTTCAAGCGGCCGTCCGAGTAGGCCTCGAGAAGCTTTGCCAGCCGCCGACGCGTATCGTCCGGAAACCGCCAGCTGTGTTCGCCGAACACGACCCCGGTCACGGAGAAGTTCTTGACCAGGATCATGTTGGTCGCGACTTGCGGGATATCTCCCGAGGCGAAGCCGACCACCAGAATTCGGCCCTCCCAGCCGATACAGCGCACACTTTGCTTGAATGCCTCCCCACCGACAGGGTCGAAGACGACGCCGACACCCTTGCCATTCGTTAGAGCGTACACCCGATCGCGAAGGTCTTCGGAGAGGTAGTTTATCGTCTCATCTGCGCCATGCTGGCGCGCAACCGCCAGCTTCTCTGAATTGCTCGCAGCCGCAATGACACGAGCGCCGAGGAGCTTGCCAACCTCGATCGCCGCCAAGCCGACGCCGCCTGCGGCACCGAGGACGAGCAGAGCCTCGCCTGCGGTGAGATGCCCTCTGTGCGTCAGCGCGAAATGCGCCGTGCCGTAGGCGACGGGAAACGCCGCAGCCGCGGTGAAATCCATGGCATCGGGGATCGGCGTGACGATTGCGCCGGGGACCACAACCTCTTCCGCATGACCTCCGCCCCTGCGCGCGAATGCCAACACACGCTCGCCCGGCCACACATGTTCGACACCCTCGGCGCACTCGAGAACGATGCCGGCAACCTCCAGACCGGGAATGAATGGCAGCTCGGGTTTGACCTGGTATTTTCCCTCGACCATGAGGATGTCCGGAAAATTGACGCCAGAGGCCCGCACGCCGATGCGGACTTGTCCGGGCCCGAGCCGAGGGCTCTCAATCTCCGCAACCTCGAGGGCACCAATGCCGTCGAGCGAGCGACAGAGAAGTGCGCGCATGACTAGGCTCCAACGTCGTCACAAGTGCCTTCGGCCGTAGCAGCCATCGCCTTGAGTTCGCGCCGCATCAGTTTCCCAGTCGGCGTCAACGGCAAGGCCTCGCAAACGTGGATCCGATCAGGAACCTTGTAGCGAGAGAGATGCGTCCGGCAATAGGCGAGGATCGCGTCTGTCTCGATGCGGGAGCCAGGCCTCAGCGTAAGGTAGGCGACGATGATCTCGCCCCGAACTGGATCATCAAGCCCCGTCACTCCGGCAAGGGCGACGGCTTGATGCTGCTGCAGGACCTCCTCGACTTCGGCAGGTGAGACGTTGATCCCCGAGCGCTTGATCATTTCGGAGCTGCGTCCTGCGTATTGAAGCGCACCGTCCGGCCGAAGCGAGCCAAGATCGCCGGTCCTGAAGTAGCCATCGGGCGTGAAAGCTGTGGTGTTGAATTGCGCACTCGCGCCAAGATAGCCTCTCGTGAGGTACCCTTTGACCTCGATCTCTCCGACTTCGCCCGGCTCAGCTTCGCTACCCGTCGCAGCGTCGCGAATTCGCAGCTGCACGCCGGGCAAGGGCAGGCCTTGGCACTGCGCGCGCTTCTCCAGCGGCCAATCGTGGGGTGTGACGCAGCAGTTGCCGTAGTTTTCTGTGGCGCCATAGATGTTGCAGATTCTCGACACGCCGAGTTGCTCAGCCGCCTTGAGGATGTCCTGAGGAGCGCCGATCGTGACGCCTGTGCTGAGAGACGCCGTCCGGCGACGGGCAAAGCTCGGGTGGCCAACCAGAGCATTGGTCATCGCCGGCAGCGTGTAGATCGCCGTGCACTTGTGCTGCTCGATCAAGTCGAGCGCGCCGCCCGGCTCGAAGTGTCCCTGCAAGACCAATGTCGCACCGTGCGTGATCGCCGCCGGTAGCGCATTGACGGCGCCATAGGACCAGAAGAGCGGAATGGCCGCGAGTATGCGGTCGCCCGGCACAAGCCCCTGGCGCTCGCCGATGTTGAATCCGTTTTCGATGGCGCCGCCATGATCGAGCGGGACGGCTTTGGGCCTGTTGCTCGAACCGGAAGTGTAGAGGACAACCAGCGGGTCCGCCGCGCTTGCGCCTTCCCCAAGCGCCAGGTCCGGCAGCGCGTCGCCTTCGCGATAGCGTGCAAAGAGCTCGAAACCGTCGTGAGGCGTCGCCTTGAGCAGGACGACTTTTTCCAATTCCGGATGGGCGCCATGCGCACGCAGTGCGGCGATGTCATCGACAAACGCACGCTCGCCGAAACGAGGGATCGCGAACAGCAAACGCACCTGCGAGTCGCTCAGCAGGAAATCGAGCTCTCGCGCCGTGGACCAGGTGCTGAAAGGGACCACGACCGCGCCGAGCGCGGCGACAGCAAAGAACACCTCGAGCCATTCGATCCGATTGTCTGACAGCAAGCCGACGCGGTCGCCTCTCCTGACGCCATCCTCACGCATCCTTTGCGCCACGCGGCGCACCCCTGCCTCGAGCTCCGCATACGAGACAGTTGCGTCAGAAGTAATTGCAACAGGACGTTTCGGGGCGTCTGCTGCCTGCTCACAAAGCAGATCGAAGGCTGTACGACTGAAGGGCGCTTTCATATGGTATCGCAAATGCGAGCGGTAGAAGCAGCCGGCGGGCCAGCGACACGATGACAATCCACCCGACGACGCGTCCACCCGCGCGGGCGAGCCTGCCGATCCACCTCATAGGAGATTTGAGTGACACTGCATGTAAAGCAAGCCGCCAGTCACGTCGAGCTGATAACAATCGACAATCAGGCAAAGCGCAACGCTCTGTCGCGCGCCATGATGGCTGAATTGGCGGATCTTTGGGAGCGACTTGGCGCATCGGACGACTGCCGGTGCATCGTGATCACCGGAGCTGGTGACAGGGCGTTCTGCGCAGGCGCAGATATAGGCGGCGATCTCTCCGCGAGAAGCGAAATTGCCCGAATGATCGACCGCGCGCTCCTTAAGACCAAGATGTACTCGAAGCCAATCGTTGCGGCGGTGAACGGTGACTGCGCCGGCGGCGGCGTCGAGCTGCTTCTGTCGACCGACATCAGACTCGCAGCAGAGCATGCGCGCTTCGGTTTGCCGGAAGTGAAGTGGTCGATCTACCCGTTTGGAGGGGCGACTGTGAAGCTCGTGCAGCAGATCGGCTACGTTCACGCCATGGATCTGCTGCTCACCGGCCGCCTCGTGACCGCCGATTTTGCCGCTAGCATCAACCTCGTCAATCGCGTCTTGCCCGCCGCCGATGTTCTGGGGGCCGCCATCAAGACGGCAACCGAGATCGCGGCAAACAGCCCGTCCGCCGTGCAGGCGGTCAAGACGCAGATCAGCGCCGGCATTGCGGAGTTCACATCGGGTCGGGAAGCCCTGGAAAAGGAGCTCGGGGATCGCGTGCGAGCCAGCCCCCATTTCACGGAGGGCGTCGCTGCGTTCCGCGAGAAGAGACATCCCAAATATGGCTGATCCGATCTCGGCGGGGCCGTCACGAACCGACGGTTCCAGGACATCGGCGCGCGGCGTCATGCCGCTCTACGCGGTGCTTGTGCGTGATATCTTCGGTCCGCGCATTATGGGCACCACATTCGGTGCGGTCTCCATGTTTGCGAGCCTCGGCATGGCGTTAGGTCCCGGGGCTGGTGGCTTCGACACCTATGGCAAGCTATGCTTGGCTCTACATCGGCTCTTCGCCATGGGGCTTAGTGCCGTGGCCATTGCGCTGACCTTCCGACCGATGCGTTTCCCGCCTACGGAGCAGCAGCTCGATCTGAAGCACGCTTGAGTAAGGAGGCATTGCCGTGCGTCTCGATTCGCTCGCCAAGGTTATCCGCAGCAAGAACGCCGGGCCGTGCCTTCTGACCCTCGACGTGATGCTACCCGACGAGGCGACGTACGCCTACGTCACCGAGCGCATCGACCGGCTCCGCCGGCAGGTTGCACAGCGCTACGGCCGCAGCGAGAACGAGGTCGCCGTGCTGCCGTTCGCGCCCGCGCTCGCAGTCAAGATCACGCTTCCGCGCGATATCATGTCCGGCGATGTCGGCGATCGTGACGTCTATGGCGCACAGCAGCACGCGCCCCTTCTGGACATCGAGCTATGACCGCTATCGGACGATTGCTCGACGACTTTTCCCGCCGGCGCCGGCCGCTGCGCTCACTCGGTGCCTCGGGCCAGCTCGGCTACGGCATTCCGACACCGGCCTTCGAGGCGGGCCTTGCGCGTGCACCGGATATGATCGGCGTCGATATGGGCTCAATCGACATCGGCCCGGCCTACCTCGGCGGCGGCAAGATGGCTCCGACCCGCGTCGGAGCGAAGCGAGACCTGCGCAAGGTGCTACGCGCTGCGCGGCGACTGGACATTCCCCTGATCGTCGGTTCTGCAGGCTCGGCTGGTGCCAAACCGCATCTGGATCAGACGCTGGACATTATCCGTGAGATTGCGCGCGACGACGGGCTCGAATTCCGTATGGCCGTGGTCGCCTCGGACGTGCCGCGTGCCGAGGTGAAGCAGGCGATCGCCGCCGGGCGCGTGCGGCCGATGGATACCATGCCGCCGCTGACCGAGGCGGACGTCGACGCAGCATCGCACATCGTCGGACAGCTCGGGCTCGAGGCGTTCCGGCGCGCCCTCGAGGCGGACGTGGATATCGTTGTGCTTGGCCGCGCCTGCGACACGGGCATATTCGCCAGCATCCCGGCCATGCTGGGCTTTCCGGCCGGCATCTCGATGCATATGGCCAAGATCATCGAGTGCGCGTCGCTATGCTGCGTGCCGGGCGGGCGCGATACCATCCTCGGCGTTCTCGACGACGACGGATTCGAACTGGAAAGCATGGCTCCAAACCGCGCCGCAACGCCGTCGAGCGTCGCCGCTCACAGTCTCTACGAGCAGGCCGATCCGTTCGATATCCGCGAGCCGTCCGGGCGCGCCGACCTGCGCCATGTAAGATACCGCGCACTTGACGCACGGCGCACGCGGGTCGAGGGGGCGACTTTCGAGCCGGTCGAGCGGCTGACGATCAAGCTGGAGGGCGCGACCATGATCGGCCATCGCGCTCTGCTCATCGCTGGCGCCGCCGATCCGCGGTTCATCGCACGACACGAGGAGATTTTTGCCGCCGTCTCGCGCGTCGTCCGCGATCTCGTCTGCGAGGACTCTGTCGAGGACTACCGCCTCGGTTTTCGTCTGTTCGGCATCAACGGGGTCCGTGCTTGGGCCGAACCGCCGGCGCATATGCCGCGTGAGGCATTCGTCATGGGCGAATGTATCGCACCTACACCGGAACGGGCGGAGGAGGTGATCCGGACGACCAAGCAATATCTGCTGCATCACGGCTACGAGGGTCGTCTCTCGACCGCCGGCAATCTGGCGTTCCCGTTCACGCCGCCCGAGGTGATGATCGGCGAAGCCTACCGCTTCAACGTGTTCCACCTGATGGACGTTGACGACGTGGTGCGCCTGTTCCCGGTCGAGGTAGAGACGGTGACCTGATGGGAGCACAAGATTGAATGTCCGTTTATAGTCACGGCACCAATACGATGCGGCCGACCACCTTGCCGGCTTTGAGGTCGCTCAGGGCTGCGCTGGCCTCCTGGAGCTTGCGCCGTGTCACCTTGATCGGCTTGAGCGTGCCCCTCTGCGCGAGCCCGACCAGCTCTTTGAGTTCTGGCAGGCTTCCCACATAGGAGCCGCGAATGCCCATGCCACGCAGTGGGAAGTAGACAAGGGGCAGCTTCAGTTCGCCGCCGTAGAGGCCAACGAGAACGATTTCGCCGCCCTTCTTGATACTGGCAATGCCCAGGCTGATGGTCGGTGATGAGCCGACGAGATCGAGCACGCAGGATGCGCCACCGCCGGTTGCCTTGATGATCTGCTGGGATGCGTCGGAAGCTGCACCTTCGATCGCGGCCAGCGCGCCGGCCTCCATTGCCGCCTTGCGCTTTCCCGCGTCGATGTCGACGACGACGGCACCCTTGCCTCCCATCGCCCGAAGCACAGTCAGCGCCATATGGCCCAGGCCGCCTGCGCCCATGATGACGACCGGCTCGTCCTTGACCTTGGACCCGAACTTCTTGAGGGCCGAATACGTTGTCACGCCCGAGCACGCTAGCGGCGCGGATTCGGCCGGATCGAGTTTGCCGAGGCCGACGCAGTAGCGCTCGTGCGGCACGAGGACGTATTCGGCATAGCCCCCAGGCACAAAAACACCCATCGATCGGGTCTTGACGGCGCATAGATTCTCCTCGCCGCGCTTGCAGGTTGGGCACTCGCCGCAACCGAGCCAAGGGTACACGACGCAGGACATGCCTGGTTTTACCGCCTTGGCATCGGGACCCGCCTTCACCACTTCGCCTGAGATCTCGTGACCCATTGTCAATGGAAGGGCGACGCCGCGGTCCTTGAGGGTCATCTTGTTGCCTGAACCCAGGTCGTAGACACCCTCCCAGATGTGGATGTCGCTGTGGCACACGCCGGCACCGGTCATGCGGATGAGGACCTCGGCGCCTTTGGGCTCGGGTGTTGGGCAGTCCATGCGCTGGAGCGGAGCATTGTGCTCGGTCACACAGTAACAGGTGTGCGTCATGATGTTCTCCGATGGCACAGGCGTTGTTGGCTCATGTGAGCGGCTTCATGATGTGCTTCTGGAACGCTGGACGCTGCCTCAGGCGCTCGTAGTAGGCCTCGACCCGCGGAAGCTTCGGGCGGTCAAGCGCACACCAGCAATACACGTTCACGCCCACAACGATGTCGCCCATTGTGAAGCTCTTCCCTGCGACCCAGTCCCTGCCAGCCGAAAGAGTAACCGCCATCACGCCTGATGACCCTCGCCCGAAACGATGCCGGCGTCGAGCTCGCCCTTCCTTGGTCAAGTGCCGCAAAACGTTTGGTGCACGATTTGTTCGGGCCGCGGCGGGTCGGCGTAGCGGGCGAAGGCTGGTTGATCCTCGTAAGGCATGGAGAGCACCGTCAGCAGGCTCTCGAAGGGCGAGAAATCCGCTTCGTTCACGGCTGCAGAGATCCCCTCCTCCACCAGATGGTTGCGCGGGATGAATGCAGGGTTAGCCGCACGCATCGCCAGCCGGCGCTCGTTCGCCTCTCCGCCCTCCTCGGCAAGCCGGTGGCGCCATCTCGCCGCCCAATCGTCGAAGGCGGTCGGATCTGTAAACAGACTGCGCACTATCGCGTCGCCGTCGGGTCTGGAAGTCGCGTCGCACAGCCGGCGGAAGGTCAAGGTGAAATCGGCGCCGTTGCGGGCCATGCGCTCGAGGAGGTCCTGTGCCAGCGACAGATCGTCCGGCCGCGGTTGGAACAGGCCGAGCTTGCGCCTGAAGCCCGCGGTGTAGGCTGTCTCGAAGCGGGTAGGGAACGCGGCAATTGCGTCTTGCGCCTCTTTGACGGCGGCGTCCTTGTCCTCTGCAAACAGCGGCAAGAGGGTCTCCGCCAGGCGGGCGAGGTTCCACTTGGCGATGCGCGGCTGGTTGCCATAGGCGTAGCGGCCAACGGTGTCGATGGAGCTGTAGACGGTTCCCGGGTCATAGGCGTCCATGAAGGCGCAGGGACCATAGTCGATAGTCTCGCCCGCGACCGACATGTTGTCGGTGTTCATGACGCCGTGAATGAAGCCGACCAGCAGCCACTTCGCTACAAGCTCTGCCTGGCGCGCGATCACCATGTCGAGGAGGGCGCGGTACCGGTTCGCGGCGTCAACCGCTTCTGGGTAATGCCGCGTGATGACGTGATCGGCGAGGCGCCGGATCGCATCCACATCCCCGCGCGCCGCGAAGAACTGGAAGGTGCCGACGCGGATGTGGCTCGACGCGACGCGGGTCAGTACCGCGCCGGGCAACGGCGTCTCGCGCCAAACCGTCTCGCCGGTCGTCACAGCGGCGAGCGCTCGGGTCGTCGGGATTCCAAGCGCGGCCATGGACTCGCTGACGATGTATTCGCGCAGGACAGGCCCGAGCGCCGCCCGTCCATCGCCCTGCCGGGAAAAGGGCGTCGGGCCCGACCCCTTGAGCTGTATGTCGCGGCGCACGCCGTCGCGATCGATAACCTCGCCCAGAAGAATGGCACGCCCGTCGCCGAGCTGCGGCACGAAAAAGCCGAACTGGTGGCCGGCATAAGCCATGGCGAGCGGCTCGCCGCTCTTGGGCACCCGGTTGCCCGCAAGGACCTCAACACCCTCCGGTGCGGCAAGCTCTCCCGGATCTAGCCCGAGATGCAGCGCGAGTTCCTCGTTCAGCTTAACGAGACGGGGCGCAGCGACCGGAGTGGGCGGTAGCCGCGCGAAGAAACGGTCCGGCAGGCGCGCGTAGCTGTTGTCGAATGCAAGGAGATCAACTGCTTCGGTTTGTGCCGTCATCACAGTTCCAGACCGTCACGTTTGAATCGGCGAGCACGAACGTCGAGAGCCGCCTTGTGCGCATCGCCCAACTCGGCCTCCGATCAGCCGTTCCTTAGCATGCTCTCCAGGACCGCTTCCATCGGCCGTGGCAAAATCCCAAGATCGGCGAAGCCGGGCAGAGCCGGCGATACCACGGTGTCGATCTCCATCAGTTCCACCTGATTGCGCGTGACCGGTGCATCCGGCAGCATCTCGGCAACCCTGGCGATGCCATGCCAGGCGCCAAAAGGCACCGGCACCAGGATCGGTTTCACGTTCGCTGTGCGCGCTATCGTTCTGAGGAGCTCCTCGTACGAATAGATGCGCGGTCCGCCACACTCCGCCGTCAGCGGTCCCGTCTCCGCCCGTTGCATCACTCTCGCAACCGCCTCTGCAACGTCTTCCACATCCGCTGGCTGCAACCGCGTCTTGCCCCGCCCAAACATCGGATAAACAGGCAGGCGACGCAGCAGCTTGACGAGGGTGTTGAGAAACACATCATCGGGGCCGAACATCACAGCTGGTCGGATCACCGTGGCGCCGGCAAAGACCGCGCGGACCGCCTGCTCTCCCTGGCCTCGCGCGCGGATGTATGGTGAGGGTGATTGTGCATCGGCCCCGATCCCTGAAATCTGGACGAGACACTCGACACCCGCCTTGCGCGCCTCCTTGGCTAGCCGCTCGGCTGCCGCGACGTGCACCGCATGGAAGGTCTCTATTCCGCGCTCAACGTAGAGACTGACCGCATTGACCATACCAAACGCGCCGGCAACCGCGCTGGCAATCGACTGCCGGTCGTGAATATCGGCTGCTATAGAGCGCAGCTGCGGATCATCGCCGCTGGACGAGTTCGGGTGTCTGGATGCAATGCGGACAGAATACCCCTTCTCATGCAAATGACGAACGATCCGGCGCCCGAGAAAGCCGGTCCCGCCAAACACGGTCACAGTCTGCACCACGGCACAAGCCGCTCTTTGTCGCTGATGTCTAGGCTCCTCAGAGCACTGCTTCTAGCGTACACGTTTGGCGTTGAGGCGCGAAGTCCAGATGCCCGTCACCAGACCGGCCCACGCGCTGCACCGGGCCACTACTAGCCAAGTGGTTCCGCAGACACCGCCAATGTCGAGTAAACAGAATGACACCGCGAACACTTGGATTAACCGACCCGCTGCACCAGTACCTCATGCAAGTCGGGCTTCGCGAACATGAAGAGCTGAAGCGCGTTCGCGAGGAAACGGCCCAGCTTCCTGGCGTCCACATGCTGCTTGCGCCGGAACAGGCCCAGTTGATGGCTCTACTGGCACGCCTCCTGGGTGTTCGCCGCTATCTCGAGATCGGCACCTACACGGGCTACAGCGCGCTTGCGATTGCGCTTGCCCTGGAGCCCGGGGGTAGGGTCGTCACTTGCGAAATCGACCAAGTGATCGCCGCGATCGCGCGGCGCCATTGGCATCGCGCAGGCGTCACCGACAAGATCGAGCTACGGCCCGGACCGGCGCTCGAAACGCTCGATGCCATCCTTGCGCAAGACGGGCGGGGACGCTTCGATATGGCATTCATCGACGCCGACAAGGAAAACTTACTGGCGTATTATGAGCGTTGCCACGGTCTAGTGCGTATTGGCGGATTGATCCTCATCGACAATACGCTCTGGAGTGGCTCCGTGGCCGACGACTCTGACCACGATCCATCAACGGAGGCGATCCGAGCCTTCAACATGTTCGTCCATGGGGATCAGCGCGTCGAGATGGTGCTGCTGCCTATTGGTGACGGGCTGACGCTCGCCCGTAAGATTGTCTAGCCATCGTGCAGTGGGCTCATGGCGGCGACGTCGTGTTCTCGCTGTGGCGCTGACACCTGCGAGCTCGAGGACATCATGACCATTACGCTCAACCACACGATCGTTCCGGCGCGCGACAAGGAAGCGGCCGCGCGTTTCTTCGCGCAGAACTTGGGCCTTGCCTACAATGGCGTCGAGGAGCATTTCGCGCCGGTCAAGGTCAACGACACGCCGACCTTTCTCTTTGACGACGACACCAATTTCGAGAGTCACCACTACGCGTTCCACGTCTCCGATGCGGAGTTCGATGCCATCTTCCATCGAGTTCAGGAGGCTGGCCTGACCTACGGCTGCGCGCCGTGGAGCGCCGATGACCGGAAGCTCAATGACTGGGGCGGTGGGAGGGGCGTTTACTTCCGGGTTCCCGACGGCCATCTTCTCGAGCTGATGACCGTGCCACAATGAGCTCGGCTGCTTGCGATTGCATTCGTGTAGCCAGGCCGTGAGTCATTGCTGAACACGTTGGCCCATCCGCCATCCCATTTGCCAAAAATCAGCTTCGAGCCGGGTCGCCTCCCTGAAGATTGCGGTCAGCTCGGCTTCGCGAGCGGGCGTTGCGTATAGATCGGCGAGACGGTCCAGGTGAGCCCGTGCTTTCGCCGCGACCTCCTGGTATGGCGCACCGGCGTACTCGGCGATCCAGACGCGATAGGGGTTGGTTGCGGCGTGGGCATCGGGTCGCTTGGCGAGCCGCGTCGCGATCTCCGCGTAGCCGATTACACAAGGGGCAAGCGCCACCTTGAGCGCCAGCAAGTCGCCGCGCATACCGGCGTCGAGCACGTAGCGCGTATAAGCCAACATCTCGGCCGCCGGAGGAGCATACTCGAGATCGCCGGGCGACAGACCCCAGCCCGCACAGAGCTTCACGTGCAGGTCCATTTCGACGTCGAGGATGGCCGACAGGCCGCCCGCCCCTTCGCGCATGTCGGCAAGCGTCGGCGATTTGTAGACTGAGAGCGCGTAGGCGCGCGCAAACTCGATCAGGAACAGGTAGTCTTGAACAAGGTAGTGACGAAAGGCCGCCGCGGGGAGCGAACCGTCTGCCATGCCGTTGGTGAAGGGATGCTCGGCATAGGCGCGCCACTCGGCCGGGGCCTCCGCCTTCAACCGCTCGAAGAAGCTCATGGTGTCCTGCCGCGTTTGGTCTCTGTCTTGGGAATCCTGGCGCACGGCTCCATAGAATGAAAGCGCTCGCTGCAGCTCGCCTGCGTGAAAGGCCTGCGCTTCCGCCCCCGACGACTCGCCGGAATAGAGCCCCAGAGCCTTGGCCGCCAGGAAGTACCCGCGTGCCGGAATGCCGGGCTGCAGCTTGCTTACGCAAAGCGCAGCGAGCATCGGGCGACCAGCCGCGACATCCTCCTCCATGAGCCTTTCGAGCACTTCGGTGACCCGATGGATCGCATGTGGCGGCACAAGCCCGAGGCGTTGTGTGAGTTCCCTATAGGTCGTCGTGCTCCCGGTTTGGGCCTGATCGAGGAGGACTTGGCGGAGACGATCCTTCAACATGACATCGCCACCAGCCTTCGCGCATCAACGCATGTCCTTGGCGCGCACAAGAGGAGGGTGGCGTGCGTCGCCCGTCGATTTTGCGGGCGAACATACATGATCTGCGCTTCCGGGTGCTCAGTCTTGGCCTTGAGGGCAGCGATGAGCGCGTCCTCGGCGTCCACCACCACGTGGTTCACCTTCCCCTTGTGCTTGAGCCCGACGGTGAATTTCATCGACATTGCTCCCCTGTTGAAGCCGTTTGGCTCCGACCCATCAACTCGCCAACACCTGCCGATCGATGTCCTTGATGTTCTTCACGCCGGTCAGCGCCATGGTGACATCCAGCTCCTTGCGGATGAGCTCGATCGCCCTGGCGACGCCAGCCTGTCCGCCGGCGCCTAGGCCATAGATGTAGGCGCGGCCCACCAGGCACGAGCGCGCGCCGAGGGCCAGTGCACGCATTACATCCTGCCCCGAACGGATGCCGCCGTCGAACATCAGCTCGATCTCCGAGCCGACGGCATCGGCGATCTTTGGGAGCATGGAGATCGAGGAGGGCGCGCCATCGAGCTGGCGACCGCCGTGGTTGGACACCACGATCGCCGAGGCTCCGGTCTTCGTTGCCAGCTTCGCATCCTCGATGTCGAGAATACCTTTGAGAATTAGTTTCCCTGGCCAGAGGCTCTTGATCCACTCGACATCCTTCCAGCTCAACGCCTGATCGAACTGGGTGGCTGTCCATTGTGCCAGCGAGGTGACATCGTCCGTTCCGCGCACATGGCCGGCGAGGTTGCCGAATGTTCGGCGCTTGCCCCTGAGCACGCTCAGCACCCAGGCCGGTTTGGTCGCCATGTCGATGATGTTCTTCAGCTTAATCTCGGGCGGAACGCTCAAGCCGTTCTTGATGTCGCAATGGCGCTGTCCCAGCACCAGCAGGTCAACCGTCACGACCAATGCGCTGCACTTCGCCGCGATCGCACGCTCGATCATGGAACGCACGAAACCGCGATCCCTCATGACATAGAGCTGGAACCAGAACGGTTTCTCGACTGCTGCGGCCACGTCCTCGATTGAGCAGATCGACATGGGGCTCAGTGTGTACGGGATGCCGGCCTGCTGCGCCGCGCGACAGGCCAGGATCTCACCGTCGCCATGCACCAGCCCGGTCATGGCGACCGGCGCGAGTGCGAGCGGCAGCGGCACCGGTTCGCCAAGGATGGTCGTGCCCAGATCTCGCTCGGACATGTCGACCAGCACGCGCTGCCGCAGCTTGACCCGCTCCATATCTTGGCGATTGGCTCGCAGCGTCTCCTGCGCATATGAGCCGGCCTCGGTATAGTCGAAGAAGGCGCGCGGCACCTTGCGGCGGGCGATCTCCCGCAGGTCCTCGATGCAGGTGATGTTCTTCATTGAAGGTCAGCTTCATATGATGCCGAGCGGCCAGAGTAGGCCACCGACGCCCAGGAGCACATAGCCGACATAGACCGGCATGCGCCCCATCCACCAGCAGGGTTTTCATGAAAGAGTTTCGGCGCTTGTCTGCCTGCTAGCGCACTGGGCTTCGCTGACCTCCCACAGCCGCCGCGCCGTCTTCGTGTCCTGTGCCTCGGGACTCGGCGGCCTTTGTTCCTTGTCGAAGAAGTATCCTCCGCTCGCATTGGCCGCCTCCGCCGAGGTAGCGAGCCACACGAGCGTTTCTGCGCCCTTCTCGGGGCTGCGCGACACCGGCTTGAGGATCGTCATGCCGAGATCCATCAGCAGACCGTTGTTGCGGTTGAAGCCTGACGCTACGAGCCCAGGGTGGAAGCAGGTCGCCGTCACGCTCGTGCCCTCAAGACGGCGAGCCAATTCAGCCATAAACAGGATGTTCGCCAGCTTGGTCTCGCCGTAGCGTCCGAAGCTCCGATACGAGCGTTCGGCGTTTATGCCTTCAAAGGGAACGTGCGCACCTTTATGCGCCTCTGACGCGGTGGTGATGATGCGGGCCGGGGCGCTCTCCTTCAGCCGGTCGAGCAGCAGAGCAGTCAGCAGGAAGGGCGCAAGGTGGTTGACCGCCCAGGTCAGCTCGATGCCGTCCTCGGTCACCTGCCGCCTCGCGTACATGCCGCCGGCATTGTTGATGAGCACATCCAATCTAGGATAGCGGCCGAGCACCTCGCCGGCCAATTTGCGCACCGCTGCCTGCGATGAGAGGTCGGCAATGAATGTGTCTACCGTCGCTCCCCTCCTCCTGGCCGCCTTGACCCGCGCCGCCGCAATGCGCGTTCTGGTCTCGTTGCGACCTATCATGGCGACGTTCGCCCCGAGGGCGACGAGCGCTTCGGCCGCCGCGAGACCGATGCCGTTGGTGCCACCGGTGATCAGGATTTGCTTGCCGTTCATGGCTGCGTGGTCTCAGGATGCCGTCAGCGCTCGAAGTGCCGTAGTCGCGATTTAGTTGAAGTGCATCCCGCCGTTCACCTGGACGGTCTGCCCGGTCATGTAGGCGTTGCCCACCACCATCAGCACGCTTTGCGCCACCTCCTCCGGCAGTCCGAGGCGACCGAGGGGGACTTTCGCGGCGGCGGCGTCGATTCGCGAGGCCAACATCTCCGTTTGGATCAGCGAGGGCGCGACGGCATTGACGGTGATGCCTTCTTTCACGAGGCGCGCCGCGTATCCGCGCATCAGTCCCTCCATCCCGGCCTTGGAGGCATTGTAGTGGACGCCGACCACGCCGGCGCCGCGCGCCGCCCCCGATGAGATGTTGACGAGGCGGCCCCAGCGCTGGGCGCGCATGTGGGGCAGAACTGCTTGCGTGCACAGGAAGGCCGACTTGAGATTGACGGCAATGGTGCGGTCAAAATCGGCTTCGGTCAGCTCGTCAAGGCCACGGTGGAGGGCTACGCCGGCATTGTTGATGAGCACGTCTACCCGGCCGAGTTCTCTTTCGATAGTGCCCATCATGGTCTTCACGGCGGCACCGTCGGACACGTCGGCGCGGACCGCGATGGCCTTTCGTCCGAGTTTGTGGATGGCATCCACCACGCCCTGCGCGTTTTGCTCGCGATCCCGGTAGTTCACCGCAACGTTGGCGCCCACTTCCGCCAGCGCCTGGGCGATGGCCTTGCCGATGCCGCGCGCGGCTCCCGTCACCAGCGCGCAGCGACCGCTTAGATCAATCGTGCTGACCATGGCACGCCTCCTTGCTTCGGTGTCATCAGGGTGATCGGCCCACTTCCAGTCTCAGCTCGACAGATCCGCGAATCGTCATTAGGCGCTTGCCATCCGACGAGGGCGCATTGGAATCAAGCCTCTATCTGCCGGTCAAGCGCTTCCTCGAAAAGCTGGGCTTCGAGGTCAAGGGCGAGGTCTGCGGCTGCGATCTGGTGGCGTTGGATCGTGGTTCACCGGCGGCGGTGGTTATTGGCGAACTGAAACTCACATTTACACTCGATCTGGTGCTCCAGGCAGTGGATCGTTCAGCGGCATGCGATGAAATCTGGCTGGCCGTCCGTGCCTCGCGCCGCGGTCGCGGGCGTGAGAGCGATCCGAGAGTGCGCAAGCTTTGCCGCCTGCTCGGCCTGGGCTTGCTCACCGTTTCTTCGTCCGGCAGGGTCGAGGTCCTGGTCGAGCCAGTCCCTTGGCGCCCAAGGCGTGATGCCAAGCGCCGCTCAAGGATCGTCGATGAGCACCGGCGGCGCCAGGGCGACCCTGCCGCCGGCGGCAGCACGCGGCAACCCATCATGACCGCCTATCGTCAGCAGGCGCTGGCGTGCGCGGCTGCGCTGGCCGTGGCGCCGACCCGGCCGCGCGACCTCAAGGGCCGCATGCCGGATGCGCCGAAGATCCTGCTCAGGAATGTCTACGGCTGGTTCGTCAGAGTCGAGCGCGGCGTGTACACGCTGTCGGAGGGTGGCAGGGCGGCCTTGATCCGCTGGAAAGCCCATCTTCCTGCGGCTGCGGAGATCCGTTCCAGCCCCGAAAGGGCCGTCTCGTCCGCATCCCCGGCAGAGTGACGCCCGTTCGTTGATATCTATTCGATCCGGCTGCTCCGCGACTTCTGATTTCCTGAGCTGCCGCGGGTCAGCATGCCCATTACAGTAAGTGGTGTCCGCGATTGGTGCGCTCACCCCTCGATAGCCACCGTCAAAGCTGACGTCAATGCCCTTCGCGTTCGGAGCCACACCCGAACACTCGGCTGAAGAGACCACCACCTGACGATAAGCCCCAAGCGGAAGTTACCAAGCCGTGGCGCTCTGGTTGGGGTTGACGTGCCCCTGCAGAGTTCATGCTAGATTTCCGTGGAACGAGGAACGGCGGATCGTGAAGAAGAGCCGGTTCAGCAAGAGATGCGACATGACGACCTCACTAGCAATTGAAGTGGAGAAGTTGCTCGCCGGTCTAGGGGTGGCCACCCAGAGCCATAAGGGCGGATCGCTCTCCGTGCACTCCCCGATAACCGGCGAGCTCGTCGCCCATGTGTCTGAACACAGCGCCGCTCGCGCTCGTCAGGCGATCGACGCCGCCCACGCTGCTTTTCTCGCCTGGCGCAACGTACCCGCTCCGCATCGGGGAGAACTCGTCCGACTGCTCGGCGAAGAACTACGCGCCCACAAGGTGGCACTTGGGCGTCTCGTCTCGATCGAAGTCGGCAAGATTATCTCGGAGGGGCTCGGCGAGGTTCAGGAGATGATCGACATTTGCGACTTCGCCGTCGGTCTATCCCGTCAGCTCCATGGCTTGACCATTGCGACCGAGCGCCCTGAGCATCGCATGATGGAGACCTGGCACCCACGAGGCGTCACTGGCATTGTCTCGGCCTTCAACTTCCCTGTTGCCGTCTGGTCTTGGAACGCCGCCCTCGCCCTCGTCTGCGGCAATTCCTGTGTCTGGAAGCCTTCCGAGAAGACCCCGCTGACCGCACTTGCCACACAGGCCTTGTTCGAGCGGGCCGTCGGGAAATTCAAGGCTGCCGGCGGCGCAGTCCCGGAGGGCTTGTCGACCCTTATCATCGGCGGACGGGATGTCGGCGAAACCCTTGTCGAGCATCCGCGCGTGCCGCTCGTCTCCGCCACCGGCTCAACCACGATGGGCCGCGCGATCGCGCCGCGCCTTGCGCAGCGCTTTGCCCATGCCATTCTCGAACTCGGCGGCAACAATGCCGCCATCGTCTGTCCATCAGCGGATCTAAATCTGACGTTGCGCGGCGTAGCCTTCGCCGCCATGGGCACGGCCGGTCAGCGCTGCACTTCGCTACGCCGCCTGTTCGTGCACGAGAGCGTCTACGGGAGCCTCATACCGCGTCTGAAACAGGCCTACGGCTCAGTCACGATCGGCAATCCGCTGGAGGCGGATACGCTGGTCGGTCCGTTGATCGACTCTGGGGCATACGCCGCCATGCAAAAGGCGCTGGATGCGGCCAGGTCGGCCGGTGGCACTGTGAGCGGTGGTGAACGCGTCGGCGCGGACAACGCGCCTGACGCCTACTATGTCCGCCCGGCTCTCGTCGAGATGCCGGGGCAGGTTGGCCCCGTTTCACATGAGACGTTCGCCCCCATCCTCTACGTCATGAGATACAGCAATTTCGAGGAGGCGCTCGCGCTTCACAATGCCGTACCGCAGGGGCTCTCCTCCTCGATCTTCACCAGCGATCTGCGCGAAGCTGAGACCTTCCTCTCGGTGCGTGGCTCCGATTGCGGCATCGCCAACGTTAACATCGGCCCTTCGGGGGCGGAGATCGGCGGAGCCTTCGGTGGCGAGAAGGAGACAGGCGGCGGGCGCGAGTCCGGCTCGGACGCCTGGAAGGCTTACATGCGGCGCGCCACCAACACCGTCAACTACGGCAAGACGCTCCCGCTCGCGCAGGGGGTCAAGTTCGAGGTGGTTTAGGACGCCGTGAGCCGGGTTGCCGACGTATATGATAACGATGCCGACACTGAGGTCGCTACGAAAGCTCAACACGAAGATTGGCGTTGATCGCGTCCTTCTCTCGCGAGATATTCGGCACCGGGATGGTGGTGAGACCTGGGCTTCGATGCCGCTGCCGGGCCCGGTCAAAGACATCTACTCGGTGGCGTATCGCGGTCGGCTCAGACCGCAGCGACAATCGACACCTGAGCGCCCTGTGAGAGGGTCGAGCGCGCCGGCTGCGCGTGAAGCTCCGCGCGCCCCGATCTTCATTGCGTGGTCACCACCATGGACTTAAGTCGTCTTGCCGGTATCGCGCCGTGGTTCAAGAGCTCGTTTCGCCCCGGGGCACGGCGCAGAGCAAGCAAAAAGCGCTGACCGCGCATTACCGCCCCCCAAGATCGGCCCATACTCGGACATCGGGCCGGTGCGGATCGCACTTGGCCGTGGCTCCAGTGAAAGTTGCCGGCTGACGTGTGGGCGGGACGATGCGCGGGCTCGAACATGCTCGGCGCAAGCGCGCCGCTTCTGGTTGAGCCGAGCGGGGGAGCGGCCTACTGCAGCTCCTCAAATAGTCCCCCCCAACGACAATCTCCCACCGGACGATCTCCCCGCAACAGGAACGGAATAGCCGGTAATGGGTCAGTTCAAAAGGTGCCTTGACCCGGGGTTATCATCCAGTCCCACTGCATGCCATACTTGATGCATGACCGATAAAGCAGATCAGACCTTGGCCTGGATGATCGAGGTGAGCGAGCGCAGGCTTGGAGGCAGCCCCCTTTCGCGACGCTACTTTGTGGCAGTTGCTGATGAGAGCACCGCTCTCATCGCGGTTCGCCGCGTATCCGAGACCGTTAACCCGACCATTCGCGCCAAGCGCAAGATTACCGATCCCAAGGTGCTCAGCCTACTAAACCTCAACCACGGCAAACTAATACGGAACCTCATGACAGAGCGCAAGAAGCGCCCGCCGGCCGACAACCCTCCGATCGACCACATCCACAGCCGCGACCTCAACAGGGACCTGATGTGACACGCAACGCGCGTCGGGCACGTCTTTATAGCCGCCAACAATACGGCTTCTCCCCCTTCATACGGATCTCGCAATCGTAGCGTGCAGTGTGATCGATGATCCGGAAACGGATTTGGATCAATGTGTCACCCGCTTTGCACTCCATGCCCGAACCCTTCACGAGCACTTGCCCGCGTTCGGTGACAAATTTCAGAGCCTCCTCATCAGACAGCGGTTGGCACGTCACCTCCTGAGCCACAACGAGGGTTGGAGCGAGCAGCGACAAGGAAAGAACCAAACTCTTGAGTTTCTGCACCATCGCCTCCACGATCGGCGCTACGAGCTGGTGGAGCCGCCGGCGCTCCCGCTCACGTTGATTTTGTTGGAGCGCCGGCCGGCCAGCTCGCATCGGCAGAAGCCGACGACGTGGGCACCACCAGCAGTAGCACAACCGCCAGCACGCAACCACCCGCCATTACCATCAACGGCAACAACCCGGCCACCTGGCCGCAGAACTTCCCGTGGCATGACAACCTCGGCGCACTCTTTGCGCACCCGACCGCAGCCGGCAACCCGGTGAGCGAGACTGTCTACTCGACGTCAACCGTCGATACGACGAAGGCCGGCACCACGACGATCGACTACTGGGTACTCGTTCCCGCAACGAATGCCTCCGCAACTCCTGAATATCTCCACGCCACCCGCGGCATCGTCATCACCGCACCAGCAAATGACAACCTCTCGCAGCCACCGGCACTGACGCGACCACAACTCCTTAGCGGTATGTACGTGAAATGCTCGACCTGCGGCACGATCCTTGAGCGCCAGATCATCCCTCGTGGCCGATCGACCTGCACGGACTGCAAAGCCAAACGTAAGCGCGCCCTCGCGCTCGCCCGCAAACGTAACCGCCCCCGCCGCTGACCTGCTAATCCGTGACGTCCGAAGCGTTCGATATGCGTGACGCGATCGACCAGAATCCGTGATATGGCACACGCGGCAAGGAAACCTTCTTCACCGTGCGTTCAGACATTTTGGAGACAGCGATGTCTTTTGATCTGCAAGCGCTTCATCGCCGCGGTGCAATCGCCCTCGCGGCGGCTCTCGCCACAGGCACCTTCGCAGTGACCGGTGGCCTGCTCGTCCCAGTAGCGGCAAGCGATAAAGGCTCCGGCGCCGATAAAGGTCAGGCCAGCGATGATGACATTTCGGCCACCGAGGACTTGATGCGCGAGCACGGCGTGCTGAGGCGAGCACTTATCGTCTACGCTGAGCTTGCCTCACGCCTGCAAGCAGGACGGCGCGACCTCAACCTTGTTGCGCTGGCCGAGACCGCGAAGCTCTTTCGTGAGTTCGGGGAGAATTACCACGAACGCGTGCTCGAGGAGCAGTACGTGTTTCCGGAAGTGCGAAAAACCGGTGGTCCGAACGAGAAACTGGTCGAAGTATTGCTTACCCAGCACCAGCGCGCACGAGAGATCACGAGCTATCTCGAACGCGTCGGTGCTCGCGGCAAGATCGATGCAGATGCAGAGCCGCTCTCACGCGCGCTCGCCAGCATGTCGCGTATGTATCATGCGCATGCGACGTGGGAAGATACGGTGATATTCCCAGCGTGGAGGAAGACCCAATCCAAGAGCCGTCTCGACGAACTTGCGAAGAAATTCGAGGAGATGGAACACCAGCAGTTCGGTAAGGACGGTTTTGAGGATGGCATCGAGCGCATGAGCCGCGTAGAGGAGATGCTTGGGCTTTCGGATCTGAACTTCTACACGGCCCCGCCGCCTCGGAAGATCTAAAGATTTGCGGCAGCAGACAGCCGCCGCCGGCGCTCCAACGCTAAGGGAAGCCGAAGGCAAGCACATTCGCGTTCTGTATGAGAGCGAGAGCTATCCGTTTACGCGCAAGCTCGCGCCATCGTGACCTTGAACCCATGCTGCCGCCGGTAGTGGGGCAGTTTAGCCCTTAGCCCTCTTGACTAGTTGTAGCATTCTGGTCCCCCTAATCCATCACGGGTCATGCTGATGTAGCATGCAGTTCCAACGGAGGTGTTCATATGAACCACATGAATCGACGGTCGGCACTTGCCATTGGCGCCGCCGCGTCCGCGGCGGCGCCCGCACTGGTTTGGCCAGCGAACGGTTCGGCTCAAACTTCCGGTCCCGTGGGTCGAGAGATTGCGCCGGGTGTCCGGCGCGTGGACTACGGCAAACGGGAAGCGGTGTTCGGTGGCTTTAAGACCGTGGCCCTGCGCGACAATATTTATCAGCCTGGGGCGGAGACCAAGAACCCCGTTATGGCCAATGACATGGTCTGCCATTGCCTCGAAGGTGAGCTTCAGATCAACCAAGGCCCGGGAATGGATTTCGTGGTCAAGAAGGGGGACGTCTGGACCTGCGCCAAGGGTATGCCAGAAAACACAAAGAACGCCAGGACCGCGGTTGGGATCATGCGCGTGACCGATCTCCTGCCGACCTGAAAGGCTGTCGCGAAGCCTATCCGCCCTCACCGTGCCCGTGGACCTCGCTTATTGGGGGAGGTTCTGCTTCATTCTTGATAGCTTGGCATTCAGACTGACGAACTTCCGCCTTGGGTCGATGCTGGCGAAAGGCGGTGCCGTGTCAGCGTCCACTCGTTACGGTGCGGGCGGGCCGCTTGGCCCGCACCCTCACCCGAACCCGAAGCGGAGGACGAGCCCGAAGCTGATCTCAAGCCGCCAACGACAATGCACCTGATTCCACACCCGAGGCCATTTACCGCTAGCTCTTGCGTATCGCCTTCATTACCTTACCCGCGACCTGACCAAGGCGATAACCCATACTGGCTATCGCCTCCCCAGTGGGGCCAATCTTGAACACAAAATCCGGGCTCACACTGTTGAAGTTGAACAGCTCCCGTTCACTCATCTGCTTCCCCGCGTCCTCAAGCAGGACCCGGAACACTTGCACCCCACCCTTGTTCACGCGGATGACCAGATCATCGCCCGCCAAGCTATAGGCGATCTCCAAGTCGGTGCCGTCGAGGATGCGGTGCCCGGGTATTTCTTCGCCAGTGCCATCAATGATCGTGTCTGTCATCACTGCTGTCCGGTTGACTGAGGTGCCTAGGCGCAGAAAGTTCTGGATTTCCAGGGGTAGTGGACGGAAATTGGTGGTGTCGATTTGAACGGACTCGCGCACTTTTCGGAGGTTCTCCGAGGAGGCGCGCATGAACTGCGGCAAGACGCTGTTCGCTCAGCTCATGGATTTTCTGCCGTGGAGCACCGTGACGCGCATTGTCGCGCGCTATGGCGGCGATCGCCGACTAGCCACGCAGGCAACGCCACCAGCATTTCACTCTTTACCACCCGCCACCGTCATCGTCTCCTCCCCGCGGCGGAGCCAACACCGGAACCCGCAGCAAGCGCGGAATCCATACCAGAACCCGCCAACGACAACCCCAGCCAGACGCATACACAGTCGTAACCCAATAGAAGAGGCCTGCCGCGATGATCGTTCCGTGCTCTACTATCGCCTGCCGCGGCTTCTCGATGCCCTGGCGCTTGCACGCGGCGACGGACGCCATGCCAGGCTTCTGAAGAGCCTCGCTCGCGTCGAGCTCTTGATCCTCGACGACTGGGGCTTGGCGACGCTCACGTCAGAGCAGGGCCGCGACATCCTGGAGATCATTGACGATCGCCACCGACGCGCCTCTACCATCGTCACCAGCCAGCTGCCGGTCGATCATTGGCACGAGGTCATCGCCGACCCGACGGTCGCTGACGCCGTCCTCGACCGTCTCGTGCACGGCTCGCACCGCCGTACCCTCAAGGGCGAGAGCCTGCGCAAGGGCGCTGCGAAACGCGTCACCCTTGACAAGGAAGCTACCGAGTGAACCCTTGAAGCCGTCGATGGGAGCCGCTGTCCGCGATCGTCGGAATGCTGCCCGGCTTCAATCGGAATGTCTGTCCGCAGTCCCCGGAATCCGCCTTCAAGCAGCAACTAGTGCAATCGCGAGGCCTGTGCCCAACACGGAAAGGGCGCCAATCACCGCGCGAGCCAAGCTATCTCGCGCAGCTCGTCCCAAAGCTTATTCCTCATGAGCGCGCTCCCGCGCGTGAACCGACGTCCGATCATCGGCCGTCGAGAACGCGCAGGAGGAACCAATGGCCAAGCAGACGGCGAAGCACGCTGCCTCTCGCCTCGACATCCATCAGAAGGTCACTGACACCATCAGCGCCGCGATCGAAGCCGGTCAGGGTGACGGAGAATGGACGATGCCCTGGCACCGGCCGGGCACCAGCTTCACGATTGTCTATGCAGCATTCGGCCTTCTATAGGTACCGAGAATTCTATCCCAGAAGAAATGGATCACCGCGAAATTGGTGTTCGCATGCCGGTGATGAACGAAGTGCAGTTCCTGTTTGCGCCTGAACCATGCAAACCTTTGAAGGCGCGATCCATCTACGTGGTATTCCTTGTCGAAAAAAACGTGCGCGTAGAACGACGCCGCACATGCGACCACCTGAACCACGAAGAGATCAATGGGCAACACGAGGTATGTACACGCTCCTACCAGAAACACAGGAATGAAGAAGAAGGGAGTATTGTTGCCTTCGTCACCGAGGTACGTCTGCGAGACGAGGTGATCTTTGGAATAGTATCTGTGATGGAAGTTGATGTGGTTGTGGAAGAACTTACCGCCCATTGGATGGTGGCCGAGCTTGTAGTGCATCAGCGTCTGCGCAAACGACATGACCAAATGCGTAGCGACGGCAGTCATGAGATAGAGCGGAACCAGCGGAAGTAGCCGCGACACCGTCTGGAGCATGCCCACTTCCTCCGGCTTAAGGAGCCAATTTAGCACAATAGCCCCTGCCTCACGCATCATCCTCTTTAGCCTCGGCCATGAAATCCAGCCGCGCCAGCCACCACAACCAACGCCACATCCACCCCTCAATAAAGCCGCGCCATCATCGCGCAGCCTCCAAAATCCGAGACCTCCTCGCTATCGACAGCGGCATGAGTACTTTCCGATACTACCCACATGTTCAGGAAGAGTGCTGAGTCCATCAGTGGCGCTCGTCGCCGTGGTGAGTTGAGTGTCTCCGGTGTCCAAAGCTCGGCACCTTACGCTCCTCCCTTATGTCGTGGCGGTCGTCGCGTGGATCAACAGCGAGCGAGGAGCCATGATAACCCCGGCCTCGGCATCCAAGGGTGATCCCCGAGCGGGATGATCACGATAGCTGACGGTTGGGCGCGCGACGCCCTCGCGGATCGTGAGCGGCAAGATCAGGCGGCGGTTGGATCGAGCTTCGCGACGCGGGCGGCATACTCGTCCGCGATCTCGGCGTCGAAGTCGTCGGGGTGCTCGCGGACGAACGCGATGAGCTTTCGGTAGCAATCGGCGGCTTGACGGTTCTCGCCGCGCTTCTCGTGCAGCATGCCGAGCCGGTCCCAGCCGTCGGGCACTTCGGGGTAGCGCACCAGCAGGTCGCGGGCGGCGGCCTCCGCCTCGTCGAGCTTGCCATCGCGGATGAGAGCGACAACGGCATTCGACGCGTCTGTCAGGTCGTCATCGAAGACATCGCTGCCAGAGAGCTTGGCGACCAGCGCCTTGCGCACCTCGCCCAGGCTCTGGCGCTTTTCTGCGGCTTGGCTGTCGCGGGCGGCCTGGGCCTTGGCCAGCTGCTCATGCTCAGCGGCCTCATCCTTCGTCAAGCAACATGCTTTGTATTTCTTGCCGCTGCCGCAGGGGCAGCGATCGTTGCGTCCGGGCTTGGCCATCTGGGTCACCCTTCCTGTCGAGGAGGACGGATTCTTTGTACGCAACCCTGCTGGCCGATACCAGATTCCACGAGCTGCTGCTCACCATCGATCGCGATCTTGCCGACACCTGCCGGGCCGAGGGCTGCGTCGAATGCGGCGGCCGGCTGCACTTGGCGCCATACCCGCGCAAGCCGCGTGGTCGGCTCAAGTCCGTCAGTCGCCGTCTCGGCCCCGAGCACGACCGGCGCTTCAGCTTCTGCTGCGCGGTCGACGGCTGCCGGTCACGGGAGACGCCGCCGTCGCTGCGGTTCCTGGGCCGCCGGGTCTATGTCGCGACAATCGTCGTGCTGATCGCGATCCTGCAGCACGGCGCAACGAACTCACGGACGGAGCGGCTCGCGGAGGTCGTCAGCGTCGATCGCCGCACCGTCGAGCGCTGGCGCAGATGGTGGCGCGACGGCTTTACGGCAACGCCGTTTTGGCGGATCGCGCGGGCCGCTTTCATGCCGCCGGTCGAACACGACAGCCTGCCGGCATCGCTGATCGAGCGCTTCACCGGTGATGCCGCCGATCGATTGATCGCGCTGCTGCGCTTCCTCGGCCCCGTTACGGGAGGCGCTGGCATGCAGGCACGATGACGGTCGCGGCACATCCGCAGAGGATGCTCGTCGCCAGCAATCCGCAGCGGTGCCTACCCTCGGCGTATCCCGATCGAGAGGAGCGCCGGCATGGCCCAGCAGGCACGAGGTCCCCAGTTTCAAGGACGCGTTCACGAGCGGTGGGCGCATCTGCGCTTCTCCGTTATCGGCCAGCTGTTGGCCGCGCCGCCGCCGAAGGGTGATCTGAAGACCGCGCTTCGAGCGTTAGCTGAGCGCACATGGCAGCATCCGACGACGGGCGAGCCCGCGCGCTTCGGCTTCTCCACCATCGAGCGCTGGTACTATCGCGCCTTGAAGGAGCGCACCGATCCGGTCGGTGTCTTGCGACGCAAGGTGCGCGTCAATGCGGGGCTGCAGCACGCCATCAGCGACGCGGTCCGACGCGCCGTGCTCGCGCAATACGCCGCGCACAAGAGCTGGAGCGTCCAGCTTCACCATGACAACCTCGTCGCGCTCAGCCAGACGCAGCCCGACCTGAAGCCGGTGCCGTCCTACCCGACGCTGCGCCGCTTCATGAAGGCGAACGGCCTCGACAAGCGCCGGCGTCTGACGCCGCGCCGCACTGACGGGGCCGAGCGTGCCGAGGTCCGCATTACCGATCGCGAGATCCGCAGCTACGAGGCCGAGTATGTGAATGGTCTGTGGCATTGGGACTGCCACCATGGCTCGCGCAAGGTGCTCACCCAACGGGGCGAGTGGGCAACGGCCATTCTGTTCGGCGTTGTCGATGATCGCTCGCGGCTCGCCTGCCACCTGCAGTGGTATCTGGCCGAGACCGCCGAGGTCATCGCGCATGGCCTGTCACAGGCGTTCCAGAAGCGCGGCCTGCCGCGCTCGGCGTTGAGCGACAGGCGCCGCGATGACGGCCGCCGAGATCACCCAGGGCCTTGCCCGTCTCGGCATTCTGCATCACACGACATTGCCGTACAGCCCCTACCAGAACGCCAAGCAGGAGGCGTTCTGGGGCCCGGTCGAGGGACGGCTCATGGCCATGCTGGAGCACGTCCCCGACCTGACGTTGTCGGTTCTCAACGAGGCGACGCAAGCCTGGGTCGAGCAGGACTACAACGGTAAGCCCCACTCCGAGATCGGTGCCGCGCCGATCACACGCTTCGAGCCCGCATGGCGTCTCGCCGAGCGCGCCGAGGAGCATCGCTGGCTGGTCACCGTCCTGTGGGCTGAGCAGGCCGTCGGCATCGTCGGGGGCGAGCCCAAGTGCTGCAAGTCGTTCCTGGCTTT
>ORMF010650050.1_pt1 | contig 31057 bp, 21 predicted proteins | sample 1779871 | NCBI WGS metagenome assembly ORMF01 (sample SAMEA104232316, study PRJEB22302) | groundwater metagenome | biome: forest; feature: aquifer; material: groundwater | place: USA | collected 2011-08-07 | depth 5.4 m | reverse complement strand
AGACGCTGAATCAGTTGCTGGTCGAGATGGACGGGTTCGAGTCGAACGAAGGCGTCATTCTGGTGGCGGCGACGAACCGGCCCGACGTGCTGGATCCGGCGCTGCTCCGTCCCGGACGCTTCGACCGCCGCGTGGTGGTTCCTCGCCCCGACGTCAACGGCCGCCTCGGAATTTTACAAGTCCATACGAAAAAGATCCCGCTGGCTGACGACGTGGATCTCATGGTTGTCGCGCGTGGTACGCCTGGGTTCTCGGGAGCCGACCTTGCCAACGTGGTCAACGAAGCGGCTCTGCTGGCAGCCCGGCCAGGACGCAAGACGGTCTTAATGTCCGATTTCGAAACCGCCAAGGACAAGGTCCTGATGGGGGTCGAGCGCAAGTCGCTGGTCATCACCGATGAGGAAAAGAAGAACACCGCTTATCATGAAGCGGGCCATGCGCTAGTTGCCTCCATCGTTCCGTACGCCGACCCGTTGCACAAAGTAACCATTATTCCGCGCGGTCTGGCACTGGGCGTCACCATGCAACTGCCCGAGGACGACAAGCACACTTACACCAAGGAATATCTCGAAAGCCAGATCGCCGTCATGATGGGCGGCCGCTCGGCGGAGGAGATCTTCCTGCACCACATGACCACCGGCGCCGGCAACGACATCGAACAGGCTACGGAGCTGGCCCGCAAGATGGTCTGCGAGTGGGGCATGAGCGGGCTGGGGCCGCTTACCTTCGGAAAGAAGGAAGAGCAGATCTTCCTGGGCCGCGAAATCGCCCAGCACCGCGACTTCAGCGAGGAGACCGCCATCCGCATCGACCAGGAAGTCAAGCGGATCGTGGAAGAGGGTTATACGAAGGCCCAGACCATTCTGACCGAGAACCGCGACTCGCTGGTGAAGATCGCCGAGGCGCTGCTCGAGCGCGAGGTTTTGGATGCCGTGGAAGTGAAGATGCTCCTGCAGGGCCTGACTCTCCCGGCAAAACCAATAGTGGCGAAGCCTGTCGAGGAAAAGCCGCAGACGCAGCAGGTCCTGAAACCGGGTCCGCTCCGAGGCTCCGAGAAACCCGGTCTCGCAGAGGGAGAAAAGCCCGCGCCCGCGTAATTTCCGATCCGAGCCGCGACCGACAGGGAGCGGTTTCCGCAGAATTCGCAGATGACACCGATTATTCTTGATGCTGTGAAATCTGCGTAATCTGTGGATGAAACGGCTCACTTCCTCTCACCAATTGCCGACACGCCGCAAAAAGTTTCGCCTGTCATTGCCCAGCCGGGTCCTGAACCTGGGAGAGCGGACCCTGGTGATGGGCGTCCTCAACGTCACACCCGATTCCTTTTCCGAGCAGGGGATCTACTTCGACCGCCATGCGGCCATTGCACGGGGGCTGGAGATGGAGCGCGAGGACGCCGATATTCTCGATATCGGCGGCGAATCGACCCGCCCCGGCGCGCAGCCGGTCGACGAGCGGGAAGAGATGGATCGCACCATCCCCGTGATCGAGGCCCTGCGGCGCAAGGGTCTGCGCATTCCCATATCGATCGATACCTACAAAGCCAGTGTCGCGGAGCGGGCGCTTGAAGCCGGCGCCGAGATTGTCAACGATGTGAGCGGCCTGAGGCACGACGCTCGGCTGGCTTCCGTCGTCGCGCGCCATCGCGCCGCGCTAGTCCTGATGCACATGCGCGGCGATCCTCGCACCATGCAGCAGCTTCCCACGTTGAAGAAAATCATTCCGGCAATTCGCACGGGACTGGCTGCCTCCCTTCGCCGCGCGCTCCGCGCAGGCGTCGAGAAGCGGCGGATCGTACTCGACCCCGGGATCGGCTTCGGAAAAAGCGTGGAGCAGAACTTTGAGATTTTGCGGAACCTCGGAAGTTTTGCAAGCCTGGGCTGCCCGATTTTGGTCGGACCGTCGCGGAAGTCGTTTCTCCGGCGAACGATCGAGGAAGGCCGCAACCGAGCCGCCCTTCGGGTCCCGATGGTCCCTCAGGACCGAGGGGCGACCGAGAGGGAGCGGTCAGCCGGACAAAGGTCCCCCAAACGAGATTGTGCGCCAGAGAACCTGCTCTTCGGAACGGCGGCGGCGGTTTCGGCGGCGATCCTCAACGGCGCACATATCGTGCGCGTGCATGACGTGCGGGAGATGGTTGTGGTCGTGCGAATTACAGATCTGCTGGTGGTGAGATCGTAAAGTAATTTGTCACGATTTCTTTACTTTTATAGTATTATTAAAGCAACCAGGAGGGTTCCGGTGGCCAAAACCGTGCGCTTGAGCAGCAAACGTCAGATCGCGATCCCGCGAGTTCTCTGCGACAGGGTGGGGTTACGCCTCGGGCAAGAATTGACGATTGAAGAGGCCCACGGGCTGCTGATTTTGTGGCCCAAACCCAAGAGCTATGCCGACGCCCTCGAAGGGTTGGGTAAAGAAATCTGGGAAGGTATCGATCCTCTGGAGTATGTCCGCAAGGAAAGAGCCTCTTGGGAAAAACGTCCTTCGCGACAGCGCTAAACCGTTACGACGCCGTGGGCGTCGACTCGATGGTTTTTATTTACCATGTCGAAGGCCACCCGTCCTATTTGCCTCTCACCCGCATCCTTTTCAAACGCATTGAAGCCGGCAAGAATAGAGCGGTTAGTTCCGTGCTTTCGCTGATGGAAGTTTTGACGGGACCGTACCGGAAAGGGAGGAAGGACCTTGCCGTCTTGTATCGCGGCCTGCTGACCGATTTTCCTCACCTAGCTCTGTGGCCCATGAACCAGGAGACGGCGGACCTCGCAGCGGCCATCCGGGCGCGCGATGAAATCTCCACACCGGATGCCATCCAAATCGCAACGGCTTTGGAGCACGGCGCTACGGCCTTTCTAACCAACGACAAACAACTCTCCAAGGTGAAAGACTTGGACATCCTATTGTTGGATTCGTATCTGTGAGGCCAGGGAGCGATCAGCGGACCAATGTTTACGCGGCCTCGTTCTCTTCGATCTGTTGGTTGATCTCTTCCCGGTGGGCTTGAACATAGGCCCATGCGTTTGCTAGATCTTCAGCCCGTAACGAGGGATAGCTTCGCAGGATGTCGGCCTCACTGGTTCCCAAGCGCCGCGCCTGTTCCAAAACCCATACCGGAACACGAGTGCGGACAATACAGGGCTCGCCCCCGCTCACCTGCGGGTCTGTTTCGATTCCCGGAAACGCCTCTCCCAAGTCTCGGGCAACCCACTGTAGTAGTTGGGCCTTCTCGGAATTCGTCATTTCCGAAAGCAGACGTTCCGCTTCTTCCAGCTTGCTCATGGTGCTGATTATACATCTGAAGCGAGCTCCACATGCAACTGGTGGTGGGTAGCCACGGCATGTTTTTTATGCCGTGGGCACGTTCCGGGTTTCTGCGGGCCGATTCGCCACGTTCCCGCCTCGCGGCTTGCAGTGCGTTCGTTCCGTTCTCGTTCCGGCGACAAACCCACGGCGCAAAAAACGTGCCGTGGCTACCTCGCATTGCAACCGCTCCCTGTCGGTCGCGGCTCTGATCACAAAAACAGCGGCACCATCACGAGCGTGATCGTGCTCAGCAGCTTGATGAGAACGTGGAGCGACGGCCCCGCCGTGTCCTTGAAGGGGTCGCCGACGGTGTCGCCGACGACAGCGGCTTTGTGGGGATCGGATTTTTTTCCGCCGTACTGTCCCGTCTCGATATATTTCTTGGCATTGTCCCAAGCGCCGCCGCCGTTGTTCAGGAAGAGAGCCATGAGGATTCCCGTGATGGTTCCGACCATCAGGTAGCCGCCGATGACTTCCGCGCCGCTTGCGCCGTCGGGTGGCTGCCCCATGGCGTGATAGAGCGCCTTGAAGAGCAGGCCGACGCCGATCGTCATGCCGACCACAAGCAGTCCCGGCACGACCATTCCGGAAAGCGCCGCTTTGGTGGCGATGTCCACGCACTCTCCGTAATCGGGCTTTGATGTTCCCAGCATGATGCCGGGGTTCCGTTTGAACTGTTCGCGGACGTTATTGATAATCGCGTAGGCAGCCTTTCCGACGGCCTTGATGGCGAACGAGGAGAAGAGAAACACCAGCATTGCGCCCAGCATTCCGCCGACGAAGACCTCTGGCTTATTGAGGTTGATCGTTCGCTGGAAGCTCGGCATGTAGTTGGCGACCTCGTCGAGAAAGGCCCCGAATAACAGGAAGGCCGCGAGGCCCGCCGAACCCACCGCATATCCTTTGGTCAAAGCCTTGGTCGTATTGCCCACCGAATCCAGGCGGTCCGTCCGCTCGCGAACCGATTCCGGCTGGTGACTCATCTCGACGATTCCACCGGCGTTGTCCGTGATCGGTCCGAAGGTGTCCATGGCCAAAATAAAGGCGCAAGGGCCGAGCATCCCCATGGTGGCAACGGCGGTCCCGAAGAGTCCCGCGTGCTGGAGGCCGGAGTACGTTCCCAGGATATACGAGCTGACGATGGCCACGCAGATGGTCAGAATCGGAAAACAGGTGGATTCCATCCCCACGGCAACTCCCGCGATGATGTTCGTCGCGGGCCCCGTCAGCGAAGCTTCGGCGATCGACTTCACCGGGCGATATGTGTACTCCGTGTAGTACTGCGTAATGAACACAAAAGCGATGGAGGTGAGCACTCCGATTACGCCGCAGATGAAAAAGTTGAAATAGTATTCGGGACCAAGCAGCCACCGTGACGCGATATAGAAACCGACGATGGCAAGCGCCGTGGTGATGTAATAGCCGCGGTTGAGCGACTTCATGGGGTCTTCGTTCTCTTTGGTCTTCACCAACATGATCCCGACAATCGAAGCGATGATGCCGAAGGCGCGTGCCACCAGCGGGAATAGCAGCACGCCGAGCATCGTCAACCCCTGGCCGTCCAAGGTCTGCTGGTTGCTGCGGTAGAGCGCAGCAGCCAGAATCATGGCGCCGATGTTCTCGGCGGCAGTCGATTCGAAGAGGTCGGCTCCGCGTCCGGCGCAGTCGCCCCCGTTGTCTCCGACCAGGTCATCTCCGACATCGGCGGCCTTGGTGTAAATTCCCCCGCCGAGCTGCGCGAACAATGCCACGAAACTCGCTCCGAACCCGTAACCGACGATCAGCAGCGGAATCTTCGCCTGATCCTCCACAATTCCCATGGTCTTGACCAGTTGGAAGAGTCCCGCAACGCCCAGCAGGCTCATGGCAACGACAAAGAATCCCGAGACTGCGCCGCCCCGCAGCGCCGATTGCAACGCGCCGTTCATATCTTTGGTCGCCGCCGCCGCCGTTCGAATATTGGCACGGATGGCGACCCACATTCCCATGTAACCGGCGGCCACGGAGCAGGCCGCGCCGAAGATAAACGAAAGCGTGGTCCAGAGGGCCAGATTCCCGGCGCTGGCGGGATCGTTCTCGTTGTGAGCGCGGACAAAAGCGTAGAGGATGTAAATGATGGCTGCGAGCGCCACGGCCAGATAGGCGATGGTGCGGTTTTGCCTCCGCAGAAACGCCTCGGCGCCCAGGCGGATGGCATCGGAAATCTCCCGCATCGCGGCGGTGCCGGTGTCTCGCTTCAGCACGTCCCGCATCAGATAGAACGCGAAGACGAGGCCGATAATGCTAATCAGAAAAATTAAACTCATTTGCACGGGGGTTAACTATCTCCTTTTCCGGATGATGAATTCATCGAAATCAAGAAATTGTTGCGAAACACTTTCCAACGAATTGTAAGGGCACGGTTTTAACCGTGCCGAACCGAGACCCGTTGGAACTGCGGCTTCAGCCGCTGAGGGCCAAAGACGCACCTCAGGGGCTAAAGCCCTCTACTTATAATCCTGCGGTCGGCACGACTAAAGTCGTGCCCTTACGGGTTCCGAAGAGGTTATACAACAGCTCCTAGGGAACAGCAACACCACTGCAACCTGTTCCCTCGTTCTTACAGCAGCGTTTCTTCCCAGTTTTCCAAGTAGCTCTTGACCGCCGCCATATATTGATCGGCCACGGCGCCGTCGATGATGCGGTGATCGTAGCTGAGCGACAGGTGCACGATCGAGCGTATGGCGATGGCATCGTTGACGACCACGGGCATTTTGTTGATCGCCCCCACTCCCACGATCCCCACCTGCGGCTGATTGATGATGGGCGTGGCGAAGAGGCTCCCGTACGATCCCGGATTGGTGATGGTAAAGGTGCCGCCTTGCACGTCATCTACCGAAAGCTTTTTCTTCCTGGCCCGGTCGGCGAGATCGTTGACGGCGCGCGCCAGGCCCAGAAAACTCTTTTCATCGGCGTTGTGAATCACCGGGACGATCAGGCCCCATTCAAGCGCCACGGCGATTCCCATGTGCACGTCTTTCTTATAGACGATGCTGTCGCCGGAGATGGAGCTGTTCAGAATGGGAAACTTTTTCAGTCCGTCGATGAGCGCCCGGATAAAGAACGGAGTGTAGCCCAGGCGCGTGTTTTCCTGCCGCTCGAAGTGTTCCTTTTCGCGGTGGTAGATGCCCGCGACGTGCGTCAGGTCCACGGCAAAGACCGTGGTCACGTGCGCCGAAGTGTGCCGGCTCAATACCATGTGCTCGGCGATCTTCTTCCTCATGGCGCTCATGGGAACCACTTCGTCGCGGCCCCCCGGCGCGGGCAAAGTCGCGGGCGAAGGTGTCGCGGGCGTTGGCGCGGCGGGCGCGGGAGCTGGAGCGGAAATTACCGGCGAAGGCGCGGGAACTCTTGCCGCGGGTGCGGGAGCTTTTGCCACGGGCGCGGGCCGGGTCTTTTGCCGGTCCACGAAGGCGAGGATATCCTCTTTCGTGATTCTCCCCCCCAGTCCCGTGCCCGGAACATGCGACAGATCTATGTTGTGCTCGGCGGCAAGCCGGCGCACCAGCGGTGAGCTGCGGACGTCTTCCGCCGGGGCGGCAGCCGGAGGAGGCGCGGTCTCTATCGCCGATTCCTGACGTGCCGGTTCTGCGACTCTCGGTTCCGTCACCGGGCTAGGTTTGGCGGCCACTTTGACGGTTCCCTCGCGGGGCGCTGCAGGCTGCTCTTTGCCCGCTGAGTCAATCTGCGCGACTACCGAATGGACTCCCACGGTCTGACCTTCTACGACCAGAATCTTGGACACCACGCCGGCCACGGGCGACGGAATCTCCGCGTCCACCTTGTCGGTGGATATCTCAAACAGCATCTCGTCCTTGCCCACGGTCTCTCCCACTTTTTTGAGCCAGCGGGTCACGGTTCCTTCCGTGACGCTCTCGCCCATCTGGGGCATCAAGACATCAATCGGCATGGTTCTCTCCTTTCGAGGGTCGCCCGGCGCCCAGGGCGCATTTCGAGTCCCAGCAACTTGCCCGTGTGCTCCACGATCCGCTCTTCGACCTGCGCGCGATCCGGCGGATGGCGCAACAACTCGCGAAATGAAGTGACCGCACAGGCCGGAATGCCGCAGGGCACGATATGCCGAAAACATTCGAGGTCGGTTTTCAGATTCATGGCAAATCCATGGGAAGTGACCCAGCGGCTGACGTGAATTCCGATCGAAGCGAGCTTCGCTCCTTTCACCCAAACTCCAGTCAGGCCCGCAATGCGTCCGGCTGCGATGCCGAAGTCTCCAGCAGTGCGGATGAGGATCTCTTCGAGCGTCCGCACGTACCAGACCACGTCCTTGCGGATCGGCGCGAGGTCCAGGATCGGGTATCCCACGATCTGGCCCGGTCCGTGGTACGTGACGTCGCCGCCGCGGTTGGTCTCCGAAATCTCAATGCCCTCCCGGCCGAGCGTCTCAAGAGAGCTGACGATATTTTCTCTCCTGGCATTGCGGCCGAGCGTAATCACGGGCGCATGCTCGAGCAGCAGCAGCACGTCGGTGATTTCTCCCGCCTTGCGCCGGGCGACCAGCTCCCGCTGCAAGTCTTCTGCCTGTTGGTAAGGCACGCGCCCTAAGTAAAACGCCTCGCAGATTTTCTCCCGCTGCACAGGAATTCGCTCGGCGGGCGTGGCCGAAAGCGCGATCAAAGCCTCCATGACGCCGTTCCTCGCATGTTCCGAATCGTTACCCGGAGAAATCGCACGCAGTGATTAGCCATTGATCGTTAATGAGGAGACGGAGTTTGCCGCGTCCCAAACACCTTCCGAAAGAGTTGGATGAGCGTGGATGGTATACATCAAATCCTCCGCCCGTGCCTCGAGCCGCATCGCCGCCACGACTTCGCCAATCAGCTCGGTGACGGCAGGCCCGATCATGTGAGCGCCCAGAACTTCCCCGTATTTTTCCTCGCACACCAGCTTGACGAATCCTTCGCGAGCGCCCACGATGCTTGCCTTGGCGTTGGCGGCGAACGGAAATTTCCCGGTCCTCACCGCGTAGCCCCGCTTGCGGGCCTCGGCTTCGCTGAGACCAACGCTCGAAACCTGCGGCTCGCAATAGATGCAACTGGGGACCCGGTCAAAGCGCATCGGTGGAGTCTCCTTGCCGCAGATTGCGCCGGCCGCGACGATGCCTTCCATCGAGGCTGCATGGGCCAGTTGCGGCGCGCCGGCCACGATGTCTCCGATCGCATAAACGCCCGGCTCGGCGGTTCGCATGAACTCGTCCGTCTTGATGAATCCGCGCTCCACCTCCACGCGAGTGTTCTCCAAGCCGATTTTCTCGGTGTTGGGGCGGCGTCCGACGGCTACCAGCACTTGTTCGGCCGGAAGGGTCTGGCTCGACGTACCTTGAACCACCGTTACTTCGACACCCGCGGACTTCTTATCCACCTTGTCTACGCGCGCACCGGTCAGAATTTTGATGCCTTGCTTTTTGAAAGCCTTTTCCAGCTCCTGGGAAATCTCTTCGTCCTCGATGGGAAGAATGCGGGGAAGCATCTCGAGGACTGTAACCTCGGAACCAAAACGGCGATAGATGGAAGCGAACTCCACGCCGACCGCGCCGCCCCCGATTATTAAGAGAGACGCGGGCACCGTCTTGGTCTCCAAAATCTCGCGGTTGGTCAGTATCCGCTCCGGGTCGGGAACCAGGCCGGGCAGCATGCGTGCCTCCGAGCCGGTCGCCAGAATGATGTTTTTCGCGCTGATCTGGCGGGCACCGCTCTCTGCCTCGACGGAGACGCGGCCTTGGCCCTGGAGCTTTCCCCACCCGCGAATCGTTTCGATTTTGTGTTTGCGGAGAAGAAACTCCACGCCTTTGACGTGCTTCAGGACCACTTGCCGCTGGCGGGTGCGAACCGCTTCAAAGTTGACTTTCGGCTCGCCACACTCGATACCAAAATCTTTCGCTCGTCTCACCGTGTCATGGACTTCGGCGCTATGCAGCAGCGCCTTGGTGGGAATACATCCGACGTTCAGGCAGGTTCCTCCCACGCGGTCGTCTTTCTCCACGACGGCCGCCCGCAGCCCCCACTGCGCCGCACGGATGGCCGCCACATAGCCGCCGGGTCCGCTCCCTAACACCACCAAATCGAATTGATCGGCCACAGTGATAACACCTGAGGGAGGCAGTAGCGGTCTCGGGCGAAAATTCGTCGGTCCACTGCCGCCTTATTGAGAAATCGGAAGACGAGTAAACAGCACATTCTATCAATCTTGGTGTTTTCAAACAAGGTCGGGAGGCCGCAGACGCGGGCGGAGCTCTTTGATGCCTGCCAGCCCCTCTGCCTATCCTTAGATAACAACGGAATTGGCTACGGCTGATATGGAGCATCGTAATTGGCTTGGTGGCCGCTGGATCATCGCTTCGGCTTGCCTTTGAAGAAAAGAGCCAGCAGACCGTAAACGGCCAGACAGACCCAGAAATCGATGGCCAGTCCCCAGTCGAGTTGGTAGAGTCTGTGGCGGGCCGCCGGGGGGAGATGCGGTTGCAGGGCCGCGAAATAGAGCAGATTGCCTCCGATGACAGCAACCAAGGTCTTCCAGTGCTGGCGCAACATGACAGGGGTACCTCAATCGGGCGGCGATTTCGCGAATTCGACCGCCGACGTATTTCCCCGGTCCGGAGCGAGTTGGCCGCCGGCCCGGTGCTTGGCCCTCGGTTTGGCCCTCAAATAGGTTGACAACGGATGCTAAATATGTCAATTTACCCCCTCCAGCAAGAGGGCTCGACGAGACTATTTCCTGGTGTCTAGTCGGCTTGCACCGAGCAGCAGCCCGTGAAGATGAAAAGCGGAACCGCATCCCCCTCGATTCCGAACACAGGCGTGTCCAATTAACGCATTGACGTTTCGAATCAAGATGTTGAATTTTGGCTGATCTTTTTTCGCCAAGTTCGGAAAGAGATCGGGAAGAGCTCGGGAAGAGCTTGAGTCGCCGAGTTGGGCTGGGGGCATTCTTCGGAAATGACGGAATCGCAGTGCCGGAGTTTCGTGGTCCTTTTTTGATCAGACTGAGATCGGATGCGGAGGGCCGCCGTTAGCTCAAGGCGTGCAGGGGTAATGTCGTGCGTCGGATCAAGCGGAAGGTCGGAAACAAATTGGCTCCAGGAATTGAATTCAGGGTGAATAGAAAAGCTATGGCATGTGGTGGAAAGCGCCGCGTGAGGGTGGGTTCCTTAATCCTAAGTTTCGTTTTGCTTTTGCTAGGAACAGTTGCGGCGGCCCAGCAGCAAAATCCTCCCGGACTGCCGGGAACTCCCGGATCTATCACGCCCGGTTCTTCCATTGGAACGCAAGCTCCCGGAACAACGTCCGAAGCAGGTTCTGCCCGTTCGACAGGACAGACGCCGCTGCCGGCTCCGCCCAGCGGGGTGCCGAGTCTCGGTGCGGGGACGGGCAATCTTCAGTTTATCGAGTTGCGGGCATTTTCAAACGTGACTCGGGTTACGGGTGAGGCGCGGGATCGCTCCTTCCTCACCCCCGGCAACAACAACGACGTTGATTTCAGCTTCCTGCAGGATTTTAGCCGCGGCGTGGTGCATTTCGAGGCGGTTGCCGTGGGGCGCTATACGGAAGACCCGCGAGTGGACCCGGAGCACTCGAGTCTCCAGCGGGCGTACTTCCGCGCCAGCACCATGCATTCGGAACTGAATCTGGGAGACTATCTCGTCAACTATTCCCGGTTCACCTACAACCAGAACCTGAAGGGACTCCACTATATCCATCGCTGGGGAAGCGGATTCCGGCTGCTGGCCAACGCGGGCACTTTCACGGACCGTTTCGGATCGCTGTTCAAGGACAATCTGCCCGGCAAACCGTTCACGCGCGTCGTGAGCGGTGTGCGCGCCGAACAGAGGTTCGGCTTCAGCAAACTGCTCGCCTTCAACTGGGCCTACGGGAACGATATCGCGCGTTCCATCCCGCTCGATCCGGTGACGGGAACCGAGCCGTTTGTGCCGGTGCACAACAACGTGGTCAGTCTCGACACCCGCATGAACTTTTTCAATGCCTGGGATGTGCAGGCGGAGGCGGCCTACAGCAACCTGAACCCCGATACGCGCTTCAGCCACGATAACCGCAAGGATTACGCGTTGCGGGTCGACAACTCCTTCCGCAAGGGCACTTGGAGTATCTACGAGAATTTTAACCGGATCATGCCGTCGTTCTATGCCGTGAATGCCCGCCAGGTAGCCGACCTGCAGGATTTAAACCTCCGGGTGAGCGACGAGGTTGGCAATCACGCCACCGTGCTGGCCTCCTATCGGCGAACCCACGATGACCTTCGTGAAAACAACCTCCGTCCAAGAACCGTCTTTCAACTTCCGGAGTATCGCGTCAGCCTCCACGATCTGCCCCATCTGGGCAGCACCCTGCTGGACTTCGGATATCGGGAGCGGCACCAGAGACAGAAGGGCTTGGTCAGCCGTATCACGCGCGTCCCGTTTTTTGAAGTCGGCGTCCCGATCTCCTCGAGCGTACTGACGGTAGGGTTCGAGCATCGCGCCAACATCGACAATTTATTCCCCACGCAGCAAACCTCGGCCAACGACGTCTCGGTCTCCTTCCGAAGCATCTTCAATCTGGGGAACTGGATGTTCACGCCGCTGCTGCGCTGGGAACTCAACCGGGAACTCTTCGACCGCGTATCGACCGCCAACAACAACCGCAACTTGCAGGCCGGCGTCCTCGTGGAGGCGCCGCGCTATTTCCTCTTCGACGTGTTATATCGCGAGATCGGCGCCACGTTGTTCCAGGACCAGCAACTGGTGGACTCGTTGGGGCAGGCGATCCTGGGCCCGGACGGGCTTCCGAGTTTCATAGTCAGTGGCCCCAGCGGATTCCGCCGCCCGGCGTTTCACGCCGCCATTACTTATAAGATTGCGAACGACGAAAACCATACCATCGTGCTCAGCTACGAACAAAACAACAACCTGTTTGCCGTGCCGGGTCAGAACTTCCGGGAGCGCGTGATGCAGATCACAGTGGTCTGGCGGTTTCGAAAACAACAATAGCATGTGGAAGATCCCCAAAGGCGGGGTGCGTGCGCTGATCGCCAATGAAATCTCGGTGGCGATCATCTCCCTGAAATCGCACCGAGCTAGTGTCGCTATCAGTATGATCGTGACGCTGCTGGGCCTGTTCGCCTATGTGTCCATCAATTTCACACCTGCTCTGAAATCGGCGTTCGTTTTTCTGGACAACGTGGAAGCCCGCTCGCTCGACGCCCGATTCCAATTTCGCGGCCCGCTGCAGCCGGACCCGGACATTGCCGTGGTGGCCATCGATCAGAAGACCATCGATCAACTGAGCTGGCCCTTTGCCCGCTCGCACTATGGGCGAATGCTGCAGACATTGAAGGCCGACGGCGCCAAGGTAGTGGGATTCGACGTGGACTTTCCCTTCGCCGACCGCGCCAGCGGCGTCAAGGTGTTAAGCGACCTGGAAAAGGAATATCTCCGGACCCACGGATCGGGCTCCAAGGACGAATACGTGGAGCACCTCCGCGCCATGAAGGAGCAATCCGACACCGACGGCCAGTTTGCCAAGGCCATCCAAGAGTCCGGCAACGTGGTGCTGGGACATCTGTTTTTTACGAATCCCTCCGAAGTCAAACACATGGATCGGGAGCAGATTAAGGCCTACGACGAGGTGCTGTCTTTCCAGGCCTACCCGCAAATCCTGAAGCGTCCTCCCGATACGGGATACCCATTAAAGCTGGAGTCGCCCAACCAAATCGCGGTGGAGCCGAACCTGCGTCAGTTTGCCGACGCCGCCAAAAGTTACGGCGCCTTCAACTTCGAGGCGGACAATGACGGCACCTTCCGCCGCGCCATGCTGGTGTTCCATTACAGCGGTTTCGAGGGCGACCAGGATACGGACAATTATTATCCCTCGCTCGACGTTCAGATGGCCCGAATCTATCTTGATGCGAGCGATCAGGATACGATGGTGTGGTTCAACCCGAACGGTCCGGAGTTGATCGAGCTCGGGCTCAAAAAGATCCATCCGGATATCTCCGGAAAGGTGCTGATCAACTTCGCCGGCCCCGCGCAGACTTTCCCGTATTATTCCTTTTCCGATGTCGCCGACGGCAAGACTCCCAAGGGCACCTTCGCCGGCAAGATCATCATTGTGGGCGCCACCGCGATCGGCATCGGCGACATGCGACCGAGCCCGTATGCAAAGCAGAACTATCCGGGGGTCGAGATACACGCCAACGTGCTCGACAACATTCTCCGCGACCGCTTTCTGCGCCGGGGTTTTAGCGAGGAGCAGACGGATCTTTGGGTGTTGCTGTTGTGCGGCGTGGTGATGGGCATCGCGTTTGTACTGGGCCGCCCGCTGGTCTCCACGGTTTTGTTCGGCGGTGCCGCCATACTGCTGCTCGCCTTCGTGACGTACAATTTCAACGTCAACGGCCGCTGGCTCTCGCTGGTTCTGCCGTTCACGACGCTTTCGATGAACTACCTGGGCGTGGTGAGCTACCGGGTGCTGTTCGAGGAAAAGGAAAAGCGCAAGGTGCGCGGGGCCTTCAGCCAGTACGTCGCCCCCGGCTTCATTGCGCAGATCCTGAAGGACCCCGGAAGGCTGAAACTGGGCGGCGAGGAAGTGGAGCTGACCGTGATGTTCAGCGACATCCGGAGTTTCACCTCCATCTCGGAGAAGATGACTCCTCCCGAACTGGTCGAGCTGCTCAACGAATACCTGGGGGCCATGACCGATATCGTTTTCAATAACCGCGGCACGCTCGACAAGTATATCGGCGACGCGGTGATGGCGTTCTGGGGCCGGCCCTACTTCGATATGCCGGATCACGCCGCCTGGGCCTGCCGCGCCGCGCTGAAGATGAAGGAAAAGTTGGCGGAATTGAACGAAGGATGGGCCAAAAAAGGGCGTGACCCGATGAAAATCGGAATCGGCATCAACACCGGTCCCATGATGGTGGGCAACATGGGATCGCTGCGGCGGTTCAACTACACGGTCATGGGCGACCACGTGAACTTGAGCTCGCGCGTCGAGGGACTCACCAAGGAATATGGGACGATGGTACTGCTTACGGAGTTCACCTACCATCACGTCTCGAGCCAGTTCGTGACCCGGGAACTCGATCTCATCCGGGTCAAGGGCAAAAAACAGCCCGTGGCGATCTATGAACTGCTGGGCGTGGCCAGCGAAAAAGAACAGTACCAGGACCTGCTGCAGAATTTCGCGCACGGTACGGAGGCTTACAAGACGGGCCGTTGGGACGATGCCTGCGCGGCCTTCGAGGCGGTTTTGGAAAAGTATCCTTCCGACGGACCGACGAAGCTGATGTTAAGCCGATCCAGAAAGTTCCGGGCAGCAGCTCCCGAGGGCGTCTGGGACGGTGTCTTTACGATGACCACAAAGTAGGCCGCCGCGGTGGTGTGGGAACAGAAACTCATAGGACTGTTGATCTATTGCCAACTGGCGCTGTTCCGAGAGATTCTGAAGCGATGATAATAACGCGAATTGTCCCCCCACAAGGTGATTTCATGCCTGCCATCAAATGGGTGAAAACTATGAGGAATCGATTCCGGAAGGCGAAGGGTCCGCTGGCGCTGGCGGTTGCGCTGGCCTGCGGCCTGGGAGCCATGGCCCAGCAGGCGCTGGCCCAGGGCGGCGCCAAGGCCGGCGATGTCCGCGTGGTGCTGAAGCCCAGCCAGGTGCTGCGGCAAAAAGGGACCCAGGAAGTCTCCACTGATGCCGAAAAGGGCATGACGGTGTTTTACAACGACGTGTTGCAGACGGGCATGGGAGGCCGCATGCGGGCGCGTCTGGACGACGGCTCCATTTTGGCCCTCGGCTCCCAATCGAAATTACGCGTGATCGAGCACAACAAGCAGACCGAACAGTCCACTTTCCAGATCGAATATGGAAAGGTGCGAGCCCAGGTCGTCAAGCAGATGAAGCCCGGGGCCCACTTTGAAATCAAAAGCAACACCGCGGTGGCCGGCGTGTTGGGTACCGATGAGGTTGTGGACGCCTTCAGCCCCATCGCCACATTGATCATGTGCCTGGAAGGCCGCGTGACCGTCCGCAACGTCGATCCCAGCGTAACCGGCTCGGTCATCCTGAATCCCGGCGAGGTGACGATCGTGCAGCAGGGAACGGCGCCCGGGACGCCGCGCCCGGCCAGCGCGTCGGAGCTCGAAAGCGCTCTCGAAACCACCGGTGGCGCTGCTCCGCAGGCCATTGCCGACATAGGAACCGGTTTCGCCACGATCGGGCAAGATATGATCTTAAGCGCGGCGGATTCCTTTGGAGGAGCCGGAGCGATCTCGGGCTATTCATGGCAGATCGCGAGGTCGAGCGATAACGCCGCCGTTTTCAGCCAGACTGTGACTGCCGCATCCTTGAAGTTGGATATCACCACCTGGACGCCGGGCAATTACAAGGGAACTCTCACGGTCACGAACGCCGCCAATCAGACCGGTACGGTGAACTTCGGGTTTGTGGTGCTTCCCGCCTCCGTCGCAACCTCCAGCCCGCAAGAAGTGATCCAGCAGATGAAGATGGCGTATGAAACGCTGCAGCCCACCGAGTTCATGAAGCTGTTCGATCCAGTCAAATATACCGGCTACGCCGCGCTGCGGGACTCGGTTGAAACTTTGTTCCGTGCCGTCTCACAGATGCGCGTCTTCGTGCGCACGGCGAGCGGACAAGTCTTCCCGGAGCAGAAGGCGGCGATCTATCAGGTCGATTTCGAGCTCCAGTTGAGCCTCAAGTCCGATCCCACCAAGATCTTTTCGGTACGCGAACAAGCGACCTTGCGCATGGAGTCCGGTTCGGGCTGGCTGATTACGGACGTTCCCCAGGGTTCGATCGGGGCGCCGTCAATGCCGGGTATCCCTGGCGTCAACGATCCGAACAACGCCAATCAATCAGACCAAAACAACCCAATCGGCGGCGACAGCGTTCGGATCACCCCGCAGGCTGGGGATCGTGTCAGGATCATCGCCGGAGGCACGAGCCAGGCTTTCATTCTCCAAAACACATCGGGCGGCAGCGTGACGATCAGCTTCGACCTTCCGCCGGGAATTACTCTCAGTGGACCTGGCGTGCAAGGCAATACCGTAACGGTCGCCGCCGGGCAGACCGTCAACCTCGTCTTTGCGGCTGACGCAAGTCTGCCGGAAGAAACCGTGGCGGTTAAAACGACTGTTACCGTCGGAGACAGCTCCTCGCCGGGACCCGCTATTCCCGTTACGGTTTACATTCCCGTCATTTCGTTTGCTCCCGCCGGCAATACCGCGGCCAATCCATTGCCCGTGCTGATCGGGATTGGCGGACAGCAGGCTACCGTTCAGGTGACCAGCACGGCGGGTGTGGGAGATACGGTGAGCCTGTCGGCGACGGGACCGGGCGGGGTGACTGCGAATCTCGTGCCGCCTTCGGTCGTACTCGCGCCAGGAGGTGTGTCGTCGGTACTGGCCCTGTCAGCCGCGCAGGGGGGGGCGCAGCCCGGACCCGCTTCGGTCAACGTCACACCAACGGCTGGAGGCAGGACCCTCGCCCCCACGCCACTGTTCATCAACCTCATCAATCCATTTACCTTCACGCGGACCAGCCCGGCGACTGTGGAAGTCCCCACGAATGGGACCTCCCAGGTTACCTTTAACGTAGGCTTCAATGCGCCGTTTAATCAAACGGTGACGATCACGCCGAACCCTCCGACCGCCTCCGGTATCAGTTTTACCCCCGCGTCGGTCCAAATGTCGAGCTCAGGCACCGCGACTTTCACGCTCAACGCGGGAGCGGCGACGCCCAATCCCGTTGACTTCAATTTCACGGCCAACGCGGGCGCCTTTACGCTCTCGCAGCCTTTGACTGTCAACGTTCAGCCGCCATTTCAGTACACCTTGACGGGGGCGGCCGTGTCGGTCGTTCCGGGGCAGAGCGGTCCGGTGAGCGTCCAGGTGGCGGCGGGGACCGGCGTTCCTCAACCTGTGACGTTAGCGGTGGTGCCAGGCAGTTTCAATGCGGCCCTGATCAATGTAACCGGCGGCGGCAGCGTCTCGACATTTCCGGGCTCGGCTTCATTCAATGTCAGCGTGTTGCCCAACGCTCCTCCCGGGACAACAACATTCCTGGTCCAGGGAACGGCGGCGGGGAACGTCCAGCAAGCGCAAGTGACGGTGACGATCCCGGGAGATTTCTCCTTCAGTGGTCCTGCTTCGGTCAGCCTCCTCCAGGGTTCCAGCACCACGGTCACCATTAATCACCAGGGACTGAACGGCTTCAACGCCCCCATCAATACAACCGTAAACTCGAGCAATCCTGGAATCACAGTGACCGGCGGCGGAACGCTTTCGCCGGGCCAGTCGCTGGTCCTGAACATTACGGCATCTCCCACGGCATCGGGCACCGCGACGATTACGGTAGTAGGAGTTTCGGGCAGCGTCACACACACGTTTTCGATCGCCGTCCTGGTCGGATCGTTCACAATTTCTTCCGCGGCCGCGCAGCCGGTCCCATTGTTCCTGGGAGGACAGGCAAGTATCCCGGTGACGGTGACGGCGGTGGCCGGTTTTGCCGGAGACGTGACTATGACGGCCACGGCCACCGGCGGAGTAATTGTAAACTCGGTGAGCCCGGCGTCGGGTGGAGTGGGGACGCGCACGGTTTCGCTCGGAACCGGGCCGGCGACAGTAGCCGGACCGGCCACGGTTACGATCACAGCCGTTTCCGGCACTGCCACCCAAACCTTGCAGATTGCATTGCAGGTATCTGCTCCGTTTACGCTTACGACCGGGGCAGCTACCCCGTTACCGCTTCCAATTGGCGGGACAGCCAGTCTGCCGTTGACTGTTACGGGCGCTACGGGCTTTGCCGGCGACGTTACCTTGACGGCGAGCGCCGCTAGTGGAGTAACGGTAAACACGGTTGCCCCAGTCACTGGCGGCAGTGGATCGCGCAGCTTCACGCTGGGGACTACCCCTAATGCCGCTGCGGGACTGGTGACCGTCACGGTTACGGCCACTTCCGGAAACTTCACGACTACCTTGCAAATTCCCGTGCAACTGTCGACTGCGTTTACGCTTTCGACTACAGCGGCCAATCCGCTTCCGCTCTTTATGGGCGGAACTGCCAGTTTGCCGGTCACGGTTACGGGGCAGCCTGGATTCACCGGTGACGTGACGTTAACGGCCGTCTCCTCGTCGAGCGATGTTACGGTGAACACGGTCGCTCCCGTAACGGGCGGCAACGGGACGCGGACCTTCACGCTGGGGACTACGGCAACTGCCTTGCCAGGCCAAGTAACCGTCACGATTACGGGCACTTCGGGATCCTTCGTCTCCACATTGCAAGTTCCCGTGCAAGTAAACCCTCCGTTTATACTCTCCACTACCGTGGCCACGCCGTTTCCGTTGCTCTTGGGCGGGACCGCCAATCTTCCGATCACGATTACGGGAGCAACCGGTTTCACCGGCGACGTGACGTTGACAGCCAGTCCGGCGGCCGGAATAACGGCAACGCCCCCGGCTCCGGTCACAGGCGGCAGCGGCACCGGCACCTTCGCGCTGGGAACAACGCAGAATGCCGTGGCGGGTCTAGTGGACCTCACGATTACGGCTACTTCGGGAACTTTCAGCGCTAAGCTGGTAATTTCCGTGCAGTTGACCGACGGATTCACGTTCACGGCCGATCCGGCGGTCTTCTTCCTGGGGAATACCAGCCCCTTGGTTGTGCATATCCAGCGGCTTCCGAACGTGCAGTCCAGCGTGACCGTGCAGGTGGGTACATTGCCGGCCGGTATTATCGGCGTTAGTCCTACCTCGCAGGTCGCCCCCCAGGGAACCGATATCTTGACGTTCCAGGTAACGGCGGCAGGCGATCCGGCTCTGTCGGGACAAAATGTAACGATTCCGCTGACCGCTATAATCACTCCCAGCGCGACGCCGGCAAGCGCGGGCCGGTTGGAGAGCGGGATCAGCGCCAAGAATATTACGGCGAACGCTACTGGAATCCTGCTGCCGCCGTTCAGCCTCGCCACGCCCAACGGAACCAGTCTGGGCGGGATTCAATCTGGACAGAGCACCACGACGACTGTGGGGATCACCTATTTAGGAAACCCGCCGTTTAGCGGTGGCGTGCGGATTATCGTCGGCGCCGCATCGGGAGTGACCGTACAAGCTAACCAAACCCAAATCAACGGCTCCACCACAATAACGATCACGGTGACGGCGACCGGTACCGGAGCGTTTTCGTTCCCGGTTACCGCCCAAGCTGGAGGGTTTTCTCTGTCGGCAACGTTTAGCGGCTCGATTGTGACTCCCGTTCCTTCGTCTCCGGTGCTGAGCATCACCAAGACCCACACGGGTAACTTCACACAAGGGCAATCGGGCACGTACACGATCACGGTTTCCAACGGAGCCAATGCGGCGGCGACCAGCGGGTTGGTGACGGTAACGGATACTCCGCCGTCGGGCCTGTTTCTGTCGTCCATGTCGGGATCGGGGTGGAACTGCCCCGCGGAGACGAACTCGTGCTCGATCAGCGATCCGCTCGGCCCTGGTTCGAGCTATTCGCCGATCACCGTGTCGGTGTTCGTGTCCCCCACGGCAACGTCGCCGCAAGTGAACACGGCGGGAGTGAGCGGCGGAGGCTCGGCGAGTGCGAGCGCTTCCGACTCGACCACCATCATCCAATTGGCCGATTTGGCAATTACCAAAACGCACACGGGCAACTTCACGCAGAGCCAGACCGGAGCCACCTATTCGATTACGGTGAATAACGTGGGAGGGACGGCGACGTCGGGTTCAGTGGCGGTGACCGACACGCTGCCTGCGGGGCTGTCGGCGACGGGGCTCAGCGGGAGCGGTTGGACGTGCGTTGGGGCGGCCTCGCTCACTTGCACGCGCAGCGATGCACTGGCGCCGGGCGCAGCCTATCCCCCAATTACCGCGACGGTGAATGTGGCCAGTAATGCTCCGGCCTCCGTCACCAATTCGGCGATGGTCTCCGGCGGCGGGGAACAGAACACGGCGAACGATACCGTCAATGATCCGACGACCATCATCCAGGTGCCGGCCGTTCTCACCATCACCAAGACGCACACGGGGAATTTTGCGCAGGGTCAAACCGGGGCGACCTATACCGTGACGGTGTCGAACGGATCCACGGCGGGCGCGACCAACGGGACCGTGACGGTGACGGAGACAGTGCCGTCGGGATTAACGCTGTCTTCGATGTCGGGATCGGGATGGACCTGCGCCACGAACACCTGCACGCGGAGCGATGTGTTGAGTCCGGGATTGAGCTATTCGCCGATTTTTGTGGCGGTGGACGTGTCGCCTACGGCTACATCGCCGCAGGTGAACACGGTGGGAGTGTCGGGCGGTGGCTCGGCTCCTGCGAGCGCGACCGACTCGACCACCATCGTTGCGCCTGGGCTGAACATCACCAAAACGCACACGGGGAACTTTAACCTGGGTCAATCGCGTGCAACTTACACCGTGACGGTGTCGAACACCGGAGCGGGACCGACCGTCGGAACGGTGACAGTGACGGATACCGTGCCGTCGGGCCTGACGCTATCTTCGATGTCGGGATCGGGTTGGACCTGCACTTCGAACACATGCACGCGCAGCGATGTATTGAATGGCGGAGCGAGCTATCCGGCGATTACGGTGTCGGTGGACGTGTCTCAGACGGCTACATCGCCGCAGGTGAACACGGTGGCGGTGAGCGGCGGGGGATCGCCCACGGTGAGCGTGACCGACTCGACCACCATCAATCTACCGACGCTGAGCATCACCAAGACGCACACCGGGAACTTTACGCAAGGGCAGCAGGGCGCGAGCTACACGGTGACGGTGTCGAATGCGGCCGGAGCGGGACCGACCAGCGGGATGGTGACGGTAACGGATACAGTGCCGTCGGGCCTGACGCTGACGTCGATGTCGGGATCGGGTTGGACCTGCACTTCGAACACGTGCACGCGGAGCGATGTATTGAATAGTGGAGCGAGCTATTCGCCCATCGGAGTGTTGGTGAACGTGTCCGCCACGGCAACGACGCCGCAGGTGAACCAGGTGACGGTGAGCGGCGGGGGATCGGCTTCCGTGAATGCGTCCGACTCGACCACGATCGTGTCGCCGCCCGACCTGACGGTGGCGAAGACTCATGCGGGCAGCTTCACGCAGAATCAAACCGGAGCTACCTATACGATTACGGTGAGCAACGCGGGAGGGTTGGCGACGAGTGGCTCCGTGACGCTGACCGACACGCTGCCTTCCGGATTGACGGCGACGGCCATCAGCGGGAGCGGTTGGGCGTGCAGCACGCCGCCCACACTCACTTGCACGCGCGGCGACGCGCTGGCGGCAGGTGCGTCCTATCCGGCGATCACTCTTACGGTGAACGTGGCGGGGAACGCTCCGGCCTCGGTGACGAACACGGCGACGGTCTCCGGCGGTGGCGAGATCAATACCGCCAATGATACCGCCAACGATCCGACCACCATCATCGTCCCCGCCCTAACCCTTACCGTGAACCCGGCCTCACCGCAGCAAGTCAACGCCAATATTCCAGTAACGCTTCAGGTCGTGGTCGGCGTGCCTGTGGGATTCACCACGCCGGTTACGGTGACGGTACCCGACGGTAACCAGATGCAGTTCGACCCGATCTGCGGCGCGCCGACCGGCGTCCTGTCTTTCTCCTACAACGGAACTCCAGGCGCGCCGTCTCCCGCGAAAGCATTGACGCTTAACATCGGTCCACCGTACTCGGCGGTGAGTTTCTGTATGTCGGCGGGACAAGCGGGGACGACGGTTTCGATTGGCACCGATTCCATCACGGTTACGGGGGGCAGCGGGTCGGCGATCCATCAATTCTCGATCGGCGTTCCGATTATCACGGTCTCTCCGGCGACGAGTTTCAACATACCGCAGGGAGGCACGGTGCTCGCAAATGTTCAGGTCGCACCTCCCAGCTCCTCCGGCGGATTTGCGCTTCCGATGAAGGTTTACATCACAGGGCCTGGGACCACGCTAGCGGGCGGAAACCCCTCGGGCTCGCTTCCGGCGGGAGTCGCCAGCTCCGATTGCGGGCCGGCCACGGCGGGAAAGAACGTATCGCCGGGCGGCTCGGTGCTTTGCAACATCACGAATACCGCAACTTCGTTTTCCACCACACCGACGCAACTGGAGGTCTTCGCCACGTTCAGCGGATCGGCTGCCATTGTTCCGTTCCAGGTTTGTTTGATGAATTCGTCCCAATCGAACGCCACCTGCGGCGGCACCGTTTTACCCCCTCCTCCAGCAGTTTTCACGATGGTGGTGACTCCCACTCCGATCCCGCAGCAGGTGAATGGGAATACTCCGGTCACGGTGCAAGTGCAAGTATTTCCTCCGTCGGGGACGTTTACCACGCCGATTACGATCAGCGCGACGGACGGAACCCAAATGCAATTCGACCCGATCTGCGGCAGACCTCCGGGCTTCGTGTCCTATACGGGATCGCCGGGAGTGGCGGGTACTCTCCGGTTTGTAATTTCTCCTCCGTACCCTGTTACGAGCTTCTGCATGTCGGCCGGGCAGGGCGGGAGAACTCCCACGCCGGGGATAGACTCGGGGACGGTTATTTCAGGCACCGATGGGACGAACACGGTCACCGCGCCGACTCATACGTTCCAGATCGGGATGCCGGTGGTCAGCGTAGCGCCAGCTTCTGGCTCCAGCTTCAACATCCCGCTGTCCAGCACGGCTACGGGCAACGTGAACGTGCAATTTGCCTCCGGCTTCGCGCCGTCGGGCGGAGTCACGATATATTTGACCGGGGTGGGGAGCACCATTGGCCCTGCCGGCCCCGTGAAGGCGCCCTTGCCGACGGGAATCAGCAGCGCGGATTGCGGACCGTCGTCGAGCGGCAAGGTGTTGCTCGCGACCGGGACCGTTACCTGTGCCATCACCAACGGCACGAGCTCCGGTTCGCAGTCACCGCTGACTATCGAAGCATTTCTATTGTGGGGTCCAGGATCCGCGCTCGCCGCGGGATTCCAGATTTGCGCACTGGGTCCCGGCGTGACGCCGGGTTGCGGTGCCGGCATTACGCAACCTCCCAAGCTGCTGCGGCTGGAAGATCCGGCCGACAAGAACGCCGTTACCAAGCAGTTTGGCGTAGCTAGGCCGGGAACCGGGTTGCCGGTGCTAACGATTGCTTCCACCGGAGTTCAGTTCTCACCGCTGCTGCCCAAGGAAGGCGACTGGGTTCGGGTGCGCGCCCGCGTGGAGAATCACGGCGGCGGCGACGCTCGCGGCGTGACCGTGGCGCTGGTGGTGAACCGGCAGGCGGTGGCCACCGGTGAAATCGACGTGGCGGCCGGCTCGTCGGCGCCGGTCGAGTTCGAATGGCAGGCGGCATATCAGCCTCGCCTCAGCATGGCAGTACAAGTGGATCCGGAAGAGCAAATCGAAGAGGGCGCGAATCTGTTGCGGATCGCCGCGGTTCGGAACTTCTCCGTGGAGCCGGCCATGGCCGCCATGATCCGCCAGGGACGCACGCTCCTGTCGGTAACCAACGGCGAATGCGCCGGATTCCGATTCTCCAGCGGCGCGCAATCGTTCTGCGGCGGCTCTTCGGATTTCGAGCTGAACCCCTCGATTACCGCGGCCGGGCAACTTGCGGTGCGGATTGTCTCTCTAAATGGAGGGATCATGGATCTGGGGCCGCAGCCGATTACGGGAATGATCGAAGCCCCGCAGGTTGGATACCAGAGCAGCGCGTTGCTGGAAAACGGGCACTTATATGCCGTGGAAAGCAACGGCAAGTACGCTATGATGTATGTAGGGAGAATTCAGTCGGACATCGACCCGCGGCTGGCAAGAGTGGCCGGGGGCGCGACACCGACTCCCGAAGCGCCGAGCGACCTCTCCGGCCTCCAGGCGGACCCGCTGGGCACCATGCTGGATCGGTCCCGGGTTTCGGTGGAAGTGCAGTGGTCGTACCTCGAAAACGGATCGAGGCGGTTCCAGTACGGCTTTTCGGCTCCGGGACGGTCGACGCCGGGCGCAACGGTTTATCGCCAGCCGCGCGCCACCACGGAGGCTCCGGCTGCGGAATAAGAGGCAAGACCGGCGAAAAGCAGGTCCTTCGCTGCGCTCAGGATGACAGCGGTGGACGGGAGTCTCAAGCGAACGGTCGCCGAGGGAAGGAGTCGTTATGAAATACGCACGGTGGATGTTGCCGGCCATGCTTGTGATGACGCTCGCGGCCGCGAGCCCCTTGGTCCTTTCCGCTGGCCGTCCGATGCAGAAAAAGGGCGCCAAGGAAGATGCCCCCAAGAAAAAAGAAGATCCAGAGCGCGCCCTGACGAATCTGATTCGCGGAATGCAAATGGATCTGGAGAGCGGATCGAGCCGCGGATTTCTCTCGAACCTCAACACGGCGAAGTTCGACGACTACCCGCGCTTTGAGGATATGATCGAACGGCTGTCGCGGGAGGATACGCTGCGCGTGAATTTCCGCCAGAACAGTCACTCGGTCAAAGAGGACAGCGCCCAGACGATCGTCGACGCCGAAATGGAACTATCGCGGAAGGAGTCGGCCGGGCAGCTCGACCGGCGCCGCCAGCAGATTGTCATCGACTTCGAGCTGACCAGCCGCGGCTGGAAGATCATCAACATCACACCGCGCGACTTCTTCCGCCCGCTCTGAAACGGCATACGGTGTCACCATCTCCGAACCGAGCCATCGAATTTTTTAACGCGCAGTTTCAGCGCCAGGCGGCGGCTGGCGATTACGCTCTCAATCCATTCGAGAAGGCGATTTTGCCGTTCGTTTCCGGCGACGTGCTGGACCTGGCCTGCGGGCTGGGGAACCTCTCGATGGCGGCTGCGGCGAAGGGCTGCCGCGTGACGGCCCTCGACGCTAGCCCGGCGGGAATCGCCGATCTGACGCGCCGCGCCGCCAAGCAAGGGCTTTCCATCACCGCGCGCCAGGCCGACTTGCGGAACTTCACGCTGGAGGGCCAGTTCGACAGCGTCATCGTTATTGGATTGCTGATGTTTTTCGCAAAGCGGGATGCGCTCCAAGCCCTTGCGCGCCTGAAGGAGCTGACCAAACCAGGCGGTATTGCCGCCGTGAATACACTGATTGACGGCACTACATACCTGGATTTTTTCGAGCCCGGCGAGCACTGTTTGTTTGGCGAGAACGAGCTGCCGAACGCTTTTGTCGGATGGAGACTGGAGTATCTGAATTTCGAGTCTTTCCCGGCGCCCAATCGGACGGTAAAGCGATTTTGCACGTTGGTTGCCCGGCGTCCTGTCGCCGAGTTCCGATCCGAGCCGCGACCGAAAGGGAGCGGTTTTTGAAAAGACGCCAATTTCGTTGCGAAGGACCGCTTCCTTTCAGTCGTGGCTCGGTATGGTTTTCTGCGTGCCCGCCAGTTTCACTCTCTTCCCCGGCGGAACGGAAAAAGAGATAAAATCAATCGGATGGCTGCAAGGGATCGGACTGGGACGGGCCGGATGCACGGCCGGATAAGTGGAGCGATGCGGGGCGGGATGCGGATCAAGGTGCTGTTTTTCGGTGCGCTGAAGGAGATCGTGGGCCGGACGGAAGAGTCGGTGACGGTCGAGGAAGGGTCGAGCATTGCGAGCCTCTACGACGGCTACGCGGCGCGATTTCCGGCGATGGCGCGGCATTCTCCGAGCCTGCTTTTTTCGCGGAACCGCGAGTTTGCGGAGCGCGGGGAACGGTTGCGAGAGGGCGATGAAGTGGCGTTTCTTCCTCCGGTGAGCGGCGGCGCTCCCGATAGCGTGGGGGACGACGGAAGCGGGGAAGCCGCGCAGTCCATCTGCCGTCTGACGCGCGCGCCGATCGATTCTTTCGCTTTGGCGAAAGAGTTGAAGCGCAGCCGGGACGGAGCGGCGGCGATCTTCGAAGGTATTGTGCGAGACCACTCCGGCGAGCGGCGGACGCTTTATTTAGAGTACGAAGGCTACGAGCCGATGGCGCTCGAAAAGATGCGCGAGATCGCCAAGGAGATGCGGCAAAAATTCGCGGTGGACTCCGTCGGTTTGGTGCATCGCCTGGGGCGGCTGGAGATCGGCGAGACGAGCGTCGTGATTGCCGTCTCGTCCGAGCATCGCGGCCCCGCCTTTGAGGCCTGCCGCTATGGCATCGACCGGCTGAAACGAATCGTGCCGATCTGGAAGAAGGAGTTTTTTTCCGATGGCGCCGTGTGGGTGGAGGGAGAAGCCGGGGGCCAGCTACAGCAGCACGGAAGCACGGAGGAAAAAAGGGCATAGGGAGTGGGGAATAGGGAAGAGAAGACGGAAGGGGAGCGCCGGTTGCAATCCAGTTGACAGGAATTTCTCTGTGTCTCTGTGCCTCGGTGGCATTTCCACGAAAAATATTGGAGGAAAAAGAATGAGATTTCAACGGCCGCCATTCCGCAATCGAAACGAAAACGAACGGTTTCGCCCGCCGGAATTCCGCAACCGGGAGGCGCCGCCGGACGTGGAGGACGATGAATCGGAAGGCGGGCTCAAGCGGGAGGCGGAATATCTGCGCCACTTGTGCGAGGATCGGACTTCGGTGGTGGTGCACTTGACGAGCGGCGAGAGCTTTCGCGGCTTTATCGAATACTACGACCGGAAATTTATCCGCCTGACGCGCGCCGGAGCGCCCAATCTGTTCATCTACAAACACGAGATCAAGTACATGATCGAGGAGGAGGGCATCTCCGTGCCGCCTCCACCGCCGTCCGAGCGCCCCTCCTGAAAGACCCATGCAGAAAGCAGAGAGAGCATGACGGAGATTCTCGACACCGCCTCCCGGATCGCGCGGGAGGCGGGCGCGCTGTTGCTCACCTACTACCACCGCGGCGTGCGCGTGGAATATAAGGGAGAGGTGGACATCGTAACGGAGGCGGATCGTGCCTCCGAAGCGCTGATTTTGAAGCGGCTCTCCGAGCACTTTCCGGAACACGCCGTGGTGGCCGAGGAAGGCGGAGAACATTCCGGAGGCTCCGGCTACCGCTGGTACATCGATCCGCTGGATGGCACCACGAACTTTGCGCATACCTTCCCGGTGTTTTGCGTTTCCATGGGGCTGGAGAAAGACTCGGAGCCGGTCGCGGGAGTGATTTACGATCCGTTGCGCGACGAGCTGTTCTCGGCGGAGAAGGGCGGAGGGGCGCGATTGAACGGAGAGCCGATCCGGCCCTCCCGCGTGGCCCGGCTGGAAGAAGCCCTGGTTTCCACCGGATTCCCCAGCAAAAAGCGGCACAAGAATCCCAACATCCATTACTATCACCAGCTCAATATGCGGTCGCACGGCGTGCGGCGGGCCGGTTCTGCGGCGCTCGATCTGGCCTATGTGGCCGTGGGACGCATGGACGGCTTTTGGGAGTTCCAATTGCATCCGTGGGACATTGCCGCCGGAAAGCTGCTTGTCGAGGAGGCGGGCGGCGAGGTCACCGAGATGAATGGGAAACCGCATCGCCTGGACAGCCCGGACATCTTGGCCAGCAATGGACTGCTGCACGCGCAGTTGCTCGAAGCGTTTCACGAGGTTCGGACGGGAGTCTACCGCGAGAAGCTGCCGGAAATGGGCGCGGCGAAATGAGCGCAGCGTGAGCGAGGCGCGCTGAGTCGGCCGCTACTGGACGAGGTCGGCGCCGGGGTCCTGGGGCCAGGGGGCTGGGAGTTGCGACGAGTGGTGGTGCACGATGTACCAGACGCCATTGCGGTTCTCGAAAATGTTGGTGGTCTGGACGTAGACGGAGTCGAAACGGTCCTCGGCGACACTCGATATCTTTTCGGTGCAGCAAACCCAGGCGGTGGAGTTCTCCACTCGGATCGCCTGAATGCCGACGGCGATACGCATGAAATGCGTTCCGGCGAAGATTTGCTGCCAGCTTTCCCGCACCGCTTCCCAACCCTCGAGCATGGACCATCCGGGATGCACGCAGCGCACCCAGCCTTCCTGCAGCCAGACGGATTCCATCTCGTCGAGATTCAGGTTCTGCAGGGCGCTATAGAAATTCTGATTGGCATCCAGGACTTTCTCTTCTTCGCTGGTCATTTTGATCCCGGCACTGTGAAAGTTTGCGGCAAACGGGCATTATAGCATTGTCCCGGCGGACGGTGGTTGGGCTGGGACGTCCATCGGCAGTTTTTTAGATTGGTGAAGAGGATTTTCTGCCGCTCCTCCGGGGGCAATGGAGCAATTTGAGACACTCCCCATCCTTCGGATCCGCAACTCGGCGGAGAGCGGCGGGGTTTATAATGGAAGAGGGCCGGTGGGAGGAGCTATGAAAACCAAACTTGGATTGACGATGGCGGCGGCGATTCTCGCCAGTGCCGGCTTGCTTGCGGCGCAGGTGAACCCGGACGCACCAAAAGACGCACCGAAGCAGGAGAATTGGGTGGTGAAATCGGGGACGCGTATTCCGCTGGTGCTCGTCAACACCATCAGCACCAAGAACGCGCGCGAGGGCGACCGCGTCTATCTGCAAACTTCCTTTCCCGTTGCGGTCTCGAGCCGCATCGTGATCCCACAGGGCAGCTACGTCACCGGAACCGTCACGCAGGTGAAGCGGCCCGGTCGGGTGAAAGGCCGGGGAGAACTCTACGTGCGATTTGACACGCTGATGCTGCCGAACGGCGTCGAGCGGGATTTCCGCGGCACGGTGAGCGGCGTCGATGGCGACGATACCGCGAAGATCCAGGGCAAAGAAGGAAAGATTGAAGGCGAGCCGACCAAAGGTCACGACGTGGGAACCGCCGCGGAGACCGCTGCGACGGGAGCGACCATCGGCGGCATCTCGGGAGGCGGCAAAGGCGCGGCCATCGGCGGCGGCATCGGCGGCGCGGCCGGTCTGGGCGCCGTGCTGCTCACGCGCGGACCCGATCTGCGATTGCCCAGGGGAACTTCCGTCGAAATGCAACTGGACCGCGAGCTTTCCTTCAACCGCGACGAGCTGATCTTCGTAGGGAGCGCGCCTCCGGCGGCCCTTCCGCCACCGCCGGCGGAAAATAACGGCAACGCTCCGCGGGGTGGCGGCTTGACCAACCGGTTGCCGCTGCCCTTTCCGCGTTGAACTGGGGTAGCCACGGCACGATTTGTGTGCCGTGGGCTTGTTCCGGCATTAAAAACCCACTCTCAGCCGTTCGATCATTCCATTTGCATATACAATTATACGTCTCTGCCGTATGATGCTCTGGTGTTCGCTTTCGTGGAAACCCGGTTGTTCAGCCGTCGGGAGATCGAAGATGCCTAGCAAAACAGCACGGAACATTAGCAAGGAAATTCTGGATGGCATTCGCCAGCTAAAACGCGGCGAGACCGGCCGCGTCGTGACGTTGCCGCCGGTATCGGAGACGCGGGCGCGGGTGGGATTGTCTCAGTCCGAGTTTGCACGGTTGCTGGGCGTCTCCGTGCGCACATTGCAGGAATGGGAACAGGGCCGCCGTGCGCCGTCGGGACCGGCCCGCGCGCTGCTGGCGATTGTCCACAAGAATCCTCGCGTGTTCCTGGAGGTGGCGGTTTGAAAGATGTCAAAGACGATTTGTCCAAGTTTCTGCGAGTGGCGGAAAAGCAAGCAGTGCTCGTCACCCGGCACGGCAGACCGGCAGGAGTGCTCGTTGGCTTCGAGTCGGAAGACGACTGGTTTGACTGCCAGTTGGAGCATGACCCTCGCTTCCTGGCCCGCATTGAATCCGCCCGGCAAAGTTTGCGAAACGGCCTAGGCGTTCGGATAGAAGACCTCGACAGCAGGCCTCGCCGGTTGGTGCGGCGAAGTGACAAGAAACGCCCGCAATGAGGTATCTCTCGGTCCGGTATAATTGTGGTGGGGGCGGATTCGTCTTAGTCTGGCGAGAAGGACTCATGTGCAAATTGCCCGATCCTGGTGGTTCTTCCGTTTCGCCAAGTGGAACACCACAACAATTGCCTCCCATCACGCCTGCGTCATCTCACTCTGAAAAGCTCGGATGGTTTCGGAATGTTTTCAGGCCCCATTTCGAGAGTTGGGTTTTCGGGCCGATCAATCGGCATGTTCACAGTGAAGATGCTCTTGTTGGATTCATTCTCATAGCATGTGCCATCGACTGGCTCGCTGGGTTTTGGTGGGGAAAGAGCACGAAAAGGGACGTTGAAAGAGCCTATACGGGTTTCATAGACGAGTACTTTTCTGAAGGCCTATATGATGCGGGAGGGCTATATGACAGTCTGCGAAATGGACTCGTTCATATGTTTACCATCAAGAACAAGAAATACATTCTCACGCATAACAATCCCAGCGTTCATTTGAAGGTCGATGGAAACGCGCGAGTAGTATTGAACGCGGGGGACTTCCGCGATGAGCTAGAAGCAGCCAAGAATAGGTACTTCGATGCCGTCGAAGCCAATCCTGAATTGTTGGATCGCCTTGTGGAGCGATACCATCGGGATGGATTTCTTCATTTGGGTATCGTGGACCTGCCGGATTAGCGAAGGCGGGTAGCAACGGCGAGCGCCTTTTTCGCCGTGGGCATTCTCTCCCAGGCACGCAAATCAGCGGTGCCGGGAAGGGCACTTGGCGGGACGGGAGGATCGAGTTTTCCGAATCCGAGCCGCGAATGTGAAGGAGCGACCACGAAACGCTGGGTGGCCAATCATTGCTGGGTGGACGCTCCATTACTGTCGCCGCTCGGATGGTCTACACGATTTGTGATACTCTAGGGCATTTTTAAGATTGGTGTATAGTT
>ORMF011791461.1_pt1 | contig 31096 bp, 28 predicted proteins | sample 1779871 | NCBI WGS metagenome assembly ORMF01 (sample SAMEA104232316, study PRJEB22302) | groundwater metagenome | biome: forest; feature: aquifer; material: groundwater | place: USA | collected 2011-08-07 | depth 5.4 m | reverse complement strand
TTCGAAATTCATCATGTGATAGATATATTTAGAGTTGTATAAACGACTTTTCGCTCTATTATATACCTATCAATTTCGGTGTCTTTTTATATCATTCATCCGAGAGGGCTATGGTGTCATTTTAGACGAGTAATTGCGGGCAGTTTTTATTTTACTATTTTTTAGCTATACTCATAATTTTTGTCATAAGCCAATTTATGGAACGATTTTTTGTCAAACGAGCAAATTTAAGTTAAAATATTTTTATGATTGAGGTGTTGTTTGCTTTATTTATGGGTTTCTTTGCCCCAATTCCATGGGTCATTTCCGTAATCCATATTCTAGTCCTAAACAATAAATAGAGTTCGACTTTAATAAGATTAATTGTTTTATTTTTGGCGACCGCTATTTGGGCGTTAATTGGCTATTGGTTGCTCAACAACTATCATCTACTTTTTGAGAAGCGATTTTGGGGCATCATTACGCAAATAGCCGGTAGTGTTGTCTTGGTCTCTGCGCTAGCTATTGAGGTACTTACAACGAAGGCTCTGAGCACCAAAAGAATTTTTGGTAGTAGCGAATTTAGCGAAGACGGGGGTGCGCTTATGACCACGGACATTTATAAATATGCACGTCACCCACGATATGTCGAGCATCCTTTTTGGTTTCTTGGGCTCGGGTTATTATTTAGTTATCCCGCCTTAATTTGGTTTTCTATTTACCTATTTGCTGCTTTTTCCGTTACTGCTTATTTCGAGGAGCGAGAATTGATACGGCGTTACGGACAACAATATTTGGAGTATAAGAAACAAGTGCCGGCCTTTTTCTTCCGTATTAAGATTTAGTCCACAATTAAGTTCATTAAGTTTGATATGGACAAACATTATCTCAACTCACTTATCCTCTCTGCAGTTACGGCCACAATAGTTTCGTCTCTTGTTTTCTTTTTGGGCGCGCGATTTGGCGGATTTGCTCTGTATTCCCCGAATAATGTCAGCGCGGTAAATGAGCGCGAAATGACAAAGATGATAAATGAAATGATGGGGGCTTCGCGCGCCGAACAACTTCCGCTCAAAACCGCAAGCGAGAGAAAAGAGCGCTTGGAGCCCACCATCAAAGACGGCGCCAAAGAATTTCGTCTTTCTGCCGAGCCAATCCGTTGGGAATATGCCGAGGGAAAAACAATTTTTGCGTGGGGCTATAACGGCCAGATTCCCGGACCGGAGATTCGAGTAACCGAGGGCGAAAGGGTGCGTATTGTTTTTACGAATAAACTTCCTAAAGCCACAACCATTCATTGGCACGGCATTGATGTGCCTTTTGAGCAAGACGGAGTTCCTGGCGTGACGCAAAAAGCCATAAAGTCCGGAGAAACTTATACTTACGAATTTATCGCCAAACCAGCCGGCACCCGTTTCTACCACACCCATGGCGGTGTGGCGATGGGTGATGAAGCGCAACAACTTGATATGGGACTATCGGGCGCGTTTATCATTGAACCTTTTAACTACGCTCGGAACAGGCCGGACAAGGAATATACACTTATTCTTGACGAATGGCAGACCGCGCCGATGATGTCATCGAAAAAAACATCATCTCTTATAGATCAAGCATTGGCTAATGGGAATGAAGACGGGCACGGAGCAATAAACAATATGGTGAATATGAGCATGATGATGAGCGGTGGCCACAAGATGGATTACAACCTCTTTACTATCAATGGTCGGTCATTCCCAAATACGGAGCCGACTGAAGTAAAGAAAGGAGACCGAGTGCGTTTGCGTCTCATCAATGCCGGCACTTCGACGATTCACCCGATGCACTTACACGGCCATCAATTCAAAGTTGTCGCCGTGGACGGGAATCCTGTGCCGCCAGCCGCACAGCTTACCCGCAACACTATTCCCATTCATCCCGGCGAAACTTACGATATAGAATTTGTGGCCAACAATCCCGGCATTTGGCTTTTTCATTGCCACGAACTCCATCACGCCGACGGCGGAATGATCGTGCCGGTTGTCTACGAAGGATTTTCATTATCCGCAGTCACAGAGCCGGAAAAGAAAGGGTCGCTGCCCAGCGGTGAACATCGTATGCCGATGGATCAATAATTGCTATAACCATGTCTGACAAGGTCAAAAGAACTGTTTTTATCGCTATTATTGCCTTGCTTCTCTTGGCTCTTGTTTTGCCTTTAGCGGTTGGTTATTAAAACTATGAAAAGAGATATTTTTGAACGCCTCGTTATTGAGGCGGTGTCGGCTTTACCCTTTCACGTACGAGGAGCTATAAAAAATGTGGCGATTGTGATTGAGCAAGAACCGCGCCGGAAAAAATCAAGCGAGATCGGCATTAAAAAACACGAAGCGCTGTTGGGGCTTTACGAAGGCGTTCCATTAATTCAACGAGATTCAGGATATTTTGGAGTGCTGCCGGACAAGATCACAATTTTTCAAAAATCAATTGAGGCATTGAGCGCGGGAAATGACGAGGAATTAGTGACGCTCGTGCGCGAAGTAGTGTGGCACGAAATCGGCCATCACTTCGGCTTGAGCGATTCCGAGCTTTATATCCTCGAGAAAAAGCGGAAAAGACCTGCCTGCTGATAGGCAGAAAAAACGAGTGGCGTAATTTTTTGACCCACCAACGGGATATTGCTATCATCATCCTATGAATAGACTTAAAACAACAAAGCTTTTCGTTATCATCGTATTTCTCGTTGTTTTTGTTTTTCTTCCAGGTATTGTTGGCTTCGTTACTGATTGGTGGTGGTTTTCCGAGGTTGGCCACACGCAAATCTTTGTTAAATCCCTGATCGCTAAAATAGCGTTGTTTTCGTCAGCGGGAATTTTTGCCGCGGTTTTTTTGATCGCCAACTTCTCTTTGGCGATTCGCTCGAAAATCTCTTGGACCGCAATTTTACCAGAGGCGTTAATCGGTCCCTCGGGAATACTCGGGACCTCTGGCCTACCAATAAATTTTGACAATCGCATTGTTAAAAAATTAGCCATTGTTTTTAGTTTGGTAATCGCGGTTTTTTTTGGACTCGTGACAGCGGCTAATTGGCAGGAGGTCTTAAAATTTATTTCGGGCGCGGCATTTCACGCGACAGACCCCATATTCAATAAAGACATTGGATTTTATATCTTCTCTCTCCCCGTTTTACAAGCGGGTCTCGGCCTCGCCAAAGCACTCATTATCTTGACCATCGCAGGCTCGGCGGTCATATATTTTTTGCGAGGCAGCATTCATGTCGCAAGTCTGCGATTACTTAAACAAATGCGAATTGAGCGCGGAGCAAGAATTCATCTTGGAATTCTCTTCGCCATTTTTCTCTTGAGCCTTGCCGCCGGGGTCTACCTTTCCCGCTTTGCGCTCTTGACGAGTCAAAGCGGTTTAGTGTTTGGCGCGACATACACAGACGTAACCGTGAGAATATTCATGCTTTGGGTTGGAGTGGTTGCGGCAGCGCTCGCGGCGGTCTCGGCTGTTTTTTGGGCATGGAAAGAAAAGTTGGCGCCGCTTATCGGAGCGGTTTCTTTGTATGTTGTCGCGGGATTCGCTGGCGCGGTGATTCCGTCCCTTGTCCAAAAACTGGTGGTTGATCCCAATGAGCTTGTGAAAGAAACGCCGTTTATTAAATATAATATCGCCGCTACCCGGCAGGGATTTGCGCTTGATAAAATTGAGGAGCGGGAAATCTCCGGGGATAAGCCCATCACCGCGTCTGATATCGCGAACAATAATCTCACTGTCAAAAATGTGCGGCTTTGGGACAGAAAACCACTTTTATCAACTTTTTCCCAGATACAAGAAATCAGAACCTACTACGAGTTTGCTGAAGTTGATAATGATCGCTATATCATAGACGGAGAAATTCGCCAGATTATGCTTTCTCCGCGAGAGCTGGCTTCGGCTAGTCTGCCAAACAGAAATTGGATTAATGAACGACTGACATTTACGCATGGATACGGTGTGGCAGCCGGACCGGTGAATCAAGTTACCCCGGAAGGACTGCCGGTTTTGTTCGTAAAGGATTTGCCGCCCAAGTCCGATGTGAAAGAGCTTGAAATTTCGCGCCCGGAAATCTATTTCGGCGAGCTTTCGAACGACTATGTCATTGTCAAAACAAAATCCCGCGAGTTTGACTACCCCAAGGGCGAAGAAAATGTCTACGCAACATATGAGGGTAAGGGCGGGGTGGAGATAAACTCATTTTTAAGGCGCGTCTTTTACGCGGTAAAATTTCAGTCGCTCAAACTACTTTTGTCCAACGACATTGGAAGCGAGAGCCGTATTTTGTATTACCGTACTATTGCCGAAAGGGTATCAAAAATCGCGCCGTTTTTGACCTTTGATCGAGACCCCTATATCGTTATTGCCGACGGCAAGGTGTATTGGATTGCTGATGCGTATACCACGAGCGACCGCTATCCTTACTCGGAGCCCGTGCGATTAAACGGCGGAAATATAAACTACATCAGAAATTCGGTAAAAGTGGTGGTTGATGCGTATCATGGCAGTGTTGTCTTCTATCGGGCCGAAGGTCCCGAGCGTTCCGCCCGAGGGACCGAAGGTCCCGAATCCCCCCGAGGGACGGACACAGATGACCCGATTTTAAAAACATACGCCACTATTTTCCCAGGGATCTTCCGGCCTCTTTCGGAAATGCCCGAGAACCTGGTTTCTCATTTGCGCTATCCCGAAGATATCTTTACCCTGCAGACTGCCGTGTATTCGGTCTATCACATGGATGATCCGCAGATTTTTTACAACAAAGAAGATCAGTGGGAAATTCCGGCCATTGCGGCAGAAGGAGAGGGAGGATCTCGTACAGGCGCAATTCCGCCGATGCAACCTCGGCATATTATTATGAAGTTGCCGGGAGAGAAAAAGGAGGAATATGTTTTGATGTTGCCTTTTACTCCCCGCGCCAAAGACAATTTGGCCTCTTGGATGGTCGCCCGCAGTGATGGAGAAAACTACGGCAAATTGCTGGTCTATCGTTTTCCTAAAGACAAACTCGTGTTCGGACCCAAGCAGATTATAGGCAGAATTAACCAGGACTCCGAGATTAGCCAGCAGATCTCGCTGTGGAGTCAAGGTGGGTCACAGGTAATTCAAGGTCCGCTTTTGGTTATTCCGATTGAGGAGTCGCTTTTGTATGTGCGCCCGCTCTATCTCAAGGCAGAGGCTGGGAAAATTCCGGAGTTAAAACGAGTGGTTGTGGCGTATGAAAATAAAATTGCCATGGAAGAGACACTAGAAGAAGGGTTATCAAAAATCTTTGGCAGTGGAGCGGGAGTAAGAACGCAAGGGTCCGCGACAAGACCATCTGCTTCAGGAGAATTTTCTCAAGACATCAAAGATCGTATGCGAAGAGCATCTTTTGCGTATGAAGAGGCGCTCCGAGCGCAAAGGGATGGTGACTGGGCGCGCTACGGCGAGGCCATAAGGCGACTGGGTGATATTCTTAAACAATAATATTATGAATAGATTTAAAACAACTTTGCTTTTAGGAGGATTAACCGCCCTCGTGCTAGCGGTTGGTTATTATTTTGGTGGTCAGCAGGGCGCTCTCATCGCCCTAATTCTTTCAGCGGTCATAAACCTCGGCTCTTATTGGTTTTCCGACAAAATCGTGCTTGCCATGTATGGGGCAAAAGAAATTTCTCCGCAGGCAAATCCAAAGCTACATCTGATGGTGGAAGAACTTGCGCAAAAGGCCAATCTTCAAAAACCAAAGCTCTATCTCGTGTCTTTGCCAATTCCAAACGCGTTCGCCACTGGCAGAAACGAGAAACACGCGGTCGTGGCGGTGACGAACGGCATTTTGCAATTGCTGAATGAAGACGAACTGCGAGGAGTGCTTGCTCATGAACTTTCACACATCAAAAATCGGGATATTTTAATCTCAAGCATTGCCGCAACGCTCGCCGGGGCGACTTCCTACCTCGCGCAAATGGCATATTTTGCCGGAATGTTCACTGGTCGCTCAAGCGACAATTCAAGAGACGGCGACAACGCCTTTGGCGCGATTGCGCTTTTGGTTCTTACTCCAATAATCGCTACGCTTCTCCACCTCGCTGTTTCGCGGTCTCGCGAGTATCTCGCCGACGAAACGGGATCGCATATTTCCAAAGATCCAAAAAGCCTTGCCTCCGCGCTCAAGAAACTTCATCAATCTTTTCGCGCCCATCCTCTGGTCGGCGAACCAAAATACGAAGCGACCGCGCACCTCTTTATTGTTAACCCATTCAAGCCCTCGCTCTTGATGTCTCTTTTTTCAACTCATCCACCGGTGGAGGAGCGCGTGAAGAGATTAGAAAAAATATAATCGTTGACAAAAGATTAAATCGGTTTAACGAGGAGTGTGTTGAAATAGATTTATGAACAACGCTAAAATCATCGAGTGGATATTAAGGATCGCAGTTGCCGGCGAATTCTTGTGGGTTGGCCGAAAACTTTACGAGGGTGGTTTAAATAAAACTCAAAATCCGCCCATAGTTTTTGGCTTAAACTCATTATTTTCCCTTTTTCGTAAAACCTTTGGTTTTGTAGAAATGAGACAGGGTGCGAGACACTCTTTCTGTGTCTCATTTGTCTCGTTTTCAAAAACAGACCCCGATCGACTCCCATCAAACAGAGCTCTGGAAAAGACCTCAAAAAAGCCTTATAATGCTTGCATCGGGTTGGTTCTAGACCGACACTGCCCGCAATAATATTGACAGGTTAAAATATATATGTCAAAATCAATAAAAATTTTAATGGAGGTAATAGCAGGGCTAATAATTTTAGGTGGACTTTATGCAACCGGATTTTTAGATTTTTTGAATCCCTACGAGTTCAGAGCATATACCAGTCCAAAGTTCGGCTATACCGTGAGCTATCCACGCAACTGGACTCTCGATGATTCGCGCTCCACCGCCGCACTCGACCTCATTCACAATGCCAACAAAAACGGCGTCGTCTTTATCCAAGTTTTCGAACACGCCGACTACGCGACCCCCGAAGGCCGAAGCAAAGCTGTGTCCGAAATGAAAAACGATTTCGCGGGACGAGCAGAATATAAATTGGATTCTTTTACCGATGAGATTCGGGATGGTCATCATTATTTTCTTGCTAAAGGACTCTACAAAGACGCAAATGGCGTCTGGTCATTTACCCAAGAAGGCGCTTTTCTGGGCGACCGCCGCGCCTACAATATCGTCAGTCGGGCCTTGAGCGGACATGCCGATGAAGTCGGCGCCACCCTCAAAGCGATTGTGAAATCATTCAAAATACAGTAACCTCTACAAGTAGAACACCTCGAGTAGACAAGGAGGCGATCATGACTGATGATTCTTCCCGCATATTGCCAAAAGACATCGAGGCGGCACGGTGCCTCATAGCCAAAAATTATGCCGATGAAATAGTCGAGGGTGGCAATGTTACCCCGAAAATGGCGGAGCTAGTCTATGATCACGCCATAAGAGTCAGCGAATGGGCGCGCGCCATCGCCATCGGCGAAAAACTCGATCCGTTAACGCTCGAATTTGCCGGATTACTTCACGATGTAGCGCGTCTCGGCCACGATCTTCTGGGTGGAATAAAAATTTTCGCCTCCGAGGAAAGCGCTGGACACGCCATGGGCTTTCTCGAAGAAACTCTAGGCAAAGACAAAAGTCTGGCTAAAAAAATCGCTGATATGATAGAAAGCCACGCTTGGAACCCGATAATGGTCAAAATGTTTCCGCACATGATCGACCAGCCCGGCAATCCCGAAGAATGGGCGCTACGAGACGCCAAACTGCTCGACCAGATAGATTGGCCCGGCATAGCGCTATCGACCGAGATCCGCCAGCGACCGCAGATAGGATTTTTCAAAACAGATAAGGGCTCGATCCTAAATGCCGTTCGGGCGGTAATGATCCAGCGCCAAAAATATATTTTTGAAGTCACGGAAGCAAAATCCGCCAGCATCACGGTCAAAAAAATAGCCCCAGTCGTGATAAAGCGCGGTGATCAATTCTTCAAATTTTATAAGTCCCGTCGAGTCGACAATCTCGGAGATTTCCACAAGCTGACCGATGACTTCGGCCGCGAAACACTCGGGGAAGATTTCTGGGAAAAAACCAAATCTCTAACCGGACACATCGCACCCCAACCACCCAGCAAACCGGCCTGACAAAGCTTCAGCCGGTTTTTTATCCCACCCCTTTTCAAATCTATGAATTCTGCTAATATATAATTAGAATAAAAACGCGAGGCGGGCCTATAGTAAAGCGGCATTACGGATCCATGGCATGGATCAGGTCGGGGTTCGACTCCCCGTAGGTCCACCACAACTAAAAAATAACTCCGAGCTAAATGATTTTTACTTTTAATAACTTTAGCAGGGAGTCGAACTGAAGGGGGGTCTGGTAAAAACGCCAGCGTTTCCCCATGTAGGAAAATATTAAAAACCGAGAGGTTTTTAAAGAGTCGCGAAATCATCTGAGTGACGATGTGAGATTCCCCGTAGGTCCACAACTAAAACGCCCTCGCTTGGATATAATATATATGGAACACGAGGTCTTCTGGAAAAATCCGGGCTATGAGGCAAGGCCGGAATTAAAACAAGATATTGATTGCGAATATCTCGTCGTAGGCGGCGGAGTCACCGGCGTCTCCTCGGCCTACTTCTTGGCCAAATCAGGAGCAAAAAATATCGTCTTGATCGAAAAAAATCACATCGCGAGCGGCGCCACGGGCAAAGCCGCGGGGACGCTAGTCATTCGAGGCGAGTCGGACTTGGCCGATATCATAGAGAAATACGGCGAGGAAAAAGGCTGCGTCTATTGGAACGAAATCCATGAAGGTTTGCGGGACATAAAAAGAGTTATCAAGGATGAAAATATCGACTGCGACGCAGAACCCCAAGACACACTCTATTGCGACTTCAAATATAAATCGCATGTTGATTTGCATCAAGAATATTTAGCCGAAAAGTTAATTGAAACGACGACTAAATTTCTGGCCAAAGACGAGCTTCAAAAAGAAATAAACACTCCCCTTTTTGCTCACGGCATCCTATCGGCCAATCACGGGCTTTCCGTAAATCCTTTAAGTCTCACTCAAAATTTGTCTAAGATTTTAGAAAAATATGGAGTTAAAATCTACGAAAATACCGCCCTCATCAATCACGAAGATGGCATAGCCAAAACCGCCAATGGAGATATCCGGTATAAAAAACTCATTATGGCCATAGACGCCGATCATCCGGCCGCGGAAGTAAAAAATCTTAAGTCCACTATTATCGTGACGAGACCGCTCACGCGCGCCGAACTGGAAAAAACTGGACTCGCGAAATTAAAAATAATTTTCGATTCCAAAAAACATTACAACTACCTTAAAATCACCAAGGACTCTAGGCTCCTAGCGGGCTTTGGCGGCATCGTTGTTAACAAAAAAAATAAAAAAACTGAGCCCCACCCACTTCACATAAATACGATAAAAAAGTTTATTAAAAAACTATTTCCGTATTTAGATTTGGAACCTGAATACGCTTGGTCTGGAACTTTTGGCACGACTAAAGACTACGGGCCATTTCTAGAATTCAAAAAAAATCAAATTTCGATAGCCGGAGCTTCCACGCAAGTCGTCTGCTTTATGACCGCCAAATACGCGGTAAATAAAATTTTAGGCAGACCGTCTTCACTCGAAGGATTCTTTGATATCTAAATTTGCGCTGATTTTTTTGTCTGCTACAATATAAGAATAAAGAATTTATTTGCTGAGCGCGGTCGAAGCGTCACATTAATGTAACCCTTCGATAAAACTCAGGGAATACAAATATGGCGTCAAAAATCAAGCAAACAATTAAAAAGGTAATGCCGGCGGTCGTCTCAATCATCATCTCCAAAAGTCTCGAGGAGATAGAAAAAGAAATGGCTCATGAGTTTTATGGCCACATCCCGCTCGGCGGTCTGCCGGAAATTCCGGAAGAAGCCGTTGACGCCCACGGCATGGTGAAAATTGGCGGCGGCTCGGGTTTTATCGTCGACCCCGCCGGCATCATCATCACCAACAAACATGTCGTCATCGACCCAAACTCCGAATATATGGTCCTGCTAAATAACGGGCAGAAGCTCAAGGCGCGAGTTCTCGCGCGAGACCCCGTCGAAGATATTGCCATCCTCAAAGTGGAGGCCAAAGACTTGCCCACCGTCAAGCTTGGCGACTCAGCCAAGACCGAGCTCGGCGAAGAAATCCTCGCTATTGGAAATGCTCTAGGCCTCTTCCGCAACACCGTCTCTTTCGGCATCGTCTCGGGCCTCTCGCGCTCCATCAAAGCTTCGTCTGACCCGCATTCACCGGTCCAAGAAATGCGGGGTCTCATCCAAACTGATGCGGCCATAAATCCGGGAAATTCCGGCGGCCCCCTCGTGAATCTGAACGGTGAAGCTATCGGCATCAACGCGGCTATAGTCTATGGCGCGCAAAATTTAAGCTTTGCCTTGCCAATAAACTCGGCCAAACGAGACTTGGCGGATTTACAAAAATTTGGCCACATCAAACGACCACTTCTCGGACTTCGCTATGTCGTGGTAGATGAAAACCTAAAAACAAAAATGAAGTTGGCTACCGACTATGGGGTGCTAGTCCTAGGTCATGGCCCAAAACGCGAAGGAGTGATGCCCGGCACGCCAGCCGCCAAAGCCGGTCTCAAAGAAAAAGATCACATCATCGAATGCAATGGAGAAAGACTTAGTGAAGAAAAAACTCTCCAGGATTTTCTGGAAGATATGGCCGTCGGCGATGCCATGGATATCAAATTTTATCGCGCCGGCAAACCTATGGATGCGCGCGTCATCTTAGCAGAAAGGAAATAAAGCTCGCGATCTAAAAATCCCCTACCAGCCTATTCTTGGTTCGGGATTTTTTATTATCTTTGTTTTCGGACCGTTTCCATCTCCCGCTAAAACCGTTTTTACCAATGCCAGATTATCTGAAGCCGTATTTTTTTCGTCAACAACCCCGCTAACTTTCGCTACTGTTTTTGGAACCGCCTTATGCCGATTGGAAAAAACAAAAAACTGCCCCAAACCTAGCGCCTCGGGCAACTGTGGCAATGGTGGAGACGGCATCAGTCGCACCGGCAGCTGATCCGGCCAAATAGGCATAGATTGGACAAAAGTACCCAAAAAAACCACGCCAAAGAAAGCTAAAAAAGATACGACTATTTTTTCCATATAAAACTTCGTCATTGCGAGTGCATCCGAAGCAATCTCTATAGAATAATTAAAGAGATCGCCACGCAAAGCCTCGCGATGACATATTACTCCACTGTCACACTCTTTGCCAAATTGCGAGGCCTATCTACATCACATCCGCGCAAAACCGCGAAATGATAAGCAAGGAGTTGCAGTGGCACGACAGTTAGCAGGGGCTCGAGCTGAGGCAAAGTCTCCGGCACATAAATTACATCATTGGCAATTTTCGCGATTTGCTTATCGCCGCGCGTTGCAATCGCGACGATAGGCCCGCCCCGAGCTTTTATCTCCTCAAGATTGGAAATTGTTTTTTCATAAAGCTTATTTTTAGTTGCGATAGCGACCGTGGGAAAATCTTTATCTATGAGTGCGATGGGGCCGTGTTTCATCTCTCCGGCCGCATACCCCTCCGCGTGGGCATAAGAAATTTCTTTAAGCTTGAGCGCACCCTCTAGCGCCACCGGATAATTATATCCCCGCCCGATATACAAAAAATTATTGTATTGCTGATATTTTTTTGCCAAAACCTTTAGAGACTCACTGCCGGTCAAAATAGTTTTTATCTGCCGAGGTATCATAGAAAGCGCCGAAATAAACTTTTTAAAATTTTCGTCCGGCTTTGATAAAAACATCGACATCAGCGACAAAATAGTTGCCTGGGATAAAAAGGCCTTGGTCGAAGCCACGCCGATCTCCGGGCCGGCATGATTGTATACGCCAGCTTCGGTGTCGCGAGAAATAGTGGAGCCCACCACATTGACGAGACCCAGTGTCAAATATTTACGGGCCATAGATTTTTTTAAAGCCGCCAAAGTATCCGCTGTCTCACCGGATTGGGAAATAAAAAGGCTGGCCGATCCTTTGATTGGCGGATTAGTATTGTATCTATATTCAGAAGCTAGCATCGTCTCGGTAGGTAAGTTGGAAAATTCTTCGAAATAAAGCTTGCCCAGCAAACCGGCGTAATACGATGTTCCGCAAGCTATGATTTCCAACTTCTTAATTTTCTTCAATTTTTCTTCCACCAAACTCAAGCCGCCCAGACGCACGCGCCCCTCTTTTTCAAGCAAACGACCGCGCATCGCCGAGGTCACCACTTCCGGACCCTCAAAAATCTCCTTAAGCATAAAATGCGGAAAATTGCCTCTCTGCGCGACTTCGATTTCTATATCCAGCGCTTCCACCTTAGCCTTGGTCGGCGAAACCCAAAAATCACCGGCCGTGATGCGTCCGCGCTGGCCGTCTTTCAAATAAACAACTTTTTTAACGAGTCCGGCGAGAGCTGTCGGATCAGACGCTAAAAAATGCTCACCCGCGCCGATCCCAAGAACCAATGGACTACCAAGTCTCGCGAAATAAATCGAACGCGGATCGGAGGCCACGACAATCGCCAGAGCATAAGCGCCAACAATCTCTTTCAAGGCCGTGGTAAATGCCTGATCAAAATCTTTTTGTATTTTCAGATGTTCTTCGATAAGATGCGGGATAACTTCGGTGTCGGTTTCGGATTTGAAACGATGACCCTTTTTAGTCAAACTCTCTCGAAGAGTCCTATAATTTTCGATAATACCGTTATGAACAACAAAAATCTCGCCCCCGCAATCCTTGTGGGGATGGGCGTTCATCTCCGTCGGGGCGCCATGTGTCGCCCAACGCGTATGAGCAATAGACGCTGTATTAACAGAAGAATGTTTACCAAAAATAGCTCCTTCCAGCGCGTGGAGTTTACCCATTTTTCGCACCACCACCGGAACAAGTTTATTTTTTTCCTCGGTAAAATAAACCGCACCGGCCGAATCATAGCCTCGATATTCCAGCTTCCGCAAATTATTAAATGCAATTTGCAGAGCCTCCTTATTTCCGATGTAACCAGTTATTCCGCACATAAATTAATAAAATTTCTAATCCCTAATTAACCTAATTATTCTAGTCATTGTCTAATGTTCAATTACGAAATATCCAAGAAATCTGTCATTGCGAGGCTTTGCGTGGCAATCTTACCTTATTATACTTATAAATTTTAGACGTTTTTAACTATTATCCCCACCGCCTCTCTTAAGTCCTTCGCGTAATAATGCGGGGCAACCTTAGATGATTTATCCATCGGGCCCGCCAATTTTATCGTTTTCAAATTGGCCTCCCGCCCCATCAATACATCCACATCGCGGTCCCCCACCATCCAACTGCCGCTCAAGCTCACGTCAAAATCTTTAACCGCTTGAAAAGCCATACCAGGCGCCGGTTTCCGGCACTCGCAACCACGATCAGGATGATGAGGGCAATAATAAACCCCGTCAACTCGCACACCTTCTTTTTTTAACGCTCCCACCATATAGCGATGGAGTAATCGCACATCCTTCTCCGTACAAATCCCGCGGCTAATACCCGACTGATTCGTAGCAATAAATATCTTATAATCAGTCTTTGAAAGACGCTTCATGGCAGTTATAACCCCCGGTAAAAATTTAAAATCGGCCTTCCTGTAAACGTAGCCCGCACCATTGTCATTTATTGTTCCATCGCGGTCTAAAAAAACTGCTTTTACGACCGGTGTTTTATACGCGCTGATTATCTTTTTAATCAAACCGGAAGTTGAAAGTCCCTGCGTCCATTTGAGGATGTGTACGCGACCGCCATTTTTCTCCACCACCTCCCGCTCAAGACAATCTCGCCCCCAATCAGCGCCATTCGCGTGAACATTCGGCTTTATCTCATTCAGAATCCGTTTGGGATTTATTTCATCAAATAAACAAATATAGTCAACTGATGCAAGCGAGGCAAGCATGGTAGCGCGGTCGCTTTCCGAGACTATCGGCCGCTTAGAGCTTTTATAACTCTTAACCGATTTATCGCTATTTAATAAAACTATGAGCGCATCCCCGAGCGATCTCGCCTCCGCGAGCGACCGCGCGTGCCCCGCGTGCAACAAATCAAAAGAACCGTTGTAGGTGACAATGGTTTTACCTTCAACTCTAAGTCGTCGCACCTCATTTAATAGTTCTTTTTCAGTTTTTAATTTATTAATCATGCTTTATCCGTCATTGCGAGGAGCCTGCCTGCCGGTAGGCAGGGGCAGGCGCGGCAATCTCACATTATTATTTTAGAAATTGCGCGCGCTTTGCCTCGCAATGACCCTCTCCTACGCCAAGCTTTCTCTAAGTTCTTCGGGTGTCACCGTCGCTGTCCCAACTTTCCCAACAACAATCCCCGCGGCATAATTCGCGATAATAGTTGCCTCACGAAGCGTCGCTCCGGAGGCAAGCGCCGGCAAAAGCGTCGAGACGACAGTATCTCCCGCGCCCACCACATCATAGACTTCTCGCGCTTGCGCCGGAAAATGTTCCATCTTTTGATTTTCAAAAAGGGACATCCCCTCCGCACCTCGGGTGACCAAAACATCGCAACCCATCATTTCCTGAATCCTTTTTCCAGCCAATTTTATATCATCCACACCGGAAATGCCCACCGCTTCCTTGTGATTTGTTTTTATCAATGTAAAGTTCTTGAAAAAACTAGCGTGCTTCGGCTTGGTATCGACAATCACTGGTTTCCCGTATTTATTCGCGAGCTTCACGATCTCCGCCGCCAATCTTTGAGTCATAAATCCTTTTGCATAGTCGGAAATCGCGACACCATCAAAATTCTTCGCTTGACGAGCAAAAATAGCCAAAATTTTATTCTCGATCTTTTTATCTATATAATCCGTCTTTTCTCGGTCGATTCTCACCAGTTGCTGATTGCGGGCCACAACGCGCGTCTTTTGAGTCGTCGGGCGCGTCGAGTCGATTACAACCCCCGCCGTCGACACCCCTCGCTTTTTTAATTCATTCAGAAGTTTGGGTGCTGACTCATCAGCCCCCACCACGGCAAAAAGCACGGGGCTCACCCCGAGCGCCGCGAGATTTGTCGCCACATTTCCGGCTCCACCCGGCACCATCGTATCTTCTTTGGCGAGCAAGACCGGCACCGGCGCCTCCGGACTGATGCGGTCAATGTCGCCAAAAATGAAGTGGTCCAGCATCAAATCCCCCACCACGGCGATCTTTTTCCCCTTGAATTTATCTACAAATCTAGCAAGATTTTTAGGCATAACTATAAATATTATTCCCTGAGCTTGTCGAAGGGATACAATATCGTAGTCCTTCGATAAACTCAGGAACTACAATTTTTATCCTCTGGGCCCGTCGAAACACTACCATATTATAACCCCCAAAACCCTCTCCTAGTTTTTCAGTTTTTTCCTCCCTCTTCAGCAGAAGGGGGAGCCTGCCCCTGCCTGCCGGCAGGCAGGGATTAAGGTGGGGGATTCTCGTCAATACACATAAAAAAACCGCCGTACCTTAGTACGGTAATGAAACAAGAATGATATTTATTTCTTTCTTACAAACTTTCGATCAATAATTCAAACGACTTAGCTCCAACCATCCAAGCTCCCGCATTAAATAGTAGGGGTGATATTTTCTCACGAAGACATAGCTGAATAATACGGTCTTTCATTTCTTCCAGTTTTTAATTTTGCTCATATTATTTTTGTTCATGATTATTTCACACAATCAAATTAATCAATCGGTTTCTGATATAAATAACTTTTTTGACCGATGAAGTGCCCACCCATTTTTTAACTGACTCCAAAGACAGCGCCAAGTCCTTGGCCTCGCTCTCGGAAATATCCCGTCGTGCCGGAACTGTCGCCCGCGTTTTACCGTTTATCTGCACCACCAGTTCAAAGGTATTTTCCACAATGAGCGCCTGGTCCCACGCCGGCCACACCTCATAATCCAGTAATTTTTTATGACCAAGCTCCACCGCGAGTTCTTGCGCGATATACGGCGCAAACGGGGAAAGCAGTTTAACAAAATTTAAGGCATCGGCTTTGCTCAACGGCAATTTTTCGGCCTCATTCATAAATATCATCATCGCGGAGATGGCCGTGTTGAAATGAAACTCCTCTATATCACCGGTAACTTTTTTGATAGTCTTGTGCAAAAGTTTCTGAACTTGTTTATCCGATTCTCTGATTTTTTTGGCAACCAAAACATAATCCCACACCCGTTCCAAAAATCTCCGCACTCCCACAATCCCATGCGGATCCCAAAACTTGGCGTCCGGAAATGGCCCCATAAACATTTCGTACATCCGGAGCGCGTCCGCGCCAAATTTTTCTATCATCTCGTCAGGACTCACAACATTGCCCTTGGATTTGGACATCTTCCCGCCATCCGGCCCCAGCATCAACCCCTGATTCATCAGCTTCTGGAATGGCTCCACGGTCGAAACAGCTCCAATGTCATACAAAAACTTGTGCCAAAAACGGGCATAGAGCAAGTGGAGCACGGCATGCTCCACCCCGCCAATATACAAATCCACCGGCTGCCATCGGTCAAATATTTCTTTAAACTGTGCCAATCCCGCATCGTTTTGCTTTTGTGCTTTTGTGCTTTTGTGCTCACCAATGAGGTACCCAAGGTAATACCAGCACGACCCGGCCCATTGAGGCATCGTATTCGTCTCGCGCTTAGCGGGGCCTCCGCATTGCGGACATTTTACTTTCACCCATTTTTCAATCGCCGCGAGCGGCGACTCCCCCGTCCCCGTCGGCTCATAGCTTTTGACCCTCGGCAACTTCACCGGTAAATCTTTCTCCGGCACGGCAATCCACCCCGGATTCAAAATCTCCCCCGCACTGTCATTGCGAGTACCCGAAGCAATCTCTTCTTGCTTTCCTTCTTGCTTTTCTTTTTTCTTGTTTTTTTGTTCTTCCGCGCAGTTTTCGCAAAAAACCAGCGGTATCGGTTCGCCCCAATATCTCTGCCGTGAAAATATCCAGTCGCGCAATTTATATTTCACCGTTACCTTCCCGCCAACAAGCTTCACAACCTCGTCTTTAGAAATTAACGGCCTATCAATTATTGGCAAATTAAATTTCTGCGCAAACTCACGATCTCTCTCGTCGTGTTGAGGCACCGCCATAATCGCGCCCGTCCCATAGCTCGCCAAAACATAATCCGAAATCCATACCGGAATTTCTTCATTATTTAACGGATTGACGGCTTTAATACCCTTTAATTCCACCCCCGTCTTATTTTTATTTTCCTGCCTCTCCCTATCGCTACGGTTTTTGGTTTGATTAACGTAATTTATAACTTCTTCAATATTTTTAATCCTTGATATTTGATTTTTAATATTGAGTAGCGAAGCTACGGACGGATGTTCCGGCGCCAGCACCAAATAAGTCGCTCCCGCCAGCGTATCCGCTCTAGTGGTAAAAACCTCAACCACCCCCGCGTCATTGCGAGGGCCGATGCCCTGATCGACCCGTGGCAATCTTACATTATTATCTAAAAATTTTATTGGAAATTTAATAAGCGCCCCCTCACTCCTCCCAATCCAATTCCTTTGCAACTCTTTCACTTTCTCAGGCCACTCCAACAAATCTAAATCTTTTACCAGACGATCGGCATAGACCGTGATTTTTAGCACCCATTGTTTCAGATTCTTCCGCTCCACTTTCGCGCCACACCGCTCGCAACAGCCATCAACTACTTCTTCGTTCGCCAAAACCGTCTTGTCTTTCGGGCACCAATTGACCGGCAACTCCGCCTCATATGCCAAACCCCTTTGAAACATCTGTAAAAATATCCACTGCGTCCATTTATAATATTCCGGATCGGTCGTATTTATCTCGCGGCTCCAATCATAGCTGAATCCCGGCTCATTTAACTGGCGCTTAAAATTTTTAATATTGCGCTTCACTGCCACCTCCGGATGAATCTTATGCTTGATGGCATAATTTTCCGCGGGCAGTCCAAAGGCATCCCAACCCATGGGGTGCAAAACATTGAAACCCCGCATACGGAAATACCGGCTCAAAATATCCGAGCCCACATACCCCAGCAAATGCCCGATATGCAGTCCCTCTCCCGACGGATATGGAAACATATCCAAAACATATTTCTTGCCTCGGCTCGCCGTAGCTCGTAGCGATAGCGGAGATGCGGAGGCGGCACCATCCTTCGCCCGCCAAATCTTAAACCCATCCTTCGCCCATTCCTTCTGCCACTTCTTTTCAATTTTTTTGTGATTGTAGTTCATATTTCAATTCGTCATTGCGAGGCGACTGCGTAAGCCGTGGTCATTGCGAGTACCCGAAGCAATCTCCATTTCCTTCCATGGCAATCTTACCTTAATTTCATATAAATAATATACCTCAATTCAATGCTTTTTTCAAAGAAAAAACCGACTCTCTGCGGAGAGTCGGCCAGATTATAAGAAAGCCCCATTAGTGAGCTCTCTTAGCTTTTTCGTAAACTCGTCGTACGCTTTGCCATCCCAACAGTAGATATGAGCTACTTGATTCCCGTTAGCGGCATCAATATAGTAATGACCATTCCCAGCCCCGGAAACTTTCCAGGGCAAAGGATGTTTGGGTAATAGCGTATCCGGCAATGCTGATGGAATCAAGAAAGGGTCCGGCTCAGATTTCTGCACATCCTCAGTCATATAGCTATTTCTTCCACGAAAAAAAGAGGGACCAAATAAACCATCAAACCCCATCCTAACATTATCAACCGTGATTTAGCAAATTTTATTCAAAACTCACCACCCATAACATTCCAACATTCTGCAGAATGTTGGAATGTTATGAAAAGAAAAACCGGCTTCCACAAAAAGTAGCCGGAATTAAAGATAGAGGCTATTAGTCCCACTTTTCTGTCGGACCGCCGTTTATATACAAATACCTATCAACGTTAGAGTCACCTAATTTATCCCAAGCATCTTGCGCGCCCCGTGCGTCTGAAAATTCTACGATGAAATCCATGCAATCAGAAACAGCGCTGCGCCTACATTCATCAAAACATTCTTGCGTCAAAACGCCTGCTTCCATAAGAGCTTTATTCTGCTCACGCGTGTAAAAAACCATCCTTTCTCCTGCGACATTTCGCCATGTTTCTGGGTCACAAGTAAAATGCAGGAAATGGATAAAACTCTTTTTATGCAGGCACAAGCCATCACTATACGCATGTACATCCTCATAGGATCCGTGTAAAAGATGCCAATTGCCGATCCTTATCTGGGTCATGACAATTTTTTCTTTTTTAAAGAGTCCCAACCATGCCTTCAGAATATGCCACAGCTTTCCCATCGTTAATCTCCTTAAAGACTCAAAGAACGGCTATCCCAAACACCATCTTAACATTATTCTTAGTAATTTGGCAAATTTATGCCTGGTAAATGGCACCGTAGCCAAATCTTCATCACCCATTACAACATCCCAACATTCTGCAGAATGTTGGGATGTTAGGAAATAAAAAATCCGACTCTCCACAGAGGGTCGGTGGTTAAATTAGTTTCTCGTGCCCACATACCGGACACTTGCAAAGCTCGGGCGGTAATTCATCTTTCTCCGAAAACTGACAGAGTGATTCCCTTGAAAGCTTGGCCAATGACTCTTCCCGCTGTAACTCTTCCCGCTGTAACTCTTCCCGCTGTAACTTCTTCCTTCTTTCTATTTCTAGACGCAAACGCCTCACTATCTCATCCCCTGAAAGGTCTGTTACCCAAAATCCCGGACTAATCTCTCTGTAAAGCTCACCATAAGCTAGAGGCCGCAGTAACTCTGACATGTATCGAATCTCCCAAAGTCAAACAATTGCCCCAAACACCATCCTAACATTCTCCGTCGTAATCGCGCAAATTTCTTCAAAACTCGTCACTCACAACATCCCAACATTCTGCAGAATGTTGGGATGTTGTAAAAAGAAAAAACCGTCACGCAGGGTGACGGAAGCTTTATTACCTAAGAATGTAGTTATTGAAATTAAAGAGCTGTGGATCGTGGAATCGTGAAATCAGAAATGACAGCCACATACACACAACGGCAATCAATATCAGCGCGTGCATAGCGAGTCGCATACCAGAAGCCTCGCCTCCGCCACCCTTTCTAGTGGCATAGATCGTATAGGCCGCCAAGGAGGTAAATGCACCCAATATCCAAATTGTCAAAAAATAACCACAGGCAACACCAACGATTACCACTAAAACTATGGCCAAGTAATACATTTCAAGCTCTCCTTAAAAAGAACTACTCAACTCCAAACACCATCTTAACATTACTTGTCGTAATCTCGCAAACTTCTTCAAATGTCTTGCCGGAAAGCTCGGCGAGCTTTTTGGCGGTTTCTACCACGTACGCCGGTTCGTTGCGTTCTCCACGATGTGGCTCTGGCGCCACATATGGCGCGTCGGTTTCAAGTAAAATTCGTTCCAGTGGAATATAGGCCAAAATGTCGTCGTAATCGCGCTTCCAAGTGATAATACCGCCGAAAGTAAAATAGTAACCCGCTTCAACAAGCTTTTTAGTCATGGCAAAACTGCCTTCGTAGAAGTGGATTATTTTATAATCCCCCACCTTAGTCCTCCCCCTTGAATACAAGGGGGAGGAAAAAATACCAAGAACATCCTCGTATGCGTCGTCGGTGCCTTTGGATGGGCGGGCGTGAATCATCAAGAGTTTCCCGACGCTCTGCGCAATCTCAATCTGCTCCATAAAAACCCTCTTTTGCGCCTCTTTAATCGAAGCCCCTTGATCCATGCTCCATGTTGAATGTCCTGTGAGCCGATAATAATCCAACCCACACTCGCCAATCGCCACCACTTTGGGATTTCTCGCCAATTCTTCAAACTTTTTCTTGTCAAAAATCTCCGACTCGGCCGCTTTCTGCTCTTTTGAATCATGATACCAACCGACGGCTACCGCATGATTGGGGTGAAAGCCAATAGAGGCCCAAACATCTTCCGGATATTTTTCAGCCAAAGCGACACCGGATAATGATGTCGAATATTGCGTGCCAATAGCAATCATTTTCACGCCCGCCTTTTTAGCCCGGGCCAAAACCTCCTCGCGATCCGCATCGTAAGCCGGGAATTGGATATGGGTGTGGGAGTCAAATAAAACTTTACTCATAGAGCCAACCATCCTGAATACAACCGAAGGATCTCATCTATAAGATTCTTCGGATACACTCAGAATGACAAAGTAGTGGAGCTTAGCTTAACCGCGGAAATAAATTCGCTATCTTCTTAACGCTCAAAGTCGTTTCGTCTTCCCAATGAATGCCGGCAGTAATTTTTTGCGATGTCTCCGGCAAAAACGGCCAAAGCAACGCAGCTATGTTGTCGATCAGAATGACAGCGTTGACAAGCGCCGCCCGATGATCGCCCGCCGTCCACGGTTTTTTATCATTCACATATTTATCGGAAAAAGATACAATCGAAAAAAGCGAAGCCAGCGCGTCGTTAAATTTAAATTCGCCCATAAACCTATTGATATCACTTCTAGTTTCGGCGATTTTCTCCACTACAGCACCTTCCGTGTCAGTTTTCAAATCTACTTTTATATTCCCCAGCTTTTCCGCGAGCGTAAAAACTCGGGCCGTGAGATTGCCGATGCCATTCGCAAGATCGCCATTATACCTTTCGGCGAATTTTTCATCACTAAAATCTCCGTCACCATAAGCCGAGACTTCGCGAAGCAAATAATGTCTAGTCGCATCCACTCCATATTTACCGACCACAGCGAATGGATCGATGACATTACCCAAAGTTTTTGAAATCTTCTGGCCGTCCACGGTCAAGTACCCGTGCACAAAAATAGTTTTCGGAAGTCGGACTCCCGCGGACAAAAGCATCGCCGGCCAATAAATGCTGTGAAAACGATTGATGCCTTTGCCGACAACATGGATCGCGTCATCGCCTTTCGCCCAATATTTTTTAAAATTAGGCGCGTCATCCGCGTAGCCGAGAGCATTAATATAATTCGAAAGAGCGTCAAACCAAACATACATAATCTGTGTCGGATCATTTGGAACGGGCACGCCCCAATTTTTTGCCCGCCCGACCGATCGGGAAATACTAAAGTCTGCCAGTCCTTCACGAATGAAAGCCAGCATCTCATTTTTTCGACTTTCGGGAACAATCTTGATCTCACCCGACTCCAAAATTTTCTCAAGCTTTTTCTGATAACTAGAAAGTTTAAAAAAGTAATTCTCTTCCTCCACCGTTTCTAACTTTTTTCCCTGATGCTCGGGACACTCGCCCCCAACTAAATCTTTTCCAGTCTTAAACTCTTCGCAACCGAGACAATAAAGCCCCTTGTATTTTTTTTTATAAATATCCTCCGGCCGGCAAGCGCTCCAAAGTTTCTGCGCACCCCTTAGATGTCTCTCATCTTTAGAGGTGCGGATAAAATCGTCGTTGGAAATATTTAAAATTCCAAGCAATTTTTTGAAAACTTCAGCATGTTCCTCAACAAACTTATCCACGGCTTTTCCGGCCACTTCCGCCGCCTGGGCGTTTTTTAAAGCATTATCATCCGTGCCGCTTAAAAAGAAAACATCTCCTCCTCTTTGGCGATAAAAACGAGCCAGCGCATCCGCCTGCACAAATTCAAGCGCGTGTCCGATATGTGGCACGGCGTTTACATACGGAATGGAGGTGGAAATAAAAATAGTCTTCATAAGTCAGTCATTGCGAGGCTCGGCGAAGCAATCTCTAAAATAATAATGTAAGATTGTCTCCCTACGGGAGATCCCCCGAAGGGGTGACCACGCAAAGCCTCGCAATGACGATCCCTTAAGTTAGGTTGTAGCTTTTCTACGCGCCTTCGTCTGCGTCCAGCTCTCGACGATCTCTTGCACAAACACGGCGACCGGCACGGCCAGTATCAAACCGATAAATCCAAAGGTTTGACCTCCGGCCAAAAGCGCGATCAAAACCACGACCGGATTCAAACTGGTCGTAAACTTAGTCACCGCCGGCACCAAAACATGGTTTTCCAGTTGCTGGATGCCGATAAAAAGCAAGAAGGCATAAAACGCCATCGAAGCGGAACCATTAGTCAAAGTCACGAGTATCGTCAAGCTTCCGGCAAAAATCGGCCCCACAAAAGGCACTAGCTCGAGAATGCCGGCCAAAATACCGAGTGTCAAACTATACTTTACCCCCAGAAGCCATAATCCCAAAAATACCAAAACACCCATCGCCATGCTCAAAAATATCTGGCCCTCCAGCCATCGCCCGATCTTTCGGCGAACTATGGCATAAAGCGAAACAACTTGATCTTCGTGAGTCGCCGGCAAAACCGCGATTAAAAATTTCTCCACGCCGTCTTTACCAAGAGTAAGATAAAAAGAAAGCACAAAAACCGAAAGCGCTAGAAAAGCTCCACCCAAAAAATTGGAAACTATATCGGCAAGCGAAATATTGCCGGCTATAAGCGCGTTTGATATCTGGGTCAAACTCTTATTTAAAGCCTCAATAACTTCCGAAGACTGAAGGATATCAAAGATAGCCCCGGAAGCTTTATTTAAATTTGTCAGCAAATTGTTTATTTCAAAAATCGCGAGCGGAACTATAGTGTAAGCTATGAGGGCTATAACTAAAACAGCTATGAGAAATATGCCGAGCGTGCCGAGTATACGGGGTATCCGCTTTTTCTCAAGCCAGGAGACAGGTGGATCCATCGCCGAAGAAATTATAATCGCCAAAAATACCGCGACCAGCACATCGCGCGACAAGAAAAGAAACCAAGCAAAAATAATAGCGATGAGCACCCGCCACAAACTTGTCCAATTTATTTCAAATCCTTTATCCATTTCTTATATCGCCGAGATAGCCTCCGCGTCATCGCGAGTCTGCCTACCAGCGTGACAATCTCACATTATTATACTAATAATAACACAAACTCGAGTTATTAAAGTTACTTTAATTATACACTTTTTATATCTATATGTCAAATTGACAAAAACCACCCAAAACATACAAACTTCTTATAGCTCCCTTCAAGAGAATTGTGATGTTAAAAAGAATCCCCTTTTAAAAAGCAATCCACCAACCTCTCGTTGGTGGATTTTCATTTGTCATAGTCATGATCATCGTCACGGTCATCGTTATAATCTAAGCAACCCAGCGACATGCTTATCATCCTTGATAGGCCCAATAATCGCCATATTTAATCCTTCATTTTTAAAAATATCCTTAGCAACAGCCATAACATCTTCGCGTGTTATGGCTTTTATTTTTTTCAAATACTCGCCCGGCGTCATAAGTTTTTCCCGATGCACTTCTTGTCCGCCATAATACATCGCGACCGCATCCGAGGTCTCAAGTCCCAAGACCATATGCCCGGCCATATGATCTTTCGCCTGTTCGAGTTCGCTCTCGGTAATAAGCAGAGTTGTCATCTTATGAAGCTCATCGAGTATAGCTCTTATAACCACATCGAGTTTCGGATGATGCACGCCAGCCGAAACAGAAAAAACACCGTGATCGGTAAAAAGATCAGCGTCAGCTTTCACATAATAAGCCGCACCCAACTGTTCCCTCACTCGTTGGAAAAGCCGCGAGCTCATTCCTCCGCCTAAAATATCGGAAAGAACGCCAAGCGCCACGCGCCTCTTATCATAAGTATCAAATGCCCGACAACCGATCACGAGATGCGTCTGATCAGTATCTTTATATTTTACGAGCGTCGCCGGTTCCTTTTGCGCTTCGAATGTTTTAACCTTACCTACTTTTTTACCAATCGGCACACTCACGAAAGCCCGTTCGATTTTTTTAACGATCGTCCGCGTGTCAAAAGCGCCGGAAACCACCACCGTCGTCGCGTCCGCCAAATAATGCTCGCCCCTATATTTAGTAAAATGATCGCGCGTCATCGCGCCGATAACTTCCTTGCGACCGCCGATATCCCAGCCCGCCGGCTGATCGCCATACATAATCTGCATAAATAATTCCTGCACGCGCCTCTGTGGTGTGTCTTCATACATATTGATCTCCTCAATAATGACCCCCTTCTCCTTCTCAATCTCCTTCTCATCAAAAGTAGGATTGATATACATATCAGAGATTACATCAATCACTGTGTCGAGCTCATGCGCCTGAACTTTGGCGTAGTAACCGGTCCACTCTTGGGAGGTAAAGGCATTATATTCCGCGCCGATGCCATCCAGTTCGCGAGTAATATCCATCGCCGTCGGTCGTTTTTTTGTCCCCTTAAAACACATGTGTTCCAAAAAATGGGACAAGCCATTGATTTCTTTGGCTTCATATTTTGATCCCGCCTCAACCAATACCAAAACAGTCGCAGCCAAGCTACCTTTTTGCGGCACGGTGATAAGTCGCAAACCATTTCTAAAAACTTTTCGATTGAATAATTTAGCCATAAGCCTGTCGTTGTGAGAAGTCTTCGACATAGCAATCTTACATGATTATCCTAGAGATTGCTTCACAAAGCCTCGCAATGACAAATTAATTAACTTAGCGTCTCCTTTAAATAATTTATCAAATCCTTGATCGCCACTCTTTCTTGTTTCATCGTATCCCTATCGCGCACCGTGACCGCCCCATCACCGATCGTTTCAAAATCCACTGTCACGCAATATGGCGTGCCAATCTCATCCTGCCGTCTGTATCGTTTGCCGATACTTTGGGATTCATCGTAATCACAAGCAAAATGCTGACGCAAATCTTTATAAAGCGGTCCAGCAATAACGGAGAGCTCCTCTTTTTTAGAGAGGGGCAAGACCGCCACCTTATACGGCGCGAGCCATTTCGGAAACCGCATCACCACACGAGTTTCTTCTTCTGCATCCGGCGCTTTGCTATTAGCAATTAGCTTTTCTTCAGTATATGCCTCAAGCATCGCGACGAGCAGTGATCTATCTACGCCCCAAGTTGGCTCGATCACATGCGGTAAAAATTTCTCACCAGTTTCCGGATCGGTATAACGCAAATCTTCACCGCTTTTCTCCATATGATTTTTAAGGTCAAAGTCCGTCCGGTATGCCAAGCCATACAGCTCTTTGCGGCCAAAAGGATACTCGTATTCTACATCCACTGTCCGCTTCGAATAATGCGCTCGTTCGCCGTCCGAAATCTCCACAAAATGCAAATTCTCGTCCTTCACGCCCAGATGTCGAAGCCACGCCTTCATTTCTGTAAGCCACATCTCAAAATGCTTTTCCCACTCAGCTTCGCGGATAAAATATTCTATCTCCATTTGCTCGAACTCACGCGTCCGAAAAATAAAATTGCCGGGCGTAATTTCATTCCTGAACGCCTTACCAATTTGAGCGATACCAAACGGCAATCGCTTGCGTGTCGTGCCGGACACATTTTTAAAATTAACAAACATGCCCTGCGCCGTCTCTGGCCGAAAATAAGCCACATTCGCGCTCTCTTCCGCCGGGCCCAAAAATGTTTTGAGCATCATGTTAAAATTACGAGGTGGAGTAAAATTTTCTCGACTTATTTGTACGCCACAATTCGGACAAGAATTTTCCGTAGGCCAAAGGTGTAATAATTTTTTAGAATCTTTACCGCTAAAATCCCATCCGATCTCATCAGCGCGAAATCTTTTTCCACACTTTTTACATTCAACCATTGGGTCAGAAAATTCTTCTACATGGCCGGAAGCCTCCCAGACTTTTGGGTTCATAACCAACGCGGTATCAATCCCCACCACATCGTCGCGCTGCCGCACAAACCGCTTCCACCATTCTTGCTTTATATTATTTTTCAGCTCCACGCCCAGTGGACCATAATCCCACGAGTTGGCCAAACCGCCATAAATCTCCGAACCCGGAAAAATAAAACCACGCCTTTTACATAGCGAGGTCAGCTTGTCCATCAAATTGTCGCTTTTATCAGCTTTCATTATATGAGATTATGACAAAATATTACTAGAAAATCAATTTGATTTTTGCATTACGGCATTACTATCCCGCCTTGCGCGCCAACAGTCGAGTCATCCGGCGCGGCAGTCGTCAGAGCTTCATCACGGCTACGAATATCGTAACCGGTAAACTCATCTTTAGCGGTCATAATCGTTTCGGAAATTAACGGCATAAAATCCTTTAGATAGTTTTGCCCAGGCGTCGCCTCAATTTGAAAGACAATTTCGTATGGCTTATCTATCACACCCTTTGTGGCGCTTATCTTATCAAAAGACCAGCCAACCATCCCCGAACCCTCGCTATAAGAAAAATTTCCGGGTGCGCTAGATTTATAAATACCGGCATACCTCACTCCGGGCGCGAGGTTCGCCGAGACAACTACGCCTGAAATATCCGTGCCATAATTTCTGATCACCCAATGCACGGTATAATTAGTCGCCTGCCCGACCCGAGGCGGGATAGGCCCCCGGTTTATAATACCGGAATCCGCGTCACGAAAAAGTAAACGAGTATCAATCTTCGCGTCCCCTCTCACTTTCGTTTCCAATCGCACTATACCGATAGTAGTCTTGGACTGCACTGATGGCAAAACAGTCGGCGATTCAATGCGCACATCGGCTTTCAAAACAAAGTTCTTATCGCTCAAGCGACGAATCGGATAAGTCCCGCGAGTCTTGATAGTAAAAGATACCGCGCCGGAGGCCTGCGGAGGCACTACCACGAGCTCGGGATTAGTTGCAGTATTCCAGACAATCGAAGCGCCCTGCACGCCAACTATACCGCTTGACCGAACGGTGCCAAAGTCAAACATCTCGCTCTTCAGATCTACTTTTATAATAGCGTCGCGAAAACCCTGATCAGCGCTGTTTGTATAAGTTATGAGATAACTCAACTCATCACCCGGAGAGGCTATATAATCAGGATTATTATTGGCCTTCAAACTCAGGGTCAGAGGAGATGGCGTGAGTTCGACGGTCGCCGATTTTTCGGCAATCGAATAAAACTCGCCAGAAAATTCAGCTTGAACGATAGCCCTGATATCATGCCGCGATTCGGGAGCCCCGGCAAGATTGCCGGTGATTTCAAACTTCATCTCCGAACCCTTCCGCAAACCCCCCAGCTTCCACAAGTTCTTTCCAACATCGGGAGCAAGCGAAGCTTTTTTAAATTCAAACGATGGAGAATATTCAAGCCTTAGTTGCAAATTTTCATAATCTATATCCGAAATATTTTTATAATAAATCTCAAAAGTAAAATCTTCCCCGCCAAGCGCCCGCTCCGGAGATCGCACATCTAGGTTAAGCCCCAAACCAGTCAAAGCTATATCTACATCTTTTTTCTTTTCAAACCGAGAACTCACGCCTTCCGGCAAATAACTCACCGTCGCGGCGATTTGTTTTATTGATTGATCTCCACTTGTAGCCACCAATTTAAACTCCTCTTGCGTCACGCTTCCGATCCCCACCTTACCCAAACTTTTCGTCTCAATATTTTTATTCGCTGATTTACCGACAAAAGCTACGCCCTCCGGCAAAGCTAAAGTGATTTTTGTATCATTCAGGATCGCGGCGCCGTTGTTCGCTACGCCCACCCGCATACTAAAAGGCACGCCGATCAATATTTTATCTGGTAAAATAGTTTCGATATTCAAACCCTCGCCGTCATCCCCGGAATAAAAATAAAGGCTCGCGCCTAAAGCGGATAAACCAGCCACAACCAAAAGTCCTACTATAAATTTATACATAGATTCGCCTCCCCTCTGTCATTCCTGCCTACCGACAGGCAGGCCTGCGAAAGCAGGAATCCATTTCATTACTCTCTACGATAAATAATTATCTGTCTTTACGCAACCCTGACCCCTGAGAGGCAGGCCTCGCAGTAAAAGACCAAATCCCTGATAGAAAATATTTTTGGTCGACCGGTTCCGCACAATCCGCATAAAGCATTTCTATGATCATAACCCAAAATATTTAAAATTCTCCGGCCGTATTGGCGCGCAGGCTCCAAAGGCGGATTGATAAAGATTTCAAACAATACTTTCCAAGCCAGCTCATCCGCGTCTCCGGCAAAACCTGATTCTTTAAAAATAGAAATGAGTTTTAAACCTTCAGCCAAAAATTCGGGCGACTTGCGCCACCCCGCCACTCGGTCAATGGTCAGGGCATCCGCGATTTGAAATCCCCCATTGGCATTCTTTTGGATCAGACGCACGCGCGCAAATGTGAGCGGCTCGAGATGGGCTGCCATTTTTGAAGTAAGTTTGCGAAGGCTCGTCGCCCGCGCCACGACCCCGCCCAATTTTTCCGTATAAAGAAAAACTCGCGAGTTATATTCCCCGCTCGGCTCCTTGTCTATAACTAGCGCATCCGTCGCAACTTCGATCATATTAATCAAATTTCCCCAGTCTGTCATTCCGGACTTGATCCGGAGTCCATTACCTTAATTATTTAATGCCTTCCTTGTAATCTTAACAGATAATATAAAAACCTCGATCGTTTAGATCGAGGCGTTATTAATTTAAGATTTTTCGTTTTATTTTTCCGGTATTTTTTCCCACACGAAATACGAATCATCCTCCTTGCCAAAATCTTCTTCTTTTTTAGCGCAAGTATCGCAAAAATAATGATCTCCGGCAAATTGCGTGCAACGAACCCAAATAGCCGGCGCCTCGCATTCAAAACACTTAAATTCATCGGGCATCAAAAATCTCCTTACTAGGCCCAATAAACAAGCGTTTAAACGCTTGTTTATTTTGTGCGCGGGAGAGGATTCGAACCTCCACGCCCTTACGGGCACATGCACCTCAAGCATGCTTGGCTACCATTACAACACCCGCGCAAATATATCAGATTATAATCGTCTTTTATTATCAAGCTTCTTACCTATTATAGCAAGAACTCTCTCTATTTTCAATCTTTTACGAGATAAACAAATGATGTCTTTACTGTAATATATTTCTGGTAAAAGCTTTAAAGAATCGGCCTTGGCATATTTTAACTGATAGGCGCTATTGTTTTTAGATTTAGTAATATGACCGCGTATTTTTAAAAGAGAAAAAATTATTCCCCGAAGCCAATCGATATGCTTTTTGCTGGCGGAAACAAACTCGGTGTAAAACATAAAACTGGATTTCCAACGCTTATCCCAATATGAATAAAAGGTTCCGTCGCCATCAAAATGGCCACGTAAAAAATCCATGAAGTATTCGTTCGGAATATTGAGTTTTTCAATAGTTAAAGATTTATGAGGCGTTAATCCTATGCCTAATAAAAAATTATAAAATATAACATCTCCAAACTGGATTCGAAATGATTTATTTCCGGAACTTCCCGATATTTTTAAACCGATTTTATTTTTAATGCCTAAACATTTTTTAAAATTCAATATCTGCTCTTTATCTTTTGATGTAAGGTCACAATGCCCGCCATTAGAAGATAAATTCCCGTCCGTCGTTAAAAGCCCTATAGCATAAGCAAATTCCGGAGACCATTTTATTTTTACCCTTCCTAGCGGCTTATTCCCCATTCAAACATTATACCCCAGCTCAAGGTAGTAGGGTCTACCAAACCAGTGGATACTTAAAAAACTGGGGTTGAGCCAGTTTTTTTCTGTCAATGTCCTGGCTATTGTAATTATAGAGCTATTTCGATAACCCAATCTTCTGCCTTGTCTGTTTCTTTGACAAGTCGCGGATATAGTAAAGCTTGGAGCGAGAGACTTTGCGAGGCGAACTCAAGATATCCACGCGGGCGATTTTTGGCGAATGGATGGGATAAATTTTCTCAACACCCACGCCAGCCACTTCTCCTCTGACAGTAAAAGTCGCGCCCGGTTCGCTCCCGTGCTTTCTAGCCAAAACCAACCCCTCAAAAGAAGTCAGCCTTTCTTTGTCGCCGTCTTTGACGCGCTCCTTGACGCGCACCATCGCACCGGCCTTAATTTTGTTCATTATTTCAGCATCCATAAGTTACTTAGTAGTATAACAAAGCTTTTAAAACTTAGCAAGCCCGCGCAATTACTCGTCTAAAATGACACCATAGCCCTCTCGGATGAATGATATAAAAAGACACCGAAATTGATAGGTATATAATAGAGCGAAAAGTCGTTTATACAACTCTAAATATATCTATCACATGATGAATTTCGAAG
>ORMF010168411.1_pt1 | contig 31162 bp, 23 predicted proteins | sample 1779871 | NCBI WGS metagenome assembly ORMF01 (sample SAMEA104232316, study PRJEB22302) | groundwater metagenome | biome: forest; feature: aquifer; material: groundwater | place: USA | collected 2011-08-07 | depth 5.4 m | reverse complement strand
TCGTCATTCCCGCGCTCGCCAAAAGGCGCGATAGGCCCATCTGATACCTCAAGCAAAAGAATTTGCGCCGGATCAAAACCCGGCTGCATTAATCTCTCTTTGAGTAATTCCCAATCGGGAAAAGTTTCCTGCTGGGTCACAAAATGGGCGCGGCTAAACGGTTCCTCATTTTCATAAAGAAAGGTACCCCGATCCTGAAGCAGAAGTTTGAGATGAGAATCCTTTAATTCCTGGGTGGAGAGAATGTGCGAAACTCCGATGGCGGAGAGGAACTTGAGCCTTTCTTTGACAAATTCAGGCGTGGGGTTGAAGGCGCGATTGGAATCGTTCACATTGCCAAAGAGCCCGATGGTTTCGAAATAACGCCTGAGGACAAAAGGCGAATAGCCGCCGATGTCCTCAAACCCGTAAAGCATGTTGGCGCTGGGGACAAGCGGGAGATTTTCACCTTCCTGACGGAAACCGTAAATCCTTCCGAGTTTGCCTTCGGCTTGGATCGATTGAAGCCGTTCAAGCACCGGATGAGGAGCCAAGACTCGGGCGTACGAATCAAAATCACGCTTGATGTCGGCAAAGGAAAAAATATAAAGATCCACAACGGACAACATCAAGAGCGCCGCTAAAAGGTACCCGGTACCTTTCGCGGGTACCTTTCGATAAGCAAGCGCAAAAACCAAAACAATGTGAACGGCAATCAGGACAAAAATCCACCGGTTCCACGGATTGTCAAAAGAAAGGCGCAGATAAATGCTTTCCAAAGAGTCGTTTAATTTTTGGTAATAGTCTCCCAGCGAATAAGGATGCCCCATCCGCCCGTAAATAAAGCGTGCAATGAGCCAGCGGCCCATTTCCTGGGCTAAGGGACGAGCGTAAGCAAGCAGACTGTAAAGGGCGGCGTAACAACCGGCTGCCAAGCCGATAATGGCAGCGTAAATTTTAGCTGCGTTCTTCAACGCGCGGCTCCCCTTGTCGGCCAGACTTTTTTGCAGCGCCTCGAAGCCCATCGCCGCAAGCATCGAAACGGCAAAACAAATGAAAACGAGAAACTTGGCAGGAACTCGGAAAGAATAAAACCGTGTCAATTTGACGAGCGCCACGTAAAGCGGGCTCCACTCCCCCAACGCTAAAAGCAGCGAGAGTACTGCCATCACGACCCAAATCCGGAAAGGTTCAGATTTTCTCACTTCCTTCAAGGTGAACGCATGAATCACCAGATAAATCGAAAAAAGGCCCAGATACAGGCAGTTACCGCGCAGGAATCCTTGAAACGTGGGAAAAACAAACGTGAGGAGTGCCGCCGGAGAAAGCGAGCCGACATAAGCATATTCTTCCGCCAGGTTGACTCGGTTGGACAAAAGAGCAAGCGGAAAAGTGAGCAGGAGCTGGGGCAGCGCGATTAAAAATCCTCCCGCCAGCGCGAGCGCGCATCCCACCGATTGAAAAATGGGGTCAGAGCCTTCTTCCGGAGGGTAAAGAAAAATCCGCAGGCCGGCGTAAACGATAAAAATCACCAGGCTGAAAAGGGCAACCTGAAGGTAACCGGCCAGAAGCGACATTCCGATCGCGGCCGAGATCGCGGCCAGATAAATTTTTCCGTTACCCCTTAGATAACGCTCCCACAAGAACAACGAAAAAGGAAACCAAGAAAGTGTCTTGAGCGAGGTGATGTTATAAAAAGCCCCGGCGTAAGCGGTGCCAAACACAAAGAAAAAACCGGCCAGAAAAGCGGGAAACGGTTTTAACTTCATTTCACGGGCGTAGAGATACGTTCCCCATCCCGAAAAAAGAGAATGCGCGATATGGGTGTAGGCGTAAGCCCAGCGAACGGGTAACAGAAACGAGAGGAGAAGATTGGGAAGATAGAAGATTCCAATTTGGCCTTCGGCGGCGATCGGAAATCCGCAATGGATGAGCGGTGTCCAAAAAGGAAGGTTGAAATTCCGAAGGACCTGAGACAACTGCCACGCCCAGGGAAAGTGTTGCTCCCAGTGGTCGCCTGCGAGCGAGGCCTGGCGGGCCAAGAAGAGATCCGGGTAAAAGAAAACGAGGAGTCCGAGCATCGCAAAGAGAACATAAAAATGTTCCTTCGCGGCGTTAGATTTTTTCAAGCCTGGCCTGCTTCGCAGTGCGGTCGAAACTGCCACGGTAGGCCTCCCGCTGCGGATAAAGATTCCTTAGAAGCTGATTTTTTTCTCCCATATCGTGGGCATAAAGGACCTTGGCATTAAGCCGCGGGGAATTCCGGACAGCGTCATCTTCCGACATCACGAGTGTGTCCCCCAAAAATCCTTTAATGAAAACAAGGGCGGGCTTTTCAATCGTCGATTCAGCCAGTACGTAAAGGGCCTTGCGTTCGCGCGATACCGTCTCAAAGTATTTGGCGAATTTCAAAAAAGGAAAAACTGGCGTGATGAGCGCCACAAGGACGACCGCCAACGCAATTTTTTTTGCCTGTACCGAACCTTCCCGCCAGCCATATCGCAGGCTGTCCAGTGCCGTAAAAATTAAAAAAGGATAACCCTCATAATAATAGCGCGGCCCGAATTGATTACCTCCCCACGAAAAATAAAAAAAATAGGCGATGACGGGATAAAAAAACGCCCAGCGGAAAATCTGTTGGGTCGGCGACATTTTTCTTTTTTGAAAAAGCGAGAGAATAAAAACCACGGTGAGAACGGGGGCCGTCCAATCGATCAGGTAAAAATACCGGGCCACGATGAAAATGAGTCCATCGAGGATGGTGTAATCGTCCCGAAAACCGAGGCGTTCCCACCTTTTGTCGTAACGGTTTGGGGCCTTCGTAATTTTTCCGGTCACGATGTAATTGTGAGATAGGATCAAGGCCATCGAAACCACGAGGATTGCGGTGAAAACCGTGTGGCTTTTGGACCATTTTTCGCGGCGCCGGATGAGCAAATAGATGTGGTGAAGGATAAACGGCGCGATAAAGGCAAGCATGGTCAGATAACGTGTCGCAAGACCGTAGCCGGCCGCGACACCGGCCACAGAGATCCAGAAGATCTTTTTTGATTCCTCCGTCGACTCTTCCCATTTCAGCATCGCAAAGTAAAAAATCCCAATCATCAAAAGGCACGTGCTGTGAGAAAAATAAGAGGCGCCGGTAAAAAGAAAATAAGGCGTGACGCTCACGAGCGCGATGCCCACCCAGGAAACTGTCCATCCGTAGACTTTTTTGGCGGCAAGAAAAAGAAAGATCACGGCGAGGATGGTCAATACCGGATTCAACCAATCCAAAACGTTCCATTGCAGAGCCACCGCCATCAGCGCAGGCCATCCGGGCGGATAGACGCTAAACCACTTGCCGTCGCGGTTGCCCACATGCACGACATTAAAAAATTCCGAGAGCGGAGGCGGCACGATCCACCACTTCCCCATCCGGAGACATTCGGCAAGAAAGTAGCAGGAATGTTCGTCGGCGGAATTCATGAAGGCGTGAAGGATCTTTTGATTCACGAGATAAAGTGAAAAAAGAAGCACGCCAAGAAAAAGAATGGCAAAGGGGATGAAAAAGCGCCGCACAAAACCGGCAAATTTTCGCGCCCCCGTCAGAAGCGCGTTCGGGACCACAAACGGAAAAAGAAGCATGATCCAGAGGGAGGCGCCTAGGATCATGAGGGAATCTTTGGACATGGGGACATTCCGCCCGTTTAATTCCGGCGCCGCCGGAATCCAAAACGGGGCCAGAAGGAGAAAGCCGCCTAAAGCCGCCAAAAAAAGACGAAGCCGTTTAGAAATCATCGCAGTTCATAAACCCGGTAAAAGAGTTGGGCATCGCGTATATTTTGCGAACGCACGTTGAAAACTTCTTTGACAAACTCACTGGCCGCAACCCTCCGAACGGCGGAATCGTCTGAGCGAGGACGGTCTATGGGATCGTCCGTCACTAGGTGGGTAATCCCGAGTGATTTGTAAAAATCATAAAGGGCCTGCGGCGATTTTTTTTCAGATGAGTAACGCGTCTTCCATTCGAGAAACACATCATAAATCAAATCACGATTAAAATAGTACTTTCGCGGCTCGGATTCAACAAGCAGTTTTGCCCCCTGAGGAAGCGCCTCATTCACCTTTGCGGCAACCGGCTGCGTGCGCTCCAAATTTTGGAGATACTCCTGCTGTGACCATGCGCCGGTAAATAAGCGATAGGCAAACCGGTAATGATACAACCCGGCCGCCGTGTAGACCGCTAAAAGCGCCATCCCCACCAGACCCGGCACTGCGGGAAATGTTCTGACAGCACACCTTCTCAGACCATAAGCTGCCATCAGGCAAAGAACCGGCAGGACGGGGATGATCCAGCGATCGGCTTGCGCCACAAAAAACCACACGACGAGAAAACAAAGGGCATAAACGCCCCAGCGGCGTGCCCGCGGCTCTTTGACCATCGCGAGGATGGAAAAAGGGAGAGACAGAAGATAGAAAATGCCGATGCGTGTCGTCGAAGACCCAAATCGCGCCGAGGAATAAAACATGTCCCAAAAAAGGCGCAAGAAGTGAATCACATCTTTTCCCAATCCATAGATGTGAAAATTCGTTGGCGGACGATGGTCCATGCTAAAAAACGAACCGAAATACGGAAAAAAGGGATTCCCCGTCGCCAGGGCGTTCCGGATGAGCCATCCCCCGGCAACGAGCAGGACCCCCAATCCCCAAACCCCGAAAAATAACACGCTCTGGGACCGTTTCTTCCGAAAAATAAAATCATAAAGCCAAACGGCGAAGATGCCCGCGGCCGACATCAAACTCAAATATTTGATGGAGACAGCAGCCCCCGTCAGGAGACCACTCACAAAAAAACCAGCCGGCCTCGCTTCATCCAGCACCGCGATAAACATCCACAGGGAAAGAAAACTGTAAAATGCGACGGCCACATCGATATAGGTGGTTGAGAGCAGATTGAAAACGGTCGGCGTCACCCATAAAACCAAGCCGACAAAAAGGGACAACGCCTCTTGTCCCGTTTCAAGCACAGCCGCCCGGTAGACAGCCAAAAAAAGGAAGAAACCGCAAAAGAAATGAAAAAGCTTTGCCGCCATGACCCCGCCGGTGGCCAGCCCAATCAGATACAGATTATTCATGAAAAGCGGGAAATAGGCATTGTAATCGTAGGGGTCAGGCGCCAGAGAACCGTGGCGGAGAAACTGCTTGGGCAAATTTAACTGGTAAGCCAGCGCATCACCGCCGATTTCTGGCGTCAACGTTCCCAGCAAGAGACCGGTAAATGACGCCAGAAACAAAAGGATAAGGCTTTTCTTTAAAAAAGATCCTGAAAGGGTGAATTCTGAAACGACAAAACGCAGCCAGTCAAAAAATTCCCGTAACTGACCGACGCGAAAAAGGACAAAACCCGCCAGGAGAACCCAAATCCACAAAGGCTTGAGACATCGGCATAATGAAAGTGCGACCACGGAAGTGGACAGAACGCCAAATCCGAGCGCGACAAAGAAAATCCCCTTCAAAATGCGGTCATCCATCCGGAGGAAAGGGCGGAACAGGGTTCCGCTTTGATAGGCCGCGGGCAAAATCATCATCCACGCGAGAAAGGTTTTGGTGAGGTCCATCGCCATACCCTAAGATTGCGGGATTTTGACGATTTGGGGAGACGGTGCGGACTCAAAAAAAAACGGCGCGGAGGATTTGAAGCGATTGCGCTGCATCCCTTCAAAAAGGACGGACGGCCGCCACCCCCAGGCATGAAGACGGTATTCCATGGCCACCTGCAAAACACCAAGCGTGTAAAGGACACCGTTAAAAAAACTGATGGAAGAGGCCTCAGGAAAATATTTGGTCGGGCAGGAAATTTCCCCAACGCGGAACCCGGCATAAAAAACCTGGGCGAGAAGCTGATTATCAAAAACAAAACCGTTGGAATTGTTCTGAAAGGGAATATTTTCAAGGACGCGGCGGGAATAGGCGCGGTAACCCGTGTGATATTCGGAAAGATGCTGCCAAATAATGACGTTTTCGACGAGCGTAAGGACCCGGTTCATTGCATATTTATGGAACGGCATTCCCCCGCTAAGCGTGCTATTGCCAAGAAGCCGTGAACCGAGAGCCACGTCATAGGTCTCGTGGGCAATCATCCAGGCAAGCGGTTCGATCAAGGCGGGGGTGTATTGGTAATCGGGGTGAAGCATGATGACGATATCCGCCCCGTTCTTCAGGGCCTGGCGATAACAGGTCTTCTGGTTGCCGCCATAGCCGAGGTTTTTCTCGTGGCGTATGACCAGATCGATGCCAAGGTCATGGGCGACTTCAACGGTCCGGTCGTGGCTTGCGTCATCCACCAGGATGACGAGGTCCACAATGTCGCGCGGCACCTCACGATAGGTACGCTCGAGAGTTTTCTCCGCATTGTAAGCGGGCATCGCAACAACGACTTTTTTGCCGTGGATCATGGGAGAGCCTTCTGGTAAAATACCGCAAATTATACTGGCTTTAGGGGTTGCTGTCTATGAACTTGCTCTTCCGACTCTACCGAATCGCAGTCCAAACGCTCTGCGTTCCCATCTTTACCGAAGATTTCTTCGCCAAAGAGACGGGAGCGGAGTACGGCGTTAATTTTCGGCTCAAACTGAATCTCCTTTATAAGATGATCCGCAATAATGGCAGGATCATCTCCGGTTCCACCTTCCTTGAACATCTCACCATGGCAACGAGCCTGCTGCGCCTGCCCCGGTCCGTCGAAGGCGTGGTCGTAGAATGTGGAACTTACAAAGGTGTCAGCGCCGCCAATCTCTCGCTGGTTTGCAAGCTTACCGGCCGCAAACTGGTGATTTTTGATTCCTTCGAGGGGCTCCCCGCTCCCTCGGAAAAGGACAAAGCCCACTTCCTTCTGGCCAACAAGGAAAAACACACTTATGAAAAAGGCAGCTGGTGCGGCCGTCTCGATGAGGTCAAAGACAACATCACCCGTTTCGGCGAAATTTCCGTTTGCGAATTTGTGAAAGGTTATTTTGAAAATACGCTTCCCAGTTTCCGGCAAAAATGTGTCCAGGTGTTTGTGGATGTGGATTATCGCGATTCGCTGGAAGACTGCGTCCGCCATCTCTGGCCCCTTTTACAGAACGGCTGCTTGTTTTACACGCACGAGGCCGGGCACATGGAAATTGCCTCCCTCTTCTTTTCTGAAAAATGGTGGGAAGAAAATCTTCAGGCTGCTCCGCCCGGACTGGTCGGCGCCGGAACCGGCCTGGGCCTGAAAATCTTAAGCGGCTCTTATTTCAACAGCTCGCTTGCCTTCACCATTAAAAATCCCGAGAAAACCCGGTTCGTCCTCATGCCCCAAATCGGCGGAATGAAACTTAGCCTCGAAGCTGCGGCAAAACTCACCGCTCCTACTCCTCCCTCATGAAGACCGCCACCCAAGCCCCGGCCGGTGAATCCCTCTTTCCTTATTCGCACTGGAATGCCCAGATCGATTCCCTGCGGAAGCGCTACCACGAGGCGTCCCCTTTTTCTCACGCTGTTTTTGAAAATTTCCTTGTGCCCTTAGCTGCAGAAAAAGCTGCCGGGGAATTTCCGGATTTAAAATCAAGTGAGTGGATCCACTATGTTCATGTGAACGAAAAAAAATTCGGTAAAACGGACAGTCAAACCTTTGGTCCAACGCTGGCCGCCATTGTGGAAGAATTAAACTCTCCCCATTTTCTGCAATTTTTAAAAGCATTGACGGGAATCGAGGGGCTCTTTGCCGATTCGACGCTTGAGGGAGGCGGCTTGCACCAATCACCCAAAGGCGGATTTTTGAATATCCACGCCGACTTCACGATCCATCCTCATCACCGGGACTGGCGCCGCCGTGTCAATGTCCTTGTGTATCTCAATAAAGACTGGCAAGAAAATTACGGCGGGCACCTTGAATTGTGGGACAAGGCGATGAAAAACCGGGTACACAAAATCGCACCCCTTTTAAACCGCTGTGTGATTTTCAATACGGATGAAGACGCCTATCACGGCCACCCCGAGCCCCTTGCCTGCCCGGAAGGGACAACGCGAAAATCGATTGCGCTTTATTACTTCACGAAAGAGGCAACGCCGCCGCGCATCCGCTCCACCGAATACAAAGCCCGGCCGGGCGATGGATTAAAAGGTATTTTGATTTATTGCGACAAAATGATTTTGCGGATTTACGACCGGGTCAAACGAAGATTGAATTTAAGCGACGACTTTGCGAGTAAAACATTGAAACGGATTGAGAGTTTGAAACAAAAATTCGGCGGGAAAAAATAAATTCAGGGTTTCTTCCGCTCCCCTTCCAAGACCCTCTCCTCAAATCCGATTTTGTCCTGCACCAGGTAAAGCGGGCGCCGCTTCACTTCCTCATAAATTCTTCCGATGTATTCCCCAATCACGCCAAACATAATCAGTTGAATCCCGCCGAGGAAGACCATGACCGTAAGGAGCGACGTCCAACCTTTGACGGCCGTGTCCGTAAAAAGACGGATATAAAGAGAATAACAGCCGATTAAAAAAGCAATGAGCGTCACAAAAAGGCCGAGATAAATCGCGAGCTGAAGCGGGGCTGAGCTGAAAGAAGTAAAACCATCCAAGGCAAAGCGAAGCATTCGGAAAAGTGGGTACTTCGAAGTGCCGGCAAATCTTTTTTCCCGGCTGTAGGTAATCCCCGTCTGCCGAAAGCCGACCCAGCTCACGAGGCCGCGCAGAAACCGCACGCGTTCGGGCATTTGCTTCAACACATCGACCACCGGACGCGACAGGAGCCGGTAATCACCCGCTTCGAGCGGGGCATTCATGTTTGACATACGCCGAAACAAACGATAAAAGGCCGTCGCCGTCCATTTCTTAAAGGCGCTCTCGCCTTTGCGTTCGGAACGGACCCCGTAAACAACGTCAAAACCCTCCTGCCACTTGCGAAGCATCTCCGGCATTAATTCCGGCGGGTCCTGCAAATCGGCATCGATGATAATCACAGCATTCCCCTTGGCATGCTCCAGACCCGCACAAATCGCCGCCTGGTGGCCGAAGTTGCGGGAAAAGCAAATTGATTTTACACGAGCGTCTTTTTGCCCGAGGGCTTGAAGCACGCTCCACGATGCGTCCTGACTGCCGTCATTGACGAAAATAAGTTCGAAAGGCCACTCTGAAAGCGCCGCCGTGGTGCGCTTCGTGAATTCTTCAAGAAGAGGGGCCTCATTGTAGACAGGGGCCACGACACTAATCAAAACCGAGTGGTTCATAGATTCAGGGTCCATTTATTTGGTCAAGGTTAAAACGGTATTCCAGCAAAACGGGCGAAGAATTGGGACAAATTTCAGGAAGAAAGCATCCAGTGACTGCAAGACACCAAAAAAACCTTCAAAGGTATGCGCCTCTTCAATCACCTTTTTCCAGTACCTCACCTTGCCGGGGTGCCAGCGTTTGATCAGGAAAAAATAAAAAAAGATAAAAAGAGAAAAAAACCAGAATTCGCGGTGTTCATAACGGTTAAAAAGCGGACTGATTTTTCTCAATTCGCCGAAAGAAAGCGGTTTTTCATCTTCGGTCCTCACCGCTTTGGCCATTACGCGGTAGACATTAATGGCGGGATTATAAGGCAACGGTTCGATAAACACAGCTTTGCCGCCGGCGCGTAAGACGCGCCTTACTTCCGTGCAGGTCGCCACCGGCTCGACATGATGCAGCAGGCCGTTTCCAAAGACAAAATCGAAGGCCTCATCCTCAAAGGGCAGGCGGCCGGCATCGATCTGAAAAGGATGAATGTTAACGCCAAACTCACCGGCAAGGGACGCAGCAACTTTTAGGAACTCATCGGAAACGTCGCAGGCATAAACCTTCGCGCCTTTTAATGCGAAATAAACCGAGGATTCGCCCGCTCCGCAGCCCAAATCGAGGATTCGTTTGCCGCGCAAATCCCCCATTTGTTTGAGCGCATAGCGGTTTTCGATCGCCGTGCAGGCCTCGAAGGATTCTCTCACCCGAAGATCGGCAAGCCGAAGGCTCCGCGCCCATTCATTGTGAAACTCTTTTTCCCGCAGGACCTTTTCCGCCGTCGCCATAGCCCCGCATTGTATCCTCGGAGACCCTATGCAACAAGAACAAAACTAATCGGAAATTTGATAGAGGTCGATGATTTGGCCATTTTGGGTGCGGGCGGTAAGTTCCGGCCAGACAAAGGGTAAGGCTGTGAGGGGGCGCTGGGAAACCGGCCACTTTCTTTGCGGGTCCCGGTAGGGGCTGAATCGTTTGAGGAGTGTGGCGTGGGTCTCCAACTCCCGAAGGAATTCCGGTTCATGGCCTTCGTGATAACGCCCCATGAAGACATACCGGATGCCGGCGCGCTGGAGACCTTCGAGGTCATAGGAAATCACGGGTTTGGCAAAGAGAAATTCGCTTCCTTTTTCGCGGCTGAGGTAAAAAAGCTCATAACGTTTTGCCGGCCTATTTTTCGCCTGTTCGACGAGCCAGTTCAGGCGCCGGCGGTTTGCGGTTCCGGGATATTGGGCCGCTTCCGCCTGTTTCGCCTCAAGCTGGGCAAGCGTCGGCTTCAGGCGCGGCATAAAAAAGGGAGAATCGAACGCAATTTTTGATCCTTCCGGAAGGTGCTCTTCCGCCCACCGCAAGGCCGTCGTCCGAATGTCTTCGGCCAGAAAAAGGCGCGTGCAGTCATAATCCTTTGCCAGCGAAGGAAGCATAGCGATCATGAGACCTAAGGCATAAAAAAAGTTTCGTTTGGGAAAATTCGCAGTGAGTCTTTCGCATCCGTCTGCGGCAAAAAAACAAATCCACGGGACGAGTGGAAGGATATACCGGTCGTGCTGCTCGCTAAATTGCGTCAGAACGCAATAATAAGCCGCGGCAAAGGAAAAAAGAACGAACCGTTCTTTCTGGAAACGAAAAACGAGAGCGAGCATCCCTGCGCCTGCGAAAAGAAGAGCAGGGTAGCCAAACGCACCGGCCAGCGAATAAACGAAGTGGTGGGTCCACCCTTGCCTCCCCTCAAATTCGTGCATGCTGAAAATGTCCCGGGTAAAAGCGAAGTAATCCAGCAACGCGAAGGGATTCACCGCAAAAAAAGTAAGCAGCGAAACAACAGCGGCAAAAATGATATTTTTATCTATATACTCGAAAAATTTTCTTCCTTTGAAAATCGCATGCGCTGCAAGAAACGGAAAGAGGATAAAAAATCCGTTGTACTTGGTCCCTACCGCAAGGCCGAGCAAGACTCCAAACAGAATATAATCTTTCCGCTCTCCCCCTTTCAAAATCTTCAAGATCGGAAAGAAGCTGGCCGTCAAGACCAGGAGCAGCGGCATGTCCAGATAAATGTAATGGGAATTTTGAACGTGCAGGAAATTGACGGCAAAAAGAAGGCCGGCGCCAATGGCGAGGCGTTTTGAAAAAAAACGTTCGATCAGCCGGTAAAAGACAACGACTGTCAGTGTCCCGAGAAAAGCACCGAGAACAAACCGTCCGAGAAAATAAAAGCCGGTGGGGTCCGTCAGAAAAAGGGCCTGGAAATCAGCGGCGCTATGGACCTTTCCAAGAAGAAACATCCCGACAAAATAGAAACCATACAAAAGGAAAAGAATATAACTCATAAGAGGAGGAAGTTTAAAGTAGTGAGGATTCAGGTCACCCGTCCCGTAGGAAAGCGCATGGTTGACGACTATGGGCTCGTCGGCATGATAAAGATGCGGCAGACCGAAATGGATGCCCGCCACCCTCAAGGCAAACGCCAGCAGACCGATGGCCAGAAGCCATCCATAAGAATTATGGATCCACCGAATGCGGACAAGGTCCCAGAACATTCGGACAGGATCTCCCAGAAGGCGCACGCGGCTTTGCGGTGAGTTTCGCCACGTCACCGGCGCTTCAAGGATGCGCAGCCCTTTACGCTGGGCCAAATAAACAATTTCGACGTCAAAACTGAAACCGTCCATTTTTTGGGCCGAGAAAAGTTCCCTCGCGGCTTCGCGCCGGAAACCTTTGAAACCGCATTGGGAATCGCGGATCTTATGAAAGGTCAAGAGCCTTGCCAGGCGGTTGAAAATTTTTCCCATGAATTCGCGAAGAAATGCCTGATGAACTTCCACTTTAGATTCGTCCAATGCACGCGAACCGATCACCACATCGTAATCCCCCTGCAGTGACCGAAGAAAAGAAGCGGCCTCTTCAATGGGGGTAGAAAGGTCCGCATCGGTGAAAAGAACGAATTTTCCTTTCGCCGCAAGCATTCCCTTCCGGACGGCCGAACCCTTTCCGCGGTTCGTTTCATTTTTTAAAATCGTGTGGGGAAATCCGGCAAGTTCTCGCTTGGCTAAAGCAACCGTGCGGTCGGTGCTGCCATCGTCCACGAAGATGACCTCCGAAGCGTAAGGTTGCTTGCGTAAAAAGGAACAGATTTGCTTAAGGGAGAAATCTAAACGCGCCTCCTCGTTATAAGCAGGAACCACGACGGAAAGAAGAGGCTCGGTCATGCGAGTTTCCTCCGCCATTCGTTCAGCAATTCTTCGAGCGCCTCAAACGGCGATCGCCTGGGGCGCCACCCCAGGGCCTTCAGCCGTGATGGGTCGCCTTTCATCACCGGAGGATCGTCGCGGCGAAGCCGGTTCTTTTGAACTTTTATTTTCATCCGGACCCCGGCCCGTTTTAAAAGGAACTGCGCGTAATCGGTAAGCGGCCTCGCTTTTCCGGAACATAAATTGTAAACCGTGCCTTTTTTCCCGCGGCGCATCAAGAGCTCATACCCGCGGACAACATCCTCGACATGTAAAAAATCGCGGCGCGCTTCGAGGTTTCCGACTTCAAGGATGGGCTCCTGCTCCCCCTTTTCGGCCAACGCAATCTGGCGGCACCAATCCGAAAAAACAAGGGAAGAGGGCTGCCCGGTTCCCAAATGATTGAAAGCCCGCACGATGAGGACATCCAAATCGAACCGGCGCGCAAAGTCAAGACAGGCATATTCCGCAATAATTTTGCTGGCTGCGTAGGGATGCTCGGGCCAAAGGGGGTCGGATTCTTTGGCAGCGCGGCCGGAACGAAAGGTGCGGCCATAGACTTGAATTGACGAAGGGAAAAGAAATCTTGCGCCGGGAGCAAATCGTCTCATGGCCTCGAGTAAGTGGATCGTTCCGCCGACATTGGTTTGAAACGTTTCTTCTTGCTTCGCCCAAGAAAAGCGCGGAATGCTTTGCGCTGCCAGATGAAAAATGACGTCAGGCTTGACCTTGCGCATAAGCGACAAGACGGCATCGCGGTCGTTGATGTTCAGAGGCAGGATTCGACCCAATTCTGGTCCCGGGACCAGAATTTTAGGACGATAAGTGCCGGTCACGGAGTTATGTCTTTTCTTGAGATATCGGAAGAGATGCCGGCCGCCGAAACCTGCAGCGCCGGTAAGGAGGACGCGTTTCACTCGGGCGTTACCCGGAGGAGGATTGTGACAGGGCTTCGAGGTCGTGATCGACCATCATTTCCACGAGCTCGCGAAAACTGACTTGAGGTTTCCATTTCAATTTACGCCGGGCAAGCGACGCATCGCCGCAAAGGGTATGAACCTCTGCCGGCCGGTAATAAACCGGGTTCACCACCACATGTTTTTTCCAGTCAAGATGGGCGTAAGCAAAAGCAATTTGAACGAACTCGCGAACGGAATGACACTCTCCTGTGGCAATGATGTAATCCTCCGGACTCCGTTCCTGCAGCATGAGCCACATGGCCTGAACATAATCGCCGGCAAATCCCCAGTCGCGCTTTGCATCAAGGTTACCGAGTTCCAGTTTTTTGGCGAGGCCCAATTTGATGCGCGCCACGCCGTCTGTAATTTTGCGCGTGACAAATTCCTTGCCCCGGCGCGGCGATTCATGATTGAAGAGAATGCCCGAAACAGCGTAGAGATGATAACTTTCGCGGTAATTGACCGTAATCCAGTGTCCGTAAACTTTGGCCACGCCGTAAGGACTGCGGGGATGAAACGGAGTTTTTAAAGTTTGCGGCGAATGCGCCACCAAACCGAACATTTCGCTGGAAGAGGCCTGATAAAAACGGATTTTGGGGTCGACAAGCTTGACGGCCTCGAGCATCCGGGTGACGCCAAGTGCTGTAAACTCCCCCGTCAGGACCGGCTGTTCGAAGGAAGTCGGAACAAAAGACTGGCTGGCCAGGTTGTAAATTTCCCGCGGACGAATGCTTTTGACGATGTTGATGATGGAGAGTTGATCGAGAAGATCCGCCTGGACCAGCTCCACCCGGCTCATCAAATGCTCAATCCGCTCAAAAGTCTCCGTGCTGGAACGGCGGACCATGCCGTAAACTTTGTAACCCTTGGCGAGTAAAAATTCCGCCAAGTAAGAACCGTCCTGACCCGTAATACCCGTAATCAGTGCTGTCCGTTTTCTGCTTTTCATACTTTTCCCTTTAGGTTTTGACCAGGCTTTCTTTAAAGTAAGCGATTGTTTTTGTGAGCCCCTCTTCAAGCGCCACCTTTGGCTCCCATCCGAGTTCCTTTTTAGCGCGGCCGATGTCCGGCCGGCGTTGTTTAGGGTCATCCACGGGAAGCGGTTTAAACTCGATCTTACTCTTGCTGCCACAGAGCTGGACAATTTTCTTGGCAAGATCCAGCACGGTCATTTCGTTGGGGTTTCCGATATTGACCGGCTCATGGAGTTTTGAAAAAACAAGCTTCAGGATGCCTTCAATCATGTCTTCAATGTAACAGAAACTGCGCGTCTGCCGGCCGTCGCCAAAAACCGTAATGGGTTGTCCGGTAATGGCCTGAGAAATGAAAGCCGGAATCGCGCGCCCGTCATTGAGGCGCATCCGCGGCCCATACGTATTAAAAATGCGTACGATTTTAACATCCACCGCATGCACGTTAAAGTAGGCCATGCTAAGGGCCTCGGCAAAACGCTTGGCCTCGTCATAAACGCCGCGCGGGCCAACGGGATTCACATTCCCCCAATAATCTTCTTTTTGAGGATGGACAAGCGGATCCCCATAAACCTCCGAAGTCGAGGCAAGAAGAAAGACGGCCTTCTTGGCCTTGGCAAGACCCAGCGCATTATGAGTTCCAAGGGCGCCGACTTTAAGCGTCTGGATCGGAAATTGGAGGTAGTCCAGCGGGCTGGCTGGCGAGGCAAAATGAAGCACGTAGTTCACGGGGTCCGGAAATTCAATGAACTTGCTGACATCTTGGTCAATTGAGACAAATTTTGGGTGGCGGGCGGCCTGTTTAAGGTTTGCCGTGTTGCCTGTGATGAGGTTATCCACGATCACAACACGCAGACCTTTCGCAAGGAAGGTTTCGCAAAGGTGCGAACCGATGAAACCAGCACCGCCGGTAATCAGAACTGTCTTGTCAGCCATTAAAAAATGCTCTTTTTAGTCAGGAACCAGGCAACGGTCTTTTCCAGACCCGGATAAAACCGGGTCTGGACTTTAAAACCAAGCTCTCTCTTAGCCTTCGAGATATCGGCAAATGTCCGCCGCACATCCCCCGGACGTCTCGGACGAAAGACCGGTTTCACATCGCGTACCTTCATGATTTTCTTCAGACAATTGAAAATATCGAGGACGGAAAATTCCTCATGACAGGCAATGTTGAAAACTTCCCCGTCAATCCCCTTGCGTGCCATCGCCAGCAGATTTCCGTGGACGACGTTATCCACGTAAGAAAAATCCCGCGATTGTTTTCCGTCCCAGTGGATTTGGGGCGATTTTTTCTTCAGGAGACAATCCACAAAAATCGGGATGACCGCGGAATAGATCGACTCCGGATTCTGCCTCGGGCCAAAAACGTTGAAGTACCGCAGGCTGACCGTGCTTAAACCGTACAACTCGGTGAATTGCTGGCAATAATACTCCCCCATGATCTTCGAACCGGCGTAGGGAGATTGCGGCATGGGCCGGTCGTCTTCCTGACAAGGAAATTTTTTCGTGTTCCCATAAACCGACGAAGAGGAAGAAAAAACGACTCTTTTCACGCGAGCGTCGCGGGCAGCAATGAGAAGACGCAACGTTCCGGTGACGTTCACCTCATTGGTTTCAAGTGGATTGTCGACGGAACGAACAACGGCCCGGTTGGCGGCGATATGAAAAATATAGCTGACTCCCTTGACGGCTTTTTTCACATCTGCGTCGCGGCGCAAATCCCCTTTGACAAAATCCAGAGTGCCTTTGAGCGAATGGATGTTCTTGATGAATCCGGTTGAGAGATTGTCCAAAACACGTACGTGGCGTCCTCGTTTAAGGAGTGCCTCAACAACGTGCGAGCCGATGAACCCGGCACCGCCGGTCACGAGATAGAGATCGGGTTTAGCCATGTTAAAGCCTCACAATATTTGGACTCTTAAAATTTCTAAGAGCGTTTCGAGTGTCGTAAATGAGCGCGCTGTTTCGCACAATCATTTTGTAATTAAACGTTGAGTGATCGCTCGTCAAGATCACAAGGTCCTGGCGGCGCAGCTGGGAGGCCGTCAGGGGCACGGACTTGAGAAGGACCTGCTCGTCTTTGATTGAGGGGACAAAAGGGTCGTGATAACTGATGTGGGCGCCGAGCCGCTCGAGCTCCTCCAGGATATCGAGGGCCGGTGACTCGCGCACATCGGAAACGTTTTTCTTGTAACTCACGCCAAGCAGCATGACGCGGGACCGGCTGATGGCCTTGCCACGAAACTCATTAAGCGCAAAGACGGCTTTGGAAACAACATAACTGGGCATCTCCGCGTTGATGCGCCGCGCCAACTCAATGAAATGCAAATCGGAGCCATGCATTCGCGCCTTCCAGGAAAGATAAATCGGGTCGACACCGATGCAGTGACCGCCGATACCCGGTCCGGGATAAAAAGGCATGAAACCAAACGGCTTTGTCTTTGCCGCATCAATGGCTTCCCAAATGTCGACTTTGAGACTGCCTGCCGCACGCGCAAGCTCGTTGATCAAGCCAATGTTGACAATCCGAAAGGTGTTTTCGAGGAGCTTTGCCATCTCTGCTGTCCGCGGGGAGCTGACCGAGACCACCGAAGTCAGAACGCCGTAAAGGGCCGCGCCGAGCTGGGTGCACGTCTTCGTGACCCCGCCCACGACCTTGGGGATATTGTTCGTCCCGAAGTTTTTATTGCCCGGATCAATCCGTTCCGGTGAAAAGCAAAGGAAAAAATCTTTTCCGGCTTTGAGGCCTGATTTTTCCAGGGAAGGAAGAATGACCTCTTCCGTGGTGCCGGGATAAGTGGTGCTCTCAAGAATGATGAGTTGGCCGCGGCGCAGGCGTTTTTGTATCGCTTTGGTGGCCGCTACAATATAGGACATGTCCGGGTCCTTGACCCGGTTAAGCGGCGTCGGGACACAGACGATGATGACATCCATCTCGGCCAAGATTTTTTCATCCGAGACGGCGCGCAGTCGGCCTGCCTTGGCGCAGCTTTTGATCACAGAAGATGGGACGTCAGCAATGTAGGACTTCCCTTTAAGGAGAGAAGCTACTCTTCCGGGATCGGTATCTATCCCTGTCACAAAGAATCTTTTTTTCGCAAAAGCACAGGCCAGCGGCAAGCCGACATACCCCAGGCCTATCACCCCGATGCGGGCGCGGTGGGATTTTATTTTTCCAAGCAGCAGCCGGCTAACGGTTTCCATAACTGACCATCCCGTTTGATTTCAATTCCTGGATAAAATCATGAAGGGCCTCCTGCCAGGGCCTTAACTGGATTCCGAGCATACGGCGCGATTTTTCCAGCGATAGAACCGAGTTAAGCGGCCGAGGTGCGGGACGGTCAAGTTCCGGTGTGTGAATCGATTCGACCTTTACCTCCGTTTGATCGGCCTCCGTAAGGATTTGGCGCGCAAACTCGGACCAAGACACGGAACCCGCATTGGCGGCATGAAAAATGTCTCCCGCCGCCTCTCTCAAAGCATGGGGACGGCGGCTCAGGAGGTCGGCCAACGCTCTAGCAAAATCGCGCGTATAGGTCGGGCGCCCGATTTGATCCGAGACCACCCGTATTTTTTTTGCAGCAGAGGCTTTCTCTAGGATGGAACGGGGAAAGGACCGTCCATGAAAACCAAAAAGCCAGGAGGTCCTGAAAATCACAAAGGCCTTGGCTTCGGACTGAATTTCTTGTTCGGCTTCAACTTTGGTCTTCGCGTAAACGCTGAGAGGGTTGGGCTGGTCCTGCTCTGTGTATTCCCCCTTCTTTTTGCCGTCAAAAACATAATCGGTGCTGAAAAAAACCACCGGGGCATCAACGCGATTTGCTGCTTGAGTCACGTTTTTTGTCACTTCAACATTGTCCCGCTGGGCGGCCTGAGGTTGGCTCTGGCAACCATCCACATCGGTCATGGCAGCCGTGTGAAAAATGATTTCCGGACGTTCTTTTTCCACGAGCGCCGTCAACCGGCGTTGATCCGTGAGGTCGAAAGAAAAATAAGGAATCGTCAGGTGGGTGGCGGATCCCCGACCCACGCCCAGAACCTTGTGGTCTGCTTCAAATGCCTGGGTCAAGTCCGATCCCAGCATTCCCTTCGCTCCCGTAATTAAAATTTTCATTTGACCGTGAATTTATCCCGCTTCAAAGGTTTCCACCAGGCCTGGTTTTCGCGGTACCAGGCAACGGTCCTCTCAAGGGCCTCTCGAAAATTAGATTGGGGACGAAAACCCAGGCGCTCGATCTTGCTCGTATTGATACTGTACCGAAGGTCATGCCCCGGACGATCGGCCACATATTCGATTTTCTCTTCGTCCCCGCCGATCAATTTTAAAATCATGCGGGCAAGTTCGAGATTAGACATCTCATTACCGCAACCGACATTGTAGATCTCGCCATCCTTGCCCTTGTCGAAGACGAGCTCGATCGCGGCGCAATTGTCTTCGACAAAAAGCCATTCCCGGCGATTGACCCCCTTGCCGTAAAGCGGCAGCTTTTTATTTTCCAATAAATTAGTGATGAACAAAGGGATGACCTTTTCTGGAAACTGCCGGGGTCCAAAATTGTTGGAGCTCCGAATGATTATCGCGGAATAATCATACGTGACCCGGGCTGAGCGGATCATGTGGTCTGAGGCGGCCTTGGAGGCTGCGTAGGGGCTGTTGGGCGCAAGCGGCGCCTCTTCGCTCACCGAACCGCTTGCGATGGAGCCGTAGACTTCATCGGTCGAGATTTGAATGAATCTCGGCACGCGGTGCCTTCGGGCGGCTTCGAGTAAATTCCAAGTTCCAAAAATGTTGGTCGAAAGAAAATCATTCGGGCTTTCAATGGAACGATCCACATGGGTCTCCGCCGCAAAATGAATAACCCCATTCACTCGCGGCATCAAGGAATGCGCCAAACCCTCCTCACAAATATCCCCCTGAACAAATTCGTACTGGGGCGAGTGTTCTAAATCCCGCGTATTTTCGCGGTTACCCGAATAGGTCAATTTGTCGAGGTTGATGACTTTCCAGCCCGGATGGGTCGACAGAAAACGGCGGATGAAATTAGACCCGATAAAACCGCAGCCTCCTGTAACCAGAAGCGTCTTCATGAGGTCCGGCGGCTATTTTTCCGGGCCACCAGGCAATTGGCGCGGTAAAGGGACTCGAAGGTTCCCGCATCACTCCAGAAACCTTTAAGGAAGTCATACTCCAAGTGACCGCGCTGAAGGTAATGGTTGTTCACGTCGGTAATTTCGAGTTCGTTCCGGGAAGAGGGTTTTAAGGTGCGTATGATGTCGAAGACGGCGGCGTCATACATGTAGAGTCCGGCCACCGCGAAGGAGCTCCGCGGGCGTTTGGGTTTTTCCACAATCTCGACGACTTTCTTGCCCTTAAACACCGCCACGCCAAAACGTTTGGGATCGGGCACTTTTTTAAGCAAGAGCCGTGCCCCTTGTTTTTGTTGGGCGAAGCGGCGGATATAAGGTGTGAGGTCGTCTTCAATAATATTGTCGCCGAGGATGACGATGATTTTATCCCCATCGGCAAAATGTTCGGCCAGGCCCAGCGCCTGAGCGATACCGCCTTCTCCCTCCTGATACGTATAGTTGATGTGGCGCAACCCAAATTCCTTGCCATTGCCCAGAAGCCTTAAAAAATCACCGGCCGAATTGCCTCCGCTTACAAGCAGGATGTCGCGGACACCCGCACGCACGAGCGATTCCAGAGGATAATAAATCATGGGCTTATTGTAAACGGGGAGCAGATGCTTGTTTGTGACTTTGGTGAGGGGGTAGAGCCGGCTTCCCAATCCGCCGGCAAGGATGACGCCTTTCATGGCCTCAAACCTTTCGGCCCAGTCCGTGATACTGGAATCCCAGACCCACAAGCATGAAGGGATCAAACATGTTCCGTCCGTCAAAAATCAGAGGTTGACGAAGGAGTTTGTGAACCCGTTTAAAATTGAGATCGAGGAATTCTTTCCATTCCGTCAAAACGGCAACGGCATCGGCATCTTTGACGGCTTGGTAAGGATCTTTCGTGAAAATAACCCCTTCCAGCAGAGGACGCGCCTTTGGGATGGCCTCAGGATCGTAGGCTTTGATCCGAACGCCTTGCTGTTGCAGGGCCTTGATGATAGAAACGGAAGGGGCAAACCGCATGTCGTCCGTATCCGGTTTGAACGAAAGTCCCAAAACGGCGATCGTTTTGCCTTTCAAATTCCAAAGCGCCTGTTCAATTTGCGATACAAAATATTGTTTCTGTTCTTCATTAATCGTAAGCACTTCCTGCAAAAGATTGAAGCGGATGCCGAGCTTTTGTACGATTTGGAGAAACGCCGCAAGGTCTTTAGGAAAACACGACCCCCCAAAGCCGACTCCTGCTTTCAGGAAACTTTTCCCGATCCTCGGATCCAGCCCCATACCGTCCGCCACTTTCTCAATGTCCGCGCCGACGGCTTGACAGACGCGGGCCACCACATTGATAAAAGAAATTTTGGTAGCAAGAAACGAGTTGGAGGCATGCTTGATGATTTCCGCGCTCTTGATGTCGGTGACAACGATCCGCGCGTTCAGTGGCTCATAGAGTTTCCGCAAAAGTTTTTCCGCTTTTTTACTTTCCACACCAAGTACCACACGGTCGGGGTTCAGAAAATCTTGAATGGCCGATCCCTCGCGCAAAAATTCAGGATTCGAAGCCACTTCAAAGGAAGACCCCTTCGGCTGATTCTCTTTGATCGTCCGGAAAATCCGGTCACCCGTCTGCACCGGCACCGTACTTTTTTCGACAATGAGACGGAAGGATTTTTTTAAATTCCGGGCAATCTCGAGCGAGACATTCTCAACGAAGGACAAATCGGCCTCGCCGTTCTCTTTGGGAGGGGTATTGACGCTGATGAATAGAATTTCGCATTCCCGCACGGCCTGAGCAATGTTCGAACTAAAAGACAGCCGTTTGGCTTTGATATTTTTCTTGATCAGGTCCCCAAGACCGGGCTCATAAATCGGGACGTGTCCTTTTTTCAACATGGCAACTTTTTTTAAATTATTGTCCACGCAAAGGACCTGGTGACCGAGGTGGGAAAAACACGTCCCCGTGACGAGTCCGACATATCCCGAGCCAATGATTCCGATCTTCATTGCCTTGTCGCCACTTGAAAGCTCTGTTCAAAATATCCCGGAAGATCCGAGATCTGGTTCGCCCCTGCAACCGTTTCGCCGATCCGCGGTCCGGAAAAAGAAGCGCGTGAGCCGGTATGCAGGTTATAGTCAGGGAACTGCTTCATGCGAAAATTAAAGAAAACTTCTTTGCTGTTGCGCGCAATATCGGATTGACGCACATTTAAACCAAAATCTAAAATAAAATCGTGCAAGTCCCGGGAAGCGGATATTTGCCATTCTTCAAGACCGTCGTCCTGGATGTCCCACCGCGTATAACCGCCGATCTGCCAAAGGGCGTTGATCGTGTAAGACAGCTCGAAAAGAAATTGGTTACTGCCCGTTAAACCCGGAAAATCGTTAAAAAAACGGTGCCCGAATAAAAGGCGGAAGCGGCCCTTTCGGACAAGGACGTCCTGGTTCAAGACCCTTAAAGCTCCGCGAGGGACGTCAAAGTCCATCCGCGACTCGGCCTGCAGCCATTCATACGGCCGCAAAATAACTTCCTCGGTCAGGATCGTAAAATTACTCGTCGTCCTTCCATCTTCAAAGGTGGAAAACGAACTGGCGCGGGAATAACCGTCGGGATTCAATTCATAACTCAAAAAAGTGTTGAGACTCACAAAATCCACGCGCTTGATTTGCCCGTTGACCACCCTTTTGGTCTGAAGCCGGTTCTCGACGCCGAAAGTCACGATGTCATGATTATCGACCCGGTCGATTTCGTCAAAATAGGAAAGTTCTTCGTCGCTCACCGTGGAAAGCAAAGTGGATTCATAACGCACAAAAGGTTCGACAAGGTGGCGGATATGATTCAGCTCTATCCCCCATTTGTCAAAAGTCACGGGAAAGGTCTTGTAGTATTGGGTACGTAAGTCGGCACCGTAGCCGAAGGCCGCGCGAAAGCGGTTGTCGGGCGAATACCGCTCGCGGCTGTAATAGGTCCCGCGGGCATTCACGAGAGGTGAGAATTTGATTTCGTTCCATTTTAGCGGTACCGTCCATTCATGAAAGTTATCTACGCGAACAACATCTTCGTTGACTTCATCGGTGCGGTAGAAACGTTTGCTCAGGTTTGCAGCGCTCAACTGATTCTCATAAAAAACTCGCTCGTTGAAGAAGGGCTGGTTTTTCCAATCCAACCGGACTTCGGGAAGCCGTTCGACAAGCGATTCGTAGCTGTTCATTTTCTTTTCGACGTGAGTCAGAAATCCATAGCGGTCGGAGTTTTTCGTGAAAGTGACGAACGATTGTGGTTCGACATCGGAACGAGATTCTTTTTGGAAGAAATCCTGCAGGAAGAATTCGTCAGCAATCCGGTTATAACGAAGCTGAATGTTCGTAAAATCATCAATATCCGTGCGGTGGCGAAGCGTAATTCTTCCGCGGTCGCGGCTTTCTAATTGTTCGTAACCAAGCGGAGGCGTAGGGGCCCGCTTATCCTGAGTCCAATAGCCTTTAAAGTCGCCGGCGGAATGGTGGCCCAGCGCGTAACCGAGATCGACCCCCCCTCCGAACCCGCGTTTTGCGCGCCAGTCGACATGGAGTTTCCCGCCAAGGGATTCATTAATGCTGAATCCTTTGCTGGCCAGTATATAGGCGCCATTGCGCGAATTGTAACCAGCGCTCAGCGCCAACGGCATTTCATCATGCCGGAGCGGAATCACAAGATAAGGAAGCCAAAAAATCGGCTTACCGAGGGCGTAAATCGTCACATTTTTTGCCACCATTTTGTCGCGGGCATGAATGGTAACCTTTTTCGCGCGGATCTCGTAATGCGGATTTTCAAGGTTGCAGGTGGTAACGGCGCCGTTCCTGGCAACGCTCAAATCTTCTTTGAGCTGTTGGATATCTTCGCCCGTCGAAAACCAGGGATGACTAATGTTTCTTCCTTTTGGAAAACTGCCGGTGTGATTTTCGAAATCGTAATAAATCTCATGCCCCTGCGCGGCGGGTTTTTCACCATTAAAAAAGATAACGTGGCCACGGGCGTAGGCGCGTTTCGTGTCTGTTTCGACCTCGCCATAATCCGCCAGAATTTTAACTTTCTGATAGCTGAGAACCACATTCCCCTTACCAATGACCTTTTTGTGGTCACGGGAATACTCAAGGGTATCGGCAACAACTTCGACTGTGGAGGGTTTTGGTTTTTCCGAGGTGTCTCTAAAGAGGTCGCTTAGGGCCGAGGAAATAGAGGGTTTGGATTTTTGCGGATCTTCCTTTTTCTTTTCGGATTCTTGTTGGGCGAAAAGGGTCTCTTGAGGAGGGATGATGGCCGCAAAAAAAAGGAGCAAAATGCAGAGTTTTGAGAACCTACGGAGGGTCGCCAAGTCACAACTCCTGGTAAAGGACAACCCGATTTCGGCCTTCTTCTTTCGCCTTGTAGAGAGCTCGATCACTTCTTTGAATAAGTTCGGTCACAAGTTCCGGGTGGAAGTCGCGGCGCAGTTCTTCGGGCAGGTCCTGCGGGAATAAAGCCACCCCGATGCTTACTGTGACCCTGGTTTCTTCGTCGTAAATCTTGAAACTATGCCGGGCAATGCCGGAACGGATACGTTCAGCCACCTCAAAGGCGCCTTCCTTCTGGGTTTCGGGAATCGCCATGATGAATTCTTCTCCTCCGAAACGGCCGACGATATCGACTTTCCGAAGGCTCCCTTTCAAAAGAGAAGCAACTTCCTTCAAGGTTGCGTCACCAACCAGGTGACCAAAGTCGTCATTATATCTTTTGAAATGATCGATGTCTAACATTAATACGGCGATTGAGAGGTTGTATTTGATGCAACGTTTTAATTCCTCTTCAAAGCGTTCCAGAAAATGGCGGCGGACAAAAACCTCGGTCAGTCCGTCGAGGATCGAGAGCTCTTTGACGGTGTCATAGAGTATAATTTTTTTGACTTGCAGCATTAAATGAGCGACGAGGACCTCAAACTTCACAAAATCATCCTGATCGGCACCTTCCACACTCAATATGGCGGTCATCTCCCCTTCGGCGAGAAGAGGAAAGGCCCAAAACGAATCCGTTTTTTGCAACAGCTTTAATTCCCGTACCTTGTCGAAGACCTGCGTTTCTTCGGGCGTCAATTCGGGCCCGTCTTCCTGCATCTGAGAGCTTGTGATGGTAAAAAGCCGCGATTTGGACAAGATAAGCCGCATGCGGTGAAAAGGAAGTTCCGGCATGACCTTCTTATAAAGCAAAACCGCCAGGGCATCAAAACTGAGGCATTCACTGAAGTCCCGGGCGATCTCAAACAGGTTCATGAGGCTGGAGACCTGTTTTTCTAAATGATGAAGACTTTCAAGCCGGGCAATGTGCTTGTGCTTTAACGTCGACAATTCGCTTGCGGCCGTTTCCCGGCGTGTCTTTTCAACCTGCATCTGGTTTTCCCAGCGACCCCGGTAGAGAACCAGCGCCCCGAACATTGCCACCGCCCCGGCACCGAAGAGTGTCATCTCAACCGTTTGATGCTGTAAAAAATAGACGGCGTAAAGTGCGATGGCCAGTGCGCCCGCAGCCAGCGTAAAAAAACGATCGGCATTGTCAAAAAAATAAAAAACCGGGAAGATCAGCGCCGGCATGAGGACATAATAAGCCAGCACAAGCTGAAGACTTCGTTCATAAATCATGAACGTAACGAGGAGAAAAAATGAAAAAATCAGGGCGCGCTTGGCCATACCCGGTCCCTTCCCTTGCGCTTGGCGGTGTAAAGCGCCTGGTCGGCTTTTTGGACGAGCGTCTCAAGGTCAAGCGTATCATCAGGCAGGCTGGCGACACCGATAGAGACGGTCATGGTGATTTTTTCACGGCGAATAGTGAAAGGAAATTGGCGGACATTTTCGCAGATAGACGAAGCGATTTTTTCGGCCTTTTCTTTTGAAACCTCGGGAAGAAGAACGGCGAATTCTTCTCCTCCGTAACGGGCCACAAAGGCGTTTTCAGAGGCCTCTTGCAGGATCTTGGAAAAACGGATCAGCATGATATCGCCGGCGCCGTGGCCGTGCCGGTCGTTGCAATCTTTAAAATGATCCAAGTCGCACATCAGAAGTGACAAAGACCGTTTCGTCAAAAGCGCACGGCGATGTTCTTCCTTCAGGCGCTCGAAGAAATAGCGGCGAATGTAAAGCCCGGTCAGCGAATCCTTGATGGCTAGTTCTTCGGTCCGTTCAAAGAGAAGTGCGTTGGAAAGCGCGGACGAGGTGAGCGTCGCAATGGCATCGAGCAGCCGGAGGTCGTCGTTGGTAAAAGTCTCCCTCACCGCGGAGTTGATCCGAAGCGTGCCCATGGCCCGGCCTTCGTGCAAGAGCGGCGCGATGATCAAACTGCGCAGCGACTTTTGCCGCACGGTTTCTTTCACGTCGAAACGGAAGTCCTGGTGGGCATCGGTCACAATGAGCCGCTTGCGATTCTTGATGGCCCAAAAATCAAACATGTCCCCCTTTTTTGCCTCACCGCCGGCGGCCGTCGTTCCGATTTTCCTGGAAGCCACCACAGAGAGGTTGCGACCGATTAAATCAGCTAGTGTAATAAGGGAGATGTCTCCGCGCGGAATAAAATCAAGCGAACGCTGGGCGACGGTATAAGTCAGCTTCGAAACCGAAAGTGTCGACGCCAGTTCCTCGGCCAACATTCTCAAATTGTAATAAGTAGAGTACTTCTCAAAGAAGATGCTGATGCCCTCGCCCTTAGCACGATAGGAAAGCTCGAGATCATTTTTTTCATTCTGAAATTTTTCATTGTCGACGCGCAGTGCGGCAATTTGGTTTTCATAAAATTCATCCAGGCGGTAGAGTAAAAAACAAAGGACCCCATACTCCAAAAGAAACCAGATAAAAACAGAAGATTTGGTGATGCCGCCAACGAAGAAAACCATCACCGCAGCAAACAATGAAAAAAGGATTCCACCCGCCACTTGAAAGGCGAACCATGCCGCGAGGATGGGGAAAAAAAATCCAGCTAGGGCAAGCGCGCAGCGAATGAGATAAATTTCGGGGGTAACGGTACTTTTTAAAACGGAAAGGCAGAGGATAATTTCATAGGTGAGGAGAAAAGAGGTCAGGACCGCAAACGCAAAACCGATCTGTCGTTGGGTTAGAGAACCCATAGGCGATCAGAAGATCGCATCTTCCGTCTTCGGGTCAAAAAAATGGGCCTTGCTCATGTCGAAGACAATCTGCAAGTCTTGATTGACGGTGGCGGTGTCCTGGTTGGAGACGCGGGCAACGAAGCTGTTGTTTCCGGCATTCAGGTAAAGGTAGATTTCCGAACCCATCGGCTCGACCACGTCCACCGTCGCCGTGATGGTAAACTCCGGGCGCGCATCTTGGGCAAAAATTTTGTCGTAAATGTCTTCGGGACGGATCCCAAAAACAACATCCTGGTCACGGTAAGGAGTAATCTTCGCATAGCTTTGCGGCAGGAGCCGCAGCTTGATCCCTTTGTCCTGAAAAAAATAATCGCCGTTCTGGGTCACAATTTTTCCCTTCAAAAAATTCATCGGCGGCGAACCGATGAATCCGGCCACGAACTTGTTGCTGGGGTTCTCATACAGGGTAATCGGGTCGGCCATTTGAAGGATGTCTCCCGCCTTCATGACCACAATGCGGTCGCCAAGCGTAAGGGCCTCAACCTGATCATGTGTCACATAGATCATCGTGGTCTGAAGCCGGTTGTGCAGTTTTTGTAGTTCCATGCGCATTTGGACGCGTAGTTTTGCATCGAGATTGCTTAAAGGTTCGTCAAAGAGAAAAACTTTGGGTTTGCGGACAATGGCGCGGCCGACGGCAACGCGCTGACGCTCACCACCGGAGAGTTCCTTGGGCTTTCTTTTTAATAGGGCCGGCAACCCGATCCCCAAAATTTCGGCCGCCTCTTGCACGCGCCGTTCGATTTCCTTTTTGGGATAACGCCTCAATTTTAAACCAAAGGCAAGATTTTCATAAACGGACATGTGCGGATAGAGCGCGTAATTTTGAAAGACCATCGCGATGTCGCGATTCTTGGCGGGGACATCGTTGACGATATGCCCGTCAATGATGATCTCACCGTCCGTCGCCTCTTCTAGCCCCGCAATCATTCGCAAAATGGTGGACTTTCCGCAACCCGAGGGACCCACCAAGACGGCAAATTCCTTGTCTTTGACCTCGAGGTTGACGCGTTTGACGGCATGCACATCGCCGGAATAAGTCTTTGACACATTTTTTAAAACAACAGTCGCCATAAGTCCTTTCTAAGGATTAATCAAAAAATTCAAGAAGAAGACGGAGGGAATTTCGCAACTCGCGGCGGTCGACAACCATGTCAATCAAGCCGTGCTCCAGAAGGAATTCCGAAGTTTGAAAATCAGGGGGAAGTTTTTGCCGGATGGTCTGTTCGATGACACGCGGACCGGCAAAACCGATCAAGGCCCGCGGCTCGGCCATGATAATGTCACCAAGCGATGAAAAACTCGCCATCACTCCGCCCATCGTAGGATTAGTTAAAATGGAAATGAAAGGACGGTCACTTTTTTGATAGCGGGATAAAGCCAGGCAAGTCTTTGCCATTTGCATGAGCGATAACGCACCTTCATACATGCGCGCACCACCACCGGAACCGGAGACAATGACGAGCGGCAGTTTTTTTTCGATGGCATATTCCACCAGCCGCGTGATTTTCTCTCCCACCACCGATCCCATGGAGCCCATAATGAACCGGGAGTCGGTCACGCCAAAAGCAATGGAGTGATCGTGAATCTTGCCCTCCCCCGTCAGACAGGCCTCGCGCAAACCAGTCTTCTTTTGGTCCTGCTTCAGTTTTTCCAGATAGGATTTGACCCCCTCAAAACGCAGCGGATCCTGCGTTTGGAGATCGGCATTGATTTCACGGAAAGTTTTGGGGTCGAGCAGGTGTTGGATGCGGTCCTGGGCGCCGACGATGAAGTGATAATTACATTTTTGACAAACAGAGAAGTTCTCTCTGAGGGCTTTGTTGAAGATGACGTGCTGGCAGCTCGGACACTTGGTCCAGAGACCGGCGGGGGCACCCCTTTTTTTGAGACCGCTCGTAACCGGTGCCGGGGTTACGTCAGCCGCCTTCTTTTCCTGTTCGTTCGCAGCAAGCAAGGCTATTCCGCCTTCCTTTTCCATACGATGCGGGAGTTTAAAGGACCTTTTTTATCTTTGGTTGCGGCAGGAAATATGACAATTCGGGGCATTATAAAGAAGATGTTTAGGGCTGTCAATCTAATTATAAGTCCACGGAAATGAGGGCTTTACAACAAGCCTACGGCATGATAATTTCATCCCGCTGTGGAACCCCGTCTTGCTCAACATCAGACGCAGAGGTTAGTTCTTTCCCCCCAAATTAGGCAGTACCTCAAGCTCCTTCAGATGCCACTCATGGAGCTGTCCCAAGCGGTGGACGTGGAACTCGCCGAAAATCCTGTTCTGGAAGAAACCTCTGCAGAAAGCCGCGACGATGCCCCTCTTCTCCAAGAACTGCCGGCATCCGTCAAAGAAAAGTCTGCCGAAGAGCTCCGCCTTGGCGATTCCTACGATAAACTTGAGCAGATGGACGAGAATTTCCGCGAAAATTACGGCTATCAGGAAATTTCCAACCAGGACCCCAAAGACCTCCAGAAACGAAAAAACTTCCAAGAAACCCTGATTACCAAACCGGAGGCCCTTTCCGACTTTCTAATGTGGCAGGTCCGTTTCATCGATTTTGACGAAACTGAGAAAAAAATCGCCGAGGAAATCATCGGCAACATCGACGAGGACGGTTTCTTTAAGGCCACGTTCGAAGAAGTTGCTGCTGTCTGTCAGGCCGAGGTCTTGCAGGTTGAAAAAGTTCTGGAACAAATCCAACAACTCGATCCTCCCGGCATTGGCGCCCGAACCCTGCAAGAGGCCTTGATCCTTCAACTGAAGAAAAAAGGGCCGGAAGCAGTGTTGGCCGTCCAGATTGCGACCGAATATCTCCCGCTCCTGAAAAAAAGGGAATGGCACCAAATCGCAAAAATTTTATCGACAGACGAGGCGTCGATCAAAAATGCCGTCAGGCTGATTTCGCGCCTGGAACCCAAACCGGGCCGCACTTTTTATGTTGAAGATCCCATCGCGATAACGCCCGATGCCTCGGTCTCTTACAGCGATGAGGACGACAACAAACTCAAAGTTGAGATCCACAACGAAAGTATTCCCGAGCTGCGGATCAACTTGTATTATCGCAAGATGCTCCGTGATAAAAACCTGGACGAAAAAACCAAGACCTTCCTTCGCGAGAAAATGCTCGCCGCCGTCAATTTCTTAAAGGCCCTCAAACTGCGCAAATCCACATTGCGGGAAATTACGGAGGAATTGATGAAGGTCCAGGTTGAATTTTTTGAGAAGGGATTCTCCCACCTTCGCCCTTTAAGGCTAAAAGATATCGCCCAAACACTTGGCATCCATGAATCCACGGTGAGCCGCGCCCTTCACGGCAAATACATTCAAACACCGCAGGGCACCATCCCCTATAAAAGTTTCTTTTCAACCAAACTTGAGACGACAAGCGGCGAGGAAGAATCGCAGAAAAGCATCATGCAGAAAATTCGTAGTTTGGTAGAAAAAGAGGACGCTGTAAATCCGCTAAGCGACCAGGAAATTGTGAAGAGATTGCAAGCTGAAGGAATTGTGATTGCCCGCCGCACCGTTGCGAAGTACCGCGATCTCATGCGCGTCATGCCCTCCCACCTGCGAAGAGCAAAATAACTGCAAGAATTAACTCGAACCGGTTGCGCTGCAAACACCCAGAAGGTTAATGCTGCCCGGAGGACAATTGGATCCTTGTGAGCCTCCACCGCCTTGCAGCTGAGGCGGTGTGGTCCCTCCACCGCTGACGGGCCCGCCGGAAGTTTGCGTGTAACAAGTGCCGCCGATATTGACCGTTCCCGCGGGACAATTTTTTATGCCGCTGCTCGCTGCGGCGGCGACAGGACTCAGCAAATCGATTGGCGGTTTGTCGCCGCCTCCACCGCCACCCCCACCACCGGTTCCTCCACCTTGCCCGCCAAAAAGATCCGTTTGTCCGGCACAAGACGACCCATTCCACTGCGTGCCTTGCGGGCAAGTGCATTGCGTACCCACCGCAATCGTTCCGGGCCAGGCACTGCAATCTACAGAACCGGAGCCCGATCCACCTTGATTGCCTGTACCGAAAATATTAAAAGGATTATTCGGATCTTCTTGGGACGAAACGCACGAAGAGCCGTTCCACTGGGTTCCGCTGGGACAAACACATTGCATTCCTCCCATCGCCGCGTTCCAAATGGCTGAAGTTCCGGGATAAGCACTGCAATCCGTGGAGCCGGAGCCGCCTTGTCCGACTCCACTGCCTTGCTGTCCAAAAATATTGGCCCACGGGTTAGTTGAGCCGGAGGGTTGACTGGGGGAGACGCATCCCGTTCCATTCCACACGAGATTGCCCGTGCACATGCAAAGCACCTGGCCGGAGGCGGCATTCCATTGGGCCACCGTGTTCGGATATATGCTGCAATTGGCCTGCGCCACTTGCGTCGCAATGTCAGCGACGCATGAAAATCCGTTCCATTGTGTCCCGCTTCCGCAATTGCATTGAACTTGTCCGGTGGCTGCATTC
>ORMF011413068.1_pt1 | contig 31172 bp, 25 predicted proteins | sample 1779871 | NCBI WGS metagenome assembly ORMF01 (sample SAMEA104232316, study PRJEB22302) | groundwater metagenome | biome: forest; feature: aquifer; material: groundwater | place: USA | collected 2011-08-07 | depth 5.4 m | reverse complement strand
TGCCGGCCGAGCGGGCCGCAGCCGCGAGCGCATCGCGATCCGGGACGCGCGTCCCCTCTCCCCACTCTTCATCATGTCGAAGACATGCCTCCGGCATGATGGGGAGAGGGTTAGGGAGAGGGGCAGCCGCTTGCTCGGGCGTGTGTCGCTGCCCCTCACCCCGACCCTCTCGTCGTGCTGAAAGCACGCCTTCGGCATGACGCAAGCGGGGAGAGGGGGAAGAGTCCTGACCGCTCATGGCTGCGGACCTGTGCGAGCCAGCGCCACATCGCGCGCGGGCTCGACGCGCAGGATCGCGTGCGTGCGGGTGTCGCGCGTCACCACCAGCCATGCGCGGCAGCCCGAGACGTGCTGCCACAGCTCGCGATGCGGGCCGGCCGGGTTGTCGCGCAAGTAGACGTACTCGTGCCAACGCTTCCGTGCAGCCTCGTCGAGGGGCAGACCAGGGTCGCCGTCGGGACGCACCACCGTGGCGTCGCCGAGATAGGCGAACTCCTCGTTGCCGCGCGCTCCGCAGTAGCAGCACTCGATCCGCATCGCCGCCCCTTCAGTGCAGGTTGGGCTGGGCGCCCACGCCCTTCTCGTCGATCAGGTGGCCGGTGGCGAAGCGGTCGAGCCGGAACGCCGCGTTGAGCGCATGCGGCGCGTCGCGGGCAATGGTGTGGGCGAAGCACCAGCCCGAGGCCGGCGTCGCCTTGAAGCCGCCGTAGCACCAGCCCGCATTGAGGTAGAGCCCCTCGATCGGCGTCCTGTCGATGATCGGCGAGCCGTCCATCGACATGTCCATCAGCCCGCCCCAGCTGCGCAGCAGCCGCAACCGGCCCAGCATCGGCATCAGCGCCATGCCGCTCTCGCACACGTCCTCGATCGCCGGCAGGTTGCCGCGCTGGGCGTAGGAGTTGTAGCCGTCGATGTCGCCGCCGAACACCAGCCCGCCCTTGTCGGACTGGCTGATGTAGAAGTGGCCGGCGCCGAACGTGACGACGTTGTCGATCAGCGGCTTCACGCCCTCCGACACGAACGCCTGCAGCACATGGCTCTCGATCGGCAGCCGCAGCCCCGCCAGGGCGGCGACGCGGGAGGAGTTGCCGGCACAGGCGAGCCCGACCTTCCTTGCGCGCACGTAGCCGCGCGCCGTGTCGACGCCGACAACGCGCCCGCCCTCGACGCGGATGCCCGTCACCTCGCAGTTCTGCACGATGTCGACGCCGCGCTGGTCGGCGCCCCGCGCATAGCCCCAGGCCACCGCATCATGCCGCACCGTTCCTCCGCGGCGCTGCAGCAGCCCGCCCTGGATCGGGAAGCGGGCATTGTCGAAATCGAGATAGGGCATTTTCGCCCGCACCTCGTCGCGGTCGATCAGCTCGGCATCGACCCCATGGAGGCGCATGGCGTTGCCACGCCTGGCATAGCCGTCGCGCTGGGCGTCGGAATGATAGAGGTTGAGCACGCCGCGCTGGCTCACCATGGCGTTGTAGTTGAGATCCTGCTCCAGCCCCTCCCACAGCTTCATCGACCATTCGTAGAACGGGACGTTGCCGGGCAGCAGGTAGTTGGAGCGGATGATGGTGGTGTTGCGGCCGACGTTGCCGCCGCCGAGCCAGCCCTTCTCCAGCACGGCGACGTTGCTGATCCCATGCTCCTTGGCGAGATAGAAGGCGGTGGCCAGCCCGTGCCCGCCGCCGCCGACGATGACGACATCGTAGGCCGGCTTGAGCTCGGCATCGCGCCACACCGGCTTCCAGCCGGTGTTGCCGCAAAAAGCCTGGCCGATTACGGAAAGGAAAGAGTAGCGCACGCCGCCTATCCTCTCAGCAGTCGAGCGTCGTCCGCCGCTCCCAGTCGGTCAGCTGCCCGGCGTACTCGTTCCATTCGGCCTGCCGCAGCTTGATGTAGGAGGCGACGACATCCTCGCCGAAGCCGCCCTTCAGGACGCCCGAGCGGTCGAGCGCACGCAGCGCATCGAGCAGGTTCAGCGGCAGCTTCTTGGCGTCTTTCACCGTGTGGCCCTCGGCATACATGTCGATGTCGAGGCGCTTGCCCGGATCGCGCTTGTGCTTCAGGCCATCGAGCCCGGCCGCCAGCAGCGCGGCCTGCAACAGGTAGGGATTGGTCGCCCCGTCGGCGAGCCGCAGCTCGAAGCGGCCGGCATCGGGGATGCGGATCATGTGCGTGCGGTTGTTGCCGCCGTAGGTGACCGTGTTCGGCGACCAGGTCGCGCCCGACATCGTGCGCGGCGCGTTGATGCGCTTGTAGGAGTTGACCGTCGGATTGGTGATGGCGGTGAGCGCATCGGCCGAGTGCATCAGCCCGCCGATGAAATGATAGGCCTCCTTGGAGAGCCCCATCTCGCCCTGCGCATCCTCGAACACGTTTTTGCCGGCCTTGGACCACAGCGACACGTGCGCGTGGCAGCCGTTGCCGGTGAGGTTGAGGAACGGCTTGGGCATGAAGGTCGCGCGCAGCCCGTGCTTCTCGGCGATCGACTTGACCATGAACTTGAAGAACGCGTGCTTGTCGGCCGTGCGCAGGCAGGTGTCGTACTCCCAGTTCATCTCGAACTGGCCGTTGGCGTCCTCGTGGTCGTTCTGGTAGGGGTTCCACCCCAGCGCGATCATGCCATCGCAAATTTCCTTGATCACCTCGTAGCGCCGCATCAAAGCCTGCTGGTCGTAGCAGGGCTTGGCCTGGATATCGGCGCCGTCCGAGATCGCCGAGCCGTCGGGCTGAATCAGGAAATACTCGCACTCCACGCCCGTCTTCATCTCGTAACCGTCCTTGGCCGCCGCCTCGATCACGCGCTTCAGGACCTGGCGCGGGTTCTGGTGCAGCGGCTTGCCGTCCATCACCAGGTCGCCGGTGACCCAGGCGACCTCGGGCTTCCAGGGCAGCTGGATCAGCGTGTCGGCCTCGGGCATCACCAGCATGTCGGGGTGCGCCGGCGTCAGATCGAGCCAGGTGGCAAAGCCCGCGAAGCCCGCCCCCGACTTGGCGATCGTGTCGATGGCGGTGGCCGGCACGATCTTGGCCCGCATGGTTCCGAACAGGTCGACGAAGGCGATCAGGAAATACTTGACGCCCTTGTCCTTGGCGTAAGTCCCAAGCGATGCCATCTCGTCCCTCCTCACTAGTCCCTGCCCCTGCCCGGAATCCAATCCGTCCCCGCCAGCGGGACCTGCGCCATGGCGGCGGCCTCCACCGTCAGTGCCACCAGGTCCTCGGGCTCGAGGTTGTGCACGTGGCTCTTGCCGTTGGCCCGCGCGATGGTCTGGCACTCGAGCGTCAGCACGGAAAGATAGTTCGCAAGCCGCCGGCCGGCCAGCACCGGATCGAGGCGCTGGGTGAGCTCCGGGTCCTGGGTGGTGATGCCGGCGGGGTCGCGGCCCTCGTGCCAGTCGTCGTAGCAGCCCGCCGTGGTGCCGAGCTTGCGGTACTCAGCCTCCCAGCGCGGGTGGTTGTCGCCGAGCGCGATCAGCGCCGCCGTGCCGATCGACACCGCATCGGCGCCCAGCGCCAGGGCCTTGGCCACGTCGGCGCCGCTGCGGATGCCGCCGGACACGATCAGCTGCACCTTGCGGTGCATGTCGAGCTCCTGCAGCGCCGCCCCCGCCGGCCGGATCGCCGCCAGCGTCGGGATGCCGCAATGCTCGATGAACACCTCTTGCGTCGCGGCCGTGCCGCCCTGCATGCCGTCGAGCACGACCACGTCGGCGCCGGCCTTCACGGCGAGCGCGGTGTCATAGTAGGGTCGCGCGGCGCCGACCTTCACATAGACCGGCTTCTGCCAATCCGTGATCTCGCGCAGCTCCTGGATCTTGATCTCGAGATCGTCGGGACCCGTCCAGTCCGGATGCCGGCAGGCCGAGCGCTGGTCGATGCCCTTGGGCAGCGTGCGCATCTCAGCCACCCGGTCGGAGATCTTGTGGCCGAGCAGCATGCCGCCGCCGCCGGGCTTGGCGCCTTGCCCCACCACCACCTCGATGGCGTCGGCCTTGCGCAGCTGGTCGGGCTCCATGCCGTAGCGCGAGGGCAGCACCTGGTAGACGAGGAGCGAGGAATGCTCGCGCTCCTCCGCCGTCATGCCGCCGTCGCCTGTGGTGGTGGAGGTGCCAACGGCGGAGGCGCCGCGGCCCAGCGCCTCCTTCGCCGGGGCGGACAGCGAGCCGAAGCTCATGCCCGCGATGGTGATGGGGATCTTCAACGTGATCGGCTTCCTGGCGTGGCGCGTGCCGAGCGTCACGTCGGTGCCGCACTTCTCGCGATAGCCCTCGAGCGGATAGCGGCTGATGGAGGCGCCGAGGAACAGCAGGTCGTCGAAGTGAGGGAGCCGGCGCTTGGCCCCGAAGCCGCGGATGTCGTAGATGCCCGTCGCCGCGGCGCGGTGGATCTCGGCGATCGCATACCGGTCGAAGGTGGCCGACTCGCGCGGCGGCGTGTGCACCCAGGGATCGTCGCCGCTCATCAGTAAGCCCCGAGGTTGTCGATGTGGAAGTTGTAGAGCTTGCGCGCCGAGCCGTAGCGGCGGAATTCTGAGACATCGACCTGACCGCCGAGCCCGGCCGCATCCAACAGCCCGCGCAGCGCCGCCTTGTGCTCGTCGCGCATGTCCTTGGACACGCAATCGGCGCCCAGGCTCTTCGGCGCCCCGCGCACGAACAGCCGCGCCTCGTAGATGGAATCGCCCAGCGCGTCGCCGGCATCGCCGAGCACGACCAGGTTGCCCGCCTGCGCCATGAACGCCGACATGTGGCCGACCGAGCCCTTGACGACGATGTCGAGGCCGCGCAGCGAGATGCCGCAGCGCGCCGAGGCGTTGCCGTCGACAACGAGCAGGCCGCCGCACCCGGTGGCACCGGCCGACTGCGAGACGTCGCCCTTCACGTGCACGCGGCCCGACATCATGTTCTCGGCCACCCCCGTGCCGGCGTTGCCGTTGATGGTGATGGAGGCCTCTTTGCTCATGCCGGCGCAATAGTAGCCGACGTGGCCGTCGATGGTGATGTCGAATGGGCCGTCGAGCCCAGCCGCGATGGCGTGCAGCCCGCGCGGGTTCTCGATCAGGAAATCGCCCCCATCGGCATCGTGCAGCAGCTGGTTGACTTCCCGCACCGACATGCGTGCAAGGTCGAGCGTGGTGTTGCGAGCGAGCGCAACGCGGCCGGCCTTGGCGGCGGTGGGCTTGCGCGCCATGTCAATAACTCCGGCTCCAGACGTAGACGGTGGCCGGCTCCGGCTCCCAGATGCGTGCCTTGTCGACGCCCGGCAGGGGGGCGAGCGCGCGAAACTCCGTGCCGAACGCAACCCAGTCGCCGGTCTCGGCCATTACGGCGGGCTTGCAGGCGATCGGATCGCGCAGCACGGCGAAGCCGTCGCGCGTGCCGACGACGAAGGTGTAGAAGCCGTCGAGGTCGTCGAGCGAGCGCTCCAGCGCCTGCTCGAGGCTGTCACCCTCGCGCGTGCGCCAGGCGAGATACGCGGCCGCCACCTCGCTGTCGTTCTCGGTCTGGAACCGCTCGCCGTGGCGCTTGAGTTGCTCGCGCAGGCGATTGTGGTTCGACAGCGAGCCGTTGTGCACCAGGCAGGTGTCCTCGCCGGTCGAGAACGGATGCGAGCCGGCGATGGTGACGGCCGACTCGGTCGCCATGCGCGTGTGCCCGATGGCGTGCGAGCCTTTCCGCGTCGCCAGCTCGAGGCGCTCGGCAATCCTGTTCGGATCGCCGACGCCCTTGAAGATCTCGATCGAATGCCCCTGGCTCAGCACGGTCGCCTCGGGCACGTTGTCGATCAGCCACTTGCGCGCCGCGTCGCCCTCGCCCGCCGTCTTGAAGATGGCGTGGTCCTCGATCTCGTCCACGCTGACGCTTGCGCCGACGGCCTTGGCCAGCTGCTTGGCCACCTGCTGCCAGGCGACGCTGCCCTCGCGCGCCACGGCGCAGATCTTGGTGATGCCGGCTGCCTCGCCGCCGTAGACTGCGAAGCCGGCACTATCGGGCCCACGATCGCGCAGCTCGGCGAGCATCGCCGCGGTGAGCCGCCCCAGCTCCGGCTTGAGCTTGGCATCCTTCAGGAACAGGCCGACGATTCCACACATGGGAGGAGCTTGCCCCACCCATCCCGGGCCGTCAACTATGGAGAAATATTATTTACCTTTGAGAAATATGGCCCGCTCATACGGGACGTGAATACTATCGACAAACATGCCGTCCTGCTGGCGCGCAGCACGAGGCATCTGCGTCGCTCAATCCCACTCACGTCGGCACCAGCACCCTATACCTCACATCCGCCTGCCCTTGTGTGCCGAGGAACTGGTCGCACGCCCAAGTAAGATCGACCTCGGCCCTTATCTTTTCGCCGGGCCCGATATCGACGAGTGGGACACGCACGAGCCGGTTCTTCGCAGGGAAAAAGATTTCGGCGAGGGCACGCAGCCGCTTCTCGCTCGTAGTCCAGCCCGGGCCGAAGACCCTGGCCATGGCCGACGCCTTGATGGATGCGCCGAACACTTCGCTGTTGGTCTGGATGATGCCCATGACGGGCGACCCCGTGCCCTCGTCCTCCGTGTCATTCTTGCCGAATTGGCTGCCCACCACGGACCTTACCGCGGTCGCAGTGAAGCCTTCCGGCAATTCGGCAGGGAAGTCATTGACGTGCCCGAACAGCGCAGCGTTCGGAAGCTGCCGAGTGCGGTAGCAGTAGTTTCTCTGCTCGATGTTGGTGATGCCATCCTTTTCCACGCGGCGCTGGAAAGCGGTCAAGGTCGCGTTCAGGCCGTCCGCTCTGGTTGCGGACAGCGCCTCAGTCGCCTCGATGACGATCGTGGCATCATCGAAACGTTGCTTGGTGCCGTTGAGCCCCTTGGTCTTGGAGCTACCGCCAGCGTTTCCCGAGATCGAGGGCTTGGTGGTGAAGGGTTCTGCCGCGCCGCTCGGCTGACCGGCAGCCAGCGCCACCTCCAAGTGCTGAGGAGGCGCGGCGATCGGCGCCGGTTTCGGGATGCCACCCTGGTCGATGCGGTCACTTACGTAGTGCGCGATGAGATTCCCGAGCCATGTCAAGCGCGGCTTCAGCCACTGTGCCTGCCTGAGACTGTGCAGATCGCCGAGCTCGATCAGGAACTCGGCGTCGCTCGTCACAGTGAATTTGAACCCGTAATAGAAGTGCTCGTCCTCAGTGAAATTGTCATTGCGCCAAGTGTCATTGAAGGGGAAGAACTCCTTGTAGAGTTCCTTCCAGCGCTGCGCGGCCGGCGAGTCGCTCGGGTGGCTGTATCCGACCGAGGGGCCCGACTCGAGGGCGCTGCCGGGATCATCGAAATGGATGAAGAGCGCGAGCTTGCACCGATATGTCTGGTGCGTGACCTTGATGTGGGCAGTTTCCTTGATCGCATTCACGCCCGCCGCCCTGAGCAGGCGAACCGCCTCGTTGGCGACGATCGGCGTCCAATCGATCTCGTTGCCGAGCGGCCCTTGGCCACCTGTTGCGCCGTCGGGCGTGTTCTCGTGACCGGCCTGGATCACGACATCGCAGTCGATGATGCCGCCGACCGCAGCGGCTGCCCCCATGGCGGCAATTGCCGGAGCGGCTGCGAGCGCCGCGGCCATCATTCCGATATCGTGGGCCACATGCGCCTCGCCCGGCTCCTCGACAATGAGCGAGGAATTCGCGATCGGTTCGGCGTCGCCCGCCGGGATGACGCCGCCATGGAAGCGCGTCAAATCGTCGATGACGTCGACGACGCGCCGGAAGCTGTCCGAGAACTCGATATCGGAGTCTGCGTCGGTCAAAGGCCCCGACAGATTGATGCAGCCGATGGTGCTGGCATATCCGTCGGCCGGATGAATGAGAATCCCCTCGCGCTTGTCGGTATCGCCCACCTCGATGGCCGGTCGAGGGTGCGCCCCTGAGGTCTTGTAGCCAACCGTCCTGAAGTTGACAGTGCGATGGCCATTGAGGGGGTAGCTGCCGGCGGCGATGCAACGATGCTCGCGCTTGCCGACCATAGTGTTGTCCCCTGGCCCCTGTCGCTCGACGGTCATGCCCGAGAGGCCTTCGACGGCAACGCCGTTGTGATAAACTTGATAGGTGCCAACCGTTCGCTTGAACCCCTCGCCGGGTCGCTTCTCCTCGCGTAGGCGCTGGACCCGGAATGTCCAGCTGTTCGCAGCCACCACCGGACCGGCCGATGCGGCTGGCCCCGCCATCGCTAATGCCGTTGCCGCCGGCCCCGCGCCTCCGTCTGCCGCTGGCTGCGCCTGGGCGACCAAGAAGGCACCGAAGTCGGGCTTGGCATCGTTGGTGTCGACGCTCAGACCGTTCCAGTCCTGGTCGACCTTGCGCTGCGCCAGGGCCCAGCGACCGCTCTTGTCGAAGTCTTTCGATCCTTCGAAGCTGGTCGAGGCGCTGAGCCATGCGAACTCGCACAGCCCCGTGTCGAGCAACGCTTCGAGTACGACACCGTCGCTGTACACTCCGATCTTGTAGGTTTCTGCCAGGACCTGTCGCACACCCTCGAAGTAGAGCTGGATGCCGGCCACGTGCGCGTGTGTGTAGCCGTGCGGAAGGTGCTCCATCGCGAAATAGATCGCGCTGCCCGCCGGCTGACCGATGCCCCTAGCCTGGCCGAGGGCGATCTGCGCGTCGTGGATTCCTCGATCTACGGACAGCGTAGGATCGCCGCTGTCCTCGAAGACGACGAAGATCCTGATGCCGGCGCTGGAGATAGCGGCCGCTTCGGCCTTAGTGATCCGCTTCCACGCCGACGATGAGTAATAGCGGCCGATCGCCTCTACGCCCTTGGACTTCAGGAAAGGAAGATGCGTCGTGACATTGTCATTCGTATCGATAACTTTCATCGGTCAACCTATGAGTTTGGAGCAAATTGCGTCATTGAAAATATGCGGAGGGTCGAGCCGAGGGTCAACCCGCGAAATTTGCTGCGAAGCGAAAGTATCGCAAATAGTTAACCCATGCAATTGCAGGCGAGACGCCCGGAGGGTGGCGGCTTCGGTCGCTGCTCGTTGCGCCGAGCCTGCTAGTCCCGCATGTAGACGATGATCGACAGATAGGTCATCGGCAGCTCGGTCAGCTCGTCGGGGCCGTGCGGGGCACCAGAGTCGAACATCAGCGCGTCGCCGGGCCTGAGCGGATAGGTCTTGTCGGCGTGGCGGTAGGTCACCGCGCCGGTCAGCATGTAGATAAACTCGATGCCGGCGTGCTGGAACACCGGGTAGGGCTCGGCCTCGTCGCTCAAGGTGATCAGATAGGGCTCCACCACCAGATTGCCGGCGATCGAGTGGCCCAGCAGCTGGTACTGGTGCCCTGCCTTGGTGCCTCGCCGCTCGATCGTCACGCCCTTGCCGGCCGGCACGAAGGAGCAGTCGCGCCGCTCCTCGTAGGTGGCAAAGAAGCTGGTCAGCGGCACGTTGAGCGCGCGGGCAAGCGACTCCAGGCTCTCGAGGGAGGCCGACACGGCGCCGTTCTCGATCTTGGACAGCATCCCGGCCGACAGCCCGGCCCGATGCGCCAGGTCGGCGGCGCTGACCTCCTGGCGCTTGCGCAGCTGCCGGATCTGCACGCCGATCGCCGCCGCTATGGAGAGCGGGTTGTCGACGCGCGGCGCCGTCGACCCTGTCGCCAGGTCCGGAGCGATTGCGCCCGGCTCGCGTGCGCGTTTCTTGGAGGCTGCCATGCGTATATCATGCCACGATATCGGCGCGGGCGAAAACGCAGCGCCCAAGACGGGGAGGAGAGGTCAGGTGTCCAGGCTCCACGACCAGCTGATCGTCATCGACGGCTTGAACGTCTCCAACTTCAGCCGCAGCGTGTTCGAGGACATGCGCAAGGGCGGCGTCACGGCCGCCAACTGCACCAGCTCGGTGTGGGAGAATTTTTCCGAGACCATGCGCAACTTCGCGCGCTGGAAGACGTGGCTGCGGGAGAACGCCGATCTCATCACCCAGGTCACCACCACCGACGACATCCGCCGCGCCAAGAAAGAGAACAAGACCGGCATCATCCTGGGGTGGCAGAACACCAGCGGCATCGAGGACCGCCTCGACACCCTCGCCCTCTTCCACGAGCTCGGCCTGCGCATCGTGCAATTGACCTACAACACCCAGAACCTCGTCGGCTCCGGCTGCTACGAATCCCGCGACAGCGGCCTCTCCGACTTCGGCCGCGACGTGCTGGCCGAGATGAATGGGCTCGGCATCCTGTGCGACCTCTCCCACGTCGGCGCCAAGACCAGCGAGGACGCCATCCTCGCCTCCAAGCAGCGCGTCGCCTACTCGCACTGCCTGCCGGCGGGCCTCAAGGCGCATCCGCGCAACAAGAGCGACGCGCAGCTGCGCTTCATCGCCGAGCGGGGTGGCTTCATCGGCGTCACCATGTTCCCCGCGTTCCTGAAGAAGGGCATGGCGGCAACCGTCGACGACTACGTGGAAGCCATCGAGTACGTCATCGACCTCGCCGGCGAGGACATCGTCGGCGTCGGCACCGACTTCACGCAAGGCTACGACAAGGCCTTCTTCGACTGGATCACCCACGACAAGGGCACGGGCCGCAAGCTCGTCGACTTCGGCCCGATCATCAATCCGCAGGGCATGCGCACGATCGGCGATTTTCCCAACCTCACGGCCGCAATGGAGAAGCGCGGCTGGCCTGAGGGCCGCATCGCCAAGGTGATGGGCGGCAACTGGCTGCAGCTGCTGAAGGATGTCTGGGGCCGGTGACCGGATTGTTTCCGCAACGGAGTAGAATCCAACACAAGCACAACGAGGAGGACTGTCCATGAGGCTGATACGGAATGCGCTGAGGGACTTGAGCTTTGCGACCTTGGCTCTGTGCGCGGCCGGCGTGGCGCCAGCGTCTGCCAAGACGTTTGTCTACGTCTCGAATGCCCAGGACGGCAACATCGATGCCTACACCTTGGACAAAAGCAAAGGCACCTTGACGTCGATCGGCAAGACCGAGGCCGGTAAGCTCGTGATGCCGATGGCCGTGAGCCCGAACAGGAAGTTCCTGTACGCGGTCATGCGATCGGACCCCTTTCGGGTTGCGACGTACGCGATCAACCCCGAGACCGGTGCCTTGACGCAGAAGGCCACGGCACCTCTTCCCGACAGTATGCCCTATGTCTCGGTGGACGCTACCGGGCGTTTTCTTTTCACCGCCTCCTACGGTGGCGACAAGATCGCCGTCAGCCCCATCAGCGAGAGCGGTGTCGTGGAAACCGCGGCGATCCAGGTCATCCCAACGGGCAGAAATGCGCACGCCATTCTCGCCGACCGCAGCAACAAGTTCGTTTACGTGCCCACACTTGGCGCCAATCACGTGCTGCAATTCCTGTTCGACGCCAAGACCGGCAAGCTGACGCCCAACGAGCCGGCGGCTGCGATGGCGCGACCCGGCGACGGTCCGCGCCATCTCGTGTTCGCGCCCGACAACAAGCATCTCTACGTGCTCAACGAGCTGACCGGCAATGTCGCGCAGTTTGCAATCGATCAGAGCAAGGGAACCTTGACGGAAGTCGACAGTATAGCCTCGGTGCCCGCGGATGCCGGTCTCATACCTGGCGTCGCGCAGGCACCGGCGGGCACAACGCCGGCCCCCGCCGCGGCAGCGCCGAAGGCCGACGAGAAGCCCAAGGTCTGGGCCGCCGATATCCAGCTCACACCCAACGGCAAGTTCCTCTATTCGACGGAACGAACCTTGAGCAAGATTGCGCTGTTCGCGGTTGCCCCGGGGACTGGCAAGCTGACGTACGTGACCAATGTTCCGACTGAGAAGCAGCCGCGCGGGATCAAGATCGACCCGAGCGGAGCCTATCTGATCGCCGCTGGCGAAAAGTCGGATCGCTTGTCGGTCTACAAAATCGACCAGGGCAACGGCCGGCTCGCCGAGATTGGCCGCTATCCCGTCGGAAACGGCGCAAACTGGGTCGAAATCGTGGAATTGCCGTGACGCGAATGCTGCGTGCTCCGGCGGCCTCTTTGCGACGAGCGGCCGTCGGCGCCTCGTCGCCACCGGTAAACCCGATCACCCCATGACGTAGCGCGGCAGCCACAGCGCGACGTCCGGCCAGGCCATGAGGATGAAAATCAGCACCACCATGGCGCCGACGAACGGCAGCGCGCCGCGAATGACGTCGGACACCGGACCGCGCTCGCGCATGCCCTGCACGACATAGAGATTGAGCCCCACCGGCGGGGGGATCAGCGCCGCCTCGATCAGGATGGTCAGCACGATGCCCCACCAGATCGGGTCCCAGCCGAGCTTGAACACGATCGGGGCGATGAACGGCGTCGTCAGGATCATCATGGAGATGGTCTCCATGAAGCAGCCGAGGATCAGGTAGAAGACGATGATGACGAGCATCATCTCGATCTTGCCGAGGCCCAGAGTCTCCATGGCCTTGGCGATGCCGTCGGTGACGCCGATGACGGCGAGCACGAAATTGAGGAACTGGGCGGCGAGGATGATCAGCATGATCATCGCTGTGGTGCGCATGGTGCCCTCGGCCACCGCGCGCAGCATCGATAGCGACAGACGCCGCTCCCAGGCGGCGAGCCCCAATGCCGCGATCACGCCGAGCGAGGCAGCCTCCGTCGGCGTCGCGATGCCCATGTAGATCGAGCCGACGACGACGAGGAAGATGAACAGCGGCGGCAGCAGGCTCGGCAGCATGCGGAAGCGCTCGCCCCAGCTGGTCTCGATCGGTGACCCGCCCTTCTGGCGATCGATGAGGCAGGCGAAGAGCACGATCACCATGAACATGGCGGCCAGCAGAAAACCCGGGATGAAGCCCGCGAGATAGAGCCGCGGCACGCTCGAGTTGGTGAGCAGGCCGTAGATGATGAAGTTGATCGACGGCGGGATCAGGATGCCGAGGGTGCCGCCGGCGGCGATGGTGCCGAGGAACAGGCTCTCGTTGTAGTTGCGCTTCTGGATCTGCGGCATGGCGACGGTGCCGATGGTGGCGGCCGTGGCCACGCTCGAGCCGGAGGTCGCGGCGAACATGGCGCAGGCGCCGATGTTGGCGTGCATGAGGCCGCCGGGAAGCCACGAGAGCCACTGCGCGATGGCGTTGTAGACCCGCTCGGCGATGCCCGCGCGGAGCAGGATCTCGCCCAGCATCACGAACAGCGGAATGGCGATCAGGATGTACTCGCTCGAGGAGTTCCAGATGATCTCGCCCATGGCGCGGTGCAGAGGCATGACGGCAAAGAAGTTGTTGAGCGCAATCGCCAGGACGCCCATGACGGCGGCGACGGGCACGCTGATGGCGAGCAGGACGACGAGGAGGAGGAGGGCGGTCGCGAGCATGGCTTATTTCTTGCCCCCGTGCGGTATCTCGACGCCGAGACCTTTGAGCTCGCTCTCGATCTCCTCGTCCTGGGTCGGCACGCCGGCGATCTCCGACACCCGGGTGTACTCCCGTCGCAGGAGGGCAAGCGACGTGCGCAGCACGGCCAGCACCAGCGCCATGAAGAACAGCAGGATGCCCGCGAACCAGGCGAACTGCGGCCAAGCCTGCCAGATGCGCAGCCCCGTGTTGGAGCGAATGTGCTCGACATAGCTGGTCCACGCCACTTGCCAGGCGCGATCGACCAGAGCGGCGAGAAAGATGCCAAGCATCAGCAGAGCCACCAGATCGCAGATGGCGCGGGTTCTCGCGCCCATCCTGCCGTAGAGTGCATCGATGCGGACATGGCCGCGCATCATCAGCACATGCGCCATGGACCAGGTGGTGCCGACGGCGAACAGGTAGCCCGAGATCTCGTCCGAGCCGGAGAACATGTAGGACCTGAGGCCGACCTTCCAGTTTTCGAGCGTTGCGGCAAGGCCCGACTGCGCGCTCAGCGCCGCGACCCAGATGGCGCCATCGATGATGGTGGGAATGAGCTTTCGCATCGCCACCTCGGCGGTGACGATGCCGGCGGCGAGGAACAGCATGCCGCCGCCGCACCAGATCGCCACGCGGGCGATGACCGCCACGGCATGCCAAAGTCGTTCCATGCGTCCCCCAGCAATAAGGCCCGGCTCTGCAGAACCGGGCCTTCGCATTCGATCCTCAGCTTCCTGCGTTTGCAACCAGGCCGTACTTCTTGCCGATCAGCTCGTTCCACTTGGCAGCGCAGGCTTCACCACACCGCTTGGCCCACGCCTTCAGGACTTGTTCGTTGAGCGCCTTGTCACGCGCCTTGAGGTCCGCCTCGGACGGTATGACGAGCTTCAGCTTGCCGGGAGGGCCGACCGTGCACGTGCCGATGCCCGTGGTGCAGGCGACGCCTTCCTCGGACTCCGCCATGACCGTCTTCCAGGTCCGCTCCTGGAACTCCTTCATCTGCTTTTCCATGAACTCGCGGGTCGCCGGCGGCAGCTTGTTCCACATCGCGAGATTGGCAACCCACATGCCGACGGTGAAGCCGACCGGCAGGCGATAGAGCGTGTTGGTCACCTCCGGCCATTTCGCCTTGTAGGCCGGCATGGTGCCAGTGATGCCGCAGTCGACAACGCCCTTCTCCAGCGCCGGCACCACCTCGCCGAAAGCGATGGTGACGCCGGTGCCGCCGAGCGCGGCGACGAGATCGGCCTGCGAGGTGCCCTGCACGCGGATCTTCTTGCCTTTGAGGTCGTTGATGTCCTTGATCTCGCCACGGCAATAGAAGTTCTGCTCCGGCCAGGTGGTGTGCGCCAGGATGATGGCGCCGTGCTTCTCCTTCATCACCTGCTGCATCTCGGGCATCCAGGCATCCGCGATCTCGCGGTTCATCTTGAAGGTGCGAGAAACGCCGGATACATCGGCACCCTCGATGACGGCGGCGCCGTCGTCGACGTAGATGCCGACCATGCCGGCGAAATCGAATACGCCCTGCTTGGTGAGTCGAAGAACCTCGGTGCCCTTGAGGTTCACCTCGGTGACCGACTTGATGTTGGCCGTCAGCCGGCCGCCCGAGAGCTTGGCCAGCTCCTCGGTCCAGAACGGCTTCTCGATCACCTGCCAAGGCGTCAGGAAGTTCCACGTGCCGATGACGTTGAACTCCTTCTTGTCGAGCTGCTGAGCCTCTACGCTGCTGCCGAAGGCAACAGCGCCGGCAATCAGGGTCGCGGCGAATGTCAAACGCATGAGAACCCTCCCCGGTGCATTCCGTTCGATGATCACGATGCTAGCATCCCTCAAGAAGGCAGGTGGCGCAATAGAAAGCGATGCCTACAATTTACGCTCGCATGCGCATCGAGGGTAGTTCGAGCTCATTTGCTGCTGCCCCAGCCGCCGCCCCCAGGCGTCTCGACTGCGATCGTTTCACCCGCGTGCAGCGTGAGGGAAATCTTGCCCGGCAGCTCGCGAACCTTGCCATCCTTGTCGCGCATCCAGTTGCGCCCGGTCGTGCCGTTGTTGCCGCCACATAGTCCATAAGGCGGGAAACGGCGCCGGTCCGACTGCAGCGAGACGCGGGCATCGTGATCGACCACCGTCAGCGCGCGGACGACGCCGTGGCCGCCGCGATGCCGCCCCGCGCCCCCCGAGCCCTCGCGCAGCTCGTAGCGCTCCACCCGCAGCGGGTAGGAGATCTCCAGGGCCTCCACCGGCGTATTCATGGTGTTGGTCATATTGCACTGCACGCCGTCCATGCCGTCGCCGCCGGGGCGGCCGCCCTGCCCGCCGGCAATGGTCTCGATGTAGGTGTAGGAGCGCCCGTTGCGCGGGTCGATGCCGCCGACACCGATCAGGTTCATCGTCCCCTGGCTCGCCGCGGGGATGCGATTGGGGGCGAACTGCGCGAACGCCTTCAGCACCGTGTCGGCGACCCGCTGCGTCGTTTCCGTGTTGCCGGCGCAGACGGCGGCCGGAAGCTGCGCGTCCAGGAAGGAGCCCGCCGGGATCTTGATCTCGACGGGGCGCAGGATGCCGGCGTTGGCCGGGATGGTCGCATCGGTGAGGATCTTGACGGCAAAGAAGGAGGCCGAATGCGTCATCGGCGCCACCGCATTGATGTTGCCGCGGCGCTGCGGCGAGGAGCCCGCGAAGTCGAGCGTGAGCTTGTCGCGCGTCACATCCACGCGCACCTTGACGACGACCGGCTCGTCGCTGCTGCCGTCGTCGTCGAGGCAGTCCTGCGCGTGGTAGGTTCCAGGCGGCAGCTCGGCGATGCGGTTGCGCATGCGCCGCTCGGCGTAGTCGAGGATGGCGTCGAAGCCCTCCGTAAGCGTGCGCAAGCCGTAGCGTTCGGCCAGCTCGGAGAGGCGCCGCTCGCCGATGCGGATCGCGGCCAACTGCGCGTTGAGATCGCCGCGGCGCTCGGTGGCGGTGCGCACATTGGCCAAGATCAGGCGCATCATATCCGACTGCAGCTCGCCGCGGGCGTAGAGCCGCACCGGCGGGATGATGATGCCTTCCTGGTAGATCTCGCTCGACTTGCCGGGCATGGACCCCGGCTCCATCCCGCCGACGTCGGAATGGTGTGCGCGCGTCGCCACATAGCCGATCAGCGTGTCACCGACGTGAGCCGGTGCAATGAGGGTGATGTCGGGGAGATGCGCCCCACCGACGAAGGGATCGTTGACGATGACGACATCGCCGCGATCGAGCCTCCCGACGGCGGCAAGCGTGGGCCCGACGGCCTTCAGCATCGATCCCAAATGCACCGGCACGTGCTCGGCCTGGGCGATGAGCTGCGCCTTGGCGTCGAAGATGGCGCAGGAGGCGTCCATGCGCTCCTTGATGTTGGGCGAGAAGGAGGTGAGCTTGAGGGTGCCGCCCATCTCCTGGGCCGTGGCCTCGAGCGCGTTGCGCAGCACCTCGAGCGTGATCGGATCGAACCGGGGCATGTGATCCGTCATCGGGCGCACTCCACGAGCAGCACCCCGCTGGCATGGACCCGGGCACGATCGCCCGGATAGAGCACCGTGGTCGCGGAGACCTCCTCGATCACGGCCGGTCCTGCGATCTCGTTGCCCGCGAGCAGGCTGTCGCGGGAGAGCACCTCGGTGACGGCCCAATCGCCGGCGTCGCCCGGATCGCGGCCCTCGAAGAACACCCGGCGGCTGCCGATCCCGGCCTCCGCCGGCAGCGCGGCTCCGCCTGCGCGCAGGGTCGGCAGCGCGGGCGCGTCGACCTTGCCGATGGCCGTCGCGCCGAAGCCGACGATCTCAATGGGCGCAACGGGGTCGGCGTGGCCAAACCGCGCGCGGTGGGCGGCATGAAAGTCGCCGGCGAGCCGCTGCCAGGCGCCAGCGTCACGGATGTCGAAGGCGATCGGCAGCTCGTAGCTCTGTCCCACGTAGCGGGCCTCCACGCGCACCTCGATCAGGCGCTTGGCGGCCGGCACACCGTCCGCCTCCAGCAGACGATCCGCAGCTTCGATCAGGCGGCGCGCGATCGCCGCGGCGCGTGGCTCCTCCTCGGCAAAGTAAGGAAAGATATGCGTCTCGATCAGGTCGTGACGTAGGTCGGAGAGCAGCTGCCCCAGCGCGCACAGGATGCCGGGGGCCGGCGGAATTGCGATGCGTCCGATGCTGAGCTCGCGCGCGATGGGCGAGCCATGCATCGGCCCGGCGCCGCCGAACGGCACCAGGGTGCACAGCCGCGGGTCGTGCCCCCGCTCGACCGAGACTACGCGAATGCCGCGCAGGATGTTGGCGTGGGCGACGCGCAGGATCCCGGCCGCCGCCGCGATCAGGTCGATGCCGAGAGGGGCGGCAACGTGGGCCTCGATGGCCCGGCGCGCGGCCTCGGCATCGAGCCGCAAACTGCCGCCGAGGCGCGTGTCGCTGCCGAGCCGGCCGAGCACCAGGTTGGCATCCGTGATGGTCGGCCGCGTGCCGCCCTGGCCGTAGCAGGCAGGCCCCGGCACGGCCTCCGCGCTGATCGGCCCGACGCGCAGCGCCCCGCCGTCGTCGATCCACGCGATCGACCCGCCGCCGGCGCCGATGGCGTTGATGTCGATCACCGGCAGCCGGATCGGGATCTGCCCGATCTTGGCCTGGCGCGTCGTCTCCGGACGCCCGTTGCGGATCAGGCTGATGTCGGTGCTGGTGCCGCCGATGTCCATGGTGATGATGGTGTCGGCCTGGACCAGCCCCGCGAAATGCGCGCCGGCGACCACCCCGCCGGCGGGCCCCGACAGCACCGTGTGCACGGGCTTGGCCCGCGCCGACTCCACCGTCATCAGCCCGCCGGCCGCCTCCATCACCATGATGGGCTTGTCGCGCCCGACGCCGAGGCCGGCTTCGCGATCCTGCAGCCGGCCGGACAGCGAGCCGAGGTAGCTGGTCATAATCGGGGTCAGATAGGCATTGAGCACGGTCGTGCTGGCGCGCTCGTATTCGCGGAACTCGCGCAGGATGTCGGTCGATATGCAGATCACGGCATCCGGCAGCTGCTGCGCCAGCAGTGCCTTGGCGTCGCGCTCGTGCGCCGGGTTGGCGTAGGCATGCAGGAAGACGACGGCGACGGCTTCGACACCCTTGGCGCGCATGTCCGCGGCGGCTCGCGCCAAGTCTGCCCGGTCGAGCGGCTCGATCTCGCGCCCGCCCGCATCGAGCCGCCCGCCGATGCCGTAGGTGAGCTCGCGCGGCACCAGCGGGGGCGCGCGCACGATGTCGATGTCGTAGAGGCTGGGGCGGTCCTGCCGCCCGATCAGCAGGAGATCGCGGAAGCCGCGGTTGGTGACGAACGCGGTCTTGGCGCCGCTGCGCTGGATCACGGCATTGGTCGCCGTGGTCATGCCGTGGCCGACGTAATCGACCGCGCTGCCCTGGGCGCCCAGCTCCGCAAGCGTCCGCCGCAGGCTCTCGACGGTTCCCAACTCGCGGGCCTGCGGCGTCGTCGGCACCTTGGCGACGCTGATCCGGCGCGAGACGGGATCGTAGGCGATGCTGTCGGGGAACGTCCCCCCAACGTCTGACGCGATCCTGATCTTCATGCGCCTTCGCCAGCTGCGTGTTTTCCGCGGCCGCCAGCCTTGCACAGCGGATGACCAGCCAAGTGAGATGTCAAGCCCGATATACTCGGCCCGATATACTCAGAATGGACACGATGTCGAAAGGACCATCAGGCGAGAAGAGGATCGGTCGACACCATCGACCGCTCGAGCGCGAGAAAGGTGAAGGCGGCCGTGTGCGGTAGGGCGCCGAGACGATCCTCGTCCGCGGAGAGCGCCTGCCCTTCCGGCCATGGGCAAACGCCGTGCTTATTATGTGCGTGCTGGAGCCAACAATTGGCGCCGACACGGACGCATTACTATCGGCAGACAGTGGCCCTCAACTGGCCAAAAACCATATCTTGCGAGTGGCGATCCCGGCTGGATTCGAACCAGCGACCCTCTGCTTAGAAGGCAGATGCTCTAGTCCAGCTGAGCTACGGGACCGTGTGTTCGGGACAGAGCCGTAGCCGCGTGATCGATGATGGCGGCGGCTCGCTGATGCTCGGGGTCTCTTCGAGGGCGGACCGTTTGGTTGCCCGGCGGCAATTTGTCTGGCAAAGTTGCTAGCCGCAACGTTTCTAAATGTTACGCTGCAATCACATTTCCCTTCGCTCGCACGAAGAACATGCTCCGGCCACAAAGCGACGGATAAAGCTAACGCATCGCGTTCCGAATACCTCGGAGCGCATCTAACGCGTGGAGATCACTATGGGACAGACGCAGAGTGGCGCGCACGGGACGCAAGGCGGCCAGCAGGGTACCCAGGGCGGTGGGCAAGGGACGCAGGGTGGAGGGCAGGGCACTCAGGGCGGCCAGCAGGGCACCCAAGGCCGATAGTAAATAGTCGGTGTCTAGGCTTTGGCCCACCTAACGAAAATATTATGCGATCAAAGACGGAGGGCGATGACCCCTCCGTCAACGAAAACGCCCCCTCCACTGATTTTGACCGTGGCACCCATTCACCCATCGACTGCTAACAACAGACGATTGCGCGATAGGGGAACATCGACAATGTACAAACTCGCAGCCGCTTTGGCGGTCGTCGTACTTGCCATCAGCACCAGCGCGAGCGGTGTGGCGGCGCAGGGCGCACCCTCGGGGGCAAACTCGGAAATTTCCACGCAAGAAACGATGCAAAGAGCTGCTGAGGCTTACAAGGCTCAGGACTATGCGCGAGCAATGATCTTTATGCGCAAGGCCGCCGATCAAGGCGATGCCAAAGCGGAATACAACATCGGTGTGATGTACTACGGCGGTCAAGGCGTAGCGCGCGACTACGCACAGGCGATGATTTGGTTCCGCAAAGCCGCTGATCAGGGACTTGCTCACGCGCAAAACTCCATCGGCGTGATGTACAATAACGGTCGAGGCGTAGCGCTGGATCACCGACAGGCAATGATTTGGTATCGCAAGGCTGCGGATCAGGGACTTGCTGAGGCGCAACACAACATCGGTGTGATGTATGATCACGGTCAAGCCGTCGCACAGGATTTTCGACAGGCCATGATCTGGTTTCGCAAGGCTGCAGATCAAGGATATGCAGGCGCCCAGATCAATATTGGTGCCGCGTACTACAAGGGCAGTGGCGTGACCAAGGACTACACGCAAGCGATGAGCTGGTTCCGTAAGGCTGCCGACCAAGGAGAATCCGAAGGACAGGCTCGAATCGGCATTATGTATTTGTTAGGTCATGGTAGTAAGAGCGATCCCGCTCTTGCACTGAATTGGTTTCAGAAGGCCGCCCATCAAGGCAGCCCAAAAGCATGCTACATGATTGGAACGATGTATGAGGATGGTCTTGGCGTGCCGAAGGACACCGCGCAGGCAACCACTTGGTATCAGAAGGCGGTTGAATTGGGGGATGTCGACGCAAAGACCAAACTCGCGGAACTGCAAGAGCCCGCTGCGGCGAAGGCGGCCAGCATAAATTTGATATGCCAGAACGCGCGAGGGAAGACGCTCGTATCCGTGAATACAGCGCTGAAATCCGTCAAGATACAGAGTGTGGTGGTGCTTGAATACAAGGACGGTGCCGACCAATATGTGACAATTACCGAGAGTGCAATTGAGTTTGGGTGCAGAAAGATCAAGTCTCAGGGGGAGGTGGTTGGCGACGGCTTAGCTTGGATGCTGGGCAGCAAGAAAAAGGACGGCTGGGCTAACCCATTGTGCCTTGCGAGAAATCGCATAGACCGCACTACCGGCATCTGGACTGCTACTAGCGCCGAGAACTTGGTCGGCGACCCAGCCGAGTGCACGCTGGCTGCTTCACAACGGCAATTCTAGCTGGTTGATCCGTGCCGTTGCGGCGCGCTGATAGCACTTGACAACGATGTTGTTCCCGCCATCACGGCGGACAATCTTGGAGTGGGAATGTCCCTGCTGGTACTTGGCTGACGAAGTGGCAATGTCCGTAGATACCTCAAGGGCCGGTTGCCTACGTGGCAAAGGTGACGTTCGGGAGGCGCGCAATCCGCCCACGTTTCCGCCCACAGACTGTTCTGGCAAAATCAGAAACCATTGATTCAATTGGCGATCCCGGCAGGATTCGAACCTGCGACCCTCTGCTTAGAAGGCAGATGCTCTAGTCCAGCTGAGCTACGGGACCGTTCTTGATCAGTCGGCGTCGTGGTTCTACATGTTCTCCGATAAGTTTTACATGTTGCTCGCAGTTGTCAGTTTGTTCGACCGTTCTGCGGGCCTTGTTTAGCCCGAGTGTGGGAGCGGAGGCAATGCGAGCGGAGCACAATCCCGGTCATGGCTCCTCGGGGACTGGAGGCGGCGCGCGGCCTCGAGCCAATGCCTCGCGCTGTGCTTGATGCCTTCCCAGAGTTCGGACTTTTCGATGGTCCACCGAAGGTAGTGAGGATCGCTGGCGGGCGATCTCGTCGTAGCGTCTGCCCCGGTACTTGCCGAAACGAAACCGCGTGTGGAGCGCAGGCCCGGCTGACCATTGCGGGGCTCAACGGGGGAACGGGCTGATCGATCCCAGCGCGCTGCGCACGTGGCGTCGGCTCGAGGTCTCACGTGCTCGGCGGCAGGTGTAGTCAACCGCGGCGGCCGATGTTAGCCTCGCCCGATCCGGCCGCATTGCAAGTTTGATCGTTCAATCGCCGCGGAAGGCCTATCGTCAGCCGATCCTTTGGCTCCCAAGCCGCTCGCGGGCACGAGGAGGAGGAAATGGGCTACCAGACCGTCGAAGTTCGCAAGCTCACTCCCGATATCGGCGCCGAGATCCACGGGGCAGACCTGTCGAAGGGGCTGGGCAATCAGCAGTTCGACGAGATTCATCGGGCGCTGATGGAAAATCTCGTGATCTTTTTTCGCGATCAGAAGATCACCGTGGACCAACACAAGGACTTCGGCCGCCGCTTCGGCAAGCTGCACGTCCATCCGGCCGCGCCCAAGGGCCTGGAGCAGCACCCCGAGATCCTCGTCATCAAGGCCGATGAGAATTCCAAGCGCGTGGCCGGCGAGGAATGGCACTCGGACGTGTCGTGCGATCCGGAGCCACCGATGGGCTCGATCCTCTACCTGACCACGGTGCCGCCGAACGGCGGTGGCGACACCATGTTCGCCAACATGTACCGGGCTTACGAGACGCTTTCCGAGCCGGTACGCAAGATGCTCGAGGGGCTGACGGCGATGCATGACGGCGAGCACGTCTACCGCGGGCGCTACGGGATCAAGGACGAGGGCAAGGTGTTCCCCCGTGCCGAGCACCCCCTGATCCGCACGCACCCGGTCACGGGCAAGAAGCTCCTGTTCGTCAATCGCGGCTTCACCACGCGTATCGTGCAGCTCAAGGGGCATGAGAGTGCCGCCATTCTCGAGATGCTCTATCGCCACATCGAAACGCCGGAGCTGCACTGTCGCTTCAAGTGGCAGCCGAACTCGATCGCCTTCTGGGACAATCGCTGCGTCCAGCACCACGCCTTGTGGGACTACTATCCTGCCAAGCGCTACGGGCATCGCGTGACGATTTGCGGGGACAAGCCCTTCTACCGGGCGTGATGCGGGCTCCTGTTAGGGGTCGCCCGCAAGGTGAGAGGCCGTAGGTACGATCTTGGGCTCGACCAAGACAATGCGGCCGTCTTTCCGCAAAGCATCGAGCCGCACGGTGAGGCCGGCGCCTACTTCCCGGGCTTCGGCGTCAAGCCGTGGATGGTGCTGCCCGACTTATGCCAGCTCGACCGCGGGTAGCGATCGCACATCAAAACGACCCCCCGGTGGAGAAGTTCTCGTCATCGGAACGAGAGCCTTTCTCGGGCGGCTCTGCGCCGGGCGACCAGCCGCCGCGACTGGACGGGTCGCGCCAATCTCCACCCGTCGAGTCGGCCGTCCTGCCGCCGGGGCTGGGAAAGGGAAACGGGAAGCCGGGAGAGCCGAAGTCCGCCCCGCTACGTGTGGGCCGGGACCCGTAGCCCTGCCGCAAGAGATCCCACAGCACGCCGCTTCTGACCACGCCCTCGAGAACATTCTTGAGCGTGTCGGCGATGGCGCCGTTGTTCTCCAGGCGCTTGGAGTCGTCGCGGATGGAGTTGAAGCCGCTGGTGATAGCCTGATAGCGCTCGCCGACCTCCATTTTGGAGGTTTGCTCCCGCACCACTTCGTTGAAGATTTGCGCTTGCCCCAGCGTACGCGCGATCAGCGCGATCTTGTCTTGGTCGAGATCGGATATCTTCTCCAGCAGGGCATTGATGGGGGCCGGATCGACCTTGTCCGGCATCAGTCCCATCTCGCGCAGAGCCGATGACGCCTTGTCCAGGTACTGCAGAGGGGACTTGATCGCAACTTCCGCTATGTGGAGTCTCCCATTCCGATCAACCGTGGCGACCGCGCGGCACCCACGGTGTCCAGGGTGCCCGCCGATCTGCCGGAAACATGGGGTGAGGATCACAATACGAACAGGGCGAAAGCAAGGATAAGTGACCGGGCGCCTGCTGAGGGATGGCCTCTACGCAGCCCTGGGCCCCGCATCCTGGCCAAAGTATGCATGCTCCAGTCGGCTCGGCAGGTTGGGCTCATTGCCTGCAGCCTCCAGCACGATCGAGCCACGCGCGAGGGCATAGACCCGGTCGGCGAGCACGAGGGCCTTCTCGATCAACTGCTCGACCAGCAGCACCGCGGTACCGGCCTCGCGCAGCTGTCCCGCCGCCGCCAGCACCCGGTCCACGAGCACGGGCGAAAGCCCGGCTGACGGCTCGTCGAGCATCAGAAGGCGCGGGCGTCGCACCAAACCCTGCGCCACTGCGAGCATTTGTTGCTGGCCACCCGACAGTGTAACCGCGCGGTCGTTGCGCTTGGCGGCGATCTCGGGGAAGAAGGCAAGCGCCTCCTCGACCCGCGTCGCCCGCTCGCGACGCGGCATGCCGTAGCCGGCCAGGAGCAGGTTGTCCAACACCGTCAGCTGCGTAAAGACGCGGTGCCCCTCGATGACGTGGACCAGCCCCGCTCGCACGGTGTCGCGCGGGCTGGCCCCGGACAGGTTCTTGCCGCCAAAGCGGATTTGTCCAGTCCACGGAAGCAATCCCGAGACGGCCCGCAACAACGTGGTCTTGCCGGCACCATTCGGACCGAGCAGTGCCACCACTTCACCCACACCGACCGTCAGGTCGATGCCATTGAGCACGCCGATCTTGCCGTATCCGGTAGACAGCCCGTTGATCTCGAGCAGGGGTTCACGCGCCGAGATAGGCATTGATGACCTCCCGATGCGCGCGGATTTCGGCTGGCGTTCCCGAAGCGAGCTCCTTGCCGAGATTGAGCACGGTGACGCGGTCGCAGATATCGAAAATCAAGTCCGCATGGTGCTCCACCAGGAGCACGCCGGTTCCCCGCCGGCTGATGGTGACGATGAGGTCGCCCAGCCGCTTGATCTCTTCGACCGACAGACCTGCCGCGGGCTCGTCGAGCAGCAGAAACGACGGGTGCAGCATCAGCGCGCGCGCTATCTCGACGAACCGCAGCTCACTGTGCTGCAATCGGTCCGCGCGCGCGGAAGCAAGCTGCTCCAGCCCGACCGCAGTCAGCGCCGCCGTCGCCGCCTCACGGAGCTGCGCCTCGTCACGGTGATGGCGAGGGAGCGACAACAGCGCCTCGACAAAGCTTGCACGCCCGTCCGTCGTGCCTCCGATCATCACGTTCTCGAGCACGGATTCGACACCGACGAGCCGCGGTGTCTGGAACGTACGCGCGATGCGATAGCCGGCACGCCTGTGCGGGGCACGGGGCCGCAGGGCTACTCCGTTCAACAGGACTTGGCCCTCCTGCGGCGCGTAGTAGCCCGAGATCACGTTCAACGTCGTGGTCTTGCCGCTGCCGTTGGGGCCGATCAGCCCGTGCACCTCACCCGTCCGGATCTCGAAATTGAGACTTTCGATGGCGTGAACGCCGCCGAAGCTCAGCGACACATTCTTCAGCGCAAGCACGCCTGGCGGCGCGTTGTGGTCCAGCACGGCCTGCAGCAGCTCGGGGCGTGGACGTATCTCGCGATGCCGCTCGAGCGGCCGGCGGTTCTTGAAATCCAGCATCTCGGCGATGCCGCCAGGCACGACCAGCACGATCACGAGCAGCAGCGTCGCATAGAGAAATGTGGACCACGCCACCAGGGGCGCAGCGAATTCGGGCAGCGCGGTCAGGATGATGGTGCCGAGCAGCGGCCCGAGAATCGAACCGCGCCCGCCAATCAGGATGGCGATGAAGAACAACACCGACAGGTCGAACGTAAAAGCGTCAGGCGTGATGTAGGATTGCAGCGACGCGAACAATCCGCCTGCGACCCCGGCGACGGCCCCGCTGAACAGGAACACCGTGACCAGCAGGGACGGCTTGAAGATGCCGACCGACTCGGCCGCGACCTCGGCGTCGCGGATGGCCACCAGCGCCCGCCCGAAGCGGCTCGTCGCGACATTCATCGTCATCCACGTGCAGATGACCGCGAGGCCGAGGCAGAAATAGTAGAAGCCCCAAGGGGTGGAGAAAGGCCAGGGAATGATCGGCCCGGGGACGCCGACGCCGCCGCCGGTCACGCTCTTCCAGGCCAACGCCACCTGCGTGACGATGGTCGCAAAGCCCAGCGTCGTCATCGCAAAGTAGAACGTGCGCAGCCGCAGCGCGGGCAGGCCGACGATGACGCCGGCGATCGCTCCGAACGCCGCAGCGATCGCCAGCGCGAGATAGGGCGACAGCTCGGGCATGACGTTGCCGGCCGTCAATACGCTGGTGACGTAAGCCCCGAGCGTGAGCAGCGCCACCCAGCCGATGGCGATCTGTCCGGCAAAGCCGACCACCAGATTGAGCCCCGAGACCAGCACCCAGTAGATGCACGCGCGCGTCCCAATCACGCCGAAATAGGAATCCCCGAGCAGCGGCAGGCCCCCGCCGGCTATGAGCAGCACCAGGACCGGCATCCAGGCTTCCAGCCTGGCGAGCCCACCCGCCTGAACGATGCGGGCGGGCGATGTGGCAGCGTCCTTCATACGCGCCGTGCGGTGGCGGCGCCGGCGAGTCCCTCGGGCCGCGCCAGCAGGACGATGATGAACACGACGAACACGGCGACCGAGGCAAATATGCCTCCCACCAGGACGCTCGCGCTTTGCTGGAAGAGGCCGAGTGCGATCCCGCCGACCACGGCCCCCCGATTGCTGCCCATCCCGCCGAGCGCGACCGGCACGAAGCCGTAGAAGTTCAACAGCGCCCCGTTGCCGAAGTAGGCCAGCATCATCTCGCCCGAGGAGAAGCCCGCCAGGGTGCTGATCACGCCGGCCAGGGCATAGCTCGCCAGGCGGAGCCGCTGCTCGGGCAGGCCGAGCGCGCGGGCGGCATAGTTGTCCTCGGAGATGGCCAGGCAGGCGCGCCCCACGAGGGTCCGGCGATACAGCCACTCGAGGCCCAATATCGTCGTCGCGCATGCCAGCAGCGGCAACCAGAATTGCTGGTCGAATATGCCTCTGCCGATCGGCAGCAAGCGCGGAAACGGTTGCGGCTCCGTGCTCCACTCGATGGCGGTGAGCTGCTGGATCATCAAGGCGAAGGCGAGCGTGGACAGAACGTAGAGGTGCTGGTCCAGGCTCTTCAGCACCGGCCGCACCGTCACGACCTCGGTGATGATGCCGATCACGGCCCCGGCCGCGAGCGTGGCGATGAAGCCCACGGCCACCGGCATGCCCAGCCTGTTGATGAACAACGCGCCGAACACGCCTCCCAGCATGCCCACCATCCCCGCCGTGAAACTGAACACGCGCGAGGCGGAGAACATGACGTTGTAGGCGATGCCGATCAGTGCGTAGACGGCTCCCAATGCCAAGCCGTGGGAGACGATCGACTCCAGCATCGGTCTAGCCGGTATAGCCAGGCGCGAGTGTGAAGGCGCCATCCTTCAGCGAATTTGCCTGGCACATGATGATCTCGCTACTCTGGAAGCCGTCGTGCAGGTCCGGCGTCCAAGTAATAGTGGCGTACACGCCAGGCCATCCGGTGGTCTTGCTCCAATAGCTGGCGATCGCTTCGGGCTCGGTGCCGGCGGCCTTGATCGCATCAGCAATCAGGCGCGGCCCGTCGTAGCCGAGCGCGATCCACCACAGCAGCGTATCCGACATCTCGATGCCGGCCTTGCGGATCCGTTCGACGAATTCGACCGTGCGCGGCGGCAACTTGCCGGAGGCATCGTAGCTGCAGTTGCGGAAGTTGTTCGGATAGACCTTTTCCCAGTACTCGGGCTTCTTCAACAACGCCTTGGTTTGCCCCGAGCCGAGCGTCGTCTGGCCGACGATCGGCACGTCCCAGTTCATCTCGGCGCGCGTGTTGATGAGGCGCGAGAGGAAGCCTGCGTTCACGCTCCAGGGCATGATCGCCTGCGCCCCGCCGGATTGCATGCGCAGCATCTCCGGCTTCACATCCGGGTTGCTCGCCTCAATGGTCCCCTCGTAGACGACCTCCGCGCCCATCGTCTTGAGCATAGGCCCGTAGGCGTTGAGCGATGCCGTGCCGTATCCCGTGGTATCGCTGACCACCGCCACCTTCTTGGCCTTGACGATATTCACTACATAGTGGTTTGCGGCGGCGCCGATCTGCTGATTGGTGGGGCCATTGCGGAACGCCAGCGGGTACTTCTTCACGTCTATCAGCGAGTCGACCCAGCAGGGATGTATCTGGGGCACCCCGTCGCGCGCGATCAGCGGGGTCGCCGCCAGGGCCTCACCCGAGTTCAGCGGCCCCCACATGACGTGGACCTTGTGGCGCCGGGTGAGCTCGGTCGACGCATTCACCGCCTTGGTCGGATCGCTCTGCGTGTCGCGGACGATCAGCTCGATTTGCCTTCCCTTGATGCCGCCGGCCGCATTGATTTCCTTTACGGCCAACTCTGTGCCGCGATTGATCCCAATTCCCGTGGATGAGCTGGGGCCGGTCAGGGCAGGCATGTATCCGATGCGGATCGGCTCGGATTGTGCGATCGCCGGACGGAAGACGCCCGTCGCGAGCGCTGCGGCGCTCGCAGCGGATCCCGCCAATGCTTGGCGACGAGTGATTGGACGACGACGACCAAGTGACATTTGATTCCTCCGATGGGTTGTTTGGGTGTTTGGCGCGCGCCACCGACCCTCGGTGGCGATCATCCTTTCCGTTCCGTGCAAGCGTGCACTGGCGGCACAGCGTTCGCAACTGTCATCGCCTCTTCACGGCTGAAGTATAGCTTAGGAAACGAGCGCGATAGCTTGGGAAACTAGCGCGACTGGTCGGCCACCGTCCCAACGGCCTTGCATGCATGATCTGCAAAATCTCGATGGCAGCATGGCTTCCGCTCGGCGCAGAAGCATTGGCCGACGAATCCCACGATTGGCGCGATGGCCGGAGTTGGGTCGTCTGCCAGCGCCCAACATGAGACCCTGCATGACCAACGGCGCCCACGCATCCGGGCTGGCGTCGATCTCAATGCACGTCACTGGATGTTGGCGCATGGCGAAGCCGTCTTGTTGACCGGTCCGTCGGCATCCAGGTCTTCTGGGATGCCGACGCATTCGCCCGAGCGGCTCACGCACGAGCATCCAGTGTCCTTCCAGAGAGATCATGGCTACGCTCCAATGCCGAAGGGCAACCAGGGTATCCAGCGCCGAGAGGAGAACAGCCATGTCTCGCGATGCGTTGAGGAAGCGTGGCCACGAGATTGCCGCACGTCTCGGTCAGGCCGCTACGCGCGAGGCGGTGCCCGGTTTGGACGACTTCATCGCGGAGGTGGTGCACGGAGGCGTATGGGGCCGACCGAACCTCGGCCTCGCGGATCGCGCAATCTGCACGCTCGCGGTGCTCAGCGTGCTGCAGCGCCTCGCCGCGTTGAAGCCGATGGTCGCAACCGCGCTGGACCTCGGGCTTACACCGCGCAATATCCTGGAAATTTTCGTCCAGGTCGGGCTCTATGCGGGGTTCGTCACAACCGATATGTCGGCCGCCGTCGCGCACGAGGTCTTCGCGGCCCGCGGCCTGACCGTGCCGCCGGAACCCCCACGCACCGACAATAACGAGACGCTTGACCGGAAGGGCCGAGAGGTAATGGCGCAACTGCACGGCGAGCGCGCCCAGCAAGGCTATGCGACGCCGGGCAATCCCATCACGGGCGAGCTCTACCCGACGGCAATCCGCTACGGCTACGGTGAGCTCTGGTCTCGCCCAGGCCTCGACCACCGACAGCGCATGCTGTGTGCACTTGCCGCGTTCACGGCGATGGGACTGGAGAGCCAGCTGCGGAAGTTCTCAAAATCCGCTCTCAATATCGGCCTCGAGCGCGAGGAGGTCATCGAAGCCGTGATCCAGACTGCCCCCTACGGCGGCTTTCCCCGAGCGCTCAACGGTCTCGGCATCCTGAGCGAGGTGCTGTGAGGCGGAATAGATGGCGACGAGTGGCACTGCAATAGTCGCAGGCTGAGCGCCGGCAGGACGACAGACTGTCGACTTCTGCGCTGCAGCGCATCTCCGGCAACTCGGCTAACCCGCCGGGACGGGGCGGGCGCGCTGGTTGTAGAGCAGCTTCCTGATGCGGGCTTGCTCCTCTGGCGGCAGCTTGGTGACATCTGTCGACAGGTTGGTCCCGACAGCCATCCCACGCTGCACGGCCGGCCGCTTGCCGATCTCCTCGAACCAACGCTTGACGTGCTTGAACTCCTCGATGTCCTGCCCCTGCACCTTATAGTTGACGGTCCATGGGTAGCAGATCATGTCGGCGATCGTGTAGTCCTTGCCGGCCAGATAGGGGCGGTCATACAGCCGATTGTTGAGGACGCCATAGAGACGGTTCGCCTCATCGGTGAAGCGGCGCACGGCGTAGGTCTGATCGCCTTCCCGGTCGCCGAGACGGCGGAAATGCCCGCACTCGCCCAGCTTCGGGCCTTGATTGGCCATCTGCCACATGACCCACTGGCTGACGTCGTATTTCGCACGGATGTCCTGGGGCCAGAAGCGGCCCGCCTTCTCCGCGATGTACATCATGATCGAGCCCGACTCGAACACGCTGATCGGGGCGCCGCCGCCGGTCGGCGCGTGGTCGACCATCACCGGCATGCGGTGATTGGGATTCATCCTGAGGAAGTCGTCGGAAAACTGATCGCCGCGCTGGATGTTCACCGGGGTGATCTTGTACTCGAGGCCGCACTCCTCCAGCAGGATGGTGACCTTCTTGCCGTTGGGCGTGGGCCAATAGTAAAGCTCGATCATGGGGTGCTCTCCTTGCAGGACCGACAGGCTATCTCATTCCGGCGCTGTCGCAAGGGTTCAGCGTTGGAGGACGAGAAGCTGCAGCTCGTCGAGGCGGCCTGTCGCCCCGGCTATTCGGTATCGCAGGTTGCGCGTCAACGCTTGATCAGCGCGAGCCACCCGCCCTCGCATCGGACGCCGCCTTAACTTTACGCAGCTGCTGCCTTAAGTTATCCCCACGTTGCGCGTGCAACGACGCATTGCCAACACCGGCCACTCGTGCAAATCAGGGGCTCGCCAGTTGCCCTTGAGTCGCGTCGAGCCGGTCCCGAGGAGCGAGCCATGGTCCAGAGCGAAGCCCTGATGCAGGAGGGCAAGATTTTCCTCGGCCGCAGCGTGGCGCCCGAGTACCTGGAGCTCCGGCTCGCCAATCGCCACGGCCTCGTCACCGGCGCCACCGGCACCGGCAAGACCGTGTCGCTGCAGGTAATGGCGGAGGGCTTCTCGGATGCCGGCGTGCCGGTGTTCGCCGCCGACATCAAGGGCGACCTCTCCGGCATC
>ORMF012332924.1_pt1 | contig 31174 bp, 29 predicted proteins | sample 1779871 | NCBI WGS metagenome assembly ORMF01 (sample SAMEA104232316, study PRJEB22302) | groundwater metagenome | biome: forest; feature: aquifer; material: groundwater | place: USA | collected 2011-08-07 | depth 5.4 m | reverse complement strand
GGTTTGTTATGGATCAGTACTCGAATTCACTAACACAATTAAGCGGGAGGGCACACGCCCGTGGGCTGTGCCGGAACACGGCGGTACACGAGCGTTAGGTGATTACCGGTACTGTGGAAATCGAGGCTAGGCAGATAAAATGCTTCCGGGGAAATTTCTGCGATAGCATGCTGGTGTAGTAAGCATTCCCCGCTCCGAGGTCCAGAACCGTAGCTGCATTTACCCAGGCATCGCTGGCACGAAAGAACATCTGCTCTAAGTCCCAGGAAAGCTCAACCTGGTATCGCAAGAGATCGTCGTAAATTGACGCCCATTCTCGCTTCCGATCCATCACTGCCCTCCTCCCTATCCTTGGGTGCTAGATTGTGCACACTTCAAGTGTCATTGCCAAGGCCGTTAGTTCGATGGGATGGCAACGATTCATTTGTGTGCCCAACTATCATGTGAACCGCCGGCTGACCCGGCGGGGTATTCAGGACCTCTCAAATATCCAGGAGTAAAATCATCTGCAATATCGGTCAAATTGCTGGTCTATGTCAACCGTGTCGGTGGACAAACGCTGCCCCCAGGGCGGGGTATCCAGATATCAGCCCGCAGGCTCGTTCGTGTCCTGCCTTGACGGCCTCTTGGGGTTTGTCGCTGCCCCCAATGGTGATGCTGCGAACCGGACGCAGCACCTCAACCTCGTCTTTGTTGAACCGCCCCAGCAACGCATCCCTGATCAGCTGCCGGTGCTTATCATCCTTGTCGTATTCGAGCTTGGCGACCAGGATTGAGAATTTATCGCCCTGCGCTCGGGGACGGCTTCGCAGCTCGGCCACCGTGGTCAGAACCCAGCTGACACCGGGGAGCTTTTCAATTGCGTCCCATTTAATCCAGAGCGTGATCGCAGCGAGCAAAACTACGCCAAGCCCCCAGCCAAGCCGCGTATTGACCCACCAGAAAACCTTCTTCCGCAGAATCTCCAACGGATTTTCGTCGGGCTTGAACCCGTCTTCGTCGGGCTTTTTCTTAAGCCGTTCGCTGGGCTTCTGGATCGGCGGTGGCATAAGTTCCGTCCGTTTACTTTGTAGCTAGGTCGTCGTCACCGAGTCAACTTTGGTTGGCGTTTTGACTTACGAATGCAATCTTCAAAACACGGCGTACTAGTTTCCAAACTTTCCGTAGGGCTCGCGGGCCGCATGATCCGAGTTCTAGCTCGGCCCCGTATCGAACCGGTCGCCGTGGCGCGGATTGCGAAACCAGCCCCGCCTGATTTCGGCGCGGACGAAAAATCGTACATGCTGCTCTCTTGATTGGTAATCAAATGGCCCCTTATAAAGGTTGGAAAGCGCAATGGGTTTTTGCAGCTGTCCGTGAAATGTCCGACTAAACCGCAAGGCACGTTAGAAAAATCCCGTAGGAATGAGTCGTAGGAGAGGTTACTTACGACGTTAATGCAAAGTTCAGCGGCGTGCGGCTATAAACCAGAGCGCTTCAGCTCGCCGGCAAACCGTTGCGAGCAAGCGGCCGCCGCGCCCGGCGGCTGCGGCGGCTGCAGTCCGCATGGCTGCGGTTGCCATTAAGAAAATTTCGGCGGATTCAAATAGCGCTGCAAGTGCGGTCTGATTTTGTTCAGCGCCTCGCCGGGGTTGGAAAATACCCGCTCCTCGACCAGTTGGCCGTTGACCCAGTAATCGAGGGAAGGCGCCTCGGTGAAATTGATATCCACATAGCGCTCCCCGGTCGGTTCAGCCGTAATCACCACTCTGACGGAATAGCCGGCGTCGATTACGATGCCCCTGGTGCCGGCGGGAAGAGGAAGCCCGCTTTTAATCCGCGCAAGCTTCTCAGCCGGATACTTACCCACATCCAGCGAAAAGTAGCCCCACTCACCGGGCGCGACGGCGAGCTCCTTGAGTATTTTCGGATTGATGTCGACGAGGTTTTTGGCGGCTTGATCTTGATTGTAGTTCCTGAGCAACTCGTAGGCCCACTTCTCGATGATGCCCTTGGCCGGCTCGGCCGGCTTCTCCCGCTCCTTGACCGGCCCACGGTCGATCCACCATTTGGTTTCTTCGAATGCCTGTGCCTTCTCGTCCGCCATATTAACTGACTCAATCAAATGGATCGCGGGGAAAAAACGTAAAATCCAACTCCTTCTCGATCGAACCTCCCAAGTAGATGAGGACAGGAAAGGATTAAAGAGAGGCTAGCAGAGATCATACCATCAATCGGGACCTTCTCAAGGGGGAATAAGAAACTCTAGCCCAAGCCGTAGGTGGCTTTGTTAACTCACAACGGGGGGAACAGGCGGCTGCGTTATGTTCGGCCAAAATAAATTAATGCTTCCGATTGCCGGGAAGACGGCCAACGCGGCGACGCGGTGCCTGTCTCTCTGGCCTTGACTACACACTGGCAGTTTGCCGGGTCACGTCTTTGAACTGTAGCGGGGATTTATCTCTAATCGCGGGATCGCTTCAGGGCTTGATTGTCACGGCTTACTGTAGGCATCCAACGGCAGGCTGATGTGCGGTAGCTACCGACCCCAATAGGCCTAAGCCCTCGTGTTTGGTGCGCAGGCGGTAAACGTCGGTAGTATTAGAAAGGCGAAAGGGTGAGTTTAATCTTTTTCCTTTTTCCCGGCAGTCAAAAATGTTTTGAAGACAAGTTCGTTGTGCTCGCCAATCATCGGAGCAGGCCGATCAATCTTGAAAGGAGTCTTTGAAAGAGCGAAGGGCGGTCCTTCGGCGTGGCATCTGCCGATTTCTGGATGGTCAACAGGCACCCAAGAACCTCTATGCTTCAGTTGAGGATCAGCAAAAAGATCCGCTAGCGTTTGGACGATCCCCGCCTTCACCCCGTTTTCTTGCAGCTTCTTAAATACCTCTTCTGCCGTGAGTTGAGCCGTCCATTTCCCAACTTCTCTATCCACTTCATCCTCATGTTTTTTTCGTGCCGGTATCGTCTTAAACCTGGGATCCGAGATCAGCTCGTCCCTGCCCATGCACTCGCAGAGGGCCTTCCATTCTTCATCATTGAACACACTGACGGCGCACCAGCGGTCATCCCCCTTGCAGCGGTACGTATTGTGCGGGGCCGCAAAGGAATGTCTGTTTCCGTCTCTCTCAACCACACGATGGTTGGTGCTGTACTCCAATAAGGCCGGTATCATGAATTGAACACCGGCTTCATACTGGGCCAGGTCAATCCACTGTCCTTCTCCTGTCCTTCGTCGATGCTCCAGAGCCGCTGTGACTGCAATGACCCCGTATCCCACCGCCACAAAATCCACATAGGGGCCAAGAATGCAGGGCAACCTGTCCGGATACCCGGTCACATACGTGAACCCGCAGAGGGACGACAAATGGGAGCCAAATCCCGGGTGAAAGGCGTGGGGCCCGGTCTGGCCCTGATTGCAGGTGCTGAACAAAATGATACGGGGGTTCACTCTTTTCATCTCTTCGTAGCCGATTCCCAACTTCTTAATCGTTCCGGGCGTGAAATTTTCGATGACGACATCGGACCATTCGATCAGCTCCAGAGCGAGATCAACCCCTTGCTTCGCCTTCAAATCTATCGTCACACCGTACTTGTTATTATTGCAGATAGCGAAAGACCCGGCACGGTTCAATCCGTACTTGTTGTCTTTATAAGGAGGATAGTTGAGCCTGAATCCGTCCGGCCTCTCATGAGACTCGACGTGAACTACGCAAGCGCCGTGGTCTGCCATATGTTTTCCAATGGCAGGCCCCGCCGCGACCGCGGCAAATTCCGCGACTTTGATCCCCTCAAAAACTTGTCTGGCCGTTTCCATCATCCTGTAAAACGCGCAAAGCGCATGGCGCAAGGCGCGAAAAATACTCCTTCCTGCAATTTTTCAGATGACATTCGCTCTTTTCAGGCGGAGGATGTCGCTGTCATCCAATCCAATTTCACCGTAGATTTCTCTGTTGTGCTCTCCGATCAAGGGAGCGCGACGCCAAGAATCGCAAGCGATCGAAGAGAATACGGTAGAAAAAGCGGGATAAGTGATTTTTGTTCCCAACTCCTCGTGTTCCACTTCCCGCCACAGTCCTCTTGCCCTCAGTTGTTCATCTTCCAAGATTTCCTTTGCCGTTGCCACCGGATAACCGAGCATGTCATTCTCGAGAACATGCTCGAAGAATTCCTTTTTAGTCACCGTTCTGAAAAATTTCATACAGGCGTCTTCGATCCGATCGACCTCTTCCTGGGTGACCGTGGCGATATCAAATTGGTCCCAATCCTTATTTTTTAGATCGTCGGGCGCCATTCCCTTGCTGTCCATCCATTCCACCAATCTCCTGTTCGTTCGTTTCCCGGCGGGGCCGCCATAAATAACGTAGGTCACGTAACCATCTATACACGGATAGACAGCCCGGAAAATCGCCCCGGTGATGCTCCTGCCCGTAATAAAACTACCCTCTCTCCTGGGGACCTCTTTATTCAGGTCATAGAAAGAAGGAGAGTGGTTCAAAGCCCAGATCACGCCTGCCTGTCCCGAGACATCCACATGCTGGCCTTCATCCGTCATCCCCCGATGATAATAGGCCATGAGTGTCCCCATTGCCGCATGCATCCCGATCCACATATAGGACTGAGGCAGCGTAGGCCGTACCGGCGGCTTGTCCGGATCGCCGAGGGACGACATGAGACCGCTCATCGCCGTAAGGACCAGATCCGACCCTTTATAATCCTTATAAGGTCCGGACTGTCCAAAGGGGGTAACGGACGTCATGACGAGCTTGGGATTTATTTCACTTAAAGCAGCATAATCCAGGCCTGACTTTTCAAGATATCCCGGCGCAAAGGTTTCCAGGACGATATCGGTATTCTCAACCAGTTTCCGTAGTATCTCTCTCCCGGTTTCCGTCTCAATATTTAAGGTGATCCCTCTCTTGTTATGGTTGTAGGAAAACCAATAAAGATTCTTTTCAGGATGCGGGGTGTCCTGAAAAAAAGATCCCAGATTTCTGGATTCATCTCCTCCCGGTTTCTCCACCTTGACGACATCTGCGCCCAAATCGCCCAAGATTTTACCGCACAGGAAAGCCGTTTCATTGGTGAAATCAAGAACCCGGCAATCTTTTAGCAATTTCACTTTCTCTTCCATCAAAACAATTCCTCTGTTTATGGGAAATTCATATCATTGGCTGTACGGCTTCTTGGCAGTTCGGCTGCACTTGCAACCTAACTTCGGTTCAACAATGGAATCTCAATCAAATTCCCGATTCGGCGAACCATTTCGCATAGGGCTCCTGAAAAGACTTGGCCTTTTCAATTTGCTCGTCCGTGAACCAATCTTTCAGGTTCACGACATCGATGGGATAACTGGCCCGCTCAAATGCGTCAGTATACTGGTAGGGTACGGTGGCATCGATTCCGATGGCGCCGGAAAATCTTATATTGGATTGGGTCCACTCTTTTGCACCTGCCGAACTGCGCTCCGCAGGCTGGAACGTCTGCCCCATCCCTCCCGGGGCGACAATCGTAATACCCTCTTTAGCATCGACCCGGGTCGCTAAGGCCCACATCAAGTCATCCATGGAGTAGATGTTGATATCCGGATCGACAACCATGGCAAAACGGGCACCCAGTGAGCAGGAAAGAGCCGCCGCCAGTATGTTTTTCGGAAAGCCCTCATCCCTGACACGCCTCTTCTTCACCTGGAAGATCACGCCGCCCCAGTCGGGGATGCACATGGGGATATGGGTGTCAACGCAGAACCCCGGGCTTATCCGCTCGGCCAGTTCATAGAAACACGCCTCGCGGCAGATCACGCCGATGTTGTGGTCGTCGTATCCGTGCACGATCAGAGGGTCGTAGATCGGTCTGTCTTTTCGATGGGTGATCGCCGTGACATTAAATTGAAACGTTCTATAGGCCTTCCCCATATAGCCGGACCATTCGGGGTGAAAAGGATAGACTCCCTGCTTCTGGTCTTTTTCGGCCAATGGGCTTTCCCAGACCCTTTTAGTTGTATCCAAATACCCTTCAAGAACATACTCTGCCTCTGCGATGGAATAGGCGTCGATCGTCTTGCATTTTACCATTTCCAACGGAAATCCCTGGATGGCGCCGGCAATCCCCAACTCATCGCAGCCCCTTGGGAGAATGGTATACATGAACCCTGATCCCGCCATCATGGTTGCAGCTGGCGGAATCCCCATATTGATAGTGAAGGGTATCGGTTCTTTTTTATAGTATTTGGTCATGATCTGATCGGTGTGGGACCCCGGAGATATCTGAAAGGTGGAGTGGTTCTTCCACCCGAGATCCTCACGGAAGTTCATCCGGTTGTAGCCGATGTGCCACCCACCCCAGAACTGTTTGGGCGAGGCTACGGTTTTGCCTGCCCCCAGAGTTCTTCCCGGATCCGTCGGCGTGTGTTGGATCATGGGAATAACCGGCCAGACATCGATATTCTTGTCGATGACCACTTCTTGACAGGGTGCCTTGTCAACGATCTTGGGCGGAATAGGCTGAAGGATGCTGTCGTGAATCTTGAACTTCAACGCTTTTCTGTCCTTGCAGCCAAACATCCTTGCAATGACTTTATCCGAGCCCATGACGTTGGTCGCCAAGCGAGCGTTGGCATAGCCTTTGACCTTGTTGAAAATGATCGGCGGACTTCCATCCAGAAGCTTCTGGATGGCCGTCATTTCGAGTTTTGGATTGACCTCCCGGTCCGTTTCCAGCACCAGACCTTCCTTTTTCAACGCCTCAAGCGTCGACCTCAAACTCTTCAGTTCTTCTGCTGGCATTCTTAAACCTCCTTTTGAGAACTATATTCCTCGATTCAAAAACTTCCCTCAGTATCTACCAGGCGGGTGCACAAAAGGCCATCAACTCTTTGGGCAGCTTTCCGCCAACGCCACCCTATATCGTGATGAGCCCCATATGCTCCAATTGTCTCAACGCTTGGCCGAGCGCAGGCTTTGCCACAGCCAGGACTCTCGACTAAATCTTGAAATCCTCCAGGGTGTTCGGGGCGAAGATGCTTTTTGAATCGACCCTCTCCTTTATCAGCCCTTGCTCATGGGCATACTGAACGAGGGTTTCCAGGACATGCCGGTTGGACTCTAAGCCATAGGGCCAGAGATCCTCCCCGAAGATTTCCTTTTCCTCTTCCATTTCTGCTATCGACCAGGCGAGCATATATTTGAGTGCGGAAAATTCGTACATCGACTCCTGGCAAAGCGTCTTGGCCGCGCAGAAGGCCTTATAAAGACTTTGGGCCACCCAAGGGTATTTTTGGTAGACATCCTCCCGCAGCACCACGGTATGCATGATTGGAAAGATTTTTGTCCGGTGGTAGTACTCCCTCTCCACCTCACGGAAATTGGCGATTAGCCTGCGCACTTTGGGAGAGCGCTGCACGAAGGGCAAGGGCAGATACGTCGACATCATGGCGTCGATCTCGCCGCTCTCCAGCATCGACGAAAGCGTCTGCTCAGGTCCAATGGGGCGGATGTCGATGCCCGGCGGCAAATCGTGCTTGACTTTATCCACCCGGCCCGGCTCCTCCTGTCCGCCAGTGAACCACTTGATCTTTTCCGGGGGAACCCCGTACTCGTGCTGCAAAATTCCCCGAACCCAGATCGCCATGGTCATCTGATATTCGGCGATCCCTACCCGTTTCCCTATCAGATCTTTGGGTTCCTGAATGCCGGAGTTCGTGTTGATGTAGATGCTTGAGTGGCGGAAGGCCCGGGAGGGGAATACGGGTATCGGAATAAATCGATGAGAGCCTTTGTCTGCGTCGATCAGATAAGAACCCATTGAAAGCTCGCAGGCGTCGAACTCCTGGTACCGCAGCATGCGCCAGAAAGTCTCTTCCACCCGCAGCGGCAGGTAGGTCAGATCGACTCCTTCAACTTCGACCCGGCCGTCCTGCAGCGCCCGGGTGCGATCGTAGTCCCAACAAGCCAATGTCAAACGAATCTTCCCCATGAAATGCTCCTGTCAGATTTACCAAGTCAACGGTCGCAGCCGGACTATCGGACTACGGCGAGAAACTCATTCGCGCTGATGACGAACTGGTCCTGATCGCCCTGCAACACCACCGCCGCTTCACCCGAAGCAAGGGTCGTGCGACGCTGAATCGTGTAGGGCTTGCCCTTGAAGGTAATTTTATGACCCGGCGCGTACTGTCTCAGCCGCTCGTGATCCGGCTGCGGATCGATTTTTTCCATGCTTTGATTTAATAACACATCGCCGCTCAAAGCTTAAGCCGCGACGGGCCGGCTTCGCCCCGCGCGGAATTGACATCGTCGCGAGCCGATACTAAAATCACTTTCTTAAATCGAAAGCAGCCCAACGCCGCCCCCCGTTGCAATTATTCCTGAATCCGTGGGAAAGGAAGAAGGTGTCAAAGACAGTGGAGTTCGACCCGTGATGGCGTTCTTGACGATGTTCCAGCGACACCTTCAGCTCAGGGTGATCGCGTTGATTGTGGCCATTCTGGTCTTAGGCTTCGGCGTCCTGGTGATCCTCAACATCCAGCGCGAGACGGAGGCAATGGTGGCCGGAAACCGGGAGACGGCGCGGCTGCTGGCGGCGTCCATAACCAAGAGCATCGAGAACGGCATGCTCGAAGGGCGTCCCGACATTATCCGTCGGCTCGTGCAGGAGCTGAAGAAAGAGCTGAAGGATGTACGCGTTCTCGACGTCTACCGGCACAACGGCGTGGAAGCGTTCAGCGACCTGGAAACCCTTAAGGAGGTCAACATCGACGCGGCGCTAGCCGAGCGAATCTCCAAGATGCGCCGGGAGCCGGGCAAGAAGATCAGCGATCCGTTGTTCACCCGTGCGGTCGAGACGCTGAGCCCTCAGGAGACCTATGAGGCGACCAACGATGGCCGCATGCTGACTCTCTACCGCCCTCTGGAGAACGGGGAAGAGTGTCAGGACTGTCACAGCGGCGGCCACAAGGTCCGGGGCGTCGTCAGAGTGAGCCTCGGTCTGGAGCGGCTGGATGCCGATCTGCTGGCGGCAAGGAACCGCCAGCTTCTGGTCGCGCTCTTGACGATCCTGGGAGTGACTGCTTTCTTAGTGATTTTTTTGGGCCGCGTGGTGCTGCGGCCGATCGCCCTGATCTCGGCCGCCGCCAGCCGCATCGGCGGCGGGGACTTTGAGACCCGCCTGGCGATGCAAAGCCAGCACGAGATCGGCGAGTTGGGTAGAGCGATCAACGGAATGGCCGGTCGGCTGAAGAGCGTCCACGGCGACCTCGAAGCGCGCAACACCGAGCTGGCCGGCGCGCTCCAGAGCCTCAAAGAGTCGATGCAGAAGGTGGAGCTACTCGAACGGGTCAAAGGCGAGTTGGTCAAGTTTGTTCCCGAAGCGGTGACCAAACTGCTTGAGAAGAACCCCAACGCTCACGAGTTGGAGAAGCGGGAAGCGGACGTTTCCGTTTTGTTTCTCGACGTGGAGGGATACACGCGGCTTTCAGAACAGCTGCCGCCGCAGCGGCTCAATCGGATGATTCAGGACTATTTTTCGAGCTTTCTCGAAATTATCCGCGCGCATCACGGCGACGTCAATGAGACCGCCGGCGACGGCCTGATGGTGATTTTCCAGAGCGAAGCCGGCCCCGCGCGCCACGCACAGAACGCCGCCGCCACAGCCTTTCAGTTGCTGGCGAAAGTCGGGAGCCTCAATCGCGAGTTCACCGGAATCTATCCGCCGGTGGCGATCCACGTCGGCATCAACAGCGGTCCGGCGTTCGTCGGGGCGACCAAGCTCGACGCAGCCGGTGGCGGCCGCTGGACCTTTACGGCTTCGGGACCGACGACGAACCTTGCGGCGCGCATCGCGGGGTTGACCAAAGGTGGCGAGGTCATGGTGGGACCGGAGACCGCGGAGCGGATTAAAGAACACTACGTGCTGCAGAATACCGGCGAGCACCAGTTGAAGAACGTCTCTCAACCCGTGCGAGTTTTTCGTCTCGTGCCGCCGGGAGTGTATGAAAAAATAGAACTCACAGCTTAAAAATAGCGGGAAAGAAGATGATCATCGAGATGCGAACTTATTTATTTAAATCGGGGACCGTTCCGGCCTTCATGGAACTGATAGGACATTGCTATTTGAAGTCAGCCACGGAGAACTCAAAGTTACTCGCAGCCCTGGCATTTTGGACAAGCGAGGGGATCGGTCTCATTGGCCTTTCTGGTGAAGTAGCACCAGCGCTTCTTTAATTCTTATGAGGGGACGACTGTGCGCATCGCAGTGATGGGCGCGGGAGCGGTGGGTGCCTACTTCGGGGCCAAGCTCTCAGCGTCCGGCCACAACGTCGCATTCCTGGCGCGCGGAACTCACCTCGATGCTCTGCGCCGGGAGGGTCTTCGAGTCGACAGCCCCGCCGGCAATCTGCGCATTCAAAACGCGCTATTCACAAATGATCCCGGCGAAATCGCCGCCGTCGATCTGATCCTTTTCTGCGTCAAATCCTACGATACCGACGTAGCCGTCGGCGCCCTGGCGCCAATGATTGGAAACGCCACAACGATCCTGTCACTACAAAACGGCGTCGACAATGCGGACAAAATCGCGGCGCGCTGGGGTGAGAGGCGCACTCTGGCCGGCGCCGTCTATCTGGGGTCGCAACTCGTTGGTTCGGGAACGATCAAACACTCGGTGGGCGGGAGGATCGTTTTCGGTGAAATGAACCGCTCGGTCGGGGATACGACGAAATCCATCGAACAGGCTCTGACAGCGGCGCAGATTCCCTGTGAGATCAGTAAGGACATTCGCAAGGCCCAGTGGCGTAAGCTGCTCTGGAACGCGCCCTTCTGCGCTGTCAGCTGTCTGACCCGCGCGACGGTGAAGGAGATCATCGAGTCCGACTCGCTGTGCCAGCTCGCCGTCGATTGCATGAACGAAGTCAGAGAAGCCGCGCGCACAAAAAACGTTGATCTTGAGCCGGAGCTGCGGGACGAAACGTTGACTTTCTCCAAGACTCTGGGCGACTTCAAGCCCTCGATGCTGCAAGACCTGGAAGCGCGCAAGCCGCTCGAATACGAAGCGTTCAATGGAATCGTGGTCAAGCTGCTGCGACAAGCCGGCAAAGCGGCGCCGGTCAATCAGGTTTTCTACGGCACGCTGGAATACTTGGACAAAAAAATTCGTGGAGAGGCGGCGGGTTAAATCATGGGAATCGGTTCATGCTTCGCGGCACTGAGAAGCGGTCTGTTTTTACTCTGTGCTTTGGTCGCGTCTAGTGTCGTTGCCCACGCCCAAGCGGACAATCTGGCCGCCAAGGGCCAATATATTTTCGCCCTGGCCGGCGGTTGCGCTTGCCATACGGAACCGAAGGGCACGCCTCACGTCGGCGCCCGCGCTTTTCCAATTCCATTCGGCACAGTCTACAGCACGAATATTACGCAGGACAAGGAAACCGGCCTCGGCGGTTGGTCGGATCGGCAGATTTACGATGCCATGGTTAAAGGCATCCGCCGCGACGGCAGCAGGATTTTACCCGTCATGCCCTACGAGAGATATTCAGGCATGGCGCAGGATGATATTAAAGCGCTGATCGCCTTCTTGAGGACCCTCAAACCGATGAGGAAAGCGACGCCGGAATTGAAGAGTTGGGTGCCCTTCACGCGCACCATCGGCACGCCGCTGTTCCTAAAAGTCTTCGGCAATTTCGCCAAATCACCCGCCCAGGCACCCAAGAGCGGTATCGAGAGGGGGCGCTATCTGGTCGACCATGTTTCGCTGTGCGGCGATTGTCACACGCCGAGAAATTCAATCGGCGTACCTAATCGGTCGCTATATCTCGCCGGCGCCGGCAAGAAAATCGGGCCGCTGGGCAACTCCATGCCTAACATCACGCCGGACAAAGAGACCGGGATCGGGGAATGGAAACGGCAGGACATCGCGGAGTTGCTGATCTCCGGCACCAAGCCCGACCTCGATAACGTCCAGGGCCTCATGGAAGAAGTGATTCAGGGCACGCCGTTTGGTTACAAGGATATGAAAAAAGAAGACGCCCTCGCCATTGCCGATTATTTGAAATCGATCGCGGCGATCAAGAACAAGATTGAATAGACTGCCGTCGCCCGACGCCTCTCAAGAATTGTTAACTCCGCGCTACCTGTTTCACGAGCTCCGCGAGAATTTGATCGGCGTTGACGTTCTCCGCCTCCGCCTGGAAGTTGAGAATAATACGGTGGCGCAGCGCCGGGTAAACAACCTTCTCCACGTCCTCGTAACTTACGTGAACGCGACCTTCGGCCAAGGCGTTGCCCTTGGCGCCGAGAATTACCGATTGCGCGCCGCGCGGGCTGGAGCCGAAGCGCAGGTATTGCTTGACCGGCGACGCCGTTGGATTACCATTGCTTGAAGCGGGCTGGGTCGCATGGACTAGCCGCACGACGTAATCTTCGATCGGCGGCGCGATCAGCACTTGGCGCAACAACTGTTTCATCCCACCGACGAGTTCCGCGCCGTCGGCTGGCAAAACCCTGGAAACTTCGGCGTTCTCCGCGCCGGTGGTCCGCTGTAGGATTTCCTTGAGCTCCACCGGCGAAGGCGGCCCCACCAGCAGCTTGAAGAAAAATCTATCGAGTTGCGCCTCGGGCAATGGATAGGTGCCCTCGAGCTCGATCGGATTTTGCGTCGCCAGGACCATGAATGGCGACTCCAGAGGATAAGACTCGCCAAACACCGTCACCTGCTTTTCTTCCATCGCTTCAAGCACCGCCGATTGCGTCTTCGGCGTGGCACGGTTGATCTCGTCGGCGAGCACCACATGTGCGAAGATCGGTCCCTGCTTGAACTGAAACTCGCGCCGCCCGTCGCTTTCCGCCAGCACTTGAGTGCCGACGATATCCGACGGCATCAGATCCGGCGTGAATTGAATCCGCTTGAACGACATGCCGAGAACCCGGCTTAGCGATTTGACAAGCAGTGTTTTACCCAGCCCGGGCACGCCTTCGAGCAGCACATGCCCGCCGGCAAAAAAAGCGATCAGGACCTTTCGAATCACGTCGTCGTGGCCGACGATGATTTTACTTACTTCGCTCTCCAACCGGTGAAACAATTCCTGAAATTTTTCCGGCTCCATCTAAAGAACTTCCTCCGTCAGCGAATGATGCCGCGATATTCCAAAGGCATCTGCTGCGTTTCAGTGGGAGCATCGGGCAAATGCGCAGGCAGGGGAACGTTGCTCACCGGAACCTTCGAGCCGACCCGGCCCCCCTTCGCGTCCTTGTTGCCGCCTTTTTCTCCCTTGGTCTCCGCGACCACCTCTTCCGGCAGTTGCACGGTCACATAGCGTGCGCCTTTGACGCCTTCCCGCCCTTGCTCCCCGGCTTGGTGTAAGCGATCAGCCGGGGGCGCTCCCTGGGGAATCTCCTCCGATGCCTTGCCGCGCCCGCCCTTGTCATCGCCGCCGCCCTGGGTCTTACCAGCGGAGTCTTTCCCTTTTTCCATGCCAGGTTTATTCGGGTCGGGTTTGCTCGGGTCAGGCTGGTTGTTTTTTCCGTCGCCTTGCTTTTGCGAATTCTTCTCGCCGCTCTGTTCCTTGGGATCGCCTTGCGCGGTTTTCCCCTGCTGCATATCCTTGCTGACTTCGGCGCTCATTTCGCCTTTTTGTTCGCCGCCGCCACCCGGGCTCGGCTTTCCTTCCCCCTGGCCTTCCTGCGGCAAATTACTTTGAACCCCGCCGCCGCCTTTTTCCTGGTTCTCTTGCTGGTCTTTCCCGGCGCTCGATTGTTGTTCCAAATTTTTCAGCGTACTCGCCGCCTGACCCAATAGATCCTGGTCATCCTTTTGCTTTTCCTTTTTCTGCTGCTCGGCGACTTTCTTCTGCGCTTCTTCAATCAGTGCTTGCTTTTCCTCACGCGCGACTTTGGGATCTTCGAGTTTTGCCGCAAGGGTTTGCAAGCTCCGGGCGATCTCTATCAGTCGCGGCCGCTCGGCCATTTTTTCCGCCAGCTCGCGCAGGCGTTGGTGCGCGGGCAATAATGAGGTGAGGGTCGAATGAGCTACGGGCAGAAGCAGATGGAACAGGAGCGCGGCGAGGATCGACCCGATCAGGGAAGCATAACAACTTTTTTTAAACTTGTAGGGAAAATCGCGCCGCAGTTCGATGCGGTCCAGAAAGCCTCCCGCCTCCAGGCGTAAGCGCGCAATCAGGGATGGGGGTGAGCGCTTGGGATCGATGGTCGCGAGCGTGAGGAAACGGTCTTTCGCCCCGGCGCGCTCATCGATGAGTCGCGAGGCTTTTGACGCTGAGGGAACCAGGGGACGGTAGCGCAGCGTCACGGCGAGAATTCCGGCACCGATCGATATGAGCGTCATGAGCAATGCGGCCAGCGATCCGACCCAAGCGCCGTGATAGAGATAGCCGGCGATGTAGATAATAACCAGCAACGGCGGGGAAAAATATGAAAGCGAATCCCACAACGCCTGGTGGCGCAGTTGCGCGACCAAACGGCTCACAAGCCGTTCCGGGTATTTCCGGGAATTTTCACTGGCCAGCTCTCGCATGAGAGTTGACTATAACACTTTTGTCGAAGCGCGATAATCGCGCGGTTAACGACGGGGGAGGTTTTTCCGGCGCGGCGGATTGGACTCACGCACGGGCTGATAGGTTTTCACCGCCCGATTATGTTCCTCCAGACTTTCGGAGAACAGATGCGTGCCGTCATTCTTAGAGACGAAGTAGAGATAGGGCACGTCGGCGGGGTGGAGCGCGGCCTGGATCGAGGACAGCCCTGGATTGCAGATCGGCCCGGGCGGGAGACCGGTTATGCGATAGGTGTTAAAGGGACTGGGATCGCGCAGATCTTTGCGCGTCAGGTTTCCATCAAAGTTCTTCAGCCCGTAAATCACTGTGGGATCGCTCTGCAGCGGCATCTGACGCTTCAAGCGGTTGTGGAACACCGCCGATACCAAAGGCCGTTCCGCCTCCACTCCGGTTTCTTTTTCTACGACCGAGGCGAGGGTGACAATATCATCAGGACTCAACCGAATCCCGTCGCCAGGTTGCGCCAGTAGCGGTTGGATGGCTTTGCGAAACCGCTCGGCCATGGCTAATACAATATCTTTTTCCGGCGTCGCCGGCGTAAAGTGATAAGTATCGGGGAAAAGGTATCCTTCGAGCCCTTTTGACTCGCGGCCCAGGGACATAAGCAGCTCCGGGTCGGCGGCTTGAGCGAGAAACTTCTCGCGGTCCGCAATCTGCATTTTTCCCAGCAGCTCGGCGATCTCTCTGATCGTCAACCCCTCGGGAATCGTGATGCTTTGGAAAACTGCCTTGCCCATCACCATGCGGTCGAGAATCTCCCTAGCTGGCAGCGAAGAATCGAAACGGTAGAGACCCCGATGAATTTTTTTCTCCACTCCCGCCAAGCGAGCCCAAAGCGAGAACACTTTTTCGTTTAAGATAAGCTTTTGGTCGCGCAGTTTGCGCGCCACCGCGGCCACTGAATCTCCCGGATCGACCCGGACCTCCGCGGTTGTCGGGTTGCTTGCCCGCGCGGCAAAGAAAATATGCGCTACGAGAACGCCGCCCAAAAGCAAGATCGAGGCTGCGACAGTGACCAGTGTTGCCAATAATAGTTTTACCACGCTCAGCTCACGGCGTGCGGATCGAATCGGAGGGGCTGACAAGCTTCAACTTGCCGTTAGTTTTCGGTGAGATTGACCTTGATCCAGCCTTCCACCTGCCGGAGAAGCCCGGCGAAGGGATCCTCTCCTGGCTGCGCGGCGAAGTAGGCTTTGCGGGCGTAATCGAGAGCGCCGGAATAGTATTCAAATTTTTTTGACAGTTCCTGAAAGAGAAAATAGCCGGTGCGGTAGAGCGATAAGTCGAGCTCGGAGACGGTCCAGTAAGAGCGGCTTCCCTCCGCGATGTAATAGTCGAGAAATCCCTTGCCTTCGACGTGACTGCGGAAAATCCCGCTCATGAACAGGGCGTAATCGCCCACGTACTTGCGCAACGAGCGTTCCCGCAGCAGGTCGGCTTCCTCGCCGGGCGGGTCCGGCTGCTGGGAGAGCATCCCGACCACGCTGTCGACCTTGCGCCCCCCCGCCGCGCGGATTTTGTAGAGATTATCGGCCCGGGCAAACTCAGTGAGCACGTCGGCCACATAGCCGGCAACGGTGGGATCGTTAATCCCCAATTGCCAAAAGCTACTGCGAACGATATCGCCAAAAAAACCGCGCAGCTTGTTATCCAGCGTTCTCTTTTCCATTGCTGACGGGTTATATGATACCAAAATTGCGGTTTTTTGAAAAGATTTAATCCAGGGTTGAAAATTCCTCATTATGAACATGATCCTCTAGCCATTTTCCGCTCCGGGGATATAATGTCGAAACTGTCGAAGGTCCAACCTTCAATATCTGGAGGGATTCATGGCCAGAGATCTGAAAGAAGTGTTTTTCCACCTCGACGGCGCCTGGGCATCGTTCGAGCTCATGTCGATTCGCCAACGCGAGGACTACTTAAAGCCATTCCGAGTCTTGCGCTGCAAAATCGACGATCAGGTCGATTTCCAGGCGCCGGAAGCCCTCAGGAGCGTTACCGAAGCGACGGTCTTGATCGAAATCTTCGGGGAAGAGGAGTTGGTAGCGGCAAACGGTCGGGGCCCGGTGCATGCCGTCGACAACGCCATGCGCAAGATTCTGGAGAAACATTACCCGCAGCTTTCGGAGGTCAAGCTCGAAGAATTCGACGTCCGTTTGCTGCACCATGGAGTGGCGCGCGACGATGACGAGAATGGCGCCGGCGCCTTGGTCCGAGTGCTGGCGATTTTTTCGGACGGCACGGACCACTGGGGAACCGTCGGCGTCGCCGCCGATATCCTTCAAGCCAGCGTCGAATGCATCATCGACGGGCTGGAATGGAAACTGCGCGGCGAGCACAAACACTAAAGCATGCGTCAACTCGATCGGCCGGCCCGGAGCATGGCATCGTCACCGCCCTGGCCAAGCATTTCCCGACCGAGACGACTTTATTTAAGCAATCATTTGATCCCTTGACCATCTATTCGTATCTCTGTCTTGCCTTGGCTTCCACCGCACTGCTATGCGGCTGTCTGATGGAAGAAAAAATAATCTTTCAACCGGACGCTGAGATTCATCAGACCCCCCGCAACGTCGGTTTGGCGTTCGACGACGTTTACTTCACCACCGAAGACGGTGTTCGCCTCAACGGTTGGTTCGTGCCTCACCCACGAGCAGCGTCAACCCTATTGTGGTTTCACGGCAATGCCGGAAACATCAGCCACCGGGTGGAGAATATCAAGCTGCTCCACGACACCGTCAACGTGAATATCTTTATTTTTGACTACCGCGGCTACGGTCGAAGCGTCGGAACGGTCTCCGAGGAAGGGACTTACCGCGATGGCGCGGCGGCTGTTGAATTACTGCGCAAACGCTATGGCGTCGAGGCGAACAAGTTGATCATCTTTGGCCGGTCATTGGGCGCGGCGGTGGCCGCCGAGATGGCCACGCGCGTTCAAAACCTGGCGGTGATCTTGGAGACTCCCTTCGTATCGGTGCGGATGATGGCGCGTGACAAGTTCCCGTTTCTACCCATCGGGCCGCTCCTCAAAACCCGCTACGACGTGGTGGAAAAAGTACGCAAGATCAGATCCCCTTTGCTCGTGCTCCATGGTGACCGCGACGAGGTCGTGCCGTTCAGTCACGGCAAGCAGGTTTTCGACGCGGCACCCCAACCCAAGTGGTTCTACACGATCACCGGCGCCAGCCACAATGACACTTACCTGGTTGGTGGCAACCCTTATTTTGCCGCCTTGCGGCAACATATCGAGCGCGCCGAGGCGTCATCACGCTAACCGTATTATTCATACCCAAGCAGTGCTCGCGAGGCGAGCACTGCCGGCTACGTCAGCGGCTGCGCCCCGTTGCCGGATGCGCAAGTATAAGCGTTGCGAATATACTGGGAGATCATGCGCTGGGTATTGAAGAACGAACCGTTCATTGCGACGGCGGCTCGCATTACTTTCGCGTAATCGTCCGGCTGGTTGTAGAATAGCGGCAGAATCACCTGTTCGAGCTTCTCATAAAGTGAGAGCGCCTCCGCCGCCGAATCGTTCTCGGTGCCACGGCCATCGCCAATGGACCACCCGGTTGCCCCTTCGATATGACCCTCGATCCACCAACCGTCGAGAACGCTCAAGCTCGGCACGCCGTTAAGTGCGGCTTTCATGCCGCTCGTGCCCGACGCTTCTTGAGGCCGAAGCGGCGTATTCAACCAAATATCGACGCCGGAACAAATCAGTTTTCCCAGCGCCATATCGTAGTTTTCCAGATAAACCACCCGGACCTCATTGGCGAGAGCGGCGGCCGCCTCGAAGATCCTGCGAATGATCGCCTTGCCGGCTTCATCGCGCGGATGGGCTTTTCCCGCATAAACCAGTTGGAACGGACCGACGCGACGGGCAATTGCTTTTAGCCGCTCCAGGTCGGTGAACAGCAAATCGGCCCGCTTGTAACTGGTGGCGCGACGGGCAAAGCCCAGGGTGAACACCTTCTCGTCCAGTTGCGTGCCGGTCAACCACTTGACCTGCTGCAGCAAATCTTTTTTTGCCTGCGTGTGGGCTTGGCGGATTTCGGCGATCGGGATACCGATGGCGTAGCGGAGATAGCAGTTATCGCGGCGCCATTCCGGGAGCGCTCGGTCGTATAGCGCGCAGAAAGGCGCCGAGGTCCAGGCGGCGGCGTGCACGCCGTTGGTGATCGCGCCGACATCGTAGCCCGGGAACAGGTTCCTGGACACTTCGCCATGGCGCATGGAAACCCCGTTGACGAAACCGGAAAGACGCAGGGCCAACTCGGTCATGTTCAATTCGCCGTTCATGACCCCCATTTGACTCAGCGTCGCGGCGCGCGCCTCGCCCAGCACCTGGTGCACCAGACTGGTTTGAAAACGGTCGTGGCCGGCGGGTACCGGCGTGTGGGTCGTAAACACGCATTGGCGTCGCACCGTTTCTATTTCATTTTCGGAAATGGAGTGCGCCGCTTCGCTGCCGCTTTGCTCTTCCAGAAGCGCCAGCGTGATCAGCGCCGAGTGACCCTCGTTCATGTGGAAGACATGCACGCTCGAATGACCCAGGGCGCGCAGCATCGCAACACCGCCGAAACCTAAAACGACTTCCTGGCACAGGCGGTAATGATCGTCGCCGCCGTAAAGATGATCGGTGAGCACCCGGTCCCGCGGGTCGTTTTCCTCCATGTCGGTATCCAGGAACAACAGCGGCACCCCATGGCCAGCGATGCCGCGAAAACCATATTGCCAGGCTCGCACCCGCACCTCGCGGTCTTCTAAGGAAATCGTTACCCGAGGCTCAAGCAGCTCGAGGCGGGATTCCGGCGACCACTTCGATGGGCTTTCCGATTGATTCCCTTGGCCATCGAGCCGCTGATCGAAATAGCCCTTGCGGTGAGCGAGGGTGACCGCGACCAGCGGGACGCCCAGGTCCGCCGCCGAGCGCAACATGTCGCCGGCGAGAATTCCCAATCCGCCGCTGTACGTCGGAATGCCCGAATCGATGGCTACATCCATCGAAAAATAGGCAACACTTACCGAATTGGAATGGGTTGCAATCTGCTTCATATCTGTGCGCGTTGAGCCGCTGAAAGGGATCAGAATCATTACGCGAAGTCCTTCGCGAAGTTAGTAAGATACTGAATTCACGGTGCCTTTCCCCTGTAAAGGGTCCTACCCTAGCACAACTGCCGAATCCCATCAATTGGAAACTCAGAGAGCCGGGGTGAAGTTGGCACCAATCGGTGACTTACGTTAGACGAAAGGAATCGCACAGGGCATGCCATGTCTTGTGCTGCGCCAAAGTTCTTAGCACCATGACCGTTGGCGGCGCCATGCGAAAGGCGCCCGACTCGAACCGGGAGAGAGCCTCATGCGGCGCGAGCCACAAGCTCTCGGCCACTTCCTCCGAGGCGTGGAGCGGGGCCTGGCCCCGGGGCAAGGCCGCGAGGAAAAAGCGGGTGTCGAAGCGCACCGGGTAATGTTCCGGCGTGATGCGATGGAAAAAATAAGTGAGGCGGCTAACGTCGCAGTGGAGCCGTTCCGCCTTCAGAAGACTGGGAAAATCCAGTTCGCCTCGCTGCAAGCTTTTTCGTTTTTCCGCCAATCGGCCGGCTGGGTTATCCTGGGCCGCTAACGAAGCTGCGCCGTCGCCACCGGTAAAAAACAGGATTCCCGCCTCCTCGAATAGCTCTCGAGCGGCCGCCACCCAATAGCCGATACAAACCTCAGGTTGCCAGTCGACACCGAGGATTTGTTGGGCTTGAGCCGGCGAGAGCCCGCGCACCAGCGCAAGCATTTTTTCCGACCAGTCGACCTCTTCGACCCGGCCTCCCGGAAAGACATAGGCACCGGCATAGGTTTCCATTTTCTCCGGCCGCCGGTTCATGAAGATCTCCATACCGCTCTGCGGTCCTGGTCGAACCAGCACGACGGTAGATGCAGGGTTGGGAATGGCGGGGGAGGTCATTAGATTTTGTGCCTCTGTCAGCTGGGATGATAAGCGCCGCTATCGAGCAGCCCTGTCATGGATGTTTCGGCATCATGTGTCGTTCAGTTCCGCGCGGAAGGTTGGCCGATGTGGATATGCGCTCCCGTCGATGCCCCCGCCACCGCCCCTCGAAAAGCGATGAAAGGAATCCCGGTCTGGCGCAGGTAAGCCAGCAGCGACCGCCCCTCGCTGCTGTCCGGGTGCACCGCCACGTCCATGGCGTTGCGATGATCGAATCTCAAACGATCATGGGTTCCCGTCTGGCCGAACGCGGTGATCGGCAGGGCGTGGCCGAACATCTGCGCGAAGAACTTCTCGATCTTCGGCGCTTCGGCCAAAGACCATCGTCCGCCGCCGTTGAAGCGAACTAGAGTCCCGCTCTCACTGTAGCCGCCCACGGCCAGGGCCGGCAATCGCAGTAGCTCATCGCGCATCGTCGCCTCGGTGATCGCGATATCGTCTTCAATGATCCAGCGCTTCACCTGCTTCATGTCACTCACCGTTTTTTCCAGCGCGAGTTCCGCTTCCCGGAGCTCCGCCTTGGAAATCAACTCCCGTTCGAGGAGCCTTCGCCTAGTTTCATATTCCAGTGCTAGCTTCACCGAATTCTCCTGGTGAATGGCGAGGAGTTTTTCCATCGACGCCCGCGACTCCTTCATCTTCTCAATCACCTCCGCCCGCATCCGCGCCAACTCCGCGTTGGTCGGAAGCCCGCGCCGCGAAGTCGAGTTCGATGAAACCTTGCCGCCCCCGTTCTGCGCATGCGCGTCCGACCCGGCGCTGAACAATCCGGAAAGAAGCAGTATGACGAGTGTAGGTACCGTGAATTTCATAACGCCGCGTTGACCGTTTAAAATGTGCGGCTTCAAGTCTAAGAGGTTAGCATGGGTTGGTCAAGGGAAGGAATAAGGCGGGTAAATGACCAAAAAGTGACCGCGATGATAAGCGAAATCACCTCGCGAGCGGGGTTTCCATTTCGCCCGCGATCAAAAAGCATGTCATCGCTTCCTATGGATACCCCGCCATAAAAATCCCAGCTCAAGAGGCGGGGATAGCTTTAAATTTAGGAAGCAAGCGAGACTAAGCACTCTTGTGCGATTACACATCAAAGATCACCCGGGCGTGCCACTGGCCGTTTTCGCGCCATACTTCAAAATCATGATAGGTCACGCCCTTGATCTCGGTGCGAAAGCCATGCCGCGCCAGGTTGAGTTTTTCCCCTCGGATGACCCCATCGACTCGATCATTCGTAACCTGACTGACGTTACAGCTCTTAGCGACGAATCCGCTCAAATTGAACTGCGCCAGCAGCTCGCAGAGCCAGGCATGGAGCAACTCTTCAGGGCTGTCGCCCGTCGCGGTAATGGCAAGCTGGTCGGTTGTTCCGATGCTGCTGAGATCTGCGATAAACCCAAACATCGCCTCACCGGCGGCGGTGAAAAGCGCGGGTAGATCGGCGGCCTCGACTTCGATGCCGAGATCCGCGGTGTGCTCGATTTCGCGAAAGGCCGGCATGAGCGCTACTCGCGCCCGTTGGTTTGCCCCCGCTCAACGATCTCGGGAATCATCGCGTCGCGGATGACTTTCTCGCTCACCTCGCCGTATTTTTCGATGAAGCGATCGAGCGGCACGACGGCCTTGGCCATAGCGCGATGGCCGCCGGCACTGCCGATGTCGTCGTAGAGTTTCTTCATGATTTCGCCGGCGCTCTTGACGTAGCCGACGTTGCGAACGGAGATGACGACGCGGTCTTTGACCAAACCGGAGACCACCCCCCATTCAACCCCCTCGATCTGCAGGCAGAACTCCGCCATCTGCGGAATCACGTCTTCACGGTTGATCTCGCCCATGTGGATGACGGCTACGCCGTTATCCAGTTGCAGGCGGCACAGCGCCCGGCCCAAGGCTTCGAGATCTTCGCGGGGCAAAGCCGGGCGCTCAATGCGCGCGATGATCGCTTTGTTGGCCAAAGGATACAGGTACGAAAAGGCACTCAGATCGGCGAGGTTGCTGCCACGCTCCAAAAATAACGTGTCGGTCTTGATGCCGTATAGCAGCGCGGTGGCCAACCGCTGGGTCGGCTCCATACCGGCAGCGCGCAGATATTCCGTGAAAATGGTCGAGGTCGCGCCGTAGGCGGTGCGCAAGTCGGCGAAGCGCGCCTTGAAGTTCGTCCGTTTGGGGTGATGATCGACGACCAGATCCACCCGGCCGAGCGGCTGTTCGAAATAGGGCGGTTGCACATCGACCATGGCGAGCCGCGCCTCTTCCTTGTGCAAATCTTCGGGGCTGATCCGGTCGATCTGGATATCCAACAACTTTAACATTGCGAGATTCTCTGGGCGGGTCACCTCGCCGAAGGTGACGATGGGCGTGGTCGGCCGGTTGCGCCCCAGGATCTCGCGCAGCGCCAAAGCGCTGCCGATGGCGTCGGGGTCCGGATCATGCTGCAAGAGGATATGGACCTTGTGCTCGCCGAAGAGCGAGCGGATGCGCTCCACTGTTTTCCGGTTCACCGCGTCGAGCAGTTGCGAGCTGCAGAACCCTTCGAAGACATCCGGGAGTTGCAGCTTGCGCAGCAGTGGATCGCTGGAATCGCCGGCGCCGTTGCCGTTGGCCGTCAATGCGACGATGAAGAGATTGCCGTCGCGCTTTCTAAGCAGCTTGCAGATTTCCCGTTGTAGGTCCGCATCCCGGACAAAGACGATGGCCTGATCGACATGGTGAAGTCTAATTCGCTTGTAGGTGTCCTCTTTAAGCAGGTCGCCCTCGCGCACCTTGCCGCCCTTGCGCTTGATGCTCTTGGCCAACGATCCGTCAGGGACCAGGTAAAGAACATCGGCCTGCTTCGAGGCGACATTGCGTAATAAATGGAACAACAAATCATCTTCGCAGATCGCTAAGTACTGCATGAGAGGCGCCCCTAAGACGGGGATTACTGAGGGAGCTTGAGGCTGCTCGGGTACGGCCGATATGCGGTTTTTAACACGGGGGAAAGTCTATCAAAGCGATTTTGACAATGCTAGGGGAAATCTTGTTGGCGACCGCCAAGTCCGTGTAAGGCAACGAATAATCGAAGGAAAGTGAGTGATTATCGAGTGGTAAATAGCGCCGAAAGGGGATTTGCCTGGCGCAAATCCAGCGTTGCCGGGAAGGTGCCGACGACGGCTTAAGGCCGGAAGGCGAGCCCAGCATTTACTTCTTTGACCCGGGCACCAACCGCCTACCAATCCCCGCCCACGCGCCGAATCAGCGCGACGCATTACCCTCCGACAAAGAAAAGTGGCGCCGGATCATTGCCAGCCGCAAGGAGTAGGGACGCGGCCTAAGCCACTGGGAGAGCGGGCGGGAAGAAGTTGGTGTAGGGAATCATTTGGCGGACATCTGCTTTAACCTAAACAAGTTTCTCCGGTAAACTAGAACAACACCGACGGCGATGCAATCGAGCGCTTGCTTTACGCCGACCTTGACAATCTCCGGCGAGTGGACTTAGCCGGTACTAAAGCAATCAGCGAGCGCAGAGTCTTGTTTACGGCATCAGAGTTTGGAAAGTAGACTCGCACATCCGGCTCAAGCATCACCGCGCCATCGGCCAGTGTAAAATGTCGAACACTCACGGTCCCATCGGTGTCATAAATTCTGACCGTGTGTCCTTGCCTGTAGGCGCGAAAATATTTGCCTCGGACGCCTTTCTTGCCCTGAAAATCATATTCCGGGAGCATGTCATCCGTGGCGGTCGCCAAGCGCCTATTTTTCGCCTTTTTCATAAATTCTCCGTTCTGAAACTTTCGCTTTGCGGCAACTGATAATACGGATAATGATGAGTTCGTCTGTCATTTCCTGTTCCAAATGCACCACCAGCAAGATCTTGTTGGCTGCCGACATTCCGATGCTAATGAAGCGCTCCTCTGCTTGCGAGTGTTCATCGTCGCGGTAGGTAATGAGAAATGGGTCGTTGAATACCGTCTTGGCTTCTTCAAAACGAACCTTATGCTTTTTGAAATTGTTTTGGGCCTTCTTCGCGTCCCATTCGAATAAAAGTTTCACTCGGTTGAATTATATGTTCGCGCTCGCCGGAAGGCAAAGAGTCGCCGCATCAGTGCCAACCGCAAAGAACAGGGCCGCGGCTTGAGCCGCTGGGAGTCGGGTGGAAAGAAGCTGGTTTGAGTGTTAGGGAATCGGAGTTCCACAACTCCGCCCATCCCGCGTAGGCCATCAGGCCGTATCGAGGGAAGGGCTAACTCTTCGTCGCAATGATCAGCGTTGTTCCGGGCAGCGTTTTCGCAATATCGCCGCGAGTCGAGATCGAGCTGAAACCCGCCGCCTTTAACCATTTGGAATACTGCGACAGCGTCCAGCATTCGCCTTCCGGCGTATGCGTGAGCGTGTAAACTGAGAAGCGCAGGGCGAAGGTCGGCTCGGTGCGTTCTTCGTTGGGCAGGAAGTCGTTGACGACGAATTGGCCGCCCGGCTTGAGTGCGCGGTAAGCCTTAGCGAAAAGGGCCTGGTTCCCCTTTGGCGACTCGAAGCGGCAAAAATTGCTGGCGAGGACGAGATCGTAATGATTGGTTTCGACATTCGCCGTGCGATGCTCGCCATCGACGAAACGAATCTTACCTTCCAAGCCGCGCTCTTGATTTGCCTTCCTGGCCACGGCGTTGACATTGGGCCAGTCTAATTGCGTTACCTGCGCGGTCGGGTCGCGGGAGAGGATCGTCATGCCGAAGATGCTCGAACCGCCGGCGATATCGAGGACGCGAATCCCCTTGCGCTCCGTGCCGATCTTGAGAATATCGCAGAGCGCCTTGGCGGCGGGCTCGGCGATGACAATAATACCGAGCACGAGCTTTTCCCAAACCTGAAGCTCCGTGCCGGTGTCCATGCGGCTGAGAGGTTTGCCGGTCTTAAGCGACTGTTTGAGATTGGCCATGCCGTCCCAAAGCGCCAGCGCCACGTGGCGAAAATCCCCCATATAGGAAGGCTTGCCCAGAACTAAAAACACACTGGCCGTCGGCGTCAGAAAATATTTGCCGTCACGTTTTTCGACGAGGGATAACGCTGGCAAGCTGTCGAGCACGATTCTCGTCGCGCGCGGGTCGGTGCCGGCCTCGCGGGCGATTTCTTCTGAAGTGTGAAACCCCTTTTCAATGAGGGTGAAGAAGTCGTACTCGATGGAGGCGTCTAGGATCTGGCTGTTAGCGAAGTCTCCTAAGATGCGCATGAGCGCGCGCGGCGATAACTCTTCTGCTTTGCTTGGTTCAGACATGATTACGCTTTGTAGATCCCTTCTTTCTTGATGTATTGGTACACCCCTTCGAAGAACCATGCGAAATAGGCCGTGCCCATGCGCAGGCAATATTCTAAATTAAATCCCGGCCGCGTGTCCGCCCGCCCTTCTTCGAGCATCTTCTTTAATACCATCCAATCGAGGTCCGCGTGCGCCATCACGCCTTCGTGTTCTTCGAGGTCGGCCTCGGCATGCACGCGGAAATAGACGATCTTTTCCTCAGGCAATTGGTAATTCTTGCGCAGCGCGCCGCCGAAAAACCGCGCCCAGTGACCGACCGCCTCCTCGACGCAGAACGACGCCCACCACTCGACCATCGTGCCTTCGTAAAGAACGCCGCGGTAGTATTCCAAGAACGCCCGGCACTCGGCGAGCATCTCGTATTCGATCATCTCGTCGTTGGTCAGGCCGAAGTTGCGGCCCTGTTCGAGGACGATCTGAATATGGCCCGGCGGCTTGGGATGGATCATTTCGTCGGCGACGTGATTGGCGAAGTGTTGCTGCAGCTCCGGATGGCGCTTGAAAAACGGTAAATGCCGCTGGTAGGCGACGCCGTGAAAATTATTGATCTCCGCGACGAAGCCGTACCAGTTCTGCCAGAAGACTTTGATCGCCTCCATCGGGAGCACGCCTTTGGCCATGTCGGTGTGAAAGCGGCCGTTGAAGAGCCAGCGGTCCGCGATAACCATCAGATACGATTTCAAATCCGCGACCACCGCCTCGGCTTCCTGCGGCGAAAGCTTTTTTCCGGAGAAATCTTGCCTGCCTAATCCAGCCATAGAATACTCCTCTTCGTTCTCATCTCGCATGCTCGGCGACCGCCGGCACCGTTCTCGTTGAACCTTGAACTTTGAACCTTAAACCGTGTCAATAAAGCGCGCCGGGGTTCAATATATTGTTCGGATCGACCAACTGTTTGATCTCTTTCACCAGATCGTAAAGGCTGCCGAGCCTTTGATAAGGTAGCGGCCCCTTCGTGCTCAGCGTCGGCGCTGTCCAGACCACGCCGCGCTCGTTGCTGAATTGCTGGACCATCCCCATCCATTTGCGCAGCTTGCCTACTTCCTCATCGTCATAAGGATTGTAAAACACGAAGTACTCTTCTTTGATCGCCAGATCCCGCGTAACGTAGCTGTCATGTTGCGGCGAGTGCTCGGCGTCCCAGATGCCGCACTCCCGCTTCGCCGCCTCGTCGAGATCGTACATCTCTTTCAAGAAGGAAAGCGGATACATCTTGGAGGTTACCGCGAACATGCCGGTATGGCGCACCACGGCGCCGCACCAGCCGTCTGGCCCCATGACATGCCAGTCGGGCCAGCCGTGCAGGCCATGCTCCTGCGCCTTCGCGCCCATCGACTTGTCGGCGATCTCCGGCACGTCGGTGCCGCCCGCCGATTCGTAAATCCTGCGCATGCATTTCTCTTTGAAGGCAACCTCATCGGCGTCCCGCGCCATGAGCATCGGCTTTAAAAAGAACCAGGCGTCTTCGGGCACCTTGCTCTTATCGTAGAGCCCCTCCTCCGTCGGCCAGTGATACTGCCAGCGGTCGGTGAAATGGATATCGTAGACGACTTCGCCTTTGACGAGTTCGATGAGTGTGTCTTGGACCTGCTGCAATTGGTCGCGCCGAAAGGTGTAGCAGTAATCGTGCAGCCATGCTCTTTTTCCTTGGATGGCGCGTAAGCAGACTTTGCTGATGATTCCCATAGAGCCGGCGGCGAGCGTAAAGAGACCCAGGAGATCCGGCAGATGAATCCATTTCTGAAACGGGCCGAACGTTGTCCCCCGGTTCGCCAGGGCGCCCAAGCGGATCGTTTCGCCGTTGGCGAGAATGACTTCGAGGCCGAGCACCATATCGGCGATCCAGCCGTAACGGGTCATGCCGTAACCGATGCCGCCCTTGTTGATCATCGCGCCGATCACCACGGCGGGACCGTAAGTGCCGAAGTTGGGAAGCATGAGGCCATGCTGCCTGAGCGCGTGATGAATAGCGTAGACGCTCGCACCGCCCTCGGCGATGACGTACTGCTGCGCCGGATTCACTTCGAGAATTTTGTCCATGCCAAGCATATCTAACAGAATACCGCCTTTAAGCGGCGAGCTGATCCCCATGCCGACTCCGCCCTTGGCGACGATGGGAAGCTTATGCTCATTGGCGAACCTCAGAATGTCGGCGACCGGATGATTGCCCTGGGCATCCGACTCGACACGCACGATGACATCCGGCAGGGCGCGGTAGGCGCCGTAGGCGAGGGTGTGCTGGTAATTGATCTTGTCGATGGGATTCGTTGAGACGAAGCGCGCGCCCACGATCTCTTTGAGTTTATCGACGATCTGATCCAGGGTGAGCATCATTGCGAGAGAGAATCGAGGATTGAGAATCGAGGATCGATCCTCCATCCTCTATCTTCAATCTTCGATTTTCTAAGCATCGTGCGATCGAACGGAGTTAAAGTTGCAGGTGGCTTCCACCAGTAATCAAAATATGGCTCCCCGTCAGCATGCTGGCCTCATCTCCCGCCAAAAACGCAATGGTCCCCGCGACATCTTCCGGATAGAGATGTTTTTTTAGCGGGCGGGTCTCCTTCACCCGCTCGCGAAACGCCTCCGGCATGATCATGGAGGCGTCCGTCAGGGTAAATGCCGGGGTCACCACGTTGACCGCGATTCCTAACGGTCCTAGCTCGATGGCCATCGTATCGGCCATCGACTCCAGCGCCGACTTGGCGGCGGCATAAGCGCCCATTTTGGGCAGCGGCTGCTGTGCCAGTCTTGTGCTGATGACGATGATGCGGCCGGCTTGCTTCTCTTGCATCCCGGGCAAGCAAGCCTGCACGCAATGATGGAACGCCGCAAGCTCATGCTCGACGGCGCGATGAAACGTTTCCCAGGACAATTCATGAAGCTGGCCGACTTCGAATGGGAAGTACGCATTGTTCACGAGCACGTCCACGGCGCCAAGCTTTTCCCGCGCCGCGCGCACCATCGCCTCAACTGCCTCTTTTCGTGTGACGTCCGCCTGAAAGACCATGCCGCGCCCGCTCCGGTCTTCGATTTCCCGAAGGACTTTCTCCGCGGCTTCGCGATTATGGTGGTAATTGATGATAACGGATGCGCCAGACTGGGCCAGCCGCTTGGCGGCGGCGGCGCCGATGCCGCGGCTCGCGCCGGTGACGAGAACGACTTTGCCGTGGAGCGGGCGGGCTGTTGCTTGCTCGGCCATCGAACGCCCGCTAGATGGCGACGGCGTCTTCCGCGGCGCCTTTCTCGTATTTGGCGGCGTTGTTTTTAAAAGAGAGGAACTTCATCTTGACGTATGGCGAGCCGTAGCCGTTCAGGATGCGGTCGATGCGCCCCGGCTTGCTGTAAAAAGATTGAAAGGCCCAGCCGGTCAGCTCACCCACCTGGTGGCGCGTAAGATGCTTGGTCGGCATGACGCAATGCTCGAGGTCATAGAGGCTTAAATTGTTGACCTCGATGACATTATCCTTCATCGCCTTCCTGTAAATTGGCGAGCCGGGAATCGGATTGAGTAGTTGAATCATGACGATGTCGGGGTCGATTTCGTCCACCGACTTGGCACGCTGGCGGATCTTGGCTTCGTCATCGTCCCAAAAACCGTTCAAATAAGTTGAGATCGTCGAGATATCGTTTTTGCGCAGGAACTGGATTAATTCTTTCAGTTCTTTAACGCCGACTTTCATCGGCCCCTTGCGCGCCTCGGCGATCTCCTCGTCCGTGCCGCCGTCGATGCCGATCAGAACCTGGTACATGCCGACCTTGCGCAGCCGCGGCACCAGATCGGCGTCGCGGATGAGGTTTTGCGCCCGACTGAGACAGAACCAGCTCATGTCGAGTTTTTTCCTCTCCAACTCTTCGACGAGATCCACCATCTTCTGCCGGTCAGAGTTGAAGTCGTCGTCCATGAAAGTGAGTGCTTTAACGCCGTACTTCTTGTTCAACAACTCCATCTCATCTGCTACCGCCTTGCCCCCTCGGGTGCGGTGCGAGGTAAAGTCCCGCGGATTGCGCTGGTCCACGAGCCACCACTCGTAGCAAAAGTGGCAGGCCCCTTCGCATCCTCTGGAGGTCACGGCCTCGTTGTAGTTGGGAATGACCGAGTAGCCGCAGTACCGGTCCATTGGGAAAAGATCATAGGCCGGCATCGGCAGCTCGTCGAGATTGGCGATCACCGGGCGCGCCGGATTTAGAACGACCTCGTCGCCTTTGCGCCAGGTGAGGCCGCGGATGGCGGCAAAGTTTGGCGCCGGCTTGTTAAGCTCATCGAGCAATTCCCAGAGCGTATACTCGTTGTCGCCAAAGACTCCGACGATGGCGAAATCAAGCTGCGGCTGCTCCGCCATGATCTCCTTGGGAACCGCCGTATACATGAGCCCGCCGGCGACGGTCACGGTGGCGGGGAGCGCTGTTTTGATCGATTTCATCGCCGCATGAAAGCGGTTTAGCTGCGCCGCGCCCCCCGCGGCGGGGATCATCGATCCAAAGAAAACAACATCGGGCCGGCGGCGCTTGACCTCATCGAGCATTTCATCATCATTGAGAGCCAGCGCGCGGCAATCGAGAACGGCGACTTCGGCGGCTTGCTTTTGTCGGATAAACGCGCCAACCTGCGAATGAAGCGAGTTGACAGCCAGGTGCTTATCGCCCCAAGGCGCCCAATTGCCCATTGGCGGCGTGATGAAAAGGAGTTTCATGCGGTCCCCTGTTTCGGCGGAAATGGTCAGCCCGTAAATTAGTTAATACATAAACGATTGTCAAGATCAGACCGACGAAAATCAAGATTAACATGCTGACAATCGCTGCAACTTCGATACTGGCAACGAGGCAAGGAGAAATAGCTGTTGACAAGATACCACTCTTTTGTTACAGGTTCGCGAATCCAGGCGTCCGAATGGGAATGTTCGACAAAATTATAGGAGGGTAAACATATGGCCAACCAAGCCGCTGAGGAGCAATTATTAGACATACGCGTAGCCGAAGCGTCTGCTGCGTATAAATTCTATCTTAACCAGGAGAAAAAGATTCTCGGCACCACTTCAGTAATTATCTTTCTCCTCGCGTGGGAAACCATCGGCAACTGGTCCGGTCTCATCAACCCCATGTTCATGAGCGCACCGTCGCTCGTATGGAAGGCCGGGGTGCAGCTATTTGCTTCGGGAGAGATCTATAATGATCTCAGGGTCAGCGGGCTTGAATTTGCCTGGGGATATTTCCTGTCGATGCTCGTCGGCATCCCCTTTGGCATCGGGTGTGGTTGGTATAAAAGGATGGCCTACATCTTTGATCCTTTTATCAATGCCATGAACGCGACACCGCGCGTCGCCCTGTTGCCCCTGGTTATCATCTGGTT
>ORMF010873567.1_pt1 | contig 31181 bp, 31 predicted proteins | sample 1779871 | NCBI WGS metagenome assembly ORMF01 (sample SAMEA104232316, study PRJEB22302) | groundwater metagenome | biome: forest; feature: aquifer; material: groundwater | place: USA | collected 2011-08-07 | depth 5.4 m | reverse complement strand
GCTGATGCAAGGAAAACAGCGGTCCTATCTGCTTTATATTCCCCAAAGCCTTGACCGGACGCAGCCGGCTCCGGTGATCCTGGCTTTTCACGGGGGCGGATCCACCCCGGAGCAATTTGCCAAAGTGTCGCAATTGATCGAGCGGGGCGGGGACCAAGCCGGCTTTGTGATCGTTTTCCCGGCCGGGTATCAGCATTTCTGGCATGCCGGCGATGATTGCTGCGGAGCGCCGCTGGAGCAAGGCCTTGACGATGTCGCCTTTGTCCGCGCGGTGCTCGATGACTTGGCGTCCGTCATTCGCGTTGATAATCAACGCATCTTTGCGATCGGTTATTCAAATGGCGGAAATATGACCTATCGTCTGGCCTGCGAGCTGTCGGACAGGATCGCCGCCATCGCGGTTAACGCCAGTTCATTGAGCTTATCGAAATGTGACCCCAAGCGTCCGGTGCCGGTTTTGCATTTTCACGGCACGGCCGACACTTTTCATCCCTATTCGGGAGGTCAAGGAACCACGGAATATGATTATTTCAAGCTTGGAGCGCCCGAGACGATTCGGCGCTGGGCCAGGTGGGACGGATGCGCGGATGAGACCCGCGTGACCTATCAAAAGGGGGCTGCTGTTTGTGAAACGCACCCCACCTGCAAACAGAACGCGGAAGTGACCCTTTGCACCATCAAAGGAATGGGTCATCAATAGCCGGGTTTTACTATTCGATTTCCTCCAAGATTGGCCCGGAAGCTTGGCCCCGGGACAAACGATATTTCGGCAACCGATATGCTTTTGAAATTCTTTCAGAAATACTCGATGCCCTCACGGGAATAATGAAAAAAACCGCAAGATTGTTCGCGGGAGTTCAGTTATGGTATACTTTGATTATGAGTAATGCGCCATATAAAATAAGACGAATGTCCGGCTTCACCATCATGGAACTGATCATAGTGATCGTCATTATCGGCATCCTGGCGGCCGTTGCCCTGCCCAGTTACCGGATCCAGGTGCTCAAAATAAAAAGTCAGGAAGGCGTCAGGGTTCTAATGGCCTTATTCGACGCCCAAAAAGATTATCAAAGGGAAAATGGTTTTTATGCAGCTGATATCGATGACCTCGATATCGAGATCCCGCCTTTAAAGAATTTTCAGGATCCGGATATCTGGGGCGGAGCGGGATCTCCGCATGATTGTGGAGGAGCAACCCCCAATGCTGTGGCCGCCATGTCAGATAAAGCGAATTCTTACCGTTTGGCGGTATTGACAGATGGAAAAATTTTATGCAAGACATCGATTTTGACGTGCGCCACGAATGACCTTTGTCAGAAGATGGGTTACGCGACGACAGGGGATTGATGATGTCGATCATTCTTCTGGGTCTGGCGTTCATCGTTTATCTGGACGCGCGGATGTTGCGCCGGCGCGATGAGCGTTTGTTCAATGACGTATTTACCGTTTCTCCGGTTTTAACCACCATTATCGCCGGATTGATTTTATTTCATCTTCTTGTCATTGAGAATTCCCCGCAGAACCTCCCGCAATTTCTTTTCGTTGCCCTGTTACCGATCTATCTTTTGCGCCGGATACGGTTTTTAAAAATGATAGCGACAGGTTCACCTGTCGCTATGGATGAACAAGGGAAATATCCGGCATCCATTCTTGTTGCCGACGCTTATAACGTCATCCTGATCTGGTTTCTGGCCATGATCGTCATCAGCGCTTTTTTAAAAAGCGCCGGGGGGATCTTCCCGGCATTCGGATCCAAAATGGGACAACTGCTTCTTTCCGCGGGTTTTTCTTCGGCCATCGCGCTCATTCTCATCACCAGGGCGTCACAAAAATTCTCTGATCGGGGATTCCTTTATAATGTTGGGTTGCGTAAAGGCGAGCGGTCCAATGTTAAAGTGTTCGTTGTCCCGGCGCTGGTCGGGCTGTTCTTTGCCATTGTTTCTTTGGCGATCATCTGGCTGCGCCATGTGCAGCCGGTAACCCCTTTAAGCGAGGTTATTGAAGCGACGGATTCGGCTTGGCTGTTCATGGCCTTTCTGACCATGGCGATCCTGGCAGCGCCCTTGATCGAAGAGATCATTTTTCGCGGATATTTTTTCCATGTCATCAGTCAGGCCAAAGGGGAACGATCCGCGATCTACGTTATTTCTTTGGCGTTCGCTTTGCTTCATGTCGGGCAATACTGGGGGGACTGGGCTGCGATCGTCATGGTAATGCTCCTGGGCTTTGCCCTGACGATCCTGCGCGCCAAAAGCGGGACAACGCTCGCCAGCATCGTTACTCACTACGTGTATAACGCCGGGGTGACATTGATCCCGTTCTATTTATCCACAGGATAGTGGTAAAGTGATAAAAGTGGTAAAGTGGTAATCATTTTTTTACCACTTACCACTCTACCACTTTATCACTATAAAATATTGACAGTCTTGGGCAAATATATGAGAATGCTATCTACTTGGATAGTACTGAATAGTGGTAAAGTGATAAAGTGGTAAAGCGGTAAATTATTTGTCATTGGTATTTTTTACTGCTTACCACTCTACCACTCTACCACTCTACCACTTATGAAAAATATCTACCTTCTCAAAGACCTCGCCAAGCTAAGCGGCCACTCGACGTATACCTTGAAATATTATCTGCGGCTCGGGCTTTTAAAGGAGATCGGCCGCTCTCCGGCGACGAATTTCCGGTATTTTGACGATTCCTGCTGCGAGCGGTTAAAGAGGATACGCCGGCTCCAGAAAGAGAAATATTCCTTGAAAGAAATTTGTGATCGTCTGGGTAAGTGCAATGATTAAAAAATATCTTTTTTTAACGATGGCCGTAATAGGCGCGTCGGCCGTGCTTTGGCCGGCGACCGCGCGGGCGCAGGTTTTAAACGCGGTTTCCAATAGCGTTCTGGGATCCGGTCAATCTGAGACAGCCGCGGCTATTGAAGCGGCTTCTCCCAAGGTCATTAAGACAACGCTCGATATGCTGGATGTCCAGGAGATGGATATCCAGGAGGTCTTAAAGAGGATCGCGTTCCAAAGCGGCCTGGAGATCGTCACGGACGAAGATATCAGCGCGCGGGTGACGATCTATTTGAAGAACGTCGATGTCTTTGACGCCCTGCGGATCATTTTGGACACCAATGATCTCGCCTACAGCCAGGATGCCCCGCCTGCCGGTGAACTGGCGGGCTTGTCTGCCGGTGAACCGGCAGACAAACAAAGCGCGGTCGTGCATGTGATGACGGCGCAGAGTTTCGAAAGCCGTTTTGGTTATCCGTTCAGCCAGAAGGTCCAGACAAAGATCATTGCGCTTTCCCACGCGTCGCCCGAGAAGGTGGGTGCGCTTTTGAACAAGATGAAAAGTGAGGCCGGCAAGGTCATTTACAGCGAAGGCACAAAGTCGTTCATTTTGATCGATGCTGTGCAACAGCTTCAATCCATGAGCGATCTTATCGGCGAAATGGATGTTCCCGTGGAATCCAGAACGTTCGAATTGCGTCACGTTAAAGCCAGGGACATCGCCCCGCGTGTTCAGGAATTTTTGACCAAAAACGTGGGGAGGATCCAATTCGGCGAGCGCGAAACGACTTTAGCTGTTGAAGACACGCCGGAGAAGCTCGGCGAGGTCGCCAAGCGCGTTGCAGATCTGGACAAGCCTGCCACCGAGGTCCTTCTGGAGGTCAAGATCCTCCAGATCATTCTCAACGACGAGAATCGCCAGGGTGTTGACTGGGAGGCGATCGTTTCCGATTACCAGAGTTTTCCATTCACCGGATTTGAGGGGCTGGGAACCGGCATTTTAAGTGTCGGCACGGTCTCGGAAGAAGATTATATGGTTCTTTTGGATGCCCTGGACACCGTCGGGATGCTCAATACGGTTTCCAATTTGAAAATGACGGCGGGCGATGAAGGTCGTAACGAGATCCTGATCCGGGCGCAGGACCTGCTGGCGGATTCCGGAACGCAGGAACCGCAGGAGGGAATGACCGCAAGAGCGGCGGTGCTTTACGGCGTTGACTCCAAGTCAGGCTCGGACGGACAGATCGCATTGAACATTCAGCCGCAGGTGCTCGGTGAATCCATCGACGATAAAAAAGGTTTAACGCTCAAACTCCAGGAAGGCACCACGGTCGTCATCGGCGGATTATTCAAGGGCGTGCAGGTGGAGGCAATGCGCAAGATCCCTTTGCTCGGCGATCTGCCGTTATTGGGTTTTGCCTTCCGGATGCAGGGGCAACGCTTGCGAGAAACGGAGATCATCGTCTTTTTGACGCCGAAAGTGGTAGTAAAAGAGCAAGAAAAGTAAGGTTAGAAAAGGTTTTAAAATGTTGGAAAAGGTTAGAAAAAGTTTCAGGTTAAAATCAAAAGTTAACAGGAAGATAATGAAACATTTCTCAACTTCAAGAAACCTAGAAACCTTTTTTAACCTTTTTCAACATCTTCCAACATTTATTAACTTTAGACGTTTTCCAATCTGGCTTGTTATTTTATCGCTCACGCTGTTTACCAGCGGCTGCGCGACGGTTCCCGGCGGGCGCATAACAGATTCGCGAAAACGGGTCTACCTCAAGGACCTGTGCGACCGGTATTCGGTTCCCTGGCAATGGGACCATATTTCCCAGACGGTGGATCTGAAGATCGAAGGTGTCAGCGTGCGCATTCTGGTCGGGAGCAATATTTTGTTGTTGGGCAAAGAGCAGGTCGCGTTAAATACTCCCGTGACGATCGATGACAGCTCGGTGATGCTGCCGCATGATTTTAAGATAAAGGTGATGGACAGATTCCCGAAATTGTTCAGCGCGAAGGCGCCGGCGCGGGTCACGAAGGCCCCGCGCGTTTTCCGGAAACTGCGTGAGGTCGTTATCGATGCTGGTCACGGCGGCAAAGACCCCGGCGCACTCGGTGTTGCGGGCATGAAGGAAAAAACGGTCGTTCTGGATGTCGCCTTGCGGCTTAAAAGATTGCTGGAGGCTGCGGGGGTCAAGGTAACGATGACCCGTAAAGACGACACGTTCATTCCCCTGCCGGAGCGCACCGAGATCACCAGCCGGTCAAAGGCGGACCTGTTTATCAGCATCCATGCCAATTCCAGCCCGGTGCGCAGCGTCCATGGCGTGGAGGTGTATTGTTTGAAAGACTTGGGAACGCTGGAGAAAAATGAGGCCCAGCGTCAGGCAAACCATAAATTGATGTTCAAGAATCTATCCATGAAAAAAGGTTCTCTGAGTCTCGAGGATATCGTTGAGGACATGCTTTACACGCATAAACAAAGCGTTTCGCCGGCATTGGCGGAAAATTTGGCCAACCGGGTGGCCCAGACGGCCAAGACGCAGGATCGCGGGGAGAAGCAGTCGCGTTTTTTTGTTTTGCGTAACACGCTGATCCCGGCGGTCTTGGTGGAGATCGGGTTCGTGACCAATCCCAAGGAGGGAAGATTGCTTAAAACCGATGATTACCGGCAAAAAATCGCCGAAGGATTGGCAAAAGGGATCCTAGGGTATAGGGATGGGAAATAACAATCCAATCGGCGTGTTCGATTCAGGTCTCGGCGGCCTCACGGTTGTCAAGGAGCTGATCCGTCAGCTTCCCGGAGAGCATATCGTTTATTACGGCGATACCGCGCGCGTGCCCTACGGGACCAAGTCCAAAGAATCCATCATCCGTTTTTCCCATGAAAATACGCAGATCCTTTTGAAGCGTAATGTCAAGATGGTGGTCGTGGCCTGCAATACTTCTTCGAGTTACGCGCTTGTTCAATTACGTAAACATTTTCATTTGCCCATCGTGGGCGTTATCGACCCTGGCGCGCGCAAAGCGGTGGAGGTGACGCGCAATAAGAAGGTAGGAGTTATCGCGACCCCGGCAACGGTCAACAGCCGCTCTTACGCGCAAGCCATCGCCCGCTACGACCGCGCGATCAAAGTGTCCAGCCAGGCGTGTCCTTTATTTGTTCCCTTGGTGGAGGAAGGCTGGCTGCGCAAACCCGTGACCACGGCCGTGGCCCGTGAATATTTACAATCTCTGCGCAGATCCGGCATCGACACGCTTGTTTTGGGCTGCACGCATTATCCGTTGCTAAAAGGTGTTTTAAGAGGAGTCATGGGCGCGCGGGTGACACTGGTCGATTCAGCCCACGAGGTAGCTTCCGAGGTCAAGCGCATCTTGGAGGAGCGGAATTTGCTGCGGACTTCCGGCGGACGGGCGCGGCATAGTTTCTTGATCAGTGACCGGCCGCAGCAATTCGAGAAAACGGCGAAGGAATTCCTGGGATATCATATCAACGCGGTAAAAATTTAATATGTTTGAGCTTTCCGTCAAAAGTCATATCGCTTCCGCGCATTTTCTAAAAGGATACCAGGGCCGGTGCAAGGATCTGCACGGCCACACCTGGCACATTGAGGTCATCATCGCGGGCGAGCATCTGGATCAAATTGGCATGGTGGCGGATTTTGCGGTCATCAAAAAACAATTGAATGAATTTTTGATGCCGCTGGACCATGTCTGCCTCAATGATCTGGAGTATTTCAAGCGGAATAATCCGACGACCGAGAATATCGCGAAATATATTTACCAGAATTTTGCCAAGGTCGTTGCTCCATTGAAGATCAAAAGGGTTCAGGTCTGGGAGTCAGAGACCTCCAGCGTGGTGTATTTTGAATGAGCAAAGCGGTTGTACTACTTTCGGGCGGGCTGGATTCGGCGACCATTTTGTATTACGCCAAAGCTAAGGGATTTCTGCCGTATTGTCTGATCTTTGATTACGGACAAAGGCACCGGGTAGAATTAAAAAAGGCCGTGGGGATCGCGCGGCAGGCCGGGGGTTCGTACCGGATTGTGACGATCCGTCTTCCCTGGGGCGGGTCGGCGTTATTGGACAAAAGGATCGGTTTGCCGGAACGAAAAACGATCGACCCCCGGGAAATCCCGGTCACGTACGTGCCGGCGCGCAACATTATTTTTTTGAGCTTCGCGGCGTCTTTCGCGGAAGCGATCGGGGCGCGGGCGATTCTCATCGGCGCCAACGCGATCGATTACTCCGGCTATCCCGACTGCCGGCCGGAATTTTTTCGGGCGTTCCAGCAAGCGTTGGACCGGGGCCTTAGATCCGGCGTGCGCAAAAAGACGATCAAAATTTACGTCCCGCTGTTGCGCAAAACCAAGGCACAGATCATTCGTCTGGGGCGGAAGCTGAAAGTCCCTTACGAACGAACGTGGTCGTGCTACAAAGGCGGACGCCGGCCTTGCGGGGTGTGCGACAGTTGTTTGCTGCGCCGCCAGGGATTTCAGGACGCGGGTGTGGTAGACCCATTAACTGGTGCAGGTGATGGTTGATAGGTTATAGGTTATGGGGGGAAAAGCGAAAATATCTGAAATTTTTCACTCCATCCAGGGCGAAGGCAAATACACCGGCCGCGAGCAGGTCTTTGTGCGGTTTTTTGAGTGCAACATACACTGTGTCTGGTGCGACACGCCCAGCTCGATCGGCGACACGACCCGCCATTACCAGGAGTACGGCCTCGAGGACTTGCTGGCCGAGGTCAGGGAATTGTGGCCGGGCTGCCATTCGGTGAGCCTGACCGGCGGCGAGCCGCTGGTGCAGAAGGATTTTATCAGAGAGTTTCTGCCATTTCTCAAGAAAGAAGGAATGAGTTCCTATCTGGAGACCAACGGGATCTTTGATCAACACCTCGCGGAGATCATCGACGACGTGGATATCATCGCGATGGATCTCAAATTGCCCAGCTCGACGAAATGCCGGCCGTACTGGGAAGAGCACGCGGCGTTCTTGCGGATCGCACGGCAAAAAGAAGTCTTCATCAAGGCGGTCGTCTCCAGTGACACGCAAAAAGAAGATATCGCGCGTTGTGTGGAACTGGTCGCGGGCGTCGACCCGGACATTTCCTTCATTTTGCAGCCGAATTATTTTGAGCGGCAAAATGGCGCCCTGGACCGCTGCCTGGATTACCAGGATTATTGCCGGCAATACCTCTCGGACGTCAGGGTGATGTCGCAGATGCATAAGATCTGGAAAGTACGTTAGCAGCGTGAGTGTTATGTGTCATGTTTTATGTGTTAAGTAAAAATGCTTGGAACATAACACATAACACAATTTAATATTCATAGTATTTGAAAGGTTCAATAAATGAGAAGAAAAGTAAAAAGTTCTTATGAAGACCTGCAAAATAGTATCCGGACGCTTAAAACCCCGGCGATCGAGGTTTGGGAAAATAAATACTCGGACCGGGATTACACGGTGCATTTGTCCACCCCGGAATGCACGTGCATCTGTCCCAAGACCGGCTTGCCGGATTTTGTGACGGTCAACGTGACCTACGGGCCTGATAAAACATGCGTGGAATTAAAGTCGTTCAAGATGTACATCACCGCCTTTCGCGATGTCGGGATATTTCACGAGCATCTGGTTAACAGGATCCTTGATGATCTCGTCGCCGCCTGTCATCCGCGCTGGGCGAAGGTTGAGGTGACCGTGAATCCGCGTGGCGGGATCACGACAACGGTGACGGCAGAATATAAAAGAGGTAAGAGGTAGGAGGTAAGAGGTATGACACGTGTTGACGGGCGTAAAGCAGATGAACTGCGTAAAATAAAGATCACCAAAGATTTTGTCAAGCACGCCGAAGGGTCGTGTCTCATTGAATGTGGCCTCACGCGGGTCATCTGCACGGCGAGCGTTGAAGAAAGCGTCCCGCCTTTTTTAAAAGGCAAGGGCACCGGCTGGGTGACCGCCGAGTACGGAATGCTCCCGCGTTCCACGGACACGCGGATGAAGCGGGAAAAAACGCTTACCTCCGGCCGGACGCTGGAGATCCAGCGGTTGATCGGCCGGTCGTTGCGGGGTATTGTTGACGTTGCGCAATTGGGCGAGCGCACCGTGAAGATCGACTGCGACGTCATCCAGGCCGACGGTGGGACACGCACGGCATCGATCACCGGTGGATTTATCGCGTTGGCCTTGGCGCTACAGAAGATCAAAAAACAGAATCTTATTGATCGTGTTCCCTTGACCGATTACGTGGCCGCGGTCAGCGTTGGCGTTCACAAAGGACAACCGCTCCTTGACCTGGATTACCGGGAAGATTCCTCCGCGGACATGGACATGAACGTGGTGATGGTCGGCACCGGCAAATTCGTGGAAGTACAGGGCACCGCCGAGAAGAAGCCTTTTTCCAAAAAAGAAATGGATCACCTGCTGGACCTGGCTGGAAAGGGAATTCGGGAATTAATTAAAGTGCAAAGAAAATATGTGGGAGATATTTAGTCGTTGAAAGAACTCATCATTGCCACCACCAACCCCGGCAAGTTGCGGGAGATCAAAGAACTCCTCAAAGATTTCGATCTTAAGATCACGTCTTTATCCGATTATCCGGACGCGCCAAAGATAGAAGAAGACGGCACATCCTTCGCGCAGAACGCGCTCAAGAAAGCAGCCACGATCGCCTTGTACACAGGCAAGCTCACCCTCGGAGAAGATTCAGGATTGGAAGTAAGGGCCTTGGGGAATAAGCCGGGGATTTATTCCGCCCGTTTTGCTGGCGTCAACGCGACGGATAAGAAAAATAACGCCAAATTATTACGCTTACTGCGCGGTGTGCCTTTGAAAAAACGTCAGGCGCGTTACCGCTGTTTCGCCGCTTTAGTCGACGGGAAACCTGCCTGCCGGACAGGCAGGGGTGTCATTGACGTGGTTAACGGCTCCTGCGCCGGCTTCATCGCGCCCAAAGGTAAAGGCAGTAACGGCTTCGGCTACGATCCGCTGTTTTTTATTCCGCGATATAACAAAACCTTCGGCGAGCTGGCCCCGGCGATCAAAGCGAAGATCAGCCATCGGGCGAGAGCATTGCGGAAAGTGGAAAAAGTATTGAAAAAATACTGTAAGACCATAGACCATAGACCATAGACCATGGTTCGCACGAAAGGTCTATAGTCTATTGTCTATAGTCGATAGTCTTAATCAGAATATTTCCTTCAGGATGCTCCCGATCCCTTCTTTGATCCCCTCTTTGAGCACATCCGTCGTTTTCTCCAGGACTCTGAAAGGAAGCGTCTGGACTTTGTATTGCGGGTTGCGCAGGGTGCCGGTCAGCTTGATGGAGATGTAATCCCCCTGGGAGAGTAAAAGCGAAGGGATCCTCTTGAACGATTCGGATTCTGCGGCGGCCAGTTCCGCGAATGTCGGCGCGATGTCAAAGTTGATATTCCCCGCAAGATCGATCCAGCCCTGACCCTTAAGGGTGATCGTACTGCTGTTGAGCGCGGCGTCGACAGTCGTGATCTTCCCGTCGGCTATGGTAAAATTCGCCTGCCCATCGGTAAAAACAACGTCTTTGAATTCCGGGATAAGGAGCGCGTCCGGAAGACCATCGAGGATGTTCCAGCGCCAGAGGTGTCCTTCCCGGACGGACAACGAGCCGTCGCCTTTCCATTGCGCGGGATCTTTCAGATCTCCGTTTAGATCAACAAGCGCGGAAAGACGTCCGGCCAGGAATTCATTCTTGGGGAGATTGCTCTCGCGTAAAACGGCCAGATCCAGGCCTTCCAGCGATCCGGTCAATTGCGCGAGTGTGCCATCCTGCGCCAGGTCCGCCCAGGAAATAGGATTGAGGTTGCCGTTGTAGGCGCGGGCCGTGAGATTACATTTGCTGACGTGCCGGTCACGTTGTTCATATTCGATCACCGGTTCATCGAGGTGAAATCCGTTAAGAGACACCGTCGGCGCACGCGCGCTGAAGACCAGGTCCCAGTCCTGCCATTGTTTCGGTTTTCCTTTAAAGAGACCTTCACCGGAGAACGTGCCGACCGGCTGGAGTTTCGCGAGACGCTCTTTAAGCGCGTTTGAGAACGCGCCCAGGTCCTCGAGGTTTAAAGCAAACGCTCCACGGATGTCCAGATCCGGTTCGTTTCCTTCCGGCAGATGCACGTCACCTTTGATATCCAGCGAGCTGTTGAAATATTTTCCGGTGAGAAAAACGATCTGAAAGGCCTGATTAAGGATCTTGATCTGGGTCGTGGCGTTTAAGTCTTGCGAGGCCAGTTGAATATCCAGCGTAGGCCGCGCGAAGTCGGCGAATTGGCCGTTAAGCGTGTATTGGTTCTTTTGGTAAAGGCCCCGGAGATCTTTCCAGACGACCAGATCTTTTTGATAGTCGATCTCCCCGGTGACATCCGTTATTTCTCCAGGGATCTTGGGGTTGGCGAGGGCGGCGTTGTGGAATTTGGCGTTGAGCCGGATGTCCGCAGCCGCGGGATTCTTGGCATCTCCGATGTACGAAGCTTCAACGGCGGCTGTTCCGGTGGGGGTGATGTTCGATCTTTCTTTGAGCGCCGGAAAGGCCGCGAACAATTTTTGCAGGTCAAGGTTATCGGCTCTCGCTCGGATATTGAGAACAGGCCGGGTGAAGTTGATCATGGAGCCGGATAGCTGGATGTCAGTTCCCTGTGTTTGAAAGGTGAATTCATCGCTGGCAAGCCGGTCGGTCTCGATCTGGACGTTGCCGCGTATTTTTTCGATCGAATCGAGATAAGGGACGCCTTTAAGGAGCGCGTCGGCAAAATGCAATTCACCGGAATAAAAATATTTATTGTCCTGGCCGTTGGGATCATATTGGTAGGTCAGGTTCCCGCCGGGGTTGCCTTCCAGCGCCATTTGTGGTGTTAATTGCAGATGAGCATTTTTAAGATCCAGGTCTGACTTGACCTCGCAACTGCCTTCCTGGCAGGTTGCCAGCGTTTGTTGGCTTTTGAGGTCCACCTGCAAGTATTGTTCGCCTTTTAAGTCCAGCCGCCCGCCGGTCAATTGCAGGTCGCTTAAGACGCCGAATTTTCCTTTTTCGAACGCGAGTTTTGTTTCTTGCGTCGTGAGGTTCCCGCGCAGTTTGCGCTCGGGAGAGAACGCCGCGTCCAGTCCCTCGACGTTCAAGGCCGTTTGCAGATGGAGGCCCCGTTCATCGTTACGGATGACCAAATTGTCGGCCCGCAAGATTTGCGCGCGGATACCCTTGTTCTCTCCGGTGACCACGCGCGCCTCTTTAAGGATGAGATCGCCTTGGGCGGAGATCCCTTCAGGGGAAATGTCCAGCGACTTGACCTCGGCGCTGATCTTGCCGGCGAAGGAACGCCCTTGCGCGAACGTGATTAAAGTTGAGTCGGATTCCAGCCGCCCGCCCGCCGTCGTGCGTTTGTCCTGGCGGGTCAGGGAAACGTCGGTTGCCCGTATCGAGGTGACGATTCTTTTCCCTTCGGCCAGCTCGACGTCTATCTTGTCGAGGGCCGCGCTCCCCTGGGCCTGTAATTCGTCGCGCTCCCAATTTAAATTTAAGTCCAGCGCGCTGATCGCGCCATCTTTGAAAATGACTCCATTGGGTAAGGAAACAAGTGACAAATATTGCGCCAGGGGGATACGCTGCGCCATGACGCGGGCGTTAATCTTGTGCGATTCGAGGTAATAATTTCCTTTAATGTTCACAGTGGATCCCTGACGGGGGATCTTGGCTTCCAGGGTGAAGCGAATGATCTTGTTGAGCGAGAACCGGGCATCAAGTTCGATGCCGCTGATCACTTCATGAAAATTTTCCGTTACAGTTTGGTCGGTGTAGGCGATTTCGCCGTTTTTGACGATGATCTTGCGCGGGGCGATGGTCCAGGAACTTCCGGACCCTGGAGATTTACGGTCCCCCAGCAGATCGGAGAAGTTCCACTGGTTTGCGCCCTCACGTATGATCTGTATGAACGGGCCGCTTAAGCGCATCGACGGGATCAGGATGATTTTTTTCTGGAATACCGGCGCCAAAAGGACATGGAAGGTGACCTCATCGGCCTGCAAAAAAACGCGCTCGGGGACGTCTTTCTGGTAGACGGTCACGTTACGCACGACAAATCCGCTCAAGGGGCTGAAGCGGATCTCGTCGATGGTGACGTTACGTTGCAGATATTCCTGCGCCCGGGCGATGACGAAGCGCTTGAACTGCACGGGTAAAAAGATATTCTGGATATAAAAGTAAAGAAAATACGACAGGATAAAGACCGTCAGGAGGGTGTAAATTGTTTTGCGTGTCCAGTGCATGGTGGTTCGACGCGCTTCGCTTGCTCACCATTAAAGCGGCGAACCACCCTAAGCGAGCGAAAGCGAAGCGAAGGGTTACCTTAAGTTTAGAGATTCATTATAGCCAAGTGCGGGATGGGTTGCAAAACAAAAGGCGAGTGTTATGGAGAAGGAATAAAATCGGGGAGCAGGGATTCGAACCCTGGACCCCTTGCTCCCAAAGCAAGTGCGCTAGCCAGCTGCGCTACTCCCCGTTATGAATGGCTGTTTATAACAGATTTTTTAGACGCTGTCCATGATTTCTGTGGATGAGGGCGGTGTTTTTCTAAAGCATATCCTTCTTGCGGTGGCGCAAAAATTCGATTGCCCCCGGTAGAAGCGAAACAATGATGATGCCAAGAATGACCGTGGAGAAATTGTTTTTGACGAACTCCAGAGCGCCGAAGAAATATCCCGCCAGCGTCAGCGAAAAGACCCACAGCAGTCCTCCGGCGATATTATAAAGAAGGAACCTCCGGTAGCTCATCGCGCCCACGCCGGCTAAAAATGGCGCGAAGGTGCGCACGATCGGTACGAATCGTGTGATGATGATCGTTTTCCCGCCGTATTTTTCGAAGAATTTTGCCGTGCGGTCCAGATATTCTTTCTTAAGGAACGGTATTTTTTCCTGCCGGAAGACTTTGGGCGCCAGAATTCTGCCGATCGTATAGTTGACGGTATTACCCAGGATCGCGGCAACACTTAGAACAAGCAGAATCAACCGGATATCGAGAACCCCAATGCCGGCCAAGGCCCCGACGGCAAAAAGCAGGGAATCCCCGGGCAAAAAAGGTGTTACCACCAGGCCCGTTTCGCAAAAGATGATCAAAAACAATACCAGATAGGCCCACGACCCGCAGGTCTGCACGAGCGTATTTAAGTGATCATCGAGGTGCATGAAAAGATCAATAAAGTCCATAAGGTTCCCTTCTGTGGATCAGGTTTTATTCAAGAGGATGGTGGGGTGTTTTTCCAGGTGAAATCTGCGAAGAAGCGCCAGGCATTTACGGCCGGATTCGATGAAGATGATGACGACCAGAACAAGCATCAGTATCGACAAAAAGGCGTTGAGGTTGCCCTTAAAGGAATGTTGCGGCAGGTAGTTCTGGAAAATGTTGTCGAAACTGGCGACCGCGGTCGTGGCGAACATGAACAAAGACGGCAAAAACGTAATGAGCGCGTAATGCCATTTGCGGGTGTGTCCCAGAATATAGACGGTCCCGAAGGAAAGCGCCAGCGCGGACAATAATTGGTTTGCTACCCCGAACATCGGCCAGATCGTCGAGATTTCACCCTGATACACCATGTATCCCCACGCCAAAGTGATGATCGCGCTGGAAACAATGGTGGACGGCATCCAGTTGACCTTGGCCCATTTTGAGCGCGGGTTCGCGTACTTGACCATTTCCTGCAAAATGTAGCGCGCCACACGCGTGCCGGCGTCGATCGTCGTCAAAATAAAAAGCGCTTCGAACATGATCGCGAAATGATACCAGTAGCCCATCCACTGCGCCATGCCGGGGATCGCCGAGAAGATTAAAGACATTCCCGCGGCGAGCGACACCGCGCCGCCGGCACGCCCCGTTAACGTTTCGCCGGTCATCTGTTCCATCTGTGTCAGCTGGGTCGTGTCCATCCCGAGCCCGCTGAAGGCCTGCGGCGAGAGATTGATGGCGAAATAATCACCGGGCAGCATCACGGTGGCGGCGACCAGCGCCATCACCGAAACGAACGCCTCCACGACCATCGCGCCGTAGCTGATCATGCGGATGTCTTTTTCGCTGTTGATCATCTTCGGCGTTGTCCCGGAGGCGATCAGACTGTGGAATCCGCTGATGGCCCCGCAAGCGATCGTGATACAGACAAACGGCCAAACTTTTCCGGGAATGATGGGTCCACCGCCGTGAATGTATTGGGTCACCATGGGCATGTGGATCTGCGGATTGACGATGAATATCCCGGCGGCCAACAAGAAAATGGTCCCAATCTTCATGTAAGTGCTCAAATAATCCCGGGGGCAGAGCAAAAGCCACACCGGAAGGACGGAAGCGATGAAGCCGTAGACGGGGAGGATTATCGAAAGCGCCGGTTTGGAATAAAGAAAATAAGCGGCTAGGGGTGTTTTTGAAAGCGGTTCTCCAGCGACGACTCCGACGATCAGCAAAATAACGCCTATCGCGGAGGCCTCGAGGATCTTACCCGGTCGGATCCGGGACATATAAACGCCAACGATGAGCGCCGCGGGGATGGTGACCGCAATGGTGAAAGTCGCCCACGCGCTGTGGTTGAGCGCGTTGACGACAACGAGCCCCAGTCCGGCCAGGGCGGTGACGATGATAAAAAGGATGGCTACTCCCGTTGTCAAGCCCGCGGCCTTGCCGATGTATTTACGCGCGAGGCGCGTGAGCGAAAATCCTTTCATCCTCACCGACGCGAACAAAATGACCATGTCGTGCACGGCGCCGCCCAAAACCGCGCCGATCAAGATCCAGAGATATCCGGGAAGAAAACCGAATTGTGCCGCCAGGACAGGTCCGACAAGCGGCCCGGCCCCGGCGATGGCCGCAAAATGGTGGCCGAACAACACCCAGCGGTTGGTCGGGTCATAATCTTTTCCGTCGCGCATGGTGTGCGCCGGTGTCGCACGGTTCTCATCGATGATCAGGACTTTGGTAATGATGAATTTCGCGTAAAGCCGGTAGGCGAGGGCGAAGACCAGCAGGCTTACGATGATGAAGGTCAATGCATACATAATTTATTTCTAAACAGATTTTTTCGCAAAAATACGCCGGAAGCAAAAAACAGTCACGGCAATGATCAATCCCCAGGAAATAATCAAAAATAACCATCCGTCAGGTCTCATCGCATTGCCTCTTCTTGCGCGTATTTGCGTTTCCAGGCGAGTTTCACCAGAACACCCAGAGTGATGAACATCGCCAGCAGTCCCAGACGCGTTGCCAGGACATATATTTTATTTTCCGCAGCGACGTCCGCCATCAGAATGACTTTGAGCCAGTCCTGGTAGAACCAGGCGCCTAAGATCGCCAGCAGAAATAATGGCGTGACGTATTTGATGATGAATTTATAGATTTTGGGCACGCGCATATCGGCCCCGTGATGGATCTCCTCCCAGGCCTTGTCCATTCCGAAGACCCAGGAGAAGAGGATGACTTCAATGGTGGCAAAAAGTACCAGACAAAACGTCCCGCCCCAGAAGTCGAGTTCATCGACGACACCGTTTTTCAGGAAAAAAATGGCCGGATGGCACAGAACAAAGGCGACCGCGCCAAAAAGAAATACCGCGCGCGTGCGGGTCATGTTGAATTCATCTTCTAAAAACGCGATCGCCGGTTGGGCCAAAGAAACAGATGAGGTGATCCCGGCCAGGAACAAGAGTAAAAACCAGGCAAATCCCATCAAATGGGACCAGGGCAGTTGGTTCAGCACAAGCGGCATGGTGACAAACCCCAGGTTAAAAACACCAGAGCTGGCGATATTCTGGATGTCCACCGGACCGAAGAATATGAACGCCGCCGGCAGGACAATGGTCCCGCCCAGGATGACTTCCGCGAATTCATTGACGCTGGTTGCCGTTGTCCCGGAGAGAACAACGTCATCGTTTTTGCGAAGATAACTGGCGTAAGTCAAAATGACGCCGATGCCGACACTTAAGGTAAACAGGATCTGTCCGGCGGCTTCGATCCAGACGCGCGCGGATCTAAGCGCCGAAAAATCCGGGTTCCAGACAAATCCCAGTCCGTTGCTGACGTTCCAGTCCGGATGGGCCAGATTCGGGGCGCCGAGGGTCAGCACCCGGATGAACAAAATGAACGCGCAGACGAACAAGGCCGGCAAGGCCCACTTGCAAAAACGTTCGATCCCGCCTTTGATGCCGTGATAGATAACAACGGCGTTGAGGATAAATGTGATCACAAAGAACAGATACGCCGGGCCCAGCCCGTTGAAATATTGATTTTGTTCCAAACCCTGGAAGCCGCTTAAGAAACTTTTCATGCCGGTTTGGTCTGTGAGGTTATCGTATTTTCCGATGAGGGCGAAGAAACTATAGGCGAGGGTCCAGGATTCGATGTAGGTGTAATAGATGAAAATGACGAGGGGGCCGAAGATGCCAATGACACCGAAATATTTGATGAAGCGGTTCTTGCGCCAGATGCTGTGAAAGATTCCTGGGGCCGTGCCGTGGCCGAAGCCCCCGCCGTAGCGTCCCAGCGTCCATTCGATCCACATCAGGGGAATGCCGATCAGTAAAAGGGAAACAAAGTAGGGGATCATGAACGCCCCGCCGCCGTTTTCCGCGACTTTGGCCGGGAAACGCAGGAAATTCCCTAGTCCGACCGCGGAACCGGCGACCGCCATGATGATCCCCAGCCGCGAGGCCCACTGCTGCCGAACTGCTGGTTGTTTGCTCATGGTCTTGTCCTTCCGTTACCCATAATTGGTTTCATTATACCTTCGCCCGTAAAATCGGGATATGAATATTTATTTTTTATATGGACAATTGGGGCAGATAATATAGAATACTGAAAATACTATATTAGTATTATATGGCTGGAGAGGGGAATATGGATGATTTAATAAAAGAGAAGATTTTAGACGCCGCACAAAAACGCATGCTCCGGTTTGGTTACCGCAAAGTCACCATGGATGAGATCGCGCAGGATTTGGTCATGAGCAAGAACACGATTTATAAACAATTTGTCAGCAAAGAAGAGATCGCCAAAGCGCTAGTGAATCGGTTAGAGCGGCAGATCAGCACGGGTCTGGATAATATAGAGAAGACCCAAGAAGACCCTTTAAAGGTTTTTTCTAACAGCATTTTACTTTTACGTAAACAGCTCGGCCCTTGGTTCGAACATTTCTTTGGAGAAATCTCTTTGGAACTGCCCGGGCTTTGGGCTGAATTTCTTCGTTACCGCAATGAAAAGATCTTGAATATCCGATCTTTGGTGGAAAGGGGTATTCGGAAAGGCGTTTTACGCAAAGTCAATGCTTCGATCGCCGTGCAGGCGTATTTGGGCGCGGTGAAGGCGATCGTCAGCCCCACGTTTCTCGAGCAAGAAAAGTTGAGCTTCGATCAGGCTCTGGAAGCGGTTTTGGACATCTGGGCTGGCGGTATTTTAAGAAAGGAAAAAAAGTAATGAAGTTGAAATTGGAAGTTTTCATCGTCCTTTTTGGACTTTTTGTTGCGAGCATCTCCTTTGCCAACGAGAAGAAAACCAATGGCGAGTTTAACCAGTGGCAATATAAGTTTAGCGGGGAAGAGCGGTTCCGTTACGAATATAAGAAAGATTTTGATTTTAACAAGAGCCGCGAGGACAACGGCGGTTTGTTCTTTCACCGGTTCCGTTTGAGCGCCAAAGCGGCTTTTGGCGACGCGGCGGAAATATTCATCGAAGGCCTGGACGCGCAGACCGGCGGCCACAGGATCAAGGCCACGGCGAACCAAACGGATGACTTTGATCTTCATCAGGCCTACCTTAATATTTTTAATATTGCCGGATCGGATTTCGACGTCAAGCTCGGCCGCCAGGAATTAAAATACGGCAAATCCCGCTTGATCGACGCGCCCACCTGGTCGAACCGGATCCGGACATTCGACGCCGGGGTCGTGCATTATGGCCATAACGGGTTTTATGGCGATATTCTCTACGGCCAGGACGTCAAGTACGACGACGACAAGCTCAATACTTCCCGTAACGAAGAAATGCTCGCCGGCACGTATTTCGGTTATCAAAAGGAAAAGTCGACGCCGCTCTCCGAAGGATATTTCTTGAGCTTGATCGATATCAAAGGCACCAATGATATCCATCGTTATACTGTCGGTGCCCGGCTGCAGGCAAATGCTCCGGTGGGAGCGGTGGTCGATATTGAAATGCCTTTTCAGTTCGGCGAGACCGGCACGACCACTTCGGGGACAAAAACGATCCGGGCGTACGCCTTTCACGCCGATGTATCCAAAAGTTTCGAGAAATGTCCGTGGAAGCCGAAGCTGGCGGTCGCTTACGATGAAGCCTCCGGCGACAAAGACCCCAACGACAGCGTCAACAATACCTTTGTGCCGCTTTATCAATCCACCCACACGCCCTACGGGCTGATGGATTTTTTTCGCTGGCAGAACATGCGCAATCCGGAGGTCAGCTTGACTTTTTCGCCAACAGGGAAACTTAAAGTCACGCCGCAGATGGATCTTTTCTGGCTGCAAAGCAAATTCGACAACTGGTATAATTCTTCCGGTGGCAACGTCCGCACGAAAACCAGCGGCGAACGCGGCTATTATGTCGGCAGCGAAGTTTCATTGCGCGCGGCTTACGAGGTCAACAAGAACATCAAGCTGGAATCCGGCTACGCGCATTTTTTTCCGGGCGGTTACGTCAAGGACAGCGGCGCCGATGACGAGGCGGACTGGTTCTACACTCAAGTCGTGGCGAAATATTAAAGGAAAGTTTGTTGTTTCAGAAAGGAGTGAAGATGTCTTTTTTCAAGAACCGGATCCAATTCAACCGCAACGAATTTTCGGGAAGCTTTGGAGATATCGGCACGGATTTTCCTTTGATCGTGGGGATGATCCTGGCGACAAACCTCGACGTGGCCAGTGTCTTTGTGATGTTCGGCCTGATGCAAATTTGCACGGGAGTCGTTTACGGATTGCCGATGCCCGTGCAACCGCTCAAAGCGATGGCGGTTCTGGTGATCGCCCAGCACATTTCATCTTCCGTATTATGCGGCGCGGGATTTGCTATCGGTCTGGTGATGTTGATCTTGACGTTGAGCGGCACTTTGAGTTGGCTCGCCGTCAAGATCCCGGCGTGTGTGGTGCGCGGGATCCAATTCGGTCTGGGGTTATCCCTGGCATCGCTGGCCCTGACGAAATATGTCCCGAGCATGGGTGTGGATGGTTATGTTCTCGCTTTGGTCAGCTTTGTGTTCATGATCGTTTTGCTGGGCAACCGCCGTACACCGCCGGGGATCTTTGTCATCGCCCTGGGGTTGCTTTACGCCATTTTCTTTAAGGTGAATTTGATCAGCCTTTCTTCGGGAATAGGTTTACGCCTGCCGCAGTTTACTTTGCCCAACGCCGCTGACATTCTCACCGGGTTTTTTCTTTTGGCCTTGCCGCAATTGCCGCTTTCGATATCGAATTCCGTGATCGCCACTAATAAAACTTTGCACGATCTGTTCCCCGAGCGGAAAATATCGGTCAAAAAGATCGGGATCACCTATGCTCTGATGAATCTGGTGGTGCCGTTTTTTAAAGGGATCCCGGTGTGTCACGGCTGCGGAGGGTTGGCTGGGCATTACGCGCTGGGCGGACGAACCGGAGGGTCAGTCGTCATTTACGGCTCGGTCCTTATTACTATAGGGTTGCTGTTCAGCGGGGCGTTCCAGCAGGTCATCCAGTTTTTTCCGCAACCGGTTTTGGGCATCGTGTTATTTTTCGAAGCCCTGACACTGATGCTTTTTATCCGGGACCAGGTGCAGAACAAGCGCGACACGGCGATCGCCCTGCTCGTTGGCCTGATCGCCCTGACCCTGCCCCAGGGGTATATTACCGGGTTGATCATCGGGACGGCGTTGTATTATTCTCCATTCTTTAAAGGCCTTTGACCCGCAGAGAGCTTTCTTGCGAATTTCAAGTCGTCTGATATAATAGGCACAACTTTATTCGAGATGTCGTCCCTGTAGCTCAGTTGGACAGAGCATCAGCCTTCTAAGCTGAGGGTCGCACGTTCGATTCGTGCCAGGGACGCCATATTTAAAGCCATGAATACACTCAAAAGAATCCTGATCGCCTGTGTTGTTGTCGTTGTGCTGGCTGTTGCGGCCGCGTCGGTCTACGTCAAGCTTTACGGCAAGGTGCTGCTGGAAGCGGAGCTCAGCCGGTCGTTGAAAAAGGAAGTGCGGTTTGAAAAAATCGCTTATCAATTCCCTTTTGGCGTGCGCGTAGGGAATGTGCGCATCGAGCCGGATTTTTCGGCCAACGAGATTTTGGCCCAATTTTCTCCGGCGTCGCTGTTGGCCGAACCGCGGCGCGTAACACAATTGATCGTCACCGGTGGCACGTACAGCTATGTCGGTAAAGGGGAGAGCCCGCTGCGGTTTCGCGTCGAAGATATGCGTTTGGAAGCGGGGGATATTTTAATCCCGCTCTCACCGGTACATACTAACTTCAAGTTCTGGGGCCGGCTGGCGCAAGAAAAGAATCCTTTAAGCGGAAGCCGTGTGGAGTCCTCCGGCTGGGTGGACTGGGCGAAGAAAGATATGGAAGGGACATTGCAGGTCGTTGATCCCAGCGGGCACGCTGGATTGATCGCGCAAGCGGTCTCGAAAAATAACGACATGGCCGTGACGGGTGATTTGAAGATGAGCGGCTTGCAGTCGGTGGCGCCGTCGCAGGACGCGTCGGACGTCAATCAATTGATCTCCGGGGTGCTTTCCGCGGCCGGTATCGAGATCGGCGCGAAGTTTTCCTTTAAGACGAAAATGGACGACCTGGAGATCACTAATATCGGCTTCTCGGGCAAGGTCATCGCGGGCGAGGGATTTGAGTCGATGTTCTCTGAAAGAGGGAAACCGTCGGCGTCGGAATAAGGGTTTGTCGGGCGACGGGTTTGTGGTAGAATGGGCGGCGTTCTTTGGATATAAATTTAGAAATGGTGGGCCGCCTCACCGCCAAAATCTTTGATTTTGGCGAGTGGGCGAGCCTCACCACATTTTCTCTCTATAAAACTTTAGGAAAATGCGGTGGGTGTAGCTCAGTTGGTTAGAGTACAAGATTGTGGATCTTGTGGTCGCGGGTTCAAATCCCGTCACCCACCCCAGTTTTTTGAAGCAGCAAAATCCTCTCATTCCAATAGCCAGTTCTCCAGCCCGGCTATTATACCTTGGTACAATTGATTTATTTGACCCCTCATATAATAATACCGCAATATTGAATTGGTTTTCGCGATGATTTCTCGTAGTTAACTTTGCTATTTAAGGAGAGTGCTGCTATGCCTTCGGAAAAAAAGAAGATCTATATTGTGGATGATGACGAGTCGGTTTGCCGCGCGCTCAAAGTCCTTTTAACGACTTTTGAGTTCGAAGTGAAAACATTTAATTCCGCGGACAGTTTTTTTGACGCCGTGCCCAGTGATGAGCCCGGCTGTCTGGTCCTCGACATTCATATGCCGGGATTAGACGGGTGGGCCACGCAAAAAAGGATCCTTGATTCAGGGTCGAAACGCCCGGTTATTTTTATTTCTGCCGAGAAACAGGACAATGCCGCCGACCGTGCGCTGAAGGTTGGGGCTGTGGGCTTTTTACAGAAGCCGTTTAACGGCCAATCGCTGGTTGACCTTATCAATGTTGCGTCAGAAAATAACCAGGCTGTGGATAAAATGGCACAGTAGGAAGCGCATTGTAGGGACCTTTCATCCGCGGTATAATAAATTTAAATAATAAAAACCCCAAAAATGCCCCAAAATGAAAAAATTAAAGAAAAAGACCACCGAATTTAACCACCCCAGGGTTCTGAAAAAACCACTCTTGAAAAAGATAACCCGTAACAATCTAGAAAAGAAGATTCGTCAGCAAACGGATGGTCTAAGGATAAGGAATACGCAATTAAGACAAGGGGCCGATAGGGAAAAACTCGCAGACCTGAAGATCGAGGAGCAGCGCGAGGAGCTTTTGCATGTCACGAGGGTGGGAAAGCTCGCGGAATTTGTCTCGTCTTTGGCCCATGAGATCAGCCAACCTCTCGCGGCCATTCTTTCTTATGCTCAAGCGGCTCAACGTATGTACGCAGGCAGGGAGCCTCAATTGCAGGAAATTCTGCAGTACATTATCAATGATAATCAGCGGGCCACTGAGGTCATTCGGCGGTTACGATCACTGTTAAAAAAGAACAAGCCCACATTCGAGCCTCTTGATATTAATGATCTTATTAAAGATACAGTCGCACTGATCATGACCCATATTACTGTAAGGAATAAAGTCATCAAATTTGAGTTAGCTGCTAATCTTCCGCTCATCCAGGGCGATCGGATACAATTACAACAGGTGCTTTTGAACCTTATCAGCAATAGTTTGGAAGCGATGGAGGACAGCAGTGATTCCCGTGAATTGTTGATCAGGACATCGCGCAAAGATGCTGACACGATCATGGTGGAGGTAAGGGATTCGGGATGCGGCATTCCGGAGGAAAACATGAAAAAGCTCTTTAAACATTTTTTTACCAGCAAGCCCGATGGCTTGGGTATGGGGTTGTCCATCAGCCGCTCCATTGTGGAGGCGCATGGCGGCTGTTTGGAGGCAAAGAATAATTCTGGCAGTGGCGCAACTTTTTATTTCACAATTCCCGTTAATATGAGGAATGGCAATGAATAGCAATGGCGCTATCATCTATATCGTTGATGATGATGTCTCGGTGTGCAGGGCCCTGGCTTTATTGTTAAGATCACACGGGTTTAAGAGGGTTAAGACGTTCACCCGGGCTAAAGATTTTCTGATTTTTAAACATCCCAAGGCGCCATCGTGTTTGGTGCTTGATATCCTCCTGCCGGATATCAACGGGCTTGTCCTTCAGGAGAAAATGGTACAACAAGGGCTCAACATCCCCATTATTTTTATTACCGGGTATGGCGATGTCCCCAAGAGCGTGAAAGCGATCAAAGCGGGAGCCATAGATTTTTTTATCAAACCCTTTGCAGCGCCAAAACTTCTTGATGCCATTGCACTTGCCCTAGTGGAAAGCAAAGCCAGAAATAAAAAACAAGCCGAAACAGCAAAGATCTGGCGAAACATCAAGACACTCTCCCCCAGAGAACTTGAAGTCTTCCACTTGGTCGTCAATGGAATGTTGAATAAACAGATCGCCTCAAAGCGGGGAACTACCCTTCAGACGATCAAGGTTCACCGTGGGCGGGTCATGCACAAGATGCAAGCGAAAACCGTCACCGAACTTATCCACTTCGCCCAAAAAGCGGGCATTGCTTCCCTCCAGCGCTAATTATTTTTCAATTATTTCAAAGATAAGATCGATTCCTCGTCGGCTTAAGCAATCCCCCCGGTTATACCTCGGTACAATTGATTTAATTTCCCCTTCCCCTAAAATACCATCATGCAGTCGGAAGCACAGCAACGACTTTTGAGATCAGGATCTAAGCGCCCGGTCGTTATTATTTCAAAAGATAAAAATGACGGCCTAAAGGACCAGGCTTTAAAAGCGGGCGCTGTTGGTTCTCTGCAAAACCGTTTAATGACCAAGATTTGGTCGATTTGATCAATAAGGCGTATTAAAAAGGGGGACAATATGAAAAGGAACTATTTTTTAATCTTTATGGCTTTATTTTTAATGACCACAGTTTTAGGGTGTAACACGCTCAGGGGGGCGGGACAAGATGTAGAGAACGCGGGGGGAAGCATTCAAAGAACAGTAGATCATAACGATTAATTCTGTGTCAATAAGGCAAGATTAAGGAGAACAGCGATGAAAAAATTACTAGGTTTATCCGTATTGCTTTTAGGTGTAATTCTTGCGGGATGCAGCGGACAATTTTGGGGCGGTGCGGGTGCCGGAGTTTTGGGCGCAGGGGCCGGATATGAAATTCAGGCCGAGCGGCAAATGAACCAGTTAAATGAAGATCTGAAAAATGGAAAGATCACCCAGCAAGAATATAACATCCGTAAAGACCAGATTCAGAAGGGTTCGTTGTTGAAATAGAAAAGCGATGCAACCAGAAAAGGAGGGGCTCCATGGTTCCAATGACATTGGAAAGAGAACAAAAGAAAACAGCTCCGGTTACAAGAGAATATGACAAGAGATATTTCCCGCGTTGGGAAACGAATAAACGCGTTGAATATCATAATGGCGGCGGGGTCGCTTTTCTGTCTTACACCAAAGACCTGAGCCTGGACGGGGCATCTGTTTTTGTTTTCGGCGACCTTCCTTCGTGGCATCGTGTTCAATTAAGAATTCATCTGGCAGGTAAGGACAGTTTCGACGCCCGGGGCCGTGTTGCCTGGAGCAAGCCGGAAGAAACCCATAAATTGCTGGGAATTACCTTTGAAGACCTTAACCCCAAGGCGCAGGAATTAATTACGCGTCATGCTTTTGAGATCAGGGAAGATCATTTGTTGGCCTATAGATTAAATAACAATTTAATTTTTAAAGGGCGTCTTTCCTCCAAAAGGTCCCTTCGTCCCCATCAGGTGCCGCCCCTTCGGCCGCAGCAAGTGCTGGCGGGGTGGCAACGCGAAGGGCCATTGCGTAACATGCATCAGAGGATCGCGGAGCCGGTGTTGTAGGTAAGGGAAGCGTGTAAAAAGGAAGAGGTGGTCTTATGGAGAGGGTAAGGGAAGATCTATTAAAGATCCTGAATCAGGCGCTTGAACTTGAACACGCGGCGATCATTCAATACTCTACGCGTGCTGAAATGATCACAGCGACCTTGGTCAAGATCGAAAAGACGCACCAGGCCAAGGGGACAAAAGAAGTCTTAGGAATAGATCTGAACGATGAAAAAGAAGCTATTGCCTTTTATAAGCTGATCCGTAATAAGGTTGGGGAGTATAGGAAAGAACTGCAGCATGAATTCGAGAGACTTGACCGGGAAATCCGTAACGTCATCAACGACGAGCAAGAACACTTAGAGCGGTTGTCGTTGTTTGTCGAGCAATTAGAAGAAATGGTTGAAAAGAAGAAACGGTATGGATATTCCAACAAAGCAGAAAATTTGTATGCCACAAAATAAAGGAGGAATTATGTTCAAGAAATTAGCCAATACGTTACATGTTTTGCTCTGCGCTGTTTTAATTTTCCAATTGGTAGGTTGCGGGACCATTATGTATCCGGAACGCAAAGGACAAAAAAGCGGACGTTTAGATTCCGGTGTTGTGATATTAGATGCTTTAGGGTTGCTTTTCTTCTTTATCCCGGGCGTTATTGCCTTTGCCGTCGACTTTAGCAACGGAACGATCTATCTCCCCGGGACGTCGAGAAGTTCTTTGGACCTAAAAGACCTAAAACAAGTAAAATTCGATCCCAAGCATAGCAGTCTGGCGGGCATTGAAAGGATCATCAAGGAACAGACCGGCTACGCGGTAAAACTGGGTCAGTCCGACATGAACGTTGTTAAATTAAGATCAACCGACGATATGATGGTGCAGTTCGCGCAAGTTTTGCCCGAAATACGGGATGACCGCATTGTTTTGATCCATTGAAAGGAGAAGTTCAATGACTACAGAAATGCTGTTGTTATTAATGGTGATTATTTTGCTTATCGGAGTTTTGCCTGCTTGGCCTTACAGCAAGTCGTGGAGTTATGCGCCTACGGGTGTTTTGACACTTTTGCTGGCAGTTTTTCTTGTTTGGGCTATTGCCGGAGGCCGGCCGCTTTTCAGGAATTCCGGACAGGGTATTCAAACGACGGTCCAAGACGCGGGGCAAGACCTGAAAGCGGCCGGCCGTGATGTGGCGGATTCCATCAGGGATGCCGTTCAATAGGGAAATAGAGATGAAGAAGACGACGATGGTTATTATGTGCTCTTTATTGCTTGTTATGCCTGCTTTAATTCTTCAGTTAGTGGGTTGCGGGACTATGAAGAAGGAACCTAGCCCCAATGTATCAGCGTATGAAAATGCGGAATTTAAACGCAATGAGGATGTGTTCAACAGTAAAGAGAATCAAGAGATCAGAGCTAAAAAGCTAGTTGAAGAAGAGGCAATAAAAGCAGCGGAAGCAAAAAAGAAAGCGGAAGAGGCCCAAGATAAGGGCGAAGGGCAAGTCAAACTGGAGTTTTAACGGACAGCAGTGCCTTCACACAAGAGCGGGATGTGAAGCCAGAAAGGAACGTGTTCCATGAATGTAAATTATCTAAAAATGATCGTCGCGGTGACGGCCGCGGTGATGTTGACCAGTGTTCCGGCCAGCGCCGCGGAGGATGCGCACAAGGTATCAGGAGAAATTGGATGGGTAGATGTTCAGCTGGGCAAGTTAGAGCTCAATAAAGAAACACCGCAAGGCACGAGAACAACAGCGTATAAGATCTCTCAAAACGAGACGCGGGTCACCGACCCTGCGGATGTGAAGTTTCTCAATGTCGGGGACTTGCGGGCAGGCCAATATGTCACCATTGAAGTGGCCGATGGCCAGGTGGACAAGATCGTTCCCAAGATCGTGGTCGAACCGATGCCGGCGTCCGAATACCAGCTGGCCTTTGGCGAGATCAAATCCATAGACGCTGCGGCTGGAACGCTTGTCGTGGAAGAAAGGGTAAGGATCGGCCAGGAGGAAGTAACCAGGTCGTCCAATTTCGTTTTTGACCCCCAAACTATTGTTGTGATGCACAGTCCAAGCAAACAGCCGGTAGCGCTAGTGTTAAAGCCTGGCGATGTCGTAAAGGTTGAATTCGTGGTGCGGGACGGGAAGCAGCAGGCGCGTTACATTACGCTGTACTCGCCGGTCACTACGACGACGGTCACAACGACAACCACGACTACGACACAATAATGATAGCAATGAAAACAATAGGAAGTTTAATAACAAGGAGGAAATAAAATGGCAAAGAAAAGTCGCGGGGGGAGAATGACGGCAGCAAAACGGCGGGCTTCCAAGGCGCCGGGTGGACACGGAAGAGTGAAGAATCGACTGGCTGGCCGAAAGATCATGGCCACTTAGTTATGGTCGACCTTTAAAATCCTCCGCCTTGAAGTTGGTGGGCGGAGGAGCAAAAGGATAATTGAGATATGAAAAATAGCCTGGAACAATATCAAGAGATAAAAAAGAACGACGATGTATTTACCGTCGCGGAAAATAATTCTGGAGCGCAGCCAGCGGATCAAGATCTGGATTGCTGGAGCGATCTATGGCAGCGCGTAAAGGCCAAAGGTTCACGATTTTTTGGAAAGGAGGGCGCATGAGCGGGATATTAGGGCTCCTAGTTCTGGTTTTGGACATTATCGCCATCGTTGATGTTGTTAAAAGCTCGATAGATACAGGTAAAAAAACATTGTGGGTCATTTTAATAATCATTTTGCCTGTTATCGGCATGATACTCTATTTTCTAATGGGCAAGAAATAATGAGCGGTAGATCAATTATTGAGGAAAATAAAAGTGAATGAATGTTAGCAAAGAGATCATCCGATTCTTAATCGCGGGGACTTTTGTCGTCGCGACAGACTTTAGCGCTTATTATTTTTTAATTCATTTTTTGTCTTTTAGTATATCTAAAGGGATCTCTTTTACGTGCGCGGGTATCCTCGGGTATGTGCTTAATAAATATTGGACATTTAAATACAACCCGCCATCGTATGCTGAAATTGGCCGGTATACGATCATTAATTTTTTGGCTTTAGGAATTAACGTTTTAACAAATCAAGGTATCCTCAACTTGTGGCCCGGGGCTGTTGGCGCAGCTTTCCTTACCGCCACAACATTAACAAGTTTATTTACCTTTGTTTGTTTTAAATGGTGGGTTTTTCGAAGTTCATTAGGTTATGGTAAATTATCGAAAGATAATATAGAAGGATAAACAATGAAGATTCTCATGATGACAAACACCTACGCGCCCATGGTCGGGGGGATCGAAGAATCCATCCGTTCATTTACGGCCGAGTTTGAAAGACTGGGCCATGAAGTCGTGATCGTCGCGCCCGAATGTGAGGGCGCGCCACCCGATGAAGGGGGCGTGATACGCCTGCGTGCCATCCAGAACTTTAATCATTCGGATTTCTCGATCGCCCTGCCGATGTCGGGCCTTTTACCGGAACTTATGAAAACTTTTACGCCGGATATTATCCATTGCCATCATCCTTTCTGGATGGGAGATATCGCCTTGCGCCTAAGCAGTCAATTCCGCATTCCGCTGGTGTTTACCTATCATACGATGTTCGAACAGCACATGCATTATCTGCCGGTCCAGAATGAAGGGACCAAACGATTTATCATCGATCTTTTTACCGGTTACGCGAATTTGAGTAACCAGGTGATCGTCCCCAGCGAAAGTGTCCGCGCCATACTGTTGGAGCGCGGTGTCAAGACGCCGATGGAAGTGATCCCGACGGGTGTGGATCTGCAAGAATTTTCCAAAGGAGATGGGAATGTTATTCGTAAACGTTTGGGTATTCCTTTAAATGCTGTTGTTATCGGTTCTATTGGCCGGTTGGCTTTAGAAAAAAATCTGGAATTTTTAAGCCGCAGCGTTGCGGCTTATTTAAAAAAAGAACCGAAAGTGCATTTTTTGGTAGGTGGCGATGGACCGCTTAAGGATCAGATTAAGAAAATATTCGAGGAGCAAGGGGCCAGAAAGCGGTTGCATTTAGCCGGCGTGCTCAAGGGGCAAGATCTGGTGGATTGTTATCACGCGATGAATATTTTTGCTTTTGCCTCTTTAAGCGAGACGCAGGGGATCGTTTTGGTTGAAGCGATGGCCGCCGGCGTTCCGGTGGTGGCTGTTGATGCTCCTGGTGTCCGTGAAGTAGTAAAAGACGGTTACAATGGAAGGTTAATTTTTCAAGAAAACCAAAACCATTTTTTAGAAGCGCTCGCGTGGTGTCTCAAACAGCCCGCCAGTGAATTTGAGCGGATGAGAAAAAACGCCCAGGCAACGACAAAAGAATTCGCGGTCGACCTTTGCGCTAGCAGGATGCTCAAGATCTATCAGGAGGTCAGGGTCAAAGAATATGCCCCTGCGGACCAGAAAAGCAGCGCCTGGTATGCTCTCGTGGACCGCCTCAAAAATGAATGGGGCATGTTCAAGAACATGATGCATGCCGGCGGCGCGGCCATGACGGACACGCCGAGTTCAAATAAACCGGAACAAAAGCAACCAAAGGGCCTGTTCCTTAAACTGCCCCATTTGTTGTCCTTAAGCGAGTGGTCGGCAAGGCTCTTGCGTCTTCCCCGGGCTGAAGGGGCACAGGCAGACCCCGGACTTGTGCTGATACAGATCGACGGTTTTTCCGGGCCGCAGCTTAATAAAGCTTTTGCTAACAAGAAAATGCCTTTTCTCAAAGGTCTTGCTCAAAAGAAATATTACCGGCTTTGTCCCCACTACCCCGGTTTACCGTCAAGCACCCCATCGGTCCAGGGGGAATTGTTTTACGGCATTAAACAAATTGTTCCGGCCTTCGCGTTCCGCGACCGGGAAAGCGGCAAACTTTTTCGCATGTATGACAGCGAAGCGGTCATCGAGATCGAACGGCGGCTGGCGGGGCAAGGGCAGGGGCTTTTAGAGGGAGGGAGTTCGTATTCGAATATTTATTCGGGCGGCGCGCAAGAATCGCATTTATGTGGCGCTTCTTTGGGATGGAGCAAAATTTGGAAGGACGTCAACCCCGTTAGTTTCGTCATTGTAGCATTAACCCATCTTCCGTCTTTTATGCGGATGTTCGCGTTGACCATATGGGAGGTCCTTTTGGGAATTATTGAATTCGGGAAGGGCATTTTTCATGGCGAGAATTTTAAGAAAGAATTGAAGTTTATTTATCTTCGCGCCCTGATCTGTATCCTTCTGCGGGAGCTGGTGACGCTGGGAGCGAAGATCGATATCGCGCGCGGGTTGCCGATCATCCATTTGAACCTTTTGGGTTATGACGAACTTGCCCATAACCGCGGTCCGTCCTCATCATCGGCCCATTGGTCGTTGCGGGGGATCGACCGCGCCATTGAAAAGATCTATCGCAAGGCCGTGCACTCTCCCCATCGCCGTTACGATGTTTGGATCTATTCGGACCATGGGCAGGAAGATGCCGTTTCCTACGCTATGAAATACAATCGGAGCGTTCAAGAGGCTGTGGCTGAAATTTTTAAAGAATTTGACGCGACGGCCGATTTTTTTCATCCTTTTGATAAAAATGGAGAACAGTTGCAACGCGCTCGTTTTCTGGGGCGTTCTTTAACTGAAAGAGTTTTTAGTCAGTCAAATTTTGTTCAGGACATTTTTTTAGAGAAGAAACTCGTTGTTACGGCCATTGGTCCGACAGGAAATATTTATTTGCCGCGAGAGATGAGCAAGGAAGAGAAACACCGGTTCGCGCGAGAATTAGTCGCTAAGGCTAAGATCCCCGTTGTGATGTTGCCGGAAG
>ORMF010356218.1_pt1 | contig 31201 bp, 34 predicted proteins | sample 1779871 | NCBI WGS metagenome assembly ORMF01 (sample SAMEA104232316, study PRJEB22302) | groundwater metagenome | biome: forest; feature: aquifer; material: groundwater | place: USA | collected 2011-08-07 | depth 5.4 m | reverse complement strand
TTGTTGGCGGTGACGACGTGCTTGCCCTGCCGCAGCGCCTGCAGGACGAGGCTTCTGGCCGGCTCCAGCCCCCCGATCAGCTCGACCACGATCTGGATGTCCGGATCGTTAACGATATCCGAGGCGTTTGAGGTCATCAGGCGCGGAGGCAGGCGGAAGCCGCGGGAGCGGCGGAAGTCCTTGTCGCAGACGCGCCGGAGCACCAGGCGGGCGCCGATGCGGCGCTCCAGCAGGCGCGCCTTCTCCAGCAGCGCTCTGGCGACGCCGGCACCCACCGTGCCGAATCCAATGATCCCAATGTTGATCTTGATGCGCATGGTTGTGGTCGGGGTTCGATGGTCGGGGCGCCGAGATTCGAACTCGGGACCTCCTGAACCCCATTCAGGCGCTCTACCAAACTGAGCCACGCCCCGCGAAACTTTCACCTTAGCAGGGTCGATCGGAACTGTCAATACGACAACGGGATGGGACGCTGCATCAGCAGCTGAAGAGCGCGGGCGGGAGAGCGGCGGCGGAACAAAATGGCATGGACCTGTTCGATGATCGGAAGCTGAATGCGGTGGCGGCGCGCCAGCCGGAGCGCGGCAGTGGCGGTCTCGACTCCTTCAACGACCATGGGGGTCCCGGCCAGGATGCGGCGCAGCGGCCGGCCCCGGCCCAGCTGCTCACCCAGCCAGTGGTTGCGCCCCGAGATACAGGTGGTCACCAGGTCGCCCAGGCCGCTCGGTCCCCAGAACGTCCGCTCCTGCCCGCCCAGCGCCACACCCAAGCGGGCCATCTCGACGACGCCGCGCGTGATGAGGGCGGCCTTGGCGTTTGAGCCGAATCCCAGGCCGTCGCCGATGCCGGCAGCGATCGCGATCGGATTCTTCAGTGCGCCTCCCAGTTCCACGCCGGCAACGTCGCGCGAGGTATAGATGCGGAGCCGTTCACTGCCGAGCGCTCTCTGGACGGCCGCGGCCACCCGAGCATTGACCGAGGCGACCACGGAGCTGGCCGGCTGGCCCCTGGCGATTTCCGAGGCGATGTTCGGGCCGGACAGCACGGCGAGCCGGACAGCACCCAGCTCCTCGCGGATCACCTGGGACATGCGCTTCATCGTGGTCCGCTCCAGCCCCTTGGCCACGCTCAAAAAAATGGCCGTCCGGGGCGCAAACGGTCGAAGGCGTCGGAGGGTGGCGCGCAGGTGTTGCGAGGGAATGGCCAGGACGACCAGCTCGGCCCGATCCAGCGCCTCGGCCAGGTCGGAGGTCACGAAGAGTGTCCGGGGGATGCGGATGCCGGGTAGGAACTTGGGGTTTTCACGCCGACGGGCCAGGAGTGTGACGTAGTCCGGAAAGGCGCCCCACCAGCGGACGCGGTGGCCGCGCCGGTGGAGGTGGATCGCGAGGGTCGTGCCCCACCCGCCGTCTCCGAGGACGGCGATGGGGAGTGGGCGTGGGCGCTTCATCGACGCCCAACTCTAACACAGCCCTTCTACTGCGTCAATGAACCGGAGCGGGCGGTGTCACACCCTGAAGGGTGTTGAGCCGCTCCTGAAGGTAGGCTCGCAAGCTGGCTTGCAGCTCCGGATTATCGACCCGGTCAATGAGCTCCTGGAGCTCCACAGCTTTGTTCAGGCCCAGCTCGGGATCGATTGTCAGTTGATCAATTTGGATTCGGAGCTCTTTCTCTGAGGGAATCGGCCGGGTTGCCTGAGCCGTCAGGGCATTGATGCTCTCCTGCTCCCGTGCAGCCGCTTCAGAGCCGGCGTCTGCTTGAACAGGTTGTGAGGCCTCATCCCATGCTTGATGCAATGCGTCGCTCCCTCCGGCCTGTTCCGCCATTTCGGCGAGCTTCTCATCCAGCGCCCGGCTCAATAAACCGGCAATTTGAGGATCCGGCTGCTGACCGATCGCATTCGTGATCCACACCACTTGTTCGGCTTGCTGGTCGAGCGACAGCTGGTCCAGTTCCCTGATGGCCAGGCGAATCTCCGCCTCTTCCGCGGCCTGTGCAGCCGGCACGGGAGAGGCCTGGTCCTGAGACAACTCCTCCCCGGCGGCGCGAACCGCGCCACCAGGGAGGAGCAACACTCCTAGGAACAACGCCAGATAAGAGAGCCAGCGCATGGCTGTCTTACTTGACGGTGATCTTCATCTGCGCCTTGACCACGGCCCTCGGGAGATCCCTGCCGGTGATATTCACCAGGTAGGTTCCCCGCTCATAGGCTTGGGTCGGGGCGACGGTAATCTCGCACGCGATGCGGTCTGTCCGCAGCGTCTTCCAGACCTTGTACGTCGTGTTCGCATTCAATGTCGGCAGTCCGTCAACCATGAGATCGTTGGCGTTGGCGCTCAAATCGTTGTTCGGGTCGGACAGGCCCACGACAAAGGAGACCCGCTGACCTAATGCGACCGTGATGTCGCTGACAGGGTCAAGCGATGGCGTATCATTGTTGCGGCCGAAGTTTCCGATGACCAGCGGCATGGTGACCGAGTTGGACTTGCCGATCGAGTCCGTCACGGTGTAGGTGATGTGGTGCGTTCCAGCCGTGGTGGATGATGGATTCACGGTGACTTCTGCGGAGACCTCATCACTCAGTGTTCCGGTCGGGAGAGGCGTGATCTTCAGCATCACATTGGAACCCAGCCCTGAGAGGCCGGTAACCGTCATCGTCAACTTGGGATTCGAGCAGTTCTGCATCTTGTCGCGAGCTTGCACGACCCATCTGTAGACAGGCTGTCCGACATTGAGCACGGGCGCCTGAGCGATCGTCAGAAGGGGCGGCTCCTCTTCGCACGCCGTCCAGCCTACGGATGGTGCTACGACGACGAGCCCCAGACTCAGCACAAGAGCCCATGATGCGTTGCGCATAATCCCTCCAGCTTTTTCCTGACCTCTAAACCCTGCTCCGGCCGCCTCAGCCGGAGCGATGTGGCCGCTACTAGTACTACGTTTCAGAGCTGAAATCGGATGGGTCGTCTTGATCGGGGGCGATGTCCATCGAGAGGATGTGGCGGTAGCCGATGCAGAAGACGGAGCGCTCCATGACGACGTAGAAGTGGCCCAGCACCTTGTAGATGACCCGCTCGGCCCCCGTATCCGGGTTCATGTCTTTGGTGACGAACACCTGCCGGGGTGGCAGCGGATCCAGGCTCTGCGCCCAATGGACGGAGTCATCGGTCGAGATCGAGGGGAGCGTGTTTTGGGACTCAATCCGGTACGTGCACCGCCGCAGCACTTCGGTGTGGTAGTCACCCTGCTGGAGGTGCTCGGTGACGACGCAGTCGCGCTTCAAGAAATCGGACGACGTCAGATTCCTGACGAAAATGTCACGCATGCGCGGGGTCCGGAAAGGACAGGTCGCAGTGGAACTCGCTGTCGAGCCGGTGCAGCTCGAAGAGGAGCATCACGAGCCGCAGCTTCACCGACTCCTGATGGGTCCGTTTCCAGAGCGAATAGAGGTCCAGGAAGGCGTCGAGCGTCCGCTCGAAGGTCATGCGGCGCTCGTAGACCTCCACATCCTTCACAAATCGCTTGAAGCGCGCCTCGGACAGCTCGGACGCGCTTGGCGTAACCTTCACATGCGAAAGCGGTCGGTGGAACATCCCTTCCTCCTAACAAGTCAGCCGAACTACCATTTGGCAGCTCGGCCAGCACTCACCGGGCTGAGGGACCCGTTATTTATTAAAGACTTCGCTTAACATTTATAAGACAACTTAACCATATCATATGTTTGAAAAACGCGTCAAGACAGCCAGGGGATTTTTCTTCCCTGCCGGAAAGGCAGGGTCAGCGTGACTGGAAGGCGGAGGGGCAGATCGCCTGGTAGGCGCACCAGGTGCAGGAGAACTCTGAGGGCTCCGGATGGTAGTCGCGGGCGCGGATCCCTCTGGCGGCCAGGCGAAGATGCTCTCTGGCCCGCTCAAGATCGTCCTCGTCAAACCTGGCCTGGCCGATGAGGTCGCTTTCGAGGAACCTGAGCTCGACGCGGGCGGGCAGCTCGCCGTGGATGGTGTGCCACGCCAGCGCATAGAGGAGCAGCTGAAGCGATTCGCGGGTTTTCCGATCGGCGGTCGACTGGTCGCGCACCTCGGACGATTTATAATCGATGATCACGGCCCCTTCCGGGGTGCGGTCCACCCGGTCCCACCGCCCGACCACCACCAGATCGTCGAGATGAAAGAGGAACTTCTCCTCGATGAGCGCGGGCGTTTCAGGATTCGCCTGTTGGCGCGCATAGAAGCGGCGGAGCGCCTCGCGCCCCTGGACCAGCCGCAACTCCTCATGCTCGCGCGTCAAAAACCCCTCCGCGCTCCAATGCTGCTCGAAGGCCTGCAGCAGCCCGGCTTCCTCCATCGGCCTGTCTTGGAGGCGACCGGTGAAGAACGCTTCGATCGCTTTGTGCAGCGCGCCGCCATAGACGACCAGGTGATGGCGCATGATCGGAATGCGCAGCACGTGGCTGTAGCGGTACTTCAGGGGGCAGGTGCGGTAGTCGTCGACCCCGTGAGGATCCAGCCGCAGGGGGCGCCGACCGGCAGGTGCTGGGGCGAGCGTCAACGGAACCCGGGCCCGCGAGCGCTCAATCAGCTCGCCGGTGCTGGCGCGTTTTGCCGGCGGGTTCGTTGAAACCAAATTCAGCGCCTCAAGGACGAACTGGCTGACCTTCCGGGTGGTCTTACCGCCGTAGTCATAGGCGGCGGTCAGGTAGAGCTGGTCCTTGGCTCTGGTCATCCCGACGTAGAACAGCCGCCGCTCTTCCTGCAAGTGGTAGTCCCCTGAGGGGAGGATGTCTTTCACCAGCTCATCCGGCAGCTCGATCGTGTCGCGGCGCTGCGGGGTGGGAAACCGCCCCTGAATCAGCCGCACCAGAAACCCCACCGGAAACTCCAAGCCTTTGGCCTTGTGGATCGTCAGCACGTTGACCCGGTCCGCCCAGGCGTCGTCCTCGTCATCCGGCGCGTTGCCGATCGCCTCGAACAGCTCCAGGTGGCCGACCAGCTCCGCCAGCTTGCCGCCCACCATCGCCTCGACCCGCCGGAGCTGGTCGAAGAACCGGGCGATCGTCTGCAGCTGCAGGACTTCCTCTTCCCGCTCCGCGCGCCCGAGCGCGGCGAGCAGACCGCGGTCCAGCAGCCACTGGTACAGCAGTTGGCCGCTCGACTGCGTGCGCGAGCGTTCGACCAGCGCATTCACATCGGCGAGCAGGGCGAGCAGGATTCCCTTCCCTGCCTCGGAGACCGTCAGGGCGAGCGGTTCTTCCTGCTCCAGCCGCTCCAGCACGCTGCGCAGGCTCCGGTTCGTCTTCCGCGCGAAAGCCAGCACATGCGTCAGGTCGCCCATCGGGCAGCCATAGAGCGGCGAGCTGGCCACATGGTACCAGCTGAGGCTGTCGTCAGGGTCGGCGAGCGCCTTCAGGCAGGAGACCAGCATCTTCGTCTCCTCGCGGGCGAACAGGCCGCTGGCGCCGCTGAACCGCCAGGGCAGCCGCGCGACGTTGAGCGCCCGCAGGAAGATCTCCGCGTCCCGGTTCGTGCGCACGAGAATGGCAAAGTCGCCCGGGCGGCGCGTCCCCGCCTCAACCGCTTCGCGAATGGCGCCGACCACCCAATCGGCCTCGCTGGAGGCGGTGTCGAAGACTTTGAAGTGCGGCGCATCCTGGCCGCGGTTGGCGTGCGCGATCAGCTTCTTGCCGATGCCCTGGCGCACCTCCAACCGGTCCGGGTCGTTGAAGCGGATCAGCCGGTAGGCGCAGTCGAGGATCGGCTGCGTGGAGCGGAAGTTCTCCGTCAGGACGACCGTGCGGGGCGCGGTGTACCGCTCCAGGAACTTCAGGACGTTGCTGAGCGCGGCCCCGCGCCACTTGTAAATGCTCTGATCATCGTCGGCCACAACGGTCACGTTGGCCGCGATCGGAGCCAGCAGCTCCAGGAGGCGGAACTGGGCGTAGTTGGTGTCCTGGAACTCGTCGACCAGGAGATACCGATAGCGGCACTGGACAGCCGCCAGCAGGTCGGGGTGGCGTTCCAACAGCTGAATGGCGAGGAGGACCTGGTCGCCGAAATCGACCGCGTCGGCCTCCCGGAGCAGCCGGGCGTACGCGGCGTACGTGTCGGCGAGCTCCCGCACGCGCCGCGCCCGGACCGCCAACGGTTCATCCTGAGGGGCGGCCGCCGCCCGCTGCTCGTACTCGCGGGCGCATGCGAGCATCTCCTCCGGTGTGACCGCCTCATCTTTGGCGCGCGCGAAGAGCGTGATCAGGCCATCCAGAAACCTGGCGGGATCGTGTAAGGGGCGGAACTCCTTGAGCGGCAGGTCGAACACGCGCTGCTTGAGGAACAGCACCTGCTCCGCCTGGGAGAGGACGCGGAAGTGCGGCGACAGGCCCAGGCGGGCGGCCTGCTCGCGCAGCAACCCATCGCCGAAGGCATGGAATGTCCGCAGCTGCACGTCGAGATAGCCGTACGGCACCGCCAGGTCGACCCGCTCTTCCATCTCTGCGGCGGCCTTCTCGGTGAAGGTGAGTGCGAGGATCTCCTCGGGGCGGGCCCGCTTGGTCGTGATCAGCCAGGCGATGCGCCGGGTGATGACCGTGGTCTTGCCGGTGCCGGCCCCGGCGATGACCAGGAGGGGGCCGTGTTCGTGGCAGACCGCGTCCCGCTGGGCGGGGGTGAGATCATCCAGCAGCAGGTCGTCGTGCTTGGCGAGCGTTGACGCGTGGGACGTGACCGGACCCTATTGGCTCAAGACGTGGAAGGTGAACGGAAACTCCAGCGTGGTCTGCGGCACATTCGCGGCGTCGAAGTCCGTCTTGATGTTGCTGACGAACAGCGTGAGGCTCTTCGCCTCTCCGACCGGGCTCCAGAACGCCAGAACGCCGTCATGCGTGACCCCGGGATAGAGATAGCCCAGCTGCAGGCTGGACTGCTTGATCAGCGCAAAGCGGCCCTGCGATTTCTGCGCCACCAGCTTGCCGACCGGCACGCTGAGCCCGAAGTAGCCGGGACGGGCGTCTTCCAGCATGCCGCGGGTGGTCGTCATCCACGGCTGGCGCGATTCGGCGAGCACATCAAGGTAGTCCGCATCGATCGTGGCGTACTGGTTGCCCCGGTCATCCACCACGACGAACTCCACGGGGTTCATCCAGATGCGCTCCGTTGCCTTGTTGTGCACTTGGATGTAGAAGACGAGGTTTTCCGGAAAGAACGGCTCCTTGCCGGCATACGGGCCGAACAGCTTCTTATTGCCGTAGAGCTCTTTCAGATACTCCCGGGAGGCGAACTCCACCGTGACTTCGATGCCCTGCTGCTCCTGGGTTTGCTTGAGCGGCTCCAGCTTCCAGTCGATCCGGTGCCCCACCATCGTCATGTCGCTCATCGGGCCCCGCGCATGCCGTTCCAACAGCAGCGAACTTTTCCGTCCAGTGCATCCTGAGACGACCAGCAACGCGGCTACGCACCACAGCAGGCGATGCATCGGTGTGCCCTCCCCCTTAGACCCGCTCAAACGGATCGAACAGCTTTTTGTATTCTTCCAGACAGTAGCGGTCGGTCATGCCGGCGATGTAGTCGCACACCACCCGATACGGATCGTCGCCGCGGGTGATGCGCGACCGTGTGGTGTTGGGCAATTGCTCGGGCTTCTTGAGGTAGAGATCAAAGAGGTCGCCGATGAACCGCTTGGCCTTGTCCGCCATCCGGACGACGCGGTAGTGGTGGTAGAACTGTTTCCAGAGGAGCGCCTTGAGCGGGGTGCGCAGCCGGGCCATGCCGTCGCTGAAGCCGACCAGCCGCTCGGGGCAATGCCGGACGGACTCGACCGAGGTGATCTGGTGGCGCGCGAGCCGTTCGCCGGTGGCCTGGATGAGGTCGGTGACCTGCTGGTTGATGAGGCTGCGGATGATCTGGTACTTCCTGATCTCCGGATCCAACCCCGCCCCATGCATCGCAACCGTCTCACGTGCTTGCTGCCACAGCTCGAGCTCCGCGAGCTCTTCCTCCTTAAGGATACCTGATGCGAGGCCGTCATCGAGGTCATGATTATCGTAGGCGATCTCGTCCGCGATATCGGCGATCTGGCTCTCGAGGAGCGGAGAGACGGTCGGATCCAGCGCCGCCTGGAAATCCGCCTGCCGGTATGGGGTGCGATGCTTGTTGATGCTCTCCCGGACTTCCCAGGTGAGGTTCAATCCCGGAAACGCGGGATACCGCTGCTCCAGCAGGTCCACGATCCGCAGCCCCTGAATGTTGTGGTCGAACCCGCCATGCCCGGCCATCAGCTCGCAGAGGGCGTCCTCGCCGGCGTGGCCGAACGGCGGATGCCCGATGTCGTGAGCCAGGCAGACCGTTTCCACCAGATCTTCGTTGAGGCGGAGGATGCGGGCGATCGAGACGCCGATCTGCGCGACCTCGAGGGTGTGCGTCAGCCGGGTGCGGTAGTGGTCGCCCTCATGGTTGACGAACACCTGGGTCTTGTACTCGAGGCGGCGGAACGCGGTGGTGTGGATGATGCGGTCATGGTCCCGCCGGTAGGCGGTGCGATGAGGGTCTTCCGGTTCGGGGTGCTGCCGCCCGCGGCTGTCGCGGCTTTTCATGCCGTAGGGCGCGAGCCATTGGTCCTCGCGCGCTTCGCGGGCTTCGCGCGAGGCGGTCGGGCTAGTCGAGTCGGAGCAGCGTGTAGAGCTCATCGAGCGATTGGGAGATGACCTTGGTCCTGCCGAGCACCGGCATGAAGTTGGTATCCCCGTTCCACCGGGGGACGAGATGCAGGTGGAGATGGCCGGGAATGCCGGCACCCGCCGCCCGGCCCAGGTTCATGCCGACATTATACCCCTGGGGGTGCAGCGTCCGCTTCAACCGCGCGGTCAGGCGTCGGATCAACCGGCGCATGGCGTCCCATTCGCCGGCGGTCAACCGCTCAAGGCTAGCCACGTGCCGGACGGGCGCGATGAGGAGGTGGCCGTTATTGTAGGGGTAGAGATTGAGCAGCGCGAACGCTTGGCGGTCCCGCGCGATCACGCGATGCGCCCGGTCCGCGCGGGACGCCTTGGCCCGGCACAAGAAGCAGCGCCCCCGTTTGCTCTGCGTGATGAACGTGTTGCGCCATGGCGCCCACAGGCGGGCCAGATCAGCGTCCATACAGCTCTCGCAGCATGTGGAGATCGTCGGCGCCCCACACCCACATGTTGACCGTCTTGGCCAGCAGCCGCGCGTTGTCATCCAGCCCCTGCGCGGCGATCACCACCTTGCGCGAAGGCCTGGGGCTCTGTGTCCGGCAGAAGGCGTCGAAGGTCGCGATGTCGGTTTCGCTCAGCCGCGCCTCGCGCACCGCCGCGCACCACCGGCGCCCTTCCCCTTCCGCCACGACGTAGCGTTCCGGGGTCGGCGGTTCAGCGCCCTGGGTGGTGATGGTCGTGAACTTCGGCAGCCGCCCGGCTTTCGAGTCGAGCAGCACGGTGTCGTCGCAGAACTTTCCGAACAGCGCGATCACCTGGTCGGACAGCGAGGCGTGGCGCGCCTGCGACCACTCGGTCCAGAGCGCGCGTACGTGCGCCTCGAACCGCTGCCGGAGCTCGGCACCACTCACCCGGGTGCCAGAGCGCTCGGCGGCCACGATCGTGGAGAGCCAGCAGCGCAGGATGGGATCCCGCGCGATCCAGCAGGTGCCGTTGCGCTGCGCCAGGTCATGCTCGACCAGCAGCTGGAGCGCGGCGGAGAGCCCGCCGCGCCCGATCCGCATCCCGATCGCGGTGGCCGTGCGCGCGCCCTGCGCGACCTGGAGGAGCGCTTCGCCCGCCCGCGCGCCCGCTTTCGTCTGACCGAGCTGCTCAAGGCGTGACGCGCACCACTGGTGGAGCGGCCCCTCGGAGCGTCCGCAGATGTCCCAGGCGGTCTGCAGGAACAGCGGCTCGGTCACTTCGGAGGTGCGGCCGATGGCCGCCAACTCCTTGAGCCGCTTCAGGAACACGGCCAGGTACCACGGATACGCGCCGAGCCAATGGATCAGGAAGTGGCTGACCGTTTTCGCTTTCCGGATACCGCGCAGCTCCTGCTCAACCCAGGTGACGGCCGTGGCAGGCTCGGGCGCCTCGAGGGTCAACAGCTCGAACTGGCCGAACAGCAGCTGCAGCCGTTCGCGAAGGATCATCCGGGCGCGATAGGGAGCGGAACTGGCCAGGATGAACAGCGTGGAGGGCCACGTCATGACCCGTTTGCCCAGCTCATGGAAGGCATGGCTGAATCCCAGGTCGTCCATGTAGAGGAATTCGTCGAAGATGAGGACGCAGGGGTGATGGCGCTCCTCGATCAGAATCGGGATCAGATCCAGCGTGCGGTTCAGTGTCTCCCCATAGTTGCGGCGGCCAAGGAGCCCTTGGACATGGCGGGCCGCCTCGGCGGTCCGCGGCAGCTCCTGGTTCGCCCGCTGGAGCAGCGCATCGACCGTTTCCGGCCGGTCCGCCTGGAGCGGGGAGGGTTCGGCCGGGCTCTTCAGTCCGGCATGGAGGATCGCGCCCAACAGGCGCATGAGGAAGCTGCGGGCGGACTCGCGGTACAGCGGGCAATAGACGAGGAGCACATCCTGGGGCGGGCTGGCCAACAACTGGTGGAGTTGGAAGGTCTTGCCGCTTCCCGGAGGGCCGATCAAGGCCAGGTTATGGCGAAAGCCCTCTCGGAAGGCCTGGAACCGTTGCCGAAGGTGGCGCGCCAGCTCGGGCCGGAGATTCGTCTCGCTCATTCGGACGGCAGCAGCGACAGCACGTTGTGCGCCTTGGCCCCCTGCCGGATCTCAAAATAGAGCGCCCCCGCACCCATATTGCCGATCGGCATGCCCTGCCGGATCATGAGGCCCGGGGGAACCAGCAGCTGATTCAGGCCGGCGTAGACTGTCAGATAGCCGTCCAGGTGATCCACGATGATCGTTTTGCCCCATCCGGAGAGATGGGATGTTGCGACCGCCACCCGTCCGCCTCGGGAGGCCCGCACCAGGCTGCCGGAGGGCACGCGGATCCGTATGCCCTTTGAGGGCCCGCCGGTGCCGAGCGATCCCCGCGCAGGCCATAGGAACCGGCCGGACTCCTGGGGAAGCGGGATGAAGAGCCGTTGGCCGACGTGAATGGCGGCGTTGGAGCGCATCCGGTTCGCAGCGGCCAACGACTCCGGATGTAGGCCGTAGGCCCGCGCAATCCGCCAGAGCGTTTCGCCGCGCTGGACACGGTGGTAGGAGCCGTTCAAGGTGGGGACAGCCTGCCGGACCGGTGCCGGTCCGCCTGAGGAAGGGGCCAGCTCTGCGGCGCTGGCGCACCCGGCCGTTCCCAGCAGCCACATAAACCACGCGACTCTCAGCAAGCTCATGAACCCCTGTCTGTTGTGTTGGAGCGGGTAGCGGGAATCGAACCCGCGTAACTAGCTTGGGAAGCTAGCGCACTACCACTGTGCTATACCCGCGTCGCGCCTAGCCTCATCAAAAAGAGACTCATTATAAAGTTCAACGCGCGGGAGTGGGAACAAATTTTGTGAGGCGTGATTTCAGCATTCGTGTCGCGGCCTCCGGAGCCGGGGCGGCGCACACCGCGCGCACCACCGCGACGCAGCGCCCCCCCGCTTCGAGCACCGCGCTCACGTTGGTCTGATCGATGCCGCCGATGCACACAAGGGGGCGGTCCGCGATCGCGGAGACCTGGCTGATGAGCGCGGCACCCACGCAGGGATAGTCGGGCTTGGTGGGAGTGGCAAACACCGGTCCGATGGCCAGATAGTCCGCGCCTTCCCGCATCGCGGTTCGCGCCTGGTCAAGACTGTGCGTCGACTTGCCGATGAGGAAGCTGTCGCCCAGAATGGCCCGGGCCTCCTGGAGCGGCAGGTCCTCCTGCCCAAGATGCACGCCGTCGGCCTTCGAGGCCCTGGCCACATCGACGCGGTCGTTGATGATGAGGGGGATACCAGCCTGGCGGGTGATTGGCAGCAGCCGCCTGGCCTCTTCAAGCAGCGCGCGTGCGGAGGCCGCCTTGTCCCGCAGCTGCAGGACGTCGGCTCCTCCCCGGATCGCCTGGGCCGCCAGCGCGGTCAGTTCGCGGGAGCCGGCGGCGGCACGGTCAAGAATGACGTACAGCCGCCAATCGGAGCAGGAGGTCACGTTCCATCCCATAGGTCAAAAACCGCAGCCGTTGAAACAGCTGTGTTCGCCGCGGGGCGATCACGCGGCTGCACTCCTCCAGGACACGGAGCGATTCCTTGGTCCGTTGGAAGTTGATCAGCAGCACCTGCTCGAGGGAGCGGACGGCCGTGGATGGCGCGCGCCGGCCGGGATCTCGGACGCTCTCCCGCGCGGCGAGCCGCTCCGCCGAGGTCACGGGCAGCTGCCTGAGTGCGTCGGCCACCCCGTGCCGGAGGTTCCGGAGGCGGCGGAAACCGTGAGGCGATTCGAGGTGGAAGCGGACGATGTCCTCGCACACCCGCAACCCTTCCATCGCCCGGTTCGCATTGGCGTCCATCAAGCGCAGGACGGACCGCCGGGTGCGCGGCGGCATGCCTACTCCTGACGAATCCGTTGAATCAGCGCGGTGGTTGACAGCCCCTTGAGCAGCGGAATGCGCACGACCCGGCCTCCCCCGCGCTCCACGAGCGTGCGCCCGACAATCCGGCCGCTGCCCCAGTCGGCTCCCTTGACCAGGACCGAGGGTTGCAGCATCCGGATTGCGCGCTCCGGCGTCTCTTCGTCAAACAGGGTGACGTAGTCCACGCATTCAAGCGCGGCCAGCAGGAGGGCGCGGTGAGGCGCGCTGACGATGGGACGGTTGGGCCCTTTTCGGAGGGCGCGAACCGAGCGGTCGCTGTTGATGCCGACGATCAGCAGATCGCCGAGCGCTCGGGCCCGCTCGAGCACGCGGACATGGCCGGCATGCAGGAGGTCAAAGCAGCCGTTGGTGAAGACGACGCGCCGGCCGGCGGCCCGGGCCGCCAAGGCCAAGCGCCTTAACCGGGCCAGCGGCTGGATTTTTCCCTGCGCGCGCCGCCATCCCGGCGCGCGAAGGTCATGGCGAGGGGAGGAGGGCATCTTCCACCAGTCCGCAGAGGAGATGGCCGATCGTGAGGTGGACCTCTTGGACGCGGGCGGTGACCGTCGAGGGGACGCAAATGCACAGGTCGCACAGCGAACGCATCTGGCCGCCGGACTGCCCGGTCAGCCCGATCGTGCCGATGCCGATCGATTTGGCGGCCTGCAGCGCCTTCACCACGTTGGGCGAGTTGCCGGAGGTGGAGAGCCCCACTGCCACATCCCCGGCCTGGCCGAGCCCTTCCAGCTGCCGCGAGAAGAGCTGGTCGAAGGCGTAGTCATTGCCGATGGCCGTGACGCTGGCCATGTTCTCCGTCAGCGAGATCGACGGCAGCGAGCGGCGCTCCCGCTGAAACCGTCCGACGAACTCCCCGGCCATGTGCTGGCTCTGGGGGGCCGAGCCGCCGTTGCCGAACCAGATGATCTTTCGTCCGCGCTTGAGCGCGTCGATCATGCGCTCAGCCGCGCGTGCGATCGAGGTAACCTGCGCCTCAGGGAGCTCCGCATGAAGCGCGGCGGTTTCGCGCAGCGTGGCGCGGATGATCCCAGTCATCGCGGCGGCGGTCATCCGAAGAAAATTTTCGCGGTGTCGTACAGCGCCAGGTCCAAGGTCTTCAGCGTCCCGGTGCCTTGCTCGATCGGCACGCCGATGACCTGATTGCCCTGCAGGCTGACCATCGAGCCGAACTGGCCCTCCAGCACCAGCTCAACCGCCTTGACCCCGAAGCGCGTCCCCAGGACCCGGTCGAAAGCGGTCGGGCTGCCCCCCCGCTGGATGTGCCCCAGCACCGTCACGCGCGTTTCGTAGCCGGTGCGCTGCTCGATCAACCGTCCCAGCGCTTCGCCGATGCCGCCGAGCCGGACGTGCCCGAACTCATCCAGCTTGCGTTCGGCGGTCGTCAGGCTCTTGTCCTTGAACTGCGCCCCTTCGGCCACGACCACGATGCTGAAGTCCTTGCCCCGCGCGTGGCGCTGTGCGATCAGCTTGCAGACCGCGTCCAGGTCGATGGGCTGCTCAGGGATCAGGATGACATCCGCGCCGCCGGCGATGCCCGCATACGTGGCGATCCATCCCGCATGGCGCCCCATGACTTCGGCGACCATGATGCGATGGTGGCTTTCCGCCGTGGTGTGGAGCCGGTCGATCGCTTCCATGGCGATGTTGACCGCCGTGTCGAATCCGAAGGTGAAGTCGGTGGCCGAGAGATCGTTATCGATCGTCTTGGGCACGCCCACGATCTTCACACCCTCCTTGACGAGTTTGGTGGCCACCCCCAGCGTGTCCTCCCCCCCGATCGCCACCAGGGCGTCCAGTTGCAGCGTCTTCAGATTGGCGAGGAGCTTCGCGAGGTCCTCGGGCTTCTTGAAGGGGTTGGTGCGCGAGGTGCCCAGAATCGTACCGCCTTTGGGAAGAATGCCTGAGACAGCCTCGAGGTTCAGGGTGACCGTGTCCGCCTGGATCAGTCCCTTCCAGCCGTTCCGGATGCCCACCACTAACATGCCGGCTTGAATGGCCCGCCGCGTGACGGCGCGGATCACGGGATTCAATCCGGGGCAGTCCCCCCCGCCCGTCAACACGCCTAATCGTCGTACCGTCATGACTCGCTCTCCCCCAGTTGCAGGTGCCGGTCGATGTAGTCCGTGGCGATCTGCCCGCGCTGGAACGTCGGATCCGAAAAGATCTGCTTGTGCAGCGGAATGGTGGTGCGGATCGGCTCGATGAAATACTCCTCGAGCGCGCGCTGCATGACCCGGATCGCGTCGATCCGCGTCTCGCCGGTCGTGATGAGCTTGGCGAGCAGCGAGTCGTAGAACGGCGGGACCTCATAGCCGGCGAATACGTGCGTGTCGACCCGCACGCCCCGGCCGCCCGGCTCATGGTAGACCGCGATCCGGCCCGGCGAGGGGCTGAAGCCGTTGGACGGATCCTCGGCGTTGATCCGGCATTCGATCGCCCAGCCACGCAGTTCGACGTCGTCCTGCTTCATGCCCAGCGATTCGCCCGCGCCGATGCGGATCTGCTCTTTGATGAGGTCGATGCCGGTGACCATCTCCGTCACCGGATGCTCGACCTGGATGCGCGTGTTCATCTCGATGAAGTAGAAGTTGTCATCCTTATCCAGGAGGAACTCCACCGTGCCAGCCGAACTGTACCCGGCCGCCTTGGCGGCCCGGACGGCAAGCTCGCCCATCTTCCTCCGGAGCTTGCCGTCCACCGCCGGAGAGGGAGACTCCTCGATCAGCTTCTGATGCCGGCGCTGGATGGTGCAATCCCGCTCGCCCAGGTGGATCGTGTGCCCCTGCTTGTCCGCCAGGATCTGGAACTCGATGTGCCGCGGCTCCTTGATGTATTTCTCGACGAACACGTCGCTGTTACCGAAGTTGGCTTCCGCCTCGGTCTGGCAGGTCATCAGCGCGCTGATCAGCCGGACGTCGTTATGGCAGACGCGCATCCCCCGGCCTCCACCCCCGGCAGCCGCCTTGATGATGACCGGGTACTGGATGCGCCTGGCGGTCTTGAGCGCGTCTTCCTTGTTTTTGACGGCGGACATGCTGCCGGGGATGATGGGGATGCCGGCCTTGCGGACGAGGTCCTTGGCGGCGATCTTGTCGCCCATCAGGCGGATCGCCTGGGCCGAGGGGCCGATGAAGGTGATGTTGCACGAGTCGCAGATCTCGGCGAAGTGCGCATTCTGCGAGAGGAAGCCGTAGCCGGGGTGGATGCCGTCGACGTCGGTGATCTCGGCCGCGCTGACGATGGCGGGGGTGTTCAGGTAGCTTTGCTCGGCCCGGGGCCCGCCGACGCAGATCGCCTCATCCGCCAGCCGCACGTGGAGGCTGTTGCGGTCGGCCTCGGAATAGATCGCGACTGTCCGGATCCCCATCTCCTTGCAGGCCCGGATGATGCGGACGGCGATCTCCCCCCGATTGGCGACCAGGATCTTTGAGAACATTGAGCCCGGCTCAGGAGCCGGGTTCGACCGCGAAGAGAGGCTGACCGAACTCGATGGGGGCGCCGTTGTCCAGGAAGATCTCGACCACGCGCCCTGCGACCTCGGATTTGATCTCGTTCATCAGCTTCATCGCTTCGATGATGCAGACCACCTGGCCGACCGTCACATCCTGCCCGACCTCGACGAAGGGCGGCGCATCGGGAGCCGGGGCGCGGTAGAAGGTGCCGACCATCGGCGATTTGATGATCGTGCGGTGGTTCTCTTCGGCGGGAGCGGACTTGCGCCCTCCGGCGGAGGCGACGGGTTGCGGGATGCCGGTGACGTATTCCACCAGCTGGGGGGAGGGGCCGGTGGAGGCTTTCTTCAGCCGGATGCGCAGCCCCTGGTGCTCCATCTCCAGCTCGACCAGCCCACGGCTCTCCATGAGCTGGAGCATCTCTTCGATCAATCGGAACGCTTCTCGCTCGGACGACTTCAGCCGCTTCTCCACAGGCACCTCGCGGTTGTGGCGCTTAGACTCGAGAGACGTACGACGCGGTTCGGGTATCGACGCGAATGAGGTCCCCGGTGTCGACAAACAGCGGCACCTGGATGGTTGCCCCGGTTTCAAGCTTGGCCGGCTTCATGCTGCCCTTGGAGGTGTCCCCGCGCACGCCGGGCTCGGTGGACTCGATCTGCACGTCCACGAACATCGGCGGCTGGATGCCGATCAGCTGGCCGTCATGGAACTGGCCTTCCAGCTCCATGTTTTCCTTGAGGAATCCGGCTCCCTGCCCGATCGTGTCCGCGGCAACCTGGACCTCCTCATAGGTCTTGGTGTCCATGAGATGGAACATGTCGGCGGTCCGGTAGAGATACTGCAGGGTGCGCTTCTCGATGTAGGCTTCCTGGAACTTTTCCCCCGCGCGGAAGGTCCGCTCGATCACCGAGTTGTCGCGCATGCGCCGTAGCTTGGTGCGCACGAACGCCCCTCCCTTGCCCGGCTTGACGTGCTGGAACTCCACGATGGTCCAGAGCTGGCCATCGATGACGATCGCTTCTCCGTTGCGGAATTCAGTCGTTGAGATCATGGTGAAAGCCCTTATTGTAGCGGGGCACGGAAAGAGGGTCAACCCCTGCGCCGAGGCCGCGCGCTCGGGCGGCGGCGGACGGAGGCGCGGGACGGTTTGACAGGAGGTGAACCATCTGGCTCAACCTCTAGCAGACCGAGCAGCGCCTGCAGGCCGAGCACGTAGCTGTGCGGACCGAACCCCGCGATCTGGCCGCGGCAGACCGGCGCGATCAGCGAATGCTGCCGGAACGCCTCACGCGCATAGATGTTGGAGAGGTGCACTTCGACCGCGGGAAGGCCGGCGGCCTCCACGGCGTCCCGGATCGCCACGCTGGTATGCGTGTAGGCGGCCGGGTTGATCAGCAAGCCGTCGTAGCGGCCCCTGGCCGCGCCGATGGCTTGCACGATCTCCCCTTCGTGGTTCGACTGGAGGATCGTCAGGAGGGCGCTGCGCTCCTGCGCGGCGCGGTGCAGCATCCGGTTGATGGCCGCCAGGTCCGCCGTGCCGTAGACGGCGGGCTGCCGCTTACCGAGCAGCTGCAGGTTGGGGCCATGGATCACCAGGATCTTCATACGCGGGAGGCCGGGCCGGGCTCGGCTTCGTCAACCAGCATGACCGGGATGCCGTCGCGGACCGGGTAACGCCGGCCGCACTGCGCGCACACCAGCCGGTCCCCTTCGAGCGTGACCGCGGTCTTGCATGCCGGACAAGCCAGGATCTCCAGGAGCGTCTGATCGATCATGGTTGGATCCTTTTCGTTGGGAACAGCTCCACCGGCGGCTCCTCCGTGTCGGTTCCGCCTCCGGACTCCAGCCCTTGCCCGCGGCGGTAGTCCTCGATGCGCTCGATCTTCCGGTCGAGTTGGGCATAACTCGTCCGGACGATCTCCTCGTATTTGTTCTTGGCCTCCTCAAGTTGGTGGCCGAGCTCGCCGAACCGTTCCTTGAACCGTTCATACGCTTTGAGGAATTCGTTCACCGTTTTGGCGATGTCCCCCACCGCCCGCGCTTGGTGATACGTCTCCCACATCTGCGCGATCAGCCGGATGTGCGCGTACAGCGTGGAGGGGCCGCAGATGATGATCCGCCGCTTCAGCGCCTCATCGATCAGGTCGTGCATCCATTCATTCACCAGGCCGAACACCTGCTCGTTCGGAATGAACATGACGACGTAGTCCGGCGACTCTTGGCTCACCGGCGCGTAGTCCCGCCGCTCCAGCTCCTTCAGATGCGCGCGGACGTCCCGCAGGAACTGCTCGCGGTACGCCTGCCGCTCCTCTTCCCGCCCGGCGTTGACCAGCTTGATGTAGTTGTCGAGCGGAAACTTCACGTCCATGTACAGCTTTTGGTCGTGCGGCAGGAGAAAGGTGAAGTCCGGACGGCCCAACTGGGTCGTGCGCTGCTTCTGGTAGTGCACCTCGGGTTGTAACCCGCAGAGGCGCAGGATATCCTCGGCCGTCTTCTCGCCCCACTGCCCTCGGATCTTGGCGTTGCCGAGCATGGAGGTGAGCTGGGCGGTGGTCTGATGCAGCCGCTGCGTCTCGGCGGTCGTGGCGGTGAGCTGCTGCTCCAGCGAGCCGTATTTGCGGGCCCGGTCATGCTCGAACTCCTTCATGAGCTGCTGGTATTTCGCCAGCTGCTGCTCGAGCCCCTGGATGGCCTGTTTGATCTCGCCCTTGCGCGCCTCCAGATCCCCGACCTGCTTTGCCCGCTCGGTGGCCAGCTGCTGCGAGGCCAACGCGAGGAAATCCGCGTGCGAGGCCCTGAGCGCGGCCTGGATCTGGTCGCCGATTCCCCGGGTGCTTTCGCGCCGGACCACCCAGAACGCGGCGGCTGCACCCAGGATCACGCCGACGAAGATCACCAGACCGGTCGCCATCTCCATCTCACTTGGACTTCGCTAAGTAGCGCATGCGCAGCTGATAGAGCGTGTCCTTGAGGAGCTTGTCCTCATCCGCCGAGAGGTTGCCCTTCGTCTTCTCGTCCAGGACGCCGATCAGATCGATCAGATATTTGGCGTGCGGCAGGTTGGCGGTCTGCTTGCGCGTCACCGGATGCGCCATCTCTCCCAGGGCGATGAGCGCTTCCATCGCCAGGCCGGAGAGAAACAGGTCGAACCGGGCATGCGGCATCCCCTCCGCCGTCTCCGCGCTGCCGGCGGCTCGCTCCGGGGGCGCCTTGGGTGCGGCGGCCTCGGCTGTGACCTTCTCGCGCTCCGCTTGCTCCTTCCAGGATTCGTCTACGCGTTTCTTGACCGGTTCATCCATGGTTGTCACCTACGCGATCGCCACGCCGGCATAGCCGATGGCGGAGTGCGGATCGCCCCCGGCCATGGCGCTGGTGCGATACGACAGGAGCGTGCCACGCGTCGCACCGAGCGCCCGGGCCGCTTCCATCACGACGGCCACCGCGTCCGTTCCGCACATCGCGATCCGTTCCTCGCGTGCGCGCCGATGGAGTGCGGCGCCATCCAGGGCGCAGATCGCCTCGATCAGCGCCTGATCGTGCGTCCGGCCGTCCGATTCGGGTTCATAGTGCGACAGGTCGGAACTGGCGATCAGCAGGACCGGCTCCTCCTGCATCCGGATCACGGACACCAGGCCGGCCGCCAGCTCGCGCAGCTCATCCGGATCGTTGCCACCCATCACGATCGGCACGAGGGTGAGATCGCGCGGACCCAGCGCTTGCAGGAACGGGACGAGCACTTCGATGGCATGCTCCCCCTGCTGTCCCCACGCATCGGCGGCCAGGAACGGACAGCGCCGGCTGAGCGCATCCGCGCAGACCGCATCGATTGGCACGTCGCCCAGCGGGGTTCGGTACGACCCTTCGATCATCAGGCTCCAAGGCATCCAGCTGCCCGTGTGAGAGGGCCCCAGCGCAATGCACCGTCGGGGAATCGTGATCCGCCCGAAGGCGGCTCCAAGGACCTCGCCGGCCCGCTGGAAGCTTCCATGCGGCACGACGACCGCCTGCGCCGTCAGGCGAACCCCCTCCGGTGCGAGCCGGTGCACCTCCCGGCGGAGCGCGGCGGCCTCGGCCGGATAATAGTAGCCGGCGACCGCCGGCCGTCGGATGGCTCCGGCGGGCGTCATGGCGTATGCCCGTTTGAGGAGATCACCACTTCGGCCCGCTGCCCGAGCGTGAGATACCGGCGGGCGGCCTCATGCACCAGGGCGGCGCTGACCGCCTCCACCTTCTTGTCATAAGTGGCCCAGGCATCGAAGCCCACGCCGTAGAGCTCATCCAGCGCGATGCGTTTGGCCAGCCCGACCAGGTGCTGGACGTCCATGCGATGCATCCCGATCAGATACCGCTTGGCCTGCTCGACCTCCTCGTCCGTAAAGCCCCGGTCGATGGCCAACTGCAGCTGTTCCGTCAGGACGGTCAGCACCTGCTGCTGCTCGTTGGGCCGCGTGGCGGCATAGATGAGGAGATAGCCCGGATCCCAGCCCGGCACGTGCGCGGCCCCGAGCGTGTACGACAGGCCGTGCTCTTCCCGCACCGCCTGAAACAGGCGGCCGGCCATCCCTGAAAAGATCGCGGTCATCACGTCCAAGATCTGGCGGTCGGGTGCGGTCTGCGTGCTGCCGCGGAAGCCCATCATGATGAGCGCCTGCTCTTTTTCCATCGTCTGGTGGACCGTCTCCACCCGCTCAAGCGGCGGCTCCGCCAGGCGGTCCGGCCACGCCGATGGGCGCGAGGGGATCTTGCCGAATGAGCGCTGCAGCGCGTCCTCGATCCGGCTGCGGTCGATGTCGCCGATGCCCGCCACGACCATATTCGATGGGACCATCCACTGGCGGGCGAACGTGTTGCAGTCGCCCCGCGTCAGCGTGCCGATCGTCTTGGCGTCCCCGAGTGGATGGAAGCGGTATGGATGCTGCCCGAAGAGCGTGCGGCGAAGCAGCCGCCCGCCGACGTCGAAGATCTCGTCTTCCTGGGCAAGCAGCAGCTGCGTGATGAGCCGCTGCTGCGTCTGCAGCTCCGGCTCGGGAAAGGCCGACTGCGCGATCAGCTCGTGCATCAGCGCCAGCCCTTCGTCCACATCCTGGGAGAGCAGTTGGAGCACCAGCCCGAAGCCGTCCCGGCCGCTGAACGGCTCAAGCGTCCCGCCCAGCGCCTCGACCTGCTGCGCGATCTGCAGCGCGTTTTTGCGCTTGGTGCCCTTGGTCAGCATCTGGGCGACCAGGTTGGACAGTCCCTGTTGCGGCTCGGGTTCCACCCGCACGCCGCCCTTGAACGCCGCCACGATGGCCACGACCGGCAGCCGATGATCGGTGCCGATGAGCGCGGTCGCGCCGTTGGGCAGCGTAGCTTTTGTCACGGGCAACGGCTCCGATTGCTCGGCGGAAATTTTTGGCGCGGCCGACTGGCTCTGCGGACGGATGATCGCAGCGGTCATCACGGAGGGGTCGCAGTACCGGCGCGCCACTTCCTGTACCTGCTCGGCGTTGACCCGGGCGACCCTCTCGACGTAGCGGCGGGAGAACAGCGGATCGCCGGTCATGCTCAGCGAGCTGGCCAGATCGCCCGCCCTGGCCTCGATCGTCTGCAGGTTGAACAGGTAGTCGGCGGTGACGCTCCGCTTCGCCTTCTCCAGCTCGGCCTTGGTGATGCCGTTGGCCTGAATCTGCTTGATGATCTCGACGATCGCTTCCTGGGCCGGTGCGACTCGCTCCGGACTGCTGCGAAACTGAATGGCAAAGATGCCGGGGTCGGCGGGCGTATAGTTCCATGCGCTGACGGCATCCGCGAGCTTCCGCTGGCGCACGACCGTTTCATTGAGGCGGGAGCTTTCCCCCTGCCCCAAAATGTTCGCCAGCACGTCGAGCGGATAGGTGTCGCGGTCCGACAGGCGCGTCGAGGTGAAGCCAAGGATCGCGTATGCCGTCTGGATGGACAGCTCCACCGAGGCGGTTTTGGCGCTGGCGACCGGTGGCTCCGCCGCCACCACCTGCTGGGACGGATCCTCTTTGCCGCGCGCCCATCCGCCGAACAGCTCCTTGACCAGCGCCGGAAAGGCGGCGCCGTCCAGGTCTCCGGCGCACGCCAGCGTGATGCGCTGCGGCTGGTACTGCGAGGCGTAAAAGGCGGTCAGTTCCTTGACCGTCAGCCGCTCGAGGAGCGGCTGGTAGCCGAGGATGGGGTGGCGATAGGGATGCTCGCGGAAGTGGCGGCTCCAGAACAGCTGGTGGATGCGGCGGTTCGGATCATCCAGGTTCATCTGGATTTCTGAGATGATCACGGCGCGCTCCTTGTCGAACTCGGCCGGCTCGAAGACGGCGTGCTGGAGGATGTCGGCCAGCATCGCAAGCGCCTCCTTGAGGTACCGCGATTCGACGAACAGCGACACACCGGTCGTGTCCATCGAGGTGAAGGCGTTGATGGTCCCGCCGTAGCGCCGCACCTCCTGGTCGATCGTGCCCGGCGGGCGGGTGGGGGTGCCCTTGAAGAGCATGTGCTCGATGAAGTGGGTGATGCCCGTACCGAGCTGCGCGCCTTCGCCGCGCAACCCGCCGGCGATGCGCGCTTCGATGGCGACCAGCGGCTGGCGGCGGTCTTCTTCCCAGACGGCCTGGAGTCCGTTATCCAGCTCAAGCTGCTGGACGGCGGGAACGGTCAGGGAGGTCTTGAGAGCAGTGGCGTCTACGCTTGGCATGAGTAATAGGGTGGTCGCCGCCCCGTACCAGAGGAGAAGGGGGCGCGGCGTCCGTCTCTTGAGGAAGGAGGAGATGGGCACTCGGACGGGCTAAACGGCGCGGGCCCGGCGACTGATCGCCTGCCGCAGCTCCCGGCGCTTGCGCTCACTGGGTTTCTCGTAATGCTTTTTGGCTTTGAGCGCCTTCAAAATCCCCTCGCGCTCCAGCATGCGCTTAAAGCGCCGTAACGCTTTTTCGAGCGATTCATCATCGCGGACTTCGACGCGTGGCATCGTCACCTCAGTTGCAGCATTATAGATGAGCGGCCCCTGGCTGTCAACGGCTTACGATTGCTCGGGGGGTTCCGGCCAGCCCTCTTCTCCGATCAGCGGGACGAAGACGCAGCCTGCAAGCTGGCGCTGCTGGAGGCTTCCCCGCCGCTTTTCAACCTCGGTCAACACTTGGCCGTTCGGTGGGCCGATCGGCAGGACCATCCGCCCGCGCTCGGCCAGCTGTGCGATGAGCGAAGGCGGCACCCTGGGAGCCGCCGCACTGACGAGGATGGCATCGTAGGGGGCATGCTCGCGCCAGCCCAGCGAGCCGTTTCCCCGCGTGAGATGCACGTTGCTTGCGCCCACCTCGGCCAGTCGGTGTTGCGCCTGCGCCAACAGCGCCGGAAGCCGCTCGACCGCGAACACCTCCAGCGCCAGCTCGGCCAGCAGCGCCGTCTGATACCCGGACCCTGCGCCGATCTCCAGAACCCGTTCATGCCCCTGGAGCCGCAGCGAGTCGATCATCAGCGCCACCATATACGGCTGGCTGATCGTCTGCCCCTCGCCGATCGGTAGGGGGTGGTCCGTATACGCATCTTGCTGGTACTCGGAGGGCACGAAGCGGTGCCGGGGAATTTTTCGGAACGCGTTGAGCAGCCGCTCATCCATGAGGCCGCGCCCCTTGAGTTGTTCCTCAACCATGAGCAATCGCTGTTCCTCAGGCGTCATTGTCCCACTGCATGCCGCATCAATAGCCACAGGAACCGCAGCCCTTCTCTGACCGGACGGATATGGCTCCGGTGGCGCGCATCGTAGATCGTCTTCACAGAGACGGAGATGATTTTCCAGCGCTTGGCGGCGGCCCGGAGGACCAGCTCGCTTTCGATCTCAAAGCGGGTGGAGCGCAGCGGTACGTTCTCCAGCACCTCCCGGCGCACAACACGAAACCCGCACTGCGAATCCGGGATGGTCTGGCGCGCCACCAAGGAGATGATCTGCGACATCAGGTGATTCGCCCATCGCCGCCGCCTGGGCATGACCGCGCCGTTGTTCATGCGATTGCCCAGCACGATCCCCGCATGCTGGACTTCTCCCTCCCGGATCAGCCGGGGGATGTCCTCGGGATCGTGCTGCCCGTCGCCGTCCATCGTGATGACGCCGTCGTAGCGGTGGCGCACGGCGTACTCGAATCCGGTGCGCAGCGCCCGCCCTTTCCCCTCATTCTGCAGGTGGCTGATCACTAGCGCGCCGCGGTCCGAGGCGACGGCGGCAGTGCGGTCCTGCGAACCGTCATCCACCACGATGACCGGCAGCCCCTGCTCCTTCACGCGTTGAACAAGATCGCCGATGGTCTGCGCCCCGTTGAAGACCGGAATGACCACGCAATACCGGTGGGGGTCGGTCATGCGCGGTCCGGAAAGACGGGGGTGAACAGCAGCCACTGCTCCGGCGCGCGGCCCAGCTGACGCTCAAGTGCTGCGGCGCACCGCTGGCTCAGCATCCGGATGCTCTCTTCCAGGGTGCCGCAAACGACCGGAGCGATGGCCGGCTCCATGCACAGCCGGAATGCCCACCGTCCCTCGCGCAGCAGAGTGGTGGGCACGATCGGCGCGCGGCTGCGCAGGCTCAACAGCGCCGGCCCGCGAGGCAGCCTGACCGGCTGCCCGCACAGCGATACCGGAACGGTGTGGTCATCGAACGGCCGGTCGCCCACCAGCCCGAGGCAACCGCCCTGGCGGAGCGCCTCCAACCCTTGGCGGGCCGCATGCTCGCCGAGCGGGATCGTGGTGACGCCGCCGGCACCCCGCTGGCGAGTGAACAGTCGGTCCAGGTTGGGGTCCGCATGAGGCAATGCCACGGCGGCCATCGGCACTCCCAGCCGGCTCAGCAGCGAGGCGCCAAGCTCCCAGTTGCCCAGATGGCCGGTGAGCACGATCGCCCCCCGGCCCTGCCGGCGCGCGCGCTCGAGATGCGCAAAGCCGTCCATCCGCAAGATCGGCATCGATAACCGGTCCATCAGGAACACCTCGGTCAGGTAGCGGCTGAAATTTCTGAACGTTTCGCGCACCATGTCGTCCTGCTCATCGATCCTTCTGCCGGTGACACCGGAGAGGTTGCGGGCGACGGCGGTCCGCTCCGGCGTCGCGCGCCGCCAGCAGCCATCCGCCGTCCGCTCGGCGACCGCCAGGGCCCCGGCCAGCGGCAGCGCGCGGCTCGCGCGATAACCCAGCCGGTAGCCCCACGCCGCCCATCTGGTCCCCCTAGGCGGCGCGGTGTTGGGAGAGGGCATGAGGCGAGGCCGTCGAGGCGGACTTTCCATCGGCAAGCTGATTGAGGAGCGCGGTGATCTCCAGCGCGGCGCGGGGATGGGCAAGCTCGGCATTGCGCCGCCGCAGCGCTTCGAGCTGCTCAGGGTTGTCGAGCAGATCCCGCACCGTCTGGCGGACGGTCTCCGGCGATCCGGCCTGGACCGCCGCGCCCTGCGAGAGGAGGTAGCGCGCATTGTACGCTTCCTGGCCCGGGATCGGGTTGACGATCACCAACGGCAGGTGCCTCGCCAGCGCCTCGGAGGTCGTCATGCCCCCCGGTTTGCTGACCAGCAAGGTCGCGATCGACATCAGCCGCGGAATCTCTTCGGTATACCCCAATGGAAGCACGCGATGACGGAACCGCTGGGTGTGCAGCCAGGCCAGCAAGGCGCGGTTGGTGCCTGCGGCGATGACCAATTGGCAGGGATACGGCAGCGTGTCCAGATTCAGGACGATCTCGCGCAGTTGCCCGAACCCCGTTCCCCCGCCCATCACCAGGATGACCGGCTGCTCCAGGTTGAGGCCGAAGGCGCGCGCCGTCGCCAACCGGTCCACCGGCTCGAGAAAGCCCGGATCGATCGGGATACCCAGCACCCGCACCTTGTCGGGTGCGACCCCGCGCATCACGAACCGACGTTTGACCTGCTCGGAGGGCACGACATACGCGTCGACGGTGTCGTGAAACCAGTAGATGTGCGGGGCGTAGTCCGTCAACACGCCCACCAGCGGCACCCGCAGCCCGTAATGTTTCTTGAAATCGGCGACAATGCCGCAGGGATAGGCCTGCGTGCAGGCAATCACGTCCGGGCGCACCGTGTCCAGCAGCCGTTTGAGCTTGCCGGCATGATAGCGGTGCAGTAGGGCGCGGAAGTAGTGCACCTGGCGATGCACGCGGGGATTGTCGTAGAGATACTCCCAGACGTCGGGCTGGTGCCGGATCAGGGAGAGATAGGTGTGCGAGATCGCCCAGCGGACGAAGCGGCTGGTGTATTCAAAGGCGTCCACGCTGACGACGTGCGCGCGGGGATCAAACTGGGTGATGGTGCGGGCGATCGCGCGGCTGGCGCGGTGGTGGCCGGAGCTGGCGGAAACCGCCACATGGAGCAGGAGCACTCGTCGAACGGATTGTGTAGAATTCACGGCCAGGCCTCCCTGCAGGTCAGCCACACCAGCCGGATCGCGTCAGTCGGCCATCTGCAGGACCTTGGCGAGGCGCGTGACCGCTTCGTGCAGGCGGGGCTCCGGCTCAACGAGCGCGAACCGCACGTAGCCTTCCCCGTACTCCCCGAAGCCGCTGCCCGGTGCGACCACCACTCCCGCCTCTTGAACGAGGAGCGTGGCGAACTCGAGCGCGGTCAACGCGCTGAACTTGAGCGGGATCTTGGCCCAGACGTAAAACGTCGCCTTCGGCACGGGCACCTCCCACCCAATCCGCTTCAAGCCCTGGAGAAACGCGTTCCGGCGCTTCTCGTAAATCGCCACCGCATGGTGCACGTAGTCCTGGGGGCCGGCCAGCGCTTCGATCGCCGCCCACTGCACCGCGCGGAAAATCCCGAAATCCATGTAGCTCTTCGTCTTGGCCAGCGAGGCCAGGATGTCGTTGTTGCCCACCGCGAATCCCAGGCGGATGCCGGGCAGGCTGTACGACTTCGAGAGGGTGTGGAATTCCACCGAGACGTCCCTGGCCCCAGGCACTTCCAGGATGCTGGGGGCGCGATGGCCGTCGAAGACAAAATCGGAGTACGCGAAGTCGTGCACCACCATCACCCGGTGGCGCGTGGCCCAGGCGACGATGCGCTTGAAGAATTTCAGATCGGCCGTCGCCGTCGTCGGATTGTGGGGATAGCTGAGGAACAGCATCTTCGACCGTTTGAGCACGGCCTTGGGAATCGCCTCCACATCCGGCAGGAAGTGGTTCTCCGGATGGATCGGAAGGTTGTACAGGACCCCGCCGGCGATGATCGTGCCGCTCAGATGCACCGGGTAGGTCGGGTTGGGCACGAGGACGACGTCGTCATGATTCAGGAAGGCGAGCGGCAGGTGAGAGATGCCTTCCTTCGATCCGATCAGCGGCAGCACTTCGGTGCGGGGATCAAGCGTCACCTTGAACTTGCGGTGATACCACTGGCTGATCGTCTCGTTGAGTGCGCGCTCCACGTCGCCGTCTTTGCGGGAGTACCGGTGGTTCTCCGGCTTGCCCGCCTGCCGGACCAGTTCGTCCACCACGTGCTGGGGGGGCGGCAGGTCAGGGTTGCCCATCCCCAGGTCGATGACGTCCACCCCGCGGGCCTTCGCCTGCGCCTTCAGCCCGTCGAGAATCGTGAACAGGTAGAGCGGCAGCCGCTTGAGCCGGTTCGCCTCCTGGAAGAGGCGGCGGCGGCTGCGCTGCCGCTCGAGCTTGGTCTGCTCGCGGAGCTGCTGCTTAACGCGACGAATCGATGAGCTGGTCATGAGCGATCAGGGCATCCACCGCATGATAGGAGCTGCGTACGAACGGCCCGGCCTTCACCCACCGGAAGCCGACAGTATAGGCGAGCGCTTCGTATTCTGCAAATCGTTCCGGGCTGACATAGTCCATGACCGGCAGGTGCGCGGCATCCGGCCGGAGGTATTGTCCGATCGTCAGGTGCGTCACGTTCGCCCCGCGCAGGTCGCGCAACGCCTGCCCCAGCTCATCGGCCCCTTCCCCCAGGCCGACCATGAGGCTGGATTTGATCAGGCTGCCCGTTTCCAGCATGGCGGCATCGGCGAGGAGTTGCAGCGAGCGGCGGTAATCGGCCTGCGGGCGCACCAGCGGCGAGAGCCGCTCCACCGTCTCGAGGTTGTGCGCGAACACCTCCGGCCGCCCCTCCTGCAGGACCTGCGCGAGCAGCTCGGTGCGTCCATGAAAGTCCGGCACGAGGATCTCGACGGTGATTCCGGGATTGCGGCGGCGAACCTCCTGGATCACCGCGACGAAGTGGGCCGCGCCCTCATCCCGGAGATCGTCCCTGGCCACCGAGGTGATCACGACGTGCTGGAGGCCCAACCGCCGGACCGCTTCTGCGACCCGCCACGGCTCGTCCGCTTCGGCCGGGCGAGGGCGGCCGTGATCCACCGCGCAAAACCGGCAGCTGCGGGTGCACACATCACCCAGAATCATGAACGTCAGCTGGCGCTGCGAATAGCATTCGCGCAGGTTCGGGCAGCGCGCGCTCTCGCACACCGTCGACAGGCGCAGGTCTTCGGTGAGTGTTCGGACCTCCTGGGCGACTCCGTCGGGCGAGAACGATTTCTTCATCCATTGCGGGTAGTGCCGCATCAGCTCGCGCGGACCTTGACGGTCTTCATCCGCTCCACGATCGCTTCGGCCATCTCCCTGGTTCCGATGGCGGTGGGGTCGTTGCGCTCGGGCTTGAGGTCGTAGGTCACGCTGCGCCCCTCCTGCAGCACTGCTTCCACGGCCGCTTGCAGCCGCGCGGCCGCTTCCACCTCTCCGAGATGCTCGAGCAGCATCACGCCGGAGAGGATCATGGCGGTGGGGTTGACCTTGTTGAGCCCGGCGTACTTCGGGGCGCTGCCGTGCACCGCCTCGAAGACCGCCACGCCGTCTCCGATGTTGGCGCCGGGCGCGACCCCCAGCCCTCCGATCAGGCCGGCGCACAGATCCGACAGGATGTCGCCGTACAGATTGGGCAGCACCAGGACGTCGAAGTCCTGCGGCTTGAGCACCAGCTGCATGCAGGTCGCATCCACCAACCGGTCCTCAAACGCGATCCGACCCTCGTAGGCCTTGGCGACGCGCTGAGCGGTCTGCATGAACAGGCCGTCGGTGAACTTCATGATGTTCGCCTTGTGGATAGCGCAGATCTTCTTGCGGCCGTGCGCCAGGGCGTATTCGAAGGCGAACCGGACGATCCGTTCGCTGGCGGTCGTCGAGATCGGCTTGATGCTGATCGCCGCATCGTCCTGGATCGGCTGCTTGGACCAGTCGCGCAGCTGGCTGATCAGTTTGGTCGTCTGCGCTTCTCCGGCAGCGAACTCGATGCCCGCGTACAGATCTTCGGTGTTCTCGCGGACCAACAGGAGATCCACGTGCTGAAAGGGACTGCGCACCCCGGCGTACGTCCGGCAGGGCCGCACGCAGGCAAACAGGTTGAGCTGCTTCCGCAGCGCGACGTTGACGGAGCGGAACCCCTTGCCGATCGGCGTGGTGATCGGCCCTTTGATCGCCAGCCGGTTCTCCCGGACGGACTGCAGCGTCTCCTCGGGCAGCGGGATGCCGAACTGCTTGATGGCCGCTTCGCCAGCGAGGCACTCGTCCCACTGAAACGCTACGCCGGTCGCGTCCAGACAGCGGCGCGCGGCCCAGGCCACCTCTGGCCCGATGCCATCGCCCGGAATGAAGGTCACGCGGTGCGTCATCGCTTCGGCTGCTGCGCCAGCCACTTCGCCAGGCGCGCCAGCCCCTCCTCGATCGTCTCCATGGAGACCGCAAAACTGAATCGGATGAATGCTGGCGCGCCGAACCCTTCACCGGGCACGGTCACCAGCATGAGGTCGTCGACCCACCGGGCGGCGATCGCCGCGGCGGAGGATCCTAGCCCGCTGATGTTGCACCAGGCGTAAAATGCGCCGCCAGGCACCGTGCAGCGCAGGCCGGGCAGCCGGTTCAACCCCTCGACGAGCCGGTCGCGCCGCTGCTGAAACGCCTGCCGCATCTGCTGGACCGCATCCTGAGGGCCCTGCAGTGCGGCCAGCGCAGCGTCCTGGCTGATCGAGGTCGGGTTCGAGGTGGAGTGGCTCTGGACATTGATCATCGCCTCGATCCATGGCTGCGGGCCGAGTGCGTAGCCGATCCGCCAGCCGGTCATGCTGTACGTTTTGGACACGCCGCCCACGAGCATCGTGTGATCGATCAGCCGCGGCTCAGCCTGCACGATCGAGACATGCTTGGCCGGCGGGTACACAAGCTGGTCGTAAATCTCATCGCTGATCACGACGAGCCCGCGCTCAAGCGCAATGCCCGCGATCGCCTTCAGCCGTCCCTCGTCGATGACCGCTCCGGTGGGATTGCCGGGGCTGTTGAGCACGATCAGTTTGGTGGCGTCGGAGAGCGCCGCTCTGAGCGTCTTGGGATCGGGGAGAAATCCGTCGGCTTCACGGGTTTCGACGATGACGGGTGTGGCACCAGCCAGGTGGACCAACGGCGGGTAGCTGACCCAGTACGGGGAAAACACGACGACCTCATCCCCGGATTGGCAGAGCGTCTGGAAGATGTTGTATAGGGAGTGCTTTGCGCCGCAGGAGACGATGGCCTGGGAGGGCTGGTAACTCGCCCCGGTCTGCCGGTTGACCGTCGCGGCCACCGCCGCGCGCAGCTCAGGCAGGCCGGCCACCGGCGTGTACCTGGTATGATCGGCGCGGATGGAGGCGATGCCCGCCTCCTTGACATGGCCGGGCGTGGGAAAGTCCGGCTCGCCGGCGGTGAAGTCGAGTACCGGCTTGCCCGCCTTGGCGAGCGCCTTGGCCTTGGCGGCCAGGGCCAGCGTCGGCGAGCCTTCGATGTGGCGAAGGCGATCAGCCAACGTCATGGAGATCAGGGAGCGGCGCTTCCCTTCTTTTGTCGCTTGGTCCACAGGCCGCGCAATCCCTCGAAGAGCCCCTTGCCCTTCTTGGCCTCTTCTGGCTGGCCGGCTTGAGGTTTGGTTGGCGCAGATGGAGCCTTGGGGGCCTGTGCCGGCTTCTGCGCAGGAGGTACTGGCTGTCCCGCGGGAATGCGGCTGAGCGCTAAGAGCGAGCGCTGCGCCCCGTCGCCCAGGCGCGGCGAGAGCCTCACGACACGGGTGTACCCGCCCGGGACGTCCACGAAGCGCGGGGCGATGTCCGCAAACAGCTGGCGTACCAGGGTGCGGTCTCCCAAGACGCGGAACGCCCGCCGGCGGGAGTGGATGCT
>ORMF011380694.1_pt1 | contig 31213 bp, 26 predicted proteins | sample 1779871 | NCBI WGS metagenome assembly ORMF01 (sample SAMEA104232316, study PRJEB22302) | groundwater metagenome | biome: forest; feature: aquifer; material: groundwater | place: USA | collected 2011-08-07 | depth 5.4 m | reverse complement strand
TAGGACCCCGTCGAAGTGATAAATCTTTCCGAAATTATGCGGCAAGCCCAGAAGATAAAGACTCAGAATGAAAGCAGCGGCCGTGCTAATCCTTGTGAAAAGACCGATACAGCTCAGCAGCAAGGCAATTTTCCAGACAAAATTCATGGCCTGCAGCGTTGACGCGGAAAAGACCGGAATGGGCAGAAAACGGAACAAAGGCGTTGGCAGCCAGAAGGCTTCCGGGATCGCCGACCAGGCGCCGGCTGTAACCGGCAGATAAAAGCAAAACACCAAACCGAAAAAGAAAATCCGGTTAATATCCAGATTGAGCGCGGATGCGGGTTTAAATAAAAAATCATTCAGCCGGCGAATAAGAAAGTTCATGACGCCGGCCTTATTTCGCAAAGCAGTTCTTCTTGTTCCGGCTGATTGCGGTTCGCTAGATCAGGCCGCATGCGGTAAGTGTTGCGGAATAATTTGAGGCCGTGAATCGGCGGGCCTGCGTGCTTCCCCTGCCGGCGTATTTTTTCATAATGAGGCAAAAGAAAGCTCAGCGCCGCAGAACAGCGGGCGTCCTTATCGGGCATCTTTTGAATCCGGCGCATGCCTACATTGAAATGACCGAAAGTCAGCGGGGCCCAGTACTGGGTGTCTGAAAGATCAACGTCTCCGCTCTCAGTTTGGCCGAAAATTTTGATAACCGAGTGCAGCGGTTCGCGGGGTTTGGAATACATCGGGTATTGCGAGAAGGGCCAGGCTTCGCCGTCCATGAGGATGCAAAACAGTGAGCCGCCGATGACAAGGCCAATGACCGCCAGGATGGTAAACCTGCGGACCGGGGATATATTTTCGAGGTAGGAATTCATCGGCTTTATTTGGCGCCGATGCCGAATAAAACCACAGGGATTGTTTTAAGAAGAATTTTGCAGTCAAAGAGAAGCGACCAGCGGTCAATGTATTCCAGATCAAGCTCGGTCCAGACATTGAAGTCAGTGATTTTATTACGTCCGCTCACCTGCCAATTGCCGGTAATTCCGGGCCGCATGCTCAGCCGCCGCCTTTGCCAGGGCTCGTATTTGGCGACTTCGGAAGGGATAGGTGGACGCGGGCCCACGACACTCATGTGGCCCAGGAGCACATTAAAAAGCTGCGGCAGCTCATCAATGCTGGTCTTCCGGATAAAACGGCCGATCGGCGTAAGCCGCGGGTCATTGGCGGCTTTAAAAACTGGGCCGGTCATTTCATTCAAATACTGCAATTCAGCGCGCCGCTGGGCCGCATCGGCGACCATGGAGCGGAATTTATAAAGCGTGAACCGTCGGCCGTTTAAGCCGCAGCGTTTCTGCTTGAAAAAAACGGGGCCTTTGGATGTTTTCTTAATGGCCAGTGCGACGGTTAAAAATAAGGGTGAAAGGATTAAAATGGCAAGGAAGGCGGTGATCGTGTCTAAAAACCGCTTAATGCCCATCTGCCATTGGTCGGCCGGTGTCGGATCAAAAGTGATGGCCGGCAGGCCGCCCAGCTCCGAAAGATGGGCCTTGGCAAAGTGGATGTTGAAGAGGTCGGCGATGACCGTGGCGCGCACACCCACGCTTTCGCAATAAAGGATCGATTTTTCGATTTTGGTCATCCATCCGCGCGGCACCACGAACAGGACTTCATCGACGACGCGCTTGCGCAGGATTTTAGGCAATTCGTCGAGCGTTCCGATGATTTTTAAATCATCGACTTCCCTGCCGACCATGGCTGGATCCTGGTCCACCAGCCCCACGATGCGCAGTCCCCAGTCATTGATCCGCGTTTTGATGATCTTGGTAAAAGCACGCGCGCGCGGCCCCGTGCCCACGATCAGAAGACTGCGCCGGAAATAAGAGCGCGGGGACATGAGGTGCCAGCAATAGATCATGAACGCGCGTTCCAGCGACAAAAAACAAAAACTTGTCGCGAAGAAAAAAACCATGAAACTGCGGCTGACGTAATCGATTTTTAAAAGGAATACCACAGACCCGAAGAAAAGCAAAGATAGCGAACAGGTTTTCATCAGAACCCACATAATTTCGAGATAGGATTTCACCCGCAGTTCGCGGTAAGCGCCCAGGATGTGGAGCATGGCCGTCCAGAGAGGGATGATGATGAAGAGAAGCCAAGCGTAACTGTCGAAGCTTTTGAGTTGCTCAAAAACTACCGGCGGCGTGCCGGGATAGAACGGAATGTCTGTGCCAAGCTGCTGGCGAAAAAAATAAGTCACGATGTAGGCCATCACAAGGGCGGTGGCGTCCATGAGGAAGACGAGTTGTTTCAGGAATAATTCGGCGCCTTTAATCATGACGGATTATCGTAAATAATTTCATAATTGTAGGCTGAACCCAAATTGAATGCAAAATGATTACTTTCAGCTCCAACTTCCATTTCCTCTTTATGACTGCCATCCGGGGCTAAAGCATAGACGCGCGGGACAGCTCCGTCTTTCCGGATCAAAACGGCCTGGCCGGCAATGGGTTCCATTAAGACCGGTCCCGCGCCCGAAGAACGGAGCACGGTGCGGGCGGCGTTATAAACCGTTCCCCTATTTTCGGCACGAGCGGCCGTTGACAATAGCAGCCGCTTAGAGGCCGGTATTTCCTCCTGGTCCAGACTGGAGAGCACCGCCACCGCAAAAGTCGGTGTGAGGGTGATATGCAAATCCGGCAATTTTTGCGCCACGCCGCCTAAGCGTCCCATAACCGCTTGAGTTTTGGGCGCTTCAATACGCACGATCCCCGCTTGTTTATTCCAAACCAGCTGGCCATTGTCCGCCGCGAGCCGCGCTTCGTCAAAAAGCCGGACGGGCTGATGTTTGGGTTTGCCTTGCGCCAGCCGTTCGATGCCGGCAATAAATGCCAGCGCGTAAACCGGCTGAGAATCCCCCAGCAGCGGAAATTCTGCCCGTTCCTTTGCCGGCGAGACATGCTGTTCAAGAAATAAGCGCGCGGCCGCCGGCATTTGCAGGAAAATTTCAGGTTTGCTGCTGATATCGAAATTGCCTTCAATCACCCGCGCATCGCGGCCTTCAAAATTAAATTGGATAATCGCATCCCAATCCTGCAGGCAGGCATAGGCCGCCATGAGCATCGGCCCGATGGCGCGGTATTCATTGGGCCAATTAATATTCCATTCCCCCGCAACAAAGGGTTTGCCCTGAATTTTGAGCCGCGCAAGTTTGGCAATCGGGTTGATGCGTTTGGGCTCGTACAATAGCTGTTCAGGCTCAACTTCATTGATCAGCAGGCCATTGTTAAAACGCACGAGATCGCCGTAACCGCCCATCGGATGGTCCCAATAGGCATGGCGGTCCACATAGTCGAGCTCGCTGTTGACGGCAAGGTCTAAACCGTCGTAGCCCAGATTGCTGCCGGCAATCGGCGCTTTTACGCCGAGCGACCGGATAAAGCGCTGCATGTCCCGGAAATAATTGCGCTGTAATTCCGCATAGAAGGCCTGCACTCGCGCATCGTCCGGAGTCAGGAATGACTCAGCATTTAGATCTTTAGCGGGGTGCTGCGTTAAGTATTCATTCCATAAATTCTGCAGCTCATCCCGATAATAGACGGGCAAGTCCTCTATTTTTCTGCGGCTCAGGCGGAGCAGTGAATTTTCGTTTGCGATATCGATGAGCGCAATTGCCGGCTCATCGGCCAGCCGCGTTTGAGTGTAGAGATTGGTATGGGTCAAAAGATCTTCGGCAAATTTTTTCTGAAGCTCGATGAGTCTGGGATTGAACATCCCGGTGATTTTGGCGCCGCGTTCAAGGTTTTGGTAGCTGACGACTTGATCGCCGCTGCGGAATTTACGGCTGACCAGCAAATCCAAATAAATATAAATCCCGCGCTTTTTCAGTTCGGCGATGAAATAATCCAGCCGGTCTAAACTGTCTTCCGAAAAATGCTGGGTGTCCCCGGCCTCTGGGCTGAAAAGGTTAGGTTTGGACCAAGGCGCATCCATATGATGGAGCCGCACGAGATTAAATCCCATCCGGCTCAATTTGCCGGCAAAGAGCGCGGCGTCCGCGTGGCTTGGCAGGGCTTGCGGCCCCTGCAAGTTAATCCCAAAAAAACGCGCGCGTTTGCCGTTGGCAAAATAAAAATGACCGTCCTCACGGGTTTCGACAGCGCCCAATTGACCGGCGGGCGCATCCAAAAGATCGCTGGCATCCAGCGCGCCCTCGGGAAGTTTGGCGGCAGGCTCAAAAGGCTGCCAGTCTTTGGTGTCATTGGTCGAGGAAAGCGGCCGCAGCAGCGACCCGTTTTTGGCGGCGGCCGTTAAACGGACATTATCAAATGAAACGGCGGCTTGTACGCCTTCCGCACCGAAAAAAACAAGCGCGCTCCGTGTTTCCTGCGGAATGCTGATGGATAAGCTGAGGTGCTGCCAGGTCAGTATGGGCGCGCTGAGCCGCGGCGGCTGAAAAGTCTCGATCGTGCGGCCTTTGCCGTTCAAATACTCGATCCGGATGAATGGGCCGCCGGCAGTTGCGTTCGATTCAATTTGATAGTCAAATTCCAACCGGGCGTTTTTAACCGCGCCTTTTTTGAAAAAGATTTGCTGTTTTGCCGCCAGCTTGTCGCCCGGCGTTTGAATAAAAAGCCGCGCGCGCCCGTTTCTTCCGGGATACCGTGCCTGGCTCCCCGGCGGCAGCTGCCATGAGGAAAAGCTGTTGAGGTATTCAAAACCGCCGTCCGCGATAAAATTATGGCGCGCATGGTCTTCGGGAAAGTCCCAAAGCACCTCCACATCATCAAAAATCGCCTTTCCGGCAGCGCCGCGAAGTTCCAAGCGCAGTTCCGCGCTGGCCGCTTCAGGAGGCACGCGGATTTGCCAGGACCAAGGCCGCCAGGAGAATTTGCCTTTCCACGGCTGCCATTTGGGCATTTGCTGATTCGTGCCGAGCGGACGCCCCGAAGAATTCAAAAAAATGACGGTGACGCCGGCCTCGCCGTCGGAGCCCTCGTCTGCGGGCAGGATATCTTTGCCGCGGACCCTGGCTGCAAGGGTCATACCCGCATTTAAATTTTTGGGAATGCCGATGACTTGCGACGCCGCCGGGTTAAATTCATTTTTCTCGCCGGTCAGGACAAGCTCCCAATTGCCGGCCTCATCCTGACGGCGGCGGCACTTGCCTTTGCAGGACCAGCCATCAGGAATGTTGTTTAGGTCCGCATCCTGGTCGAAGCCGCCATTGATTAGCGCGGAGGGATAAAAGTCGACGCTGTTTTCGGGCGCGCCGGTCGTTTCAAGGGCCTTTAAAGTGTATGGGATAAAGAAAAAAATAAAGACTGATGCCGCAAAAAAAACGGCCTTAAAAAGTCGGGAATGATTTTGCGGATGCATGCGGCTGTTCCGAATTAGCGGCGCGGGGAAGTTTTAAAGATCCGGGAAGAAAAGAATTCTTTTATGAAGATAGGAATAAACGCCATATCGTCCACCAAATAGCGTTTAAGCAGGCGTTTAGGGTCGTGAAAAATGCGCCAGACCCATTCCAGGGCCATTTCCTGGACCCAGCGCGGCGCGCGCTCCAAATTGCCGGCGATAAAATCAACAGCGGCGCCGACGCAGAGACTGACTTTGACCGAGTTTAAAGAATTTATGTGAGCGGCAATCCATTTCTCCTGCTTGGGCGCACCTAGGGCCACGAAAAGCAATTTGGCGCCCGAGGCATTGATCATGTCGATAATTTTCCGGTTTTCATTCGCATCTTTTTCAAAACCGAACGGCGGTGAGTAAAAGCCGGCGATTTTCAGTTCGGGGATCAGGCGCTGAAGATTATCCGCGGCTTTGTCCGGAACGCCGGGCATGCCGCCCAGGATAAAAACAGAATGACCATGATTGGCGGCAACTGAGCAAGCCGGCAGCATCAGATCGGAACCCGGCACACGCGCGCGCAGCGGCTTGCCCACGATCCAGCTCCCCCACAGAACCGGCATGCCGTCCGTGACCACCAGCGACGCCTGCTGATAGACCTGCCTGAATTCAGGGTCTTTGTGCAGGCGGACAATATGGTCGACATTCGGCGTTACCAGAAAATGATGTTCAGTACCCGCGAGGCAGCGCGCCAGCCAGACCAGTGTTTCTTCCATGGTCACGTCATGGATGCGGATGCCGAAAAGCGGCACCGATACGATCGAGTCGGCAGAAAATTTGAGTTGTGGATTATAAGTCGTCATACGATTCCGTGCGCTTTCAAAAGTTTACGGTAATTCTCAAAAAGCCCGCTGAGAATATTGCTGGCTGAATAATCGGCCACGCTGGCTTGGCATGCCAGCCGGTCGGGCTTTTGTTTAAGGACATCTTCAAAAGCCGCGGCAAAGGCCGCGGGCGTGCGCTCACGTACGAGGCGGCCCACGGCCGGCGAACGCATGACTTTTAAAATTCCGCCGCCGTCATCAAAGGCAACGGCCGCGAGGCCGCAGCGAAAAGCTTCCATTACCACGCGCGGCATGCCTTCGTATGCGGAGGTCAGCACGAGCGCCTGGCTTGCATTCATCCACTGCGCAATTTCGCTTTGAGGCTGGGGGGACAAAAATTTTATGTTATCGGCCATACGCGCATTCATCGCGTGCCTGCGCAGGGACTCTTCCATGGAACCGCCGCCGATCATGATCAGCCGCGCATTGGGTTCACGCTTCAATAACTCTTTGAAAGAATCGAAGAGCAAGACAGGGTCTTTCTGCAATTCAAACCTTCCCACGAAGAGCAGCCAAGGGTCCGCGGGATTTAGTTCATGTTTTGCGGCCAACTCATTTTTAAGGCGCCGCCGTTCTTCTTCGGGCCATGATTGGAAAATTTCTTCATCCATCCAGGTCGGCAGGAATTGGAACGGCTGGTGCAAATCGGGATAGCGCTCCCGGTACCATTGGACCGTGTCTTCTCTAACACTATAAAGCTGATCCATGTGTTTGAGAAGGTGCTTTTCTATCATGAAATACAGCCAAGGGCATTTCTTCCATATGATTTCAGTCTTAGGGTTGTAAATATCCTTCGTATGCGTATGAAAAAAGACGACCCGTGCGTTTTTCAGATCGCATAGCGGCAGGTCCGTCTCGACGCGGTGATACTCAAGCAAGGCGTCCCTAAAGTCAATTTTGGCGCGGTGTTTTATGAGCGCAAGAGCGAAACGCAGGGTCAGAGGAAAGCGGCTGTGGTAGGTCGGATGCGCATCCACGATCGGAAGATAACGGAAGCTGCGCTTGCCCGCCGTAAAATGCTGCCAAACGCCCACAGGCCGGCGGACCGGATCCGCGGTGACGCCGATGAGGTCCGCTTCGAAGTCCGCGGGCATGTATTTAAAAAACGTGTTAATGAAGGTGCCGACGCCGCCGACGTGATGGATGTTCGGATCGTGCTGATGGATTAATAAAATCCTTTTCATGATTTCCGCCCGTTTGAAAGCAGTCTTTCAAATAAGGACTCCGTCATGCGGATCATTTGTTCGACGGAGTACTCCTTTTCGACCTTGGCGCGGCCGGCTTGCCCCATTTCTTTGGCGCGGGCGCGGTTTTCAAATAGAAACGTAATTTTATCGGCCATGGCTTTCCAATCCCCCGGCGGAATCAAAAAGCCGGTGCGGCCGTCATCCAGCATTTCCGGCAGACTGCCGACGCGGGTTGAAACAACCGGCTTGGCCATTGCCATGTATTCAAGGACTGAATTAGAAACGGTTTCGACCACGGGGTGGGAGGATAGGACCGCAACGTCCATCATATCCAGCCATGTCGGAATATCCGACCGCGAGCCTAGAAAGAGAATATTTTTTTCAGCGCCAAGTTCCTGCGCCAGCGCCTCTAGTCCCGGCCTTTCCGAACCGTCGCCGATGATAAGAAAACGGGCTTGCGGGATCCGTTTGACGACTTCGGCCGCGGCACGGACGAAAACAGTATGCCCTTTTTCAGGACGCAGCATGGCGACGATGCCGGCGACCGGCGCGTCCGGGGCAATGCCGAGGTCGCGGCGCAGCGCGGAAGTGTCGCTTCCCGGCCGGAAGCGTTCGAGATTGACGCCGTTCGGCACGATTTCGATTTGGGCGGGATTAATCCTTTCTTTTTCGACCAAATATTCTTTATGCATGCGGCTGAGGGCCGTGATTTTTGTAATCCAAGGAAATGTCAACGCATTGAACAATAAGCGCCGCTTAATGCGGTTGATTTTGCCGGTGGATCGAATGGCCGTGATGCGGGCCGGGGTGCGCGCGAGAACCGCGCATAAGGTGCCCCAGACCTGTGTGATCGGCTGATTAATGATGAAAAGCACGTCGACCTTTTCGTCGCGCATAAGTTTGTAGAGCCGCACGGGAGCGAACAGGTCAAATCGGCCGCGAATGAGATTTGAGCGGACGTCATGGCCTTCTTTGAGCAGGGTCTCGCCCAGTTCCCCTGTTTCGTATAGGCAGGCAATGATCGGCCGGAAGCGGTTTTTATCGATGCGCCGGATAATTTGACTGACAACGGTTTCCGTGCCGCCGATGCGCATGCTGGTTTCTAAAACTAAGACGGTAATTTTTCGCGGACTGATCATAGACCGCTCTCCTCTTGGGCGCTGCGGCCTGTTAACCGCCGGCCTATCCCGTTCCGTACCATTTTCCAATCTTCGGGCCGGACAATCTTAAGAAGGATAACACCCACGAGGTAAACAAGCGATCCTCCCGCCACCGCCACCGGCAAAGGCATGCTGCGGAGAAAGTAGAGCGCGCCCATCATAGGCAGGGCGGCCCCGAGAGGACGCAACGCTTGTCCCCAGATGCCGAGCCCGGGCAGGGCTTTGCGGACGAGCGCGGTTTGCATATAAAAAATTAAACCTTCCGCAAAAACGGTGGTCGCGGCGGCCCCAAGATGGCCATACAAAGGTATGACGATCAAATTGCTCAGAGCGCTGGCAAGGGCGCCATAAAACAGAGTGGCGCTGCCCTTTTTCTCCATGCCGAGCGCGGCAATTGTGGCATTGAGCGTGCTGTTCAGAAAAGTGTAATTGAGTGACCAAATGAGGATCCGCATGACGCCGACCGCGCCTTCGTATTCGCTGCCATAAATCAGCAGGATGATGGGCCGCGAAAGCATGAAAATGCCCGCGGTAATAGGAAGCGACAGGGCGAACAGATAGCGGAAGATGACGTGCAAGGTGGAAATCATTTCTTTTTGATTTCCGTTTGCGTACTGCTTGGTCAAAGTCGGCAGCATGGAACCGAAAAGGCTTTGCGGAATAAACGAAAAAATCCTGTGAAATTTGTAAGCCGCCGCATACCAGCCGGTCATGAGGTCGCCGCGCATGGCTGAAAGCATGACGGTATCGATGTCCGCATAAACCTGTCCGAAGAGGCGGAAGAGGGCGAAAGGAAAGGAAACTTTCAGCAGATTGATCATGGCTTTAAAGTTAAATTCCCAGCGGATTTTTCCGAGCATGATGTGCATCAGGATAAACATGATGACAATGCCCGCCGCGTTGAGCAAAACGCGGACGAAAATCAATTCAAAAATGCCGCCTTTCATTGAAATCACAAGGAAAGAAGCGATGAACCAGCCGCTGCGGATCGCAAGGTTTGTGCCCGCCACCATGCGCATTCTTTGGGCGGCCTGAAAAAAACCGGTCGTAAACCGGACATTGGCCTCAAGAATCATCAAAAGGCCCGCCAGCATCACCAGGCTCATTTTTTCAGGAGGAAGGCGAAAGCCGAACGCCGCAACGGCGTAAATGAGCCCGTAAGCGATTAGGCCCAAACCGATCTTGGCGACGATCCCGTTGCAGATATAAGAGTTCCGCAGGGCGGGATTACGCGCGACATCGCGCGTGATCATTGCGCCCATGCCGAAACCGGGCAGAATGCTGTAAAGCGCTGAGAACGAAATCGCAAAGGCCATGAGCCCGAATCCGTCGGGGCTGAGATAGCGCGCCAGGACGATGGAGACAAGGGCATCGATGAGCCGGACTCCGAGCTCCATAAACATAAAAATGCCCGTGTGCTTCGCGATTTTACGGCCGCTAGCCATTGCGGGTGTCCTCAAAATCGGCCACTAAACAAGCGGCGTACAGCCAAAAAAAAGTATTGGCCGCCAGGTTGCCCGTATGAAATGCGTCATGCGGGATGCGGGCAATTAGACTCACAAGCATTCCGAACAAAATAGTTTTGGCCACAGGGTCTTGAATTGATGTTATTTTTTTTCTGCCCTGACGGACAGTGATTACGACGAAACTAATCAGCCAAAGGATTCCGGGGATCCCTGTCTCCGCGGTCAGGGCCAAAAACACGTTGTGGATGGCCTGGTATTCAAACACGCGCTTATTGCCCGACTGCTCTTCGACATAGGTTTCATATAAATGCGAGACCAGACCATTATTGTTTAATCCGACGCCGATGACAGGATGGTCTTTGATCATGGACCAAGCCATTTTGACTTGAGGAATACGCGAGGAAGTTGATCCTCTATCGTCCTCTTCCATACGGGCTTTGATTTGCGGCATGAGCGGAGTCAGCACGGCCATTGAGAGCAGTACCGCAATTACCGTTGGGATTACAGGAAGCTGTTTTCCTGATTTAATCATCTGGTAGACGAATAAAAATCCAAGCGCTGCGAAGGAAGCCAGCCATGCAGAACGCGAATACGTCAGGACTAAAACCACCGTCCCCAATGCCAGCGAAAACATGGCGAGTATGCGCGCTAGAGGTGGTAACCGGATTTGCGTGAAGGCGTAGATCAGCGGCAGGACCGAAGTTAAATACCCGCCGAAATAATTCGGGTGTCCCAGGGTTCCGCCGATACGAAAAATTTTTTCGCCGGCGATCGATACTTCCTTCTCAATGGTTCTTTCCCCCAAAGCGCTAAGACCTAAATTGCGGCCCGCGGCCTGCTGGGCAAGACCGAGCAGGCTTTCGGCAATCAATCCTAGGATCAGGCATTGGACCACGAGCCAAAGATCGCGCCGGGTTTTGATGTTATTGGCGATGTAAAAGAAAAGCAGGAATGCTTTTAAAAATCCAAACAGCAGGAAAAGGCTGAGCTGCCGGTTTTCGGCATTGAACATTGAAAACGCGCCCCACAGCATAAACCCCCAAATAAACCACGAACCGTACGGCCAAACAACCCTTTCCTTGTGGCCGGGTTTCTGGGGCTGCATCAGACGAAAGATCCAGGCCAAATAAAGGAAACAGAGCAGGATATCCACGGCCGATATGCCGAGCAGCGGCGTACCCTCGGAAATCCTCAGGGAATAAAGGGAGACACCCATGTCGAAATTAAAATCGACATTGATCGGGATGATCAGAAAAAGCATGGTCTGAACCACGCGCTCGAAACGTCCGCTGGCCAAGGCGGCCAGGAGGACAAACGTGCCGGCAAGAAAGGCGACCAGCCATTTTGTTTGGAGGTGCTGCATGATGAGGATTAACCATGCGCCCAGAACCGCGGCGATGATCCCCGCGATTAAGGCCGGCAGGCGCATAGAATGATTATATCCGCCGTAATTCATGGTAGGTCGTCCCAGGAAAAAATTATTTTGTCGATTTTCAGGTTGCGGTCTTCGCCGCGGCGGCGGTCGCGGTAATCGTTTGTGAAGCTGAGCCTTAGCAAAGATTCGCCTGGGCGGACAATCGTTTCGGCGGTATAAATTCCCCAGCCTTCCCCGTCCACCTCAATGTTAAGAACATGCCGATGGTTCCACGCCGCGAGGAGTATAGGTCCTTTACCGACGGCTTTTGTCCCGCTGGCCACAATTTGAAAGGTGACTTTTCCAGGCGGGAGATAAATTCTCTCGTGAATGCTGCCTTTGCCCCAAAGTGCCCAGCCGCGGGAAATTTTTTCTCCGTATTCGTATTGCCCGAGTTCGGGTTCCCAGATTAACTTATTATCGGCTGCGCCCTCTCTTTTGATTACGACGGGCGGCTGATTGGCCATGATCAGCTGCTTAAGCGCCTTTTGCCGGGCTTGAGTGCCCTGATATTTGCGGGCGTAAATGAGCCGTATCTGCAGCGCCAGGATATTAGCGGGGTTCAGCTCGAGGCTGGTTCTGAGCGCGTCCTCGCAGGCCTTACTTTCATCCTGCTGGAACTCAAAGTAAGCAAGCTCCGCAAACCACTTGGATTTGAGCCGCGGATTGGTGATCTTGGCGATGATTTTCTCCGCTTCAATGGGTCCCGTTTGATGGAGGTCCACCACGGCCAAGCCGACCAGGGCCTCGCCGTTATGCGCATCAAATTCGCGCGCGATTTCATAGAAGGAGCGGGCATCATCCCATTGCTGCTGAATGCGCGCAGCATCCCCTTTTTCGATAAAGTGTTTAGCGTCCGTTAAGCCCTTGAAAGTTTCAGGAAAAAAAGAATAAGGATGGGCGAGTTTTACCGCATGGCGGTATGCATCCGCCGCTTCGGGCGCGTCTCTATTGGAAAGTAAAAAATCGCCGTAATTTTTCCAATAGAGCGGATTATTTGGATCACGCAGCACGGCTTGGCGCAGCCACTTCCCTGCCTCGGGCATATTGCCTAAAACTTTTGCGGTCATTCCGAGTCCATGCGCGCTGCGCGTGTCATAAGGCGCCAGGTTGACTGCGCGGCGGTATGCTTCCGTTGCCCGCAAAAGAGTTTTTTGGCGGCTTTCGCCGCCCTGCGCTTCGGCGAGGAGGGTTAGGTTTTCGCCGAGCCTGCGGAAATATTGGATGCGGAACGGCGCTCTTGCGGAAGCTTTTTCAAGAAGCTGAACCGCGGATTCATAGTCTCCGGCGGCTTGTTTGCGCCGCGCCAGAAAGGACGAAAAATCGGCGGTAATAAGGGTGATTAAAATGAATAAAATTGAACCTGCAGCCGCAGTGCTGAGGCCGGAAAAAATCCAGCGTTTGAAAGGCCGGACCTTTTTCCACGAAAAGCGGATTTGGTAAAAGGGGTCCTGATCGTAGCGGCCTGTGAGAGAGTCGGCAAGGCCCGCGACCGCCGCAAATTGAAAGGCCGAGGCCGGAATGTGCCAAGGAAAATCAATGACGCTGTGAAAGCCGAACGCAAGTATGCCGATGACGCCGCCTTGCGCCGCATTTTTTTTCCAGGGTGTCGAGCTGGTACGGGCGATCCGGGTGAGCCGCAGGATCAGAAATCCCATGGGCAGAAGCAGCAGAGTCAAGGCAATCAGGCCGCTTTCGGTAATCAATTGCAAATATTCATTGTGCGCGTAATCCACGAGGCGGAAAAGGCCCGGCGGACGGTGATAAGGAAAGCCGTAGAGGAAACTTTGAAACCCGTTTCCGAGAAGAGGATTTTCGCGAAGGAGTTGGAATGTGCCCTGCCAAACCGAAACGCGCTGGATGGAGCTGAGGTCAAAATGCAGATCAAGCAAGGTCATGGCGCGGTGCAGAACAGGCCGGCTTAGGAGCAAAATAAAAACGCCGAAAATTCCGAGCATGGCGAAAAGCGTTTTCTTCCACGTCAGATCTGCTCCGGCCGCAGCGGGCGGTTTCCGGCGCTGAAAGGCCGCGGTTAATAACCATCCGGCGATGCCGGCGGCCAGAAGGCTTAGCCAGGCTCCGCGTGACACGCTCATGATGAGCCCGACGCCTAATAGGCCGCAGCCTGCCCACGCCGCCATGCGCGGTTTTAAATGGCCCTGCCAGGACAGGATCAGCGCGATCGGAAACAAACATTCTAAATAGGCGGCAAAATGGTTGTGATTAACGAAGGTTGAGGCGGGAAAGTGCGGCGGCATCCACCACGAATGAGGCAGAAGGTTGACGGCCTGCAGCAAAGCAATGACGACATAAAAAGAGGAACATGCGGTCATGCCGAGAATAAGTTTATGAAACAAGTCATCGGAAGCGCCGACCCAGCGCGCTAGATAGTAAATGATGACAGCGGTTACGATTTGCAGGCAGGCTACGAAGGCGTCGGGAGGCGAAAGCGGGCGTGTTAAGGTCACCACCATCCAAGCAATAAGGCCGGCAATAAACCAGTCCTGCCTTCGCCATTTAAGGGTGAGAGAACGCGCGGTGAAAAAATGGTAGATCAGATCGCCGCTTAAAAAGAGGGTTAAGGCGGCAGTGACAGTGAGAGAGGCCCAATCTTCGTGGCCGCCCCGCACTACCGGAATGAATGCTAGAAGTGCGAGGAGCAGCCCGGCAATGGCGCGGCCGTCACTGTTTGAGGGCATCCTTGGTAGATGACCGTTTTATTGTCTTGCTCGGAGGTGATTTTTCAGCCTGCGAACGGTCAAGACCTTTCAGCCATTTTTTGAGACCGCCGATCGCTGGATGCAGCTTGGCTTGCTCAGTCTCAGCGCCATACGCGTAAAGCTCATTGCCATAACCGTACGAAGGCACGCCATAACCCGCCACATTATTCAGAATAATGCCGAGCACTTTTGCGCGCACGCCGTCAAAAGCTAAATGGAGGCGGTTCAAGGCTTGGCGCGGCGTCTTTCCGCTATGGGCGACGGCCAAAACGGTGCGGGTCATTGCCGCTAAAACGACGGCGTCGGTAACGGGAATGACCGGCGGCGCGTCAATTAGAACACGGTCGAATTTAATCGATAAATCCTTAATCATCTGCTGCATGCGCGGCAGGCCGAGCAATTCGGCGGGGTTCGGCGGGCACGCACCCGCGGCAATAATCGAAAGCCCTTCTATGTTCGTCGGATGAATGACGTCGTTCAAAGTGTTCTTTTCAACGAGATATTCGCTTAATCCCGGGGTCTGCGGAATCTCAAACGCAGTATGGATTTTAGGCTTACGCATATCGGCATCGATGAGGATGATTTTTAAACCGATCTGGGACAACGCGATCGCAAGGTTGGAAACTGTGGTGGTCTTGCCTTCCCCACTGCCGGGACTCGTAATCACCACCACGCGCGTTTCCGTTTGCGGTGCGGCGTAAATTAAATTAGTGCGGATGACCCGGAAGGCTTCGGATGTCGGAGTGGTGAGTCCCAGGGCCATATGCCGGTAAAAATTTCCGGGATTGGCGGCCGAATTGGTTCCGTCCACGCTGATGTGCGGAACAAATCCAAGGAATACAAAACGCGGGTCACTTTCGATGTCCGCAGGCGTTTTAACCGTGCCGTCCCAGGTATCTTCAATCATGGCCAAGGCAATGCCGCCGAAAAGACCGAGAAATATTCCTATGACAAAATTTAAGAGCGCATTGGGTTTGCTGCGTTTTACGGGCGGCGTGGCCAAATCCTGGACGCGTATATTATTCGGCCGTAGGCCGCCGATCATGTTTTCTTCCTCGATATTTTTAGCGCTTGATTTAGGCGTGCGGCCCTCGCGGATAGCTTGGCGCTCGTCCGGCGTTAATTCGGAAGGAGTTTGAATCCGGTTTTGCATCTCAATCCGGCGTTCGATCGTCTGCGTAAGTTCGGCCATCTGCTCGCGTACGCGGACGCGAGCCGGAAATTTGGCCTTATAACGTTTTGAGAGTTCCGCTTCTTTGGACTGAAGCTTCAGATATTCGTTCTTCATGAGCGTAAGCGCTTCGGTCATGGTTGATTTGGAAAGGTTTTCTTCCACGAGCGCATACGCGAGTTCATTCGCGATGGCCGCGGCTTGTTCGGGGCTCGAGTCTTCGACGTGAATTTTGGCGAGCCGCGTTTGCTTAACCGGCTCGATTTTAATTTGGTCAAGCAATCTACCGATCGCGTCTTTGCTGCCCGCGTATTGTAGCTGCTCGCTGAGGCTCAAATTGCTGAAGACCGTCTTCGCAAGGCGGCGGCTTTTTAAAATTTCGAGCTGGGTGCGGTAATAGTCCGCGTAGGTGAGGTAGTTGGTTTGCCCCACGGTTGAGTCGTCACGGGTCGTGGAAACGGCCAGGACCGTCGGCGTTTCCATTTCGATTAAAACCGACGCGGTGGCGCGATAAACAGGAGTTTGGAGGGAAGTGCCGACAACCACAACCACAACTGTAACCGTCAGGAACGTGAGGATGGTCCAGAGCCGCGTCTCGAGAAGACGGACAAACTGACGCCATTGCTCAGAGAAACTAAATTCAATTTTGGTAGGTGTGCCGGAATAATAGCCGCCGTTGTCCATTAGAAGAAACTCTCCGGGATAAAAATGACGTCATTGGGGTGAACTTCAACGTCTTTGTTCTTATCCCCTTTCTTGATGATGTCATTCACCCTAACCGGCACCGTGATTTCTTTGCCCTCTTGAATGCGGATAATACGCGTTTCATTAACTGCCGCTTCGTTCGTGAAGCCGCCGGCCATGGCCACTGCTTCCATTAAGGTCGTCGGTTTGCCTGCGGGCAGCGGATAGGAACCCGGCTTGCTTACGGCGCCGGTGACAAAGACATTGCGGACGTGATAGGTCTCAATGAAAACCTGGACCTGGGGATTAACCAGATAATCTTCTTCCAGGGCTTTCGTGATTTTTTCCTGAACATCGATCACAGGATATCCGGCTACAGCGATACGGCCCAGTAAAGGAAAGTTAATCTCGCCGCTTCCCGTGACCCGCGCTTTGGTCGTGAGGTCCGGCTCTTCGTAAACCGTAATTTGAAGGACGTCTTCAGGCTGGATAGTGTAGTCCAAATAAGCCGTATCGAGCGACGCGCGTGCTTCTTCCACGGCTTTTTGAGTCGCTTCTTGCAATTCCAAGTTGTCGTTGTCCTGGCACCAAGCGGAAGGCAGGGCGCCTAAAACAAAGATCGCCGCAAGAGCGGCGATCTTGATGTTATTCTGCATAGTTTTGTGTACTGCGAAGAAAAAACCCCCGCAGCCGCTGGCTGCGGGGGTTTGTCTTAATAATTAAAGGTAACGTCCGCGATAACCCGGTTGTTGTTGTAGTCCAGGGCATCGAAATTCGAATTGCGAGTGCGGAAATTATACTTCAGACGCGCCCACAGCCAATCCTGGATCTGGTACTCGAGCGTAAGGCCGGTCTGAACAAAATTGTCGCTGCGATTGTGGGTGTCGCCGGCAAGCGTCGCGGATTCAGGGTACCGATTAATCTGCCAGGCCGCAAACGGCGTGATATACCACTTTTCTGCGAACTGCTTGCGGTAGCTGCCGGAAATTTGGTCCTGACGGTACCAGCCGTTAGACGCAAACGTGGAAATGCGCGGAGTCCTGTCATAACCGGCGCGTAAAATGTCATGCTCGGTCATGCGGAAAACGACATCGGATTCCGCGACAAAATCATGAAAGTCCGTGGGCGACGGTGCAAAGGTCGTGTCGTCAAGCCTGCGGCCCTGATAACCCACTTTTGCGGTCATGGAGATTTTTTCAGTCGGCTCGCCGCGCACCCCGGTTAAAATTTGCCAATACTGCTGGTCGGCGTTGCGCTGATTGTCGTCGTAATAAACCCAGCCAAAATCCGTTTCAACGAGCGCCAGGGTTTTGGGCATGACCTTGTAGCCGGCCAAAAAGGCTGCGATGTCCTCATTGTAATCTTGGGGCTGAAATTCCGGGGTCTGGTGATCAATCGTGTTATGACGCCAGCCGGTTTCAGCAGCCCAATGGGGACGGTCGTAAAGCGCCCGGACGTCGATCGAATTAATGATCAACTCGTCGCGTGCGGAGGTTTCGGAGAACAGCCGGTTCGTGGATTTTTCAAAATTGTCTTCGATGAGGAATTGCAAGTCATTGAAATTCAGCTCCACCAGGCCGTGTGCCAAATGGTTGATCGCATTTTCTTCCTCATTCTTGACATAGTTGAGAATTTCCATGCCGTAACCGCCCTCAATCCGGTGGTTACCCAGCTTCATCTCGCCCACAAGGCCGGGCTGCTGCGTGAAAATGACGTCTTCTTCCTTGTCATTTTTGCGCAGCGTGATGTTGTCGTCAAACTCGACACGCGTTACAAAAGAAGGGTGAAGCTTTAGGATCCCGACATCGACGCCATGTTCCTTGGCCACTTCGGGAAGCTCGCGGTTGAGGCGCCGCGGATATTGCGGAACGCCGATGTGCAATTCGTTATCGGAGTTAGCTTGTGAACTTGAATAGGGTTCGTAAGCTGCATAGCTGGTGCCGATTCCGGCTTCGGCGGTCAGCAATACCAAAAGTACGTAAAAACCTTTCGCTCCTAACATCGCGAATTTGCGCATATCACCCCTCGTTTGTTGAAACAGCTTGCTTATTACTTTTAAGGTTAAAAACTTTAGCTTGCGCTTAAAGGAGCGCTGAGCACTTCGCCAATCGCGGCAATACTTCCCGGATTGTTGGTTTCGCCGCCAAGAGCGATGAACGTCGCCGCTCCGGCATTGAGAACCACCACATCGCCCGGATTCACGTTATAGACCGTACCATCCGGTCCCGTAACCGTGAAGCTGCCGGCAATACCCGTGATGCGGATTGTGCCAGCAGAAGCATCATTCTCAACTTTGGCTTCATCGCCGTCATCGAGATTGGTGAGGAACTTGATTTCGCCTTCGCGAACCAAATCCACAGCACCGTTGCCGCTCTTAACATTTACCGATCCGTCAGGATTGGTAAAAATGCTGTAAGAGGTGCCCTTTACCACCGTTACAAAATACGGCGTTTCGATCTCAAAAGTTGAGCCCTCTTGACGGGGCGTCACATCAGCCTGAATCTTGCCTTTGGACAGCGCCATGATGGACTCTAAGCTGTTGGCTTGAGTGTCTTTGGCCAGCGATTGCACGGTAAATTCTGAACCAGCAAACAACTGGAGCTTGGTGCCGTCTTCCATGGTCAGAGTGGCTTCGCCGTCTTTACCGGTACGAATCTGATCACCGCTCTCAAGCTGTTGATTGGCCGAAACCGGCTGCCAGCTTGTGCTTCCCGCTTTGAGCCATTCAACCTGCCCGTTAGCGGATGAGACAGTCGCCTTGAGAGACAGACGATCAGCAAAAGCTGATCCCGCTGCCACAAAAAGCGCCAGGATAACTACGCTTTGAATTTTTAACCAGAGTTTCATTGGAAAATCCCCCTTTGGGTTTCTTTAAATTTTTAAAGCCGTACTGCCTAAAACTTCAGTCCCGCATGTGCGCATCTACATACATAGCCAGCATTTCCTCAATCTTGCGTGGCGGACGGGCCTGAAAAAAGTGGTCGATTATACTATGAGCCATTTCATGAATCAAAACAGATTCTGAGATATCTTTAGCCGAGGCATAGATGGTGTTTTCCTGGAAAAGGTAGATGGCTATCGCCTCTGTCCCCCTTCCATAATGAGCCTCGTGGACTCGCCCTACAAAACTCGAATCCCTTGTTACTCTTATAGTTACATGCATCCCTGGGGGGTACATATCCAGGACTTCCTGAGCGCGCCGGAACAAAATGTCACACTTTGCCGCCAGTTCCGACTCCGGGCCGGTGTCTTTAGGTACCTTGATCCGGCTGTCAATCCAGCGGGTGCTGACTTTACGGTTAACCTTTGAAACCTCGACTCCGGCATCAAATTGGATCGTGCAATAACGGCTGTCGATCCGCTGCCCATACGAATAATCCGTAGAAGCAATTGCCGGCGATATCTGATTAAGAAAGAACAGTGCCGAAATTAGGAATCCGCCTAGAAGGCGCAGCTTCATACCTGGAAGTGATTAACCTGTTCATCCAGATTCGACTGAATTTCCCCCAGCTGCTTCAGAATTTCATCCGGTGCGCTGCGTGAACGCTGCACCTCGGTCCTTAGCTGCTTCAGGCGTTCAGTCTCCCGTTTAATGATCTGGAGCCGCATCCGAAGGTCCGCGACCATCACGTCCATCGACTGCGCCAAATCCTGGAGCTGATCTTGCGCGCGAAGCCGGATCTTCTGGTTCAAATTGCCTTCGCCTACGGCTTGCGCTGTTTTTTCCAGCCGGTAAAGCGGTCCCGCAATTTTGTGCGAGAAAATCAAAAGCCGCATCGCCGCTAAAAACGTGATGATCGCCGTGACAAAGAGCGCAATCAAACCCAGCGCCGGCAGAAGATAATCCGCCGTGCTCATCACACGCAGACGCGAATCGACGAATGCCGTCGTGAGCGAAGGACGCGAGTAGTAATAAACAAACAGACTGAAAAGCGCGCCGCCCAATACAATCAATGAACAAAACTGGATAATGAAACGCGATTGAAACGGGCCATTAATATAAACCTGCCGCCGCTGGTTCTGTCGGCCCGAAGACTTGATAGGGTCGGTCATTGGATTTGCGTCAGAGCATCGCGGTCGATCCGGATGTCCGCCCTTTTTCTGAGTTCTTCAACCCAGCTTTCAAATGCCTGCGCTACCTTTTCTTCGCGAACTCTGTGGACGATTTCTTCGCGGACATCCGCCAGTGCGGGTGGAGCCGGTTCTTTTTCGTAATGTTCGCGGTAATAAGCTTCTATGTCCGGCTCGAAAACATTCACATGCGCATCAATTTCTTTTTGTTTGCGCGTGATCAAAGTGGTGATAAGCGCTTCTTTCCAAAAACGCTCGATCGACCTCATAAAATCAGAATCGCGGTCAATCCCCTGCCGCTGCGCTTCCTGGACCAGCAGTTCCTGCTCAATTAAGCGAGTCAGGCCCGGGATCTCTTCAGCCTTTAGTTCCGTCTGGATCTCCGCAGGCGTCAGGCGGCCTGCCGCAAATTCACGCTGTAAATCATCGCGGAAAATTTTAGTGCGGTTGACAGTCGCGACCGCAGGCTGGCTGCTCTCGCCCGCCTTGGAACAGCCGGGCTGCGCTGCAAAGGCAGTTACTAAAATCAATAACATAACCGGAAATAAGCTTCCGTTCATGGAAGTGTGGTTCATTTCTTCCCGTCGGTAATGGGTTCAAGTTTTGAAGGGGAAGCCGCTAAATTTGAGCAAACTTTAGCATAGCTTCGAGGAATGTCAAGGCTGGGTTTAAAGCTGCTTTTAAGACATAACTCAAGCGAGCATGTGATTTTAGATGCTAGAACCTGATAAGCATGGCGCAGGCCTGACTTCGGAAAGGGCCGGATGGGCACAAAAAAACCCGCTATCCCCAAGGGATAACGGGTTTTTAGGGGGAAATTTGTTTCAGGCTTTGGAGCCGACTTTTTCAGGGGCCGACTGCTTCAGCTTATTTCCGATATAGACCGCGAGATCGACGCAGCGGTTGGAATAGCCCCATTCATTATCGTACCAAGAAACAATTTTAAAGAAGCGCTTCTCGCCTTTCAGGTTGTTCTGCTGCGTAGCGAGTGAATCATAAATGGATGAGCGGCTGTCGTGGATAAAATCGGTGGAGACGACTTCTTCGTTGGCGTATCCGAGATAGCCCTTCAAATAAGACTGGGAAGCCTTCTTCATTAATGAGTCGATTTCCTCAATGGAAGTGTCCTTCGCCGCGCGAAATGTTAAATCAACCACCGAGACGTCCGGAGTCGGCACGCGGAAAGACATGCCGGTCAATTTACCTTTTACCTGCGGCAGCACTTCGCCGACCGCTTTGGCTGCACCGGTGGTGGAAGGGATGATATTGATTGCCGCCGCGCGGCCGCCGCGCCAGTCCTTTTTAGAGGGACCGTCCACGGTTTTTTGCGTGGCAGTATAAGAATGAATCGTGGTCATCAAACCGCTCTCAACGCCAATGCCTTCTTTCAGAAGGACGTGGACCAAGGGGGCCAAGCAATTGGTCGTGCAGCTGGCATTAGAGATGAGATTGTGTTTTTCGGCGTCGTATTCATTTTCGTTCACGCCCATCACAATTGTTTTTACTTCCCCTTTGGCGGGGGCCGAGATAATGACTTTTTTAGCGCCTGCCTGCAGGTGGCCGGCGGCTTTTTCGCTGTCAGTAAAAAGACCGGTGGATTCAATCACGAGGTCAACGCCCAGCGCTTTCCAAGGCAATTCAGCCGGACTGCGGGTCGCAGCCACACACTTGACCTTTTGGCCGTTTACTACGAGGACGTCCGTTTCGGTTTTTGAAGCATCGCTTTTTTCGGTGGCGACGGTGTGTTTGAACTTGCCGTGGATGGAATCGTATTTAAGCTGATAGGCGAAGTAATCCGCGTCGGTCGTGATGTCCACAACGGCGATCACATCAATTGATTTGCCCAACAAACCTTGATCGCAAATAGCCTGAAAGACCAATCTTCCGATGCGACCGAAACCATTAATACCGACGCGAATACTCATTAGAATATCTCCTCTTTATATCTTTTGATTGCCTTGCGGCGAGATAAAAACGAAGGGCTTATTATAAAACGGCCGGACTTCCTGTCAAGGCATTCCTCGGTACGGAGCGGTAGATGGCGGCGATTTCGTCCGCCATTCGCGAAATCGAAAAGAGCCTTTCAACCATGGCGCGGCCGGCCCTCTGCATCGTGGCCGACAAAGCTTGATTATCGATCAATTCAGCGATCGCTTCAGCGAGCGGCTCGACGGCGCTTGGCGGTACCATGAGTCCGGTAATCCGGTTCTGAATCAAGGAGTTCAAGGCCCAAATATTCGTCACGATGACGGGTTTGCCGCATGTCATCGCTTCGATGATGCTGAGTCCGAACCCCTCGCGCCACGTTGCGGGCAAACTAAAAATATCAATGGCCGCCAAAGGCAGGGTGACATCCGGCTGCCGGCCCGTAAAGATAACTTGTGAAGACAGGTTTAAATCGCGGGCCAATTTTTCGAGTGCTGCCCGGTAATTGCCCTCACCCACAATCAAAATCTTCAATCCCTTATAGCGGTGCCGCAGCTCACCGACGGCGCGAATTAAAAATTCATGCCCTTTGTCTTGGACGAGCCGCGCCACGACCCCGATGACTTTATCGTTCGGAGAAAGTCCGAAATGCGCGCGGACCTTTGCGGGATCATGCCGCTGAAAAGTCTGGTCAATTTCATCGAGGTCAACGGCATTATTGACGGTCCAAACTTTTTTTATTGAAAAAAAATGGTCTTTAACGAGATGGTCGCGGACACCTTCACTAATGGCGATGGCGCCTTCGCCGAAACAAGGCCAAAGCCTGCGGCCGAGCCGCCGGCGGTAAAAGCCGTGGAACGTTGCGACATAGGGACGGCCGGTGAGATATTTAAGCCAAGCGGCCATCACCTGCGTGATGCGGGTATGGGCATGAATAAGGTCAATATTTTCATCGCGAATCAGTTTGGCCACAGCGGGCAGCTGGAGATAAATTTTGGGATGAAGTTCGCTTTTAGTTTTGATGGGAAGATCGAAAACTTTTGCGCCGCGCTCCGTGAATTGCCCGCGGCATTCCCCGCCGCTGGAAAGCACATAGGTTTCTATGCCGCGGTCTTTCAAAGGCCTAATTAGACGCAGAATATACGTGGTGATGCCGCCGGTATTCAAATGCGTGGTCAAATGAAGGATTTTCATGAGAACCGCATGCCGGGCTGCATCCGTCTGCCGTTCGCAAATTCAAAGCCGCTCATTGCATTTTTTCCCGCCGGCCGGACACGGAGGACTTCCAAGCCCCCGCTGCCGCATTGAACGCGCAGTCCCGCGTCCTTGGTAACGGCTAGGATTTCTCCGGGTTTGGCGGAACCCGCTTCAGAAACCGGGCGGGCTTTCAATATTTGGAATGATTCATTCTGATAGGCTGCCGAGGCCGTAGGCCAGGGTAAAAGCCCACGGACCATGCAGGCAATTTGCGCAGCCGGTTTTTCCCAGTCGACCTTGCCGTCTTCCTTGCCGAGCTTGCGCGCATAGGTGGCTTTGGTTTCATCCTGCGCCGTGCGTTTTAGCGCGTCCCTGGCCGCCGCATCCAATACAGTTTGAAGCGCCGTGTATGAAAATTGCGCCAGTTTTTCAGTAAGTGTTAGCGCGTCATCTTCTGCTTGAATCGAAATGCGCTGCTGATAAAAAATATCGCCGGCATCGAGTTTCTCGGCGACCTCAATGATGCTCATCCCCGTCTCCGTATCGCCGTTCAGAAGGGGCCAGTTAATCGGCGCCGCACCGCGGTATTTAGGCAGCAGCGACGGGTGAACATTGAAAGATCCGCGGCTGGGAATTTGCAGCCAGTTCGCCGGGATTAGTTTCCCATAAGAAGAAACGACAAAATATTCGGGTTTTAGCGCGCGGACGCGGCCGATTAATTCTTCCGAGCGTAAAGTTTCGGGGGCTTCGCAAGGCAGTCCTTTTTCCCGGGCAAAGGTGCGGATGGGAGTAGGTAATTCCTTAAGACCGCGGCCTTGCTTGCGGTCCGGCGTTGTGATTACCAGCGAAACTTTGAGGGAACTATCGAGTGATGCTTTTAGCGCGGGGATGGAAAAATCAGAAGATCCGAAGAAGACAATTCCCATTCAAGTCTACAGCCGCTGGTAGGCGCTGAGCAGTTCCTGGCGGGTATTGAAATCCAGCCGGTCGATCAAAAGGATGCCGTCCAAGTGATCGATCTCATGCTGAATAATCCGCGCAAAAAAATCGCGGAGTTCAGTGTCGTGCGCGGTCCCGGTGCGGTCCTGATAGCGGAGTTTGATTTTTTTGGCGCGCGGCACTTCCCCGCTGATGCCGGGCAGGCTTAGGCAACCTTCGAGGCCCGTAATCCTGCCGGTGTATTCATAGATTTCCGGATTGATGATCACATATTCCTCGCCCTGCTTCATGGTCGGCGCAGCAATCAAGATCCGCTTCGAAATCCCGACTTGCGGCGCGGCCAGGCCTACGCCGTCCTCGATGAACATGGTTTCAATCATGTCGTCGAATAGTTTTTGGGCAGCGGGTCCAAAATCGGTCACAGGTTCGGCCTTTTTCTTTAGAACCGGATCAGGGTAGGTCGTGATTTTTAGCCGAGGCATGCCGGAATTATATCACAAGGAATAAGGCGGTTTTAAAGGATGTTTAGGGGGTCAACGTCCAGCGCCATGGCGGCGCCTGCGGGTTTTTTGAGGCCCGACAGCGCCTGCTGAATAAGGACCGCGGTTTCGCTGGCCACCGGGGCTTTGATCATGACGTGCCAGCGGAAATGGCCGCGCAGGCGGTAAAAAGGCAAAGGCGCCGGGCCGGTGAGTTCGAGTTCCGCCGGCAGGGCCTGCTTCAGACGGTCGCGCACCGCGCGCGCGTACACATAAGCGATTTTTTCGTCACGGGCGCGGACAATTAAATTAATGAGTTGGCAATAAGGCGGATAACGATACTGTTTGCGGACCTCAGTTTCATAACGGTAAAAATTAAGATAGTCATGGTCTTTGGCAAAGCGGACGCTGGCATGATTCGGGGAAAAAGTTTGGATCAGCACGCGGCCCGGCAATTGGCCGCGGCCCGCGCGGCCGGCGACCTGGGTCAGAAGCTGGAACGTGCGCTCGCCGGAGCGGAAATCGGGCAGCGACAAACCTACGTCGGCCAGGATGACGCCGACGAGCGTGACGTGCGGAAAATCAAAACCTTTGGCGATCATCTGGGTGCCGATCAAAATGTCGATTTTCCGCTCGCGGAAGTCTTTCAGAATAATTTCGTGCGAACCCTTTTTACGCACGCTGTCGGCATCCATGCGCGAGATACGGGCTGTGGGAAACCGCGCGGCAATCTCGCTCTCAACCTTTTCCGTGCCGAAGCCCGCAAACCGGAGCAGCGGCGCGCGGCACTGCGAACACTCCGACGGCACCTTCTTTTTTAAATTACAGTAATGACAGAGCAGCGTGTCGTCTTCCTGATGATAAGTCAGCGAGACTTGGCAGGAGGCGCAGGACTCCACATGGCTGCATTTGGGACAATGAATATAAGTCGAAAATCCGCGCCGGTTGAGGAGCAGCATGGTCCCCTCTTTTTTGCGCAGATTGATCTCAATTTCCGACGTCATTTTCGGCGTCAAGATAACGAGTTTGCGCGCATTGGCGGCGGCATCTTTCAGATCCAGCAGGGTGACTTGCGGAAGCGGGCGGTGATCGATGCGGTGCGTAAGATCAATCCGCCGGATATTGCCGCGGCTTGCAGCTTCCATGGATTCGAGTGAAGGTGTGGCGCTGCCAAGAACGACCACCGCATTCTCTGCGCGGCCGCGCCAGAAAGCGACTTCGCGGGCGTGATACCGTGGCGTCGTGTCTTGTTTATAAGATCCTTCGTGCTCCTCATCAATCACGATCAAACCAAGATTCGGCAGCGGCGCAAAAACCGCAGAGCGCGGTCCCAGGACAAAACTCCGGCGTCCGTTTTCGATTCGTTTCCAGGCTAAGAAACGCTCGCCGTCGCTGAGCTTGCTGTGCAGGATTTCAAGTTCCGCGCCGAAGTGGTGGGCAAAAAAAAGACGCAATTGCTCCGTGAGCGCAATTTCCGGCACGAGGCAGATTGCGGTGCGGCCGGCGGCCAGGGTCTCGCGGATCGCGCGGATATAGATCTCGCTTTTGCCGCTGCCTGTGATGCCGTAGAGCAGAATCGGCTTTGGATTTTTTTCGGCAAAACCCTGGCGGATGGCCTGGAGGGCCGTCTCTTGCTCCGCAGTCAGTTCAACGTCCTTAATCGCCGCCGCGTTTGCAGCGGCGCCTTTCTTTTCGCGTTTAAGCGCCTTTTCCGCTTTTTTGCCGTACTTGACCCATTTTGGCAGCGCGTTTTCAATCGCTTCACCCCAGCTTGAACCATAATAGCGGCTGATCCAGCGCGTCATTTGCAGGATCGAGTCCGAAAGCACGGGCTCGTCGTCCAGGATTTCCAAGATTGCTTTCAATCGTAGGGGCGCGGCATGCCGCGCCCCTACCTCTTCCGTGATTCCCACAACATAACCGATAAGCTCGCGGTTCTTGAAAGGCACACGCACGCGCACCCCCGTTTTAATCCGGGGCTCGAGCTCAATAGGAAGGGCGTAACTGAAAATACCTTCGACGGGTAGCGGGACAGCGACTTCAACGGTCTGCAGAGTGGGATTCAGCAGGTCTTTCATTTTGTCTCCGCGGTCGCAAGCTCCCGGCGGATTTTTTTCATGTCTTCCCAAACGAGCCGCTTGTCCGCGGGATTACGCAGCAGATAAGCCGGATGAAATGTGGGAATCAGCTTAATGCCGGGCGCAAAGTCAAAAAAATTGCCGCGCAATTTCGAAATCGATTCGCCTTTCCTCAGCAGCGCCTGAGCGGCGAATGTGCCGAGGGCGCAGATCACACGCGGTCCGATAAGCTCAATCTGTTTTCGTAAATACGGTTCGCAATTGATAATTTCCTCCGGCTTGGGCTGGCGGTTGCCGGGCGGCCGGCATTTCAGGACGTTGGCAATAAAGACGTCCTCACGCGTGAGGCCGATGGATTCGATGATCTTCGTCAACAACTGGCCGGCGGCGCCGACAAAGGGCAGTCCCTGCAGGTCTTCTTCGTGTCCCGGTGCTTCCCCCACGAACATGAGTTGGGCGCGCGGATTTCCTGAACCAAAGACAACATTTTTTCGCGTACGCGCTAAATCGCTGCACAGCGTGCACGGCATTACTTGGGACTTTAAATCATCCAGGCTACCTGAGCTATTTCCCGTCGAGGCCGTAGAATTGGTTTTGCGGCCCGGTGCCGGCAGCGTTTTTTCCACGAGCACGGCATCGACCCCGTCTTCTTGCAGCGATTTCAAATACAGGCGTGAATCGTTCACGAAGGCAGCCTCCCGTCGAGAACAAAAGTGATTAAATCTTCCGTGGCATTCGGCCGCGCAAGCCTGCGTATTTCTTTTTTCTTAGCCTCAAGGATGTCCGGCTGGTCCAGGATCAATTTAACGATAAGCTGGATTTGGAAGGCTTCTTCCATGAAAAAGGCCGCATTGCGGTTCTTCAAAATGTTGGCGTTGCGGGTCTCCTGGCCGGGTATCGGGTGCATGACGACCATCGGAATGGTTTTGACCAGGCTTTCGGTGGTGGTGGATCCGCCGGATTTCGCGACGATAACATCGCTCGCCTCCATAAGGTCGGCCATAAAATCCACAAATCCGAAATTGCGGACAGGAAAAGGATAATGCTGCCGGTCCAAATCTTCTTTTAATTCCTTATTATTGCCGCACACCGTAAAACACTGAATGCGGTCTTTGAGCGGCTCAAGGTGTTTCAAAATTTCTTTCTGCGGCCCAAGACCGAAGCTGCCGCTGGTCAGAAGCAGCGTGAATTTGTCCGGATCAAAGCCGTGCTTGGCGCGTATTTCCTTGCGCCGCCCTGCGGGTTTAAAAACTTCATCGACGGGTATCCCTCCCGCGATAATGGATTGGCGCGGCACGCCGCGGAGAAACAAGGCTTGGGCTGTTTCTTCGCACATCCCCCAATAGATGTCCGTGCCGCGATTGATCCAGAACGAATGCGGCAGAAAATCCGTGATCACGGTGATGAGCTGGCTCGCGATCTTACCCTCGCGTTTGGCGCGCGCGAATAATTCCGCAGAGTAAAAATGCGTGGTGATGATGACGTCGGGCTGTTCATCGATGACGCGCTTGAGCAGCTTCCCGCCCACCAGCCGGTTGCTGAAAGTCCGCAGCGGATGAATCGCGGCATAGGCCCCGGGATGATCCAGGGTCTCGTAAGACCAGCCCCACATGCCGGGCGTATTTTTGACGGAATGAAAATAAATTGCTGGATAAGAGCTGCGGAACCAGAAGGGCGTCGTATCGAGCGCGTCCTCCTGATAGACCTGATTTTTGGGGAGGCCGCGCCGCAGAAAGCCCTGTTCAATGACTTGGGCGACTTTCTTGTGACCTGCGCCGGCATTGGCGTGGAAGATGGCGATTTTCATGAGTTTTTTATAGCGATGTCGGCAGCTTCGCGGAGGTCCGCGGCCCGGAAATCCGGAATCAGCTTACGGGATGCAAGCACGGGTTCGTCATGCGCGCCATGGCCCGTGCGGACAAATAGAGTGCGGATCCCGAAACGCTTGCCCGCTTCCACGTCCGTGGCTTTGTCTCCGATAAAAAATGTTTTGCGCGGATCATAGGACAATCCCTGGACCGCTGCTTCAAAAAGGCCGGTCTCAGGTTTGCGGCACTTACAGCCCGCATTTTTTCCGTGAAGACAATAATGCGATCCCTTGATTTGAATGCCGGCCTCTTTGAAGGCCTTGAGCATGCGCGCGTGGATGTCGCGCAAATTGGATTCCGGATAAACGCCGTCGCCGATGCCGGCTTGATTGGAGATGATAATTATCCCCAAGCCCGCATCGGATAGTTTTTTCAGGCCTTCGAGCGCGCCCGTTTCAAAGCGGAAGTCTTTCCAGGATTTGATGTAGTCCCCGATGGGGTCCACATTAATGACGCCGTCGCGGTCGACAAAAATTATTTTTTCTTTGGCCGAAGCGGGACTAGCGGGCATAGAAACTGCGGATGACCTTTCCGACTCGGTCTACTTCCGCGGGCTTCATTTCAGGAAAGAGCGGCAAAGTCAAAATTTCATCGGAAATTTTTTCGGTAAACTTCAAGGCGAACGGCTGGCGCGCGTGCTTCGCCACGATCTTCATTTTATGCACGGGTACCGGATAATGAATCAGCGTTGTAACCCCCGCTTCGGTTAGATGCTCGCGCAATTTTTGGCGCCGTCCGCCCGGCACGCGCACCACCAGCAAATGATAAACATGTTTAGCTCCCGGCGCTTGCTCCGGAAGGATCAGAGGTGTGGCCCGCAAAACTTTGCGGTAACGGTCCACCAAGCTGCGGCGCAGGCGCGTGAATGATTCCAAGTGGCGCAATTTTTCACGAAGGACCGCGGCTTGAAGTGCGTCGAGACGGCTGGTCACGCCCAAAACCTGGGGCTGCTCACTTAGATTAATGCGGCCGAGATTGCGCAGCCGGCGGACTGTCAGCGCGAGTTTGGAATCCGAGGTCACAACCATGCCGCCGTCCCCTAGGGCGCCCAAGTTTTTCGTCGGATAAAAGCTGAAACAGCCGGCATCGCCAAAGGAGCCGGTGCGTTTGCCTCTCCATGTTGCGCCGTGGGCCTGGCAGGCATCTTCAACCAGATGCAGGCGGTGTTTGCGGGCGATGGAACCTAAACCTGTCATGTCCGCGGGGTGGCCGTAAAGATGCACCGGCAGCAACGCGCGTGTGCGCTTCGTGAGCGCACGCAGAACGGAATCAGGATCCAGGCAATAGCTTTTAGGATTGACTTCGGCAAACACAGGTGTGGCGCCTGCGTGAATGATTGAAAAAACCGTGGCCATAAAAGTGAACGAGGGAACAATCACTTCATCCCCTTTTTTGAGCCCCAAGGCTTTGAGCGTAAAGGTCAGCGCGTCGGTCCCTGATCCCACGCCGACCGCTTGACGGGTCCCGCAATAAGCGGCGAAAGCGCGCTCAAACTCTTCAACTTCTTGACCCAGTATGTATTTTCCGGATGAAGCCACGCGCGCCAGGTGCTTTTCAAACGCCCGTTTGTGCTCGGCGTACTGGCGGGTTAAATCAAAATAAGGAATGCCCATCTAAACCTTACCGCCCTTTGCGAGCTGGCGTTTCATTTCGCGGTATTTTGCATAGGTTAACAGCTGATAGAGGCCGTGAAAGACCGACATGAGATAGCCCGTAAAGCCGGTTTTGATCCCCTTTTTGAGGAAATAATTTTTTAGAAAACGGTCCACGGTTTTACGCAGTGTTTTCGCCAGTGAGACTTTGCGGCCGTCCTTGACCCATTTGTCAGCCTCAAGTGTTGTTTCGCGGTTGAATTTTGAAATCCAGTGTTCGAGATCCCGCGCGGAATAATGCAGGATATCGCCTTTCATTTGGCCGCAGGAGCCTTCATATTTCACCGCGGGATGGACGCGGGCTTCTTCGTATTTGAATTTACCGTTGCGGAAAAGCCGGGCTTTGGAGGCCGGGTAATATCCGGCGCCTTCGATCCACTCATCGCCGATAAATGTTTTAATCGGGATCGCGTAGACCACGTTGGGATCATCCGCCTTGGCTGCCATCGCGTCAATTTCCTGCGCGAGTTCGGGCGTGACCCGCTCATCGGCATCGAGGCTTAGGACCCAGGGCTGGGTGGCCAGCGAATAAGCATGATTGCGGTGGCGCCCTTCAATGTCCATGGCGCGCTGAAAAATTTTATCCGTGTAGCGCCGGGCAATTTCTACCGTGCGGTCCGTGCTCATATCGTCGAGCACCACGATTTCCGCGGCCCATGCGGCGCTTTTAAGGCAGTCTTCCAGGCGCTTCTCTTCATTCTTAGCGATAATAACAACCGAAACAGGCGATTTTTTCATAATCCTCAGTACGCGTTTTTGAATGCGAAAAATGTCATGAACAATATTTCAATGTCCAGGAGTAACGACCAGTTCTCCATATAATAAAGATCGTATTTAATTCGCTCTTGAATGGAGGTATTGCCCCGCAGGCCATTCACTTGGGCCCACCCGGTCAAACCGGATTTGATCTTATGCCGCGCCATATAGCGCGGGATGGTTTCGCGGAATTGTTTGACGAAATGCGGCCGCTCCGGCCTAGGCCCGACGAGGCTCATGTC